>Ga0247763_1000467_pt1 | contig 24057 bp, 20 predicted proteins | sample UWRJL141409B4_FD_179926 | JGI IMG/M metagenome (GOLD analysis project Ga0247763, IMG submission 179926) | Plant litter microbial communities from Arlington Agricultural Research Station in Wisconsin, United States - UWRJ-L141-409B-4 | ecosystem: Environmental > Terrestrial > Plant litter >...
TGGTCGAGCCGACGCGGCGCGCGCTCGCCGGCGGCACCTCGGCGGAGGGCGGCGCTGGCGGAGCGCGAGCGCTCGCGGCCAAGAGCTTCTGGACGCGCCTCGGGCGCTTCGACGAAGAGACGGCCGAGCTACTGCGCCAGCAGGAGGGCCGCATCCTGGTGCGCATCGACGACGCGGGCACCTCGCGCAACGTGGCGCTGACGCCCGGGCGGCAGCCCTTCTCGCTCGAAAGCGCCGAGTGCTGCATCGACTGCGAGATCGCGGCGCTCGAGGCCGTTCAGGCGAGGCGCAAGAACCCGCTCGACCTCTTCTACGAAGGCCAGATCCGCATCACGGGCGACGCGCAGATCGCGCTCGCGATGGCTGGTCTGTTCCTCTAGGCAAGCTCAGGATTCACAGGAAGGGCGGAAGGGATTTACTGAAATACCAGTCCCGCCTTCCGTTCTTCCGATCTCCCTGTGCTCCGCCTTTCACGAGCGAGACTTCATTGCCCCGAGCCGGGAAGGGCCGCCCACCGCAGCGACTCCCCCAGTCGCCCGGAAATCTTCTGCGCCTTCCCGCTCTTCAGGCTCTTGATGTACAGGCCTGGCTCCTTGCGCTCGGAGAAGAAGGCGATCAGGCGGCCGTCGGGGCTGCACGCCGGGTACGAGTTCGAGCCCTCGCCCTGAGTGATGCGGCGGGTGTTGCCGCCCGTCTCGTTGGACATGATCAGGTCCTGGCCCTTACCGACCGCGACCGCGTAGACGAGCATGATGCCGTCTTCGGTGTCGCAGAAGGTCGGCGCCGCTGCGGAGAAGCTCGGCGGCGACACGGCCTTGCCGTCGACGAACACGCGCTGGCCGATCTTCTCGCCGCCGCCGCCGATCCAGGCGAGCTTGCCGGACGGGCTGAACACGGGGTGCGTCGCCACCTCGGTGTTCGACACCTGCTGCATGTTGGTGCCGTTCGCGTTGCCCACGTACAGGTTGCTGCCGACCGGCGTGCCCACCGCGACGGCGAGCTTCTTGTGGTCGGCGCTGAAGGCCACGCTGTAGATCGAGGTGTTGAAGGGCAGGCTGATGCCGGTTCCCCCCCACTGCACGAGCTTGAACGGCGCATACTTGCGGCTCACGCTGTAGAACAGCGTGCCGCTCGGGCCCCAGGTCGGCGCGATGCTCGTGTCGTCGGGCGGGGTGATGGCGCGGATGTTGTGGCCGTCGGCGTCGACCGTGTAGATGCTCGGGTTCTTGCCGCTCTTGGCGGCGAAGGTGAGGTGGCTCGAAAAGCCGCCGTTTCGCCCGGTGATGGCGCCGAGCAGCGCGTCGGTGATGCGGTGCGCGGTGGGGCGCACCTGGTCGCTCTTGACGACCAGGGTCTTCTCGTAGACGGGCTCGCGCCCGTGGCTCAGGAAGTAACAGATGCCGAAGATCTTCACCGTGTCGGGCCCGGCCTTCTGCGCCGCGACCTTGACGATCACCTCGGCGCCGACCTTCGACCAGGCCTTGATGTCGACGGCGTCGTTGAACCCGTAGATACCCTCGGGCGCCTGCTCGTCGGCGATGACCTTGAACATGCCGGTGAGCTCGAAGTCGCGGCGCACCACGCCGCGCACGATCACGTCTTCCAGCTCGGGCGAGAGCGAGGGCAGCACCGCGAGCGGGGTGACGTGCTCGGTCGTGTCGCCCGTGATGAGCAGCTCGCCGAGCACGCTCTCGTCCTTCGGCGGCTCGGGCACGGAGGGCGGCGCGACGTCGGTCTGCGCGAGGCTGGTCTGGGCCAGGGCGGCGCTGGCGAGCAGCCAGAGGCTCAGCTGGCGCAGCCATCGCCGCGTGAAAGATCGAGGGTTCGCGGCGGCTCTACTCACTTGCATTGCTCGTTCTTTCCTTGGAACGTGGGGTGGACCACCGCGTCGAGGATGTCGGGGTAGTTGGGCGGCGGGGGCGGCACCTTCTGGCCCACCTTGCCGTCCATGACCTGTTTCACCCGTGCATCGAAGGTGGCGTTGCCGCTCGATACGAGGTCATAGCTCAGCACCGTGCCGTCTGGCGCCACCTGCGCGTGGACGGCGACCTTCAAGTCCTTGAGGACGGCGCAGTCGATCTGATCGAGCGGGGAGCTGAAGCCTTGCTTGAACCAGTTGGTGAGCTTCACGCGGTAGAGATCGACGGCGCGCGCCTTGAGCGGGTCTTTCTCGGTGCCCTCTTCGACGCCGTCTACGGCGCCCTCCTCGGGAAGGTTGGGCTCCTCGACCTCCTTCTCGACCTCCTGGATGGTCTCGTCGACCTGCTTGGCGACGGGCGCTTCCGGATCCGGCGGCTTCTCGTCGGGCTTGGGCGGCTTCTTCTCTTTCTCTTCTTCTTTTTTTGGCGCCGCCGGCAGCTCCTTCGGGGCGAGCGGCGTCGGCGTCTTCGTGGCCTCGCGCCGCTTGATCTGCTGCGGCGGCTTCCACATGTCGGGCAGCTTGTTCTTTTGCGGCTTGCCGCCCTTCTTGAGCAGGGGAAGGTCGAGCATCGGCTTGACCGCGATCGTCATCGTGCGCGGCGGCGGCTCGGGCTTCGGAGTGAAGCCGCCTGCGGCGCCGGAGGCGACGAGCAGCACGACGAGCGCACCCTGGATCACGACCGCCAGCGCCGCCGCGGCCCCGATCTGACCAGCGGAGAACGCGGCAGCTCTCACTTCGGCGTCTCGGCTTCGTCGATGGCTTCGGGCTCGACCAGCAGGTTGAGCGAATCGACCCCGCTGCGGCGCGCGGCCGCGACCACTTCGGCGACCGTGCCGTAGCGGCAGTTCTTGTCGGCGCGGATGTAGAGCTCGCGCTCGTTCTGCACGCGCGAGTTGGTGCTGAACTTCTCGAACACTTGCCCCGTCACGTCTTCGTCGCCGAACAGCACGCGACCCTCGGCGGTGACGGTGACCAGGAGCTGGCCGTCTTTGACCGGCGTGTTGGCGGCCTGGACGTTAGGCAGCTCGATCTTCAGGCCCGTGGTGAGCAGCGGCGCCGTCACCATGAACACCACCAGCAGCACCAGCATCACGTCGACCAGCGGCGTGACGTTGATGTCGCGGAACCCCCGCCGCCCGCCGCGGCCGACGCTCGCGCCCATCGCTCATCCTCCGTAGCGGGGCTGGTGGGGCTGGTGCGTGGGGCGCTGGCTCTGACCCTGCGCCGGCGCGAGGCTGCGGCGCTCGGCCGCATCGGTCGCCAGGATCTCGACCCACGTCTCGCTCGAGGCTTCAACGCCATTCATCAGGTCGGTGATGCGCTGGTCGATGTAGTTGTACCCGACGGTGGCCGGGATGGCCGCGACCAGGCCGACGGCGGTGGCGATCAGCGCCTCGCCGATCGCCGGCGCGACCACGGGCAACGACGCGCTGCCTTCCACGCCGATGCGCAAGAACGCATCCATGATGCCCCAGACCGTGCCGAACAGGCCGATGAACGGCGCCGCCGACGCGATGCTGGAGAGCGTGGGCATCAGCACGCCGGCACGCTGTTGCTCGTTCACGATGGCGCGCTTGGCGACGCTCGCCAGGAACTCCGCGGTGAGGTTCGAGCGGGGTCGCTTCGCCATTTCCACGACGATGCGACCGCCCGGAGCGCTCTTGTGCTGGATGCCGAGCGCGACCAGGGCAGAGGCCTCGGCGACCTCTGCCGCGGCGCGCTCGAAACGGTCTTGAGCGGCTTGCAGCTTGCGCAGCTGCATCGACTTCAAGAACCAGATCATCCACACCGCGAACGACGCGACGATGAGCAGTGCCAGCACGACCAGAACGACCCCCGACGCCTGGCGCACCAGCGAGAGCGGATCCAAAGCGGGTGCCCCGGCTGGCGTGGGGGGAGCGTGTGCCGACATCTATCTATTTACCGTCCGAGCTGTTCTGGCGGGGTTATGGCAGATCTCGATAATGAATTGCCTAAGTGACGTCTTATCCCATCGCCTCAATCGGCGAGGATGACGTCAACACGTCGGTCTTCCGACCAGCTCGGCTCATCCGTTCCCGAGGCGTCCATTTCGCCGCGGGACGTCGTCTCCGCCTGGCGATCGGGGAGGCCCTGGGAGGACAGGTAGACCTTCACGTTGTCGGCGCGCTTGCCGCCGAGAACCATGTTGTATTCCGCTTCACCGCGCGGGTCGGCATGGCCGACGAGGCGCATGGTGCGGCCGCCGAGCTTGCCCGTGGTGAAGCAGGCGACCAGCTTGTTCAGGACGGGCTGATCGCCCTTCTGAACACGCGCCGAATCATAAGCGAACTTGGCTTCGGCGTCGGTGATGCCGCAGGCCACGGCGATCTCGTCCGAGACGTTGATGGTGCTCTGCCGCGGATCGTCACCCGGCTTCTCCGGCAACGGCGGCGGCGGGGGGGGCGGCGGTGGCGGCTCTACCATCGGCGCGGGTACCTCGGGCGGTGGTTTCGGATCAGACCCACACGCCAGAGCGGCCAAAACCGCCAGCACGTAGAAGCTACGCTGAACTGCCATCTCCAGAATCCTCCTGAACACTCTCAATTAGAACAGTGACGTCGAAAAGAACAAATCAGTGGTGTCGCCCCAAGCGTTTCGGTGCCAACACCCCGTGTCATGCTTCAGTGGCATCGCCTCGGTGACATCGGTTCCGGTAACACTGCTTCCGTAACATTGCTTCCGTAACCCGTTGAAACGCGAGCGGATGCGCGAACTCACCGGGCGCTGATAGAGCGAGTGTCGACACGGAGATTGTCGACGCGGCGACTGTCGACCGACGTTCGTACGCTCGAGAGCACTCGGGCCGAGAGCGCGCTCGCCGCGAACAGAGGACGCCGCGAATGACCCGCGCCTAGCAATTGAAGCAAGCCTGGCAAGTGGAAGACCGAACCGTCGAAGGGGCCCTGCCGCCCCCGTGTTTGTAAACGCACGGGCGGCTCGTCGCGTGCCACTGCCCGAAGGAACCTGACCCGCAGAAAGCCCGAACAGGGTCATGAGCTTCCAGCCTGGCAGCAGCCTGACCCGCGGGTTTATAGTACCAAAGGCCCGAACCCGGCAAGCAGACGGCGATCTATTGCACTCGTACTCGATCGCCGTCGGCTTTCTCCCTTCGTCCTCCGTCGAAGAACGCTGACCGCTGCGTGTCGGCGGGATGGCTGCCGGAGGCACGGCGGCAGGCGCACGGCTGCGGGCGCACGGCTGCGGGCGCACGGCTGCGGGAAACGCGCCGGGAAAGCGAGTAGCCCCGGAGACATCCGCATACGTCGACCTACGCGCTCGAGCACCCACCCGAAAACGGGCCAGCGCCGAGACGATACCCCGGACTGGTGCCACCCGGCGGTTCCACGGGGTGGAACTCGCCGCGGGGCGAGGGGGCTCAGGGCTGCAGCTGGCGCAGCAGCGCGCGGCTGACCTGGAAGTACGTCGAGCGGTCGTAGGGCTGGTTCAGGATGTGGAAATCCTTGTGGCTCAACCCGACGCAGCCCAAGCAATAGGTGCACTGAGTCATGTTCGCGCAGCGCACCAGGTAGCTCGAGCGGGTGCAGTTGCGCGCGTCGGTACAGTGCTGACACGACGCGAGCCCGCGCGACGCCTGGCAGTGTGACGAGTCGCTGCAGTCGACGCACTCGACGCAATAATGGCAGCGGATGAGGCGCTGCGAGTGGCGGCAGAACGTGCACTGCGTGCAGCCGCGACACTCCTCGCACTGCACGCAGCGGTCGTTCTCGACGCCTGACTCGAACGCGCCGAGCAGCTCGCGGTAGCGGGCCTCGAACTCGCGCAGCGTCAGCTCGGCGACAGCTCCCGGCGAGGCGCCGCCCGAAGCAGGAACCGGCACGCCCTGCCGGAGCGAATCGACCAGCGCAGGCGCGCCCGGGAAGACGCGAGGGGGGCGCGGGCTCGTCACTTTCGCATCAGGCCTGCAGGATCACGGCTCGTCAAAATCACGGCTGTCAAAATTACGGCTGTCAAAATTACAGCCCGCCGTGGTGCACGCGCATCGAACGGCGCAGCGCGCCTGCAGCATCGCGCGTGATCGGATCTTCGGCAGACGTCTCCAGTCGTCGCAGGCGTTGATCGAGCACGGGCCGCTTGATGGGCGCCTCGCGCTGCAGCAACTCGGCCATGATGAAGACGGCGTCGCGCGCGCGATGCTCGTTCTCGTGCTCGAGCAGCTGAATCTGAACTTCCTGGCGCTTCGGCGCCACGAACTTGCACTCCCACAGATCGTCGGCGGCGCGCGAGATGGCGCCCCGGCCCTGGCTGCTCACGAGGCGATCGAGCAGCTGCTGCTCGCGGTTGCTCTGCGTCAGCACGTTGTCGGAGACCTTGACGATGCGCACGGCCCGGCGGCGAATGCCCGCCGCTGCCCCGCTCGCGTCGCCCACGGGGCGCACGTCGGAGGCGATGTCGAAGTCACCCGAGGCGAGGCCGATACCCGCGGGCACCGGGATAGCCCCGTTCACGTGTCCGTTCGGCGCGGTGTCGACGGCCAGCGCGTGGCCGTTGGTCGAGTTGCTGCTCGCGTTGGCTGCGAACCCGTTCGCAGCGGCGTCGCTGGTGGATTGTCCGTTGGCCTTCGCTGACCCGCCACCCAAGCCCTTGGGCTGCGCGGAGGCCACGATGGATCGGAAACCAGCCTCCAGGCGGGGCGAGTCGGGTCGGCGAGCGGCGATGAGCACGGGCTCGACCACGACCTTGCCGCGCGCGGTCTTCGCCTTGCGGCGTTGCCGGCGCCTGCTGCTGGTTCTCTCTCGTTGTCCTTGTCCTTCCATGTGCACTTCCTCCGACGGCATGCGTCGAATCATCCTCTCTCTGGGCGGCTCGAGAGCCGCGATAGTCTGGTTTGGGCCTCGTCGTCTTGCTGTCGGCCTCTGCCGGCTGGCCCTCGCCGGTTGGCTTTTGACTCTTTGCGCTGTGGCGAACCACTCTGCGGCGAGCTCCTCTGGCGTGAGCCCCTTGCCCCCACATTGCTCCCGTGCCTGAACGGGCCAGCCTCACTTGCGGGGCTCGAGCGCCTGGGCTCGAGCGCTGAGGCCCTGCTCGACGGGCCCCGGGTGTTTCGATGCGTCGTTCACTTCGAAGGTGTCCCGGAAGTGAGCGAGGGTGCCGGACGCCTCCCGGCGATATGCATGGTTGAGCGGCTCTGCAGGGAATTTCTGTTGCGATTCGAGCGGCGCATTTTTCTCGCGCCGGTGCCCTCGGCGGGTGATTCCTCGGCGGGTGACAGAGCCGCCCTCGCCGGGCTGCTCGTGCCGTCGCATGCCTGGGCGCCGGCACTTCTCTCGTGGCTCTTTCGCGTCATGGTCTCCGCGTCATCGTCTCCGCGTCATCGTCCCGCGCCAGCGTCTAACCCGTCTCTGCGCCGCCTGTCGGCTACCGCCGCCGCCTCATCGCCTCTGCGCGATGTCTTTGTCTTTGCGCGAGCTTGGCTGTTGCGTGCGAGCTTCGCGCTGCGTTTGCTGCGTCGCCGCTCCTCTTGCGAGCGGTGCCGCTTCCGTGGGCGGTTCCTGGCGATGGGTTTCTGTGCAGCGATGGCTCTTTCCGGTGGCAGCTCGCTTGGTGACTCTCTTCGCCTGGGGCGCCTGCTTCCGGCAGTAGCTTGCGGAGTGGCCTCGCTGGCCTCGCTCTCTGGCGACGGCCTCGGGGCGAACCGGCTGCCCGCGGGACCGTGACTGGGCGCCGGAGGGCGAGCGGTGGTGGCGAGATGGTATCACGAGATCGCGAGCGCGATGCTCTCTTCGTTTAAGCGTCCCTCGTGTAAAGTCAACTGCCGAAAAGGGGCTTCAGCGCTCGATGTGCAACACTCGAGCCAGCTCGCCTGATGGTTGCGGTGGGCCGCGCGTGCCATCGAACCAACCGGCTCGTCGTGTGCCTGCGAGAACGGCGCGGCCGTGGTTGCGGCGCGGATCGTGCCAGCGCCGAGCCGAGAACCACCGCGATTACCAACGGGGCTGGCGGACGGACAGCGACGCCGCAGGGCGGGAGGCACGCATCGTGGAAGCATGCATCGTGGACGCATGCAGGGCGGGAGACACGCACGTTGGGCGGCACGCAGGGTGGTGAAATCGTGGAGGCCACCGGCAACATTGGCACCACACTTCGAGCGCTTCGCCTCGTTCCGCGCCGTTGACACGGGGCACGACCGCACACTGGCGACCGCTGCATCGCAGCCCTGCAGGCCCGACTGCCGCGTAGACGACTGCCGCGCTGACGCGCGCCGCAGGGCACTCTTTCGCGAGCTACTGGTCGTGAGGATCATCGCTAACCGTTCTTTCGTTCCCGCCTCGCGAGCTCTTTCCCCCGACTCGCTTGGATGGACCTGGCCGTTTCGTGGAGGCCGAAGCCTCTTTCCGCCGTTCACAAATCGATGTCTGACAGTACCGTCTCCGGACGGGGGCGGTGAGGCTCGAAGCGTTGCCGTTGCCGTTGCCGTTGCCTTGCCGCGTCCGTGAGGCCGACTGCGCACCGACGGTAGCGTCTGCCGGAACGGCGCATCGACCAGCACTCGGGTCTTGCATACGATAGTGGCGCTCGTCGAAATGTGTGGCTCGCAAAGACTCGGTTCACGCGCCACGTCTGCTCTCTTTCGCGCTCGATTTTCTACCGAGCTCATCGATCCCTATCGAAACTGCTACATCCTCATCGAGCTCGACCCGAGCGTCTTTTCCCGGGCTCGATCCCCGAGCGTTGCCTGCGCATCGAGCCCCGCTCGCGTATCGAGCCCCGCTCGCGTATCGAGCCCCGCTCGCGTATCGAGCACCGCCCGCGCATCGAGCACCGCCCGCGCATCGAGCACCGCCCGCGCATGGAGCATTGCGGCCGAGCGCGACGAGCGTTGGCTATCGAACGCATGTCGTGTCGAGCGAGATGTGGCGTCAAACCCCGGTGACTCGGACCGACCGGTTCGAGCGGAACGGCTTCCGAAGCCCCACTGCGTGGAGCCCGCTCGAACCATCTTGGCCACTCCGAGCATTGTCACGTGAAACGAGCCATGCCGAAACACTTGCCAGCGAGGTGCTGACTCACGAGCTCCGCAGCGGCTCGCCCGGCGTACCGCATGCAGGCTTCTTCCTGGCCGCGGACGATGCGTTGGCCGCAGACGATATGTTGGCCGAAGGCTCGCACCCCGCCGGAGATCCGGAGCTCATCGAAGATGGTTGATTCTCTGCAGCGCTGTCGCCCGCCAGTGATTCGAAGCCAGCGACGACGAACATGGTGATGACGAACATCGCGACCACTTGCCCGGCGATGGAGCGACCAGTTGCTCGGCAGCCGTTCATTCGACGCCTCGGCACCACCCGAACCCACGCATTCAGACACTCCACCCCGGGACAGGCCGCCCTGACATATCGCGCGCTCAGACATTCGTCGGACTCGACGGACGGCGCATCATGAGCGCCAGCCAATGCGCTTCGAGTGTGACGCAGCGACATGCCATGACCAAACGTCGTGACCTAGTACCTGACGACTTGGAGAGTGAGCACCGTGGTAAGCCGGGGTGCGCTCCTCCTCTTTCAGGCAGAGTGCCCTCGGCGAACAGCCTCCGGAGCGAGCGGCCACCGCTCATGACCCGAGACGACCTCTTTCAGGCAGTTTCAGACGGAAAGCCCGAGATTCAGGCAGAGTAGCCCGAGATGGTTCAGGGGGGTAGCCCAAAAATCGGACCGCGCCCAGCCCTCAAAGTAGATAGCACACCGCTTTCGGCGGTGCGGAAGAAAAAACTCCAGCGCCCCATCGTTTTTACTCAGCGCGATAATCTTTACAGAGCAGTTCCTCACTGGCGCGCGGGCGCCTCGCGCCGCGCGCGTTTACTTTGGCGCGCGGGCGCCGCAACTCGCGCGCGTTTTAGCTGGCGCGCCTGCGGCGCATCGCGCTTTCGAGCATGGGTGCGCTGCCGTCGCCGTCATCGTAGGGCGCCGGCGCAGCCCGGATCGACGCACGCGATGCGCGCCGCCTGCAATTCATCGGGTGTCGCCGCAGTCTGTGCCCGTCAGCGCCTCGCGGCGTGAGCAACTACCGGTGTTCAGCGCCGGTCTTCTGCAGCGGTTCCTCACCCCGACGCGCCTCGGCGAACAGTCGTGGAGAGTCGACGTCCGATGATTGGGCTCCCGTCGCCCGGGTCGCGGACGCGACGCGGGCCGCGCGCGGTCGTGCTCGGCGCGGTCGTGCTCGGCGCGGTCCTGCAGCAGAAACGCGGAAGGGCGAGCAGCGGCGATGCAAAACGGCGGTGCGGCGAGCACGGGACGCGGCAGCCGCGATCTTCGCGCGCGGCCCGCGAAACAACGCGGCGGGACGCGGCGAAGTCGCGTCGCTTTCGCACCGTGGGCGTGATCGACGGCATCATCCGGAGCGACCTGCCACGACGCCGCGCGCGCTGCCCAGCAAGAGCGTCGAGCGTCACTGCCGGGGCCCGCTTCACGGCGGTTTCCACTCTGCGTCAGATACCACGCCGGCGACAGAGTCCTTCGACATAGTCCTTCGACATCGTCGGGTGCGATCATTCGATGCATCTTGCGGCGGCGAGCCCGGTTGGCCACGACTGCTATGGCCAGGCGATCGTCACTGTTACTTTCCGCCGTCGGGGTGGCCCAGCCCCGACCACAACCCCGACCGCCGCGTCGATCGCGGAGTGGCCCCACGGAGGCGGGCGCTCGCGGAGCATGACACGTCGTCGAGGTCTCACCCACCCCGGTGAGCAAGTTCCTGCCGACGCTCGGAGCGGCGGGTAGGAGCGCGCAGGTCAGCAGCGGGGTACGTGGCAGCGCGACCGCCTCGGGGCCGTTCCTGCCGCGGACCGCCTTCTCGGAGTACACTAGCCGGCAGCCCGTCTTTCGGTGGCTCGAGCCGTTCGGCTCGGCGCGCCCGAGCGGAGAGGTTTACTGGAACGCTGACATGGCAGACTACGGATCGAGCATCTGGTTGGACGGCAAGATTGTCGCGCGCGACGGGGCTGCCCACGTACCGCTCCTGACGCACACGCTGCACTACGGTGTCGGAGCCTTCGAGGGCATCCGCGCTTACCGCCGCGCGGGTGGGGAAACCATGATCTTCCGCCTGCGAGAGCACGTCGAGCGTCTGTTCGAGTCGTGCAAGCTCGTCATGATCGAGCCGACCGTCACGCCCGAGCAGGTTTGCCAGGGGTGCGTCGACGTGCTGGTGCAGAACCGGCTCGACGCCGGTTATCTGCGCCCGCTCGTGGTGCTCGGCGAAGGGGCGATGGGGCTTTATCCGCAGGGCAACCCCGTGCTCACCTTCATCGCCGCGTGGTCGTGGGGAACTTATCTGGGTAAAGACGCGCTCGAGAACGGCATCCGCTGCAAGGTGTCGTCGTATGCTCGCCCGCACCCGAACGCGGCCTTTTCTCGGGCGAAGCTCACGGGGCAATACATCATCAGCGTGATGGCCAAGCGCGAGGTCAAGCGCGTCGGCTACGACGAGGCGCTGCTGCTCGATCTGAACGGGATGATCGCCGAAGGCTCGGGCGAGAACGTGTTCATGGTGAAAGGCGGGCGGCTGATCACGCCGCCGCTCGCCTCCTCGATCCTCGCCGGCATCACGCGCGACACCGTGCTCACCCTCGCGCGCGAGGAGGGCATTCCCGTCCTGGAACAGGCGTTCCCGCGGGACGCGCTGCTGCTCGCCGACGAGGCGTTCCTGACCGGCACGGCCGCGGAGGTGACCCCCGTGCGCGAGGTGGACGACCGCGCCATCGGCAACGGCAAGGTGGGCCCGATCACGCGCCTGCTCCAGGAGCGCTACTTCGAGCACGTGCGAGGCGCCCGCGTCGACCATCCCGAGTGGCTGACGCTGGTGAGCGGAGCGTCCGGCGGGTGATCCGCGCTGCGGGGCGCCGCGCTCGCCTGGGCGGGGCGGCGACGGTGGCGTGTGCCGCGCTCGCCCTCGGCTGCGCGCCGCCCCCAGAGCCGCCGCGGCAGGCCGTGGCCGCGCCCGCGTCCGGCGGCGAGCTCGACGCGGGCTTCCGCGGCGTCGAAGCGACGGGGCAGGGGCTCGAGCTCGACTTGCCCGACGCCGACGGCTGGCGCCACGACGGGCGCGAGCTGCACAGCTTCGTCGCCGTCCACGCCGCCACCCGCTCGCGCTTGATCATCCGAGCCTGGACCGCCGACGCCATCGTGAGCCCCGCCGACTGCGAACGCGAGATGCGGAAGCTTCGACCGGAGCTGCCGGTGCTCGCGCCCGGCGAGCGCGTCGAGGAGCGCTCGCTGCGCGTCGCCGGCGACCATGCGGCTTTGCTCGTCGCCGGCGTCGCGTCGTCGCCTGCGTCGGCGAGCGAGCTCGACGGTCACGCGCTGCTCTTCGGCAGCGACGGCCGCCACTGCCTCGCGCTGATCTACTCGACGTCGGCCCAGGGTGCGTCCGCCCCGCGCACCATCGGGGAGCGGCTCGGCTCGATGACGCGCATCACCTTCGAGCGCGTGCGCCGACTCGGCATCGACGAGCGCGTGCAGGTGCAGCGCCGCTGACGCAGCGAACCTCGACGCGCGAAGGCGCCCCTCCCTTGGCGCCCGCAGCGCGCTGTTTCATGGGCGCGTGCGCCCGGACGCGCCCTGTTTTCGGAGGCGTGGAGGCTTCGAGTCGTGGCGCGCGAGGACGACGATTGGGAGGGGCAAGCGTCACGCGCGCTGCGCGCGTGACGCGGGGGTGGGCAGCTCGCCCTGATCTCCGACGGTCGATCAGGCGTAGCCCAGCGTCAGCTCTTCGAGCCGTCGGCGGCTCTTCTTGTTTTGCGCGCCGACGGCGACCACGTTGAGCCCGCTCGGGCTGAACAGCTCGCGGGCGGCAGCGATCACCTGGTCGCGCGTGACAGCGGCGAGCTGGTCGCGCCGCTCGGCGGGGTGCTGCAGCGTGCCCGTGAGCTCGCTCATGGCATAGTGGCTCGCGACCTCCTCGGGGTCGTCGAGGATCATGCCGAGCTGCCAGGTGTGGCGGCGCTTGGCCTTGTCGAGCTCCGCCTCCGTCGGGCCATCGTCGCGCAGGCGGCGGACGACGTTGAACAGCTCTTCCAGCACCTCCGCGGCGCGCTCGTTGGCGCTGTCTGCCGAGAGATCGAGCAGGCCGACGTCTTCATACGCTTCGTAGATGGCGGCGACGTCGTAGCAGAGGCCGCGCCGGTCGCAGATGTGCTCGTACAGCCGAGTCGACAGGCCGTCGTCGAGCACGCGCACGAGCAGCTGCGTCGCCGGCTCGCGCGGGTCGAGGAAGCTCGGGGCGCGGAACCCGACCCGCAGCGAGGTCTGGCTGGCGCCATGCGAGACGAACTTGAACGCGGGGGCGCTCTGCGCGCGCGGCGAGCCGACCTCGAGCCGCATGCCGGGCTTCACGGCGCCGAACAGGCGCTCGAGCTCGCGCAGCACCTGCTCCGGATCGAAGGGCCCCGCGGCGACGAGCGCCGTGCCGTGCCCGACGTAGAAGGCGTCGTGGTGCCGGCGCAGCCGCGTCGGGTCGAAGCTCTTCACCTGCTCGGGCAGGCCCGTGATCGGAAACCCGAGCGGGTGCCCCGGGAACGCCACGCTGCCGAGCAGATCGTCGGCGTCGATCAGGTTGCCGCCCTCGTCGAGCGTCTCCAGGATCTCTTCCTGCACGATGCCGCGCTCGATCTCGATGCCGCTCAAGATCGGGTCTTGATAAACCTCGCTCACGAGCGGCAGCACGTCGAGGAAGCGCTCGGGCGGCAGGGAGATCTGCATCGAGCCGAAGTCTTTCGCGGTGGCTGCCTGCAGGGTGCCGCCGAGCGTCTCGAACGCGAGCGCCTGATCGTGCGCGCTCGGGAAACGCGGCGTGCCGCGGTAGAGCATGTGCTCGAGGAAGTGGCTGATGCCGTTCTCCGACGGGCTCTCGAAGCGCGATCCGATCCGGATCTGCGCCTCGAGCACCGCGCGGTGCATGTGCGGCATGGGAACGGCGGCGAGGCGCAGGCCATTCGACAACACGGCACGGATCGGCTTCAGGTCAGTCAGCTGCAAAGGCATTCCTCCAAAGGGGTTTTCGAGCAGGAAGGAAGTGAAGAGGGAGCACAGGAAGAGCGGAAGAACGGAAGGAGGGAATTTCGGTAAATCCCTTCCGCTCTTCCGTCCTTCCTGTGTTTCTCGAGCTCTCGGATGCGAAGGATCCTCGTCGTCTCAGGAGTCGTCTCTCGCGTCGGTCTTGGGATCGAGGAAGCGCTCGTTGATCTGAATTTCGCTTTCCTTCGCCTTCTTCAGGCGGCTCAGGAAGGCCGTCAGCGCCTCGGACTCGGCGCGAGCCTTGAATTCGCTCATGAACTCGGCCTTGTTCTTGTCAAAGTCTTCGCGCTTCGCGGGCTCTTTGTCCTTCAACTGTAGCACCGCCAGGCCGTCGGTGGTCTCGATCGGGTCGGGGTACACGTCCCCCACGGCCTTCAGGCTGAAGGCCAGCTGTTTCGCAGCGGCACTGGCCACGGCGTTCGGCACCGGGCTCGTCACGCCGCCGCGCGAGAAGCTGGGGCTCACGTCGACCTGCGGGCGCTCGCGCGACTCGAGCGCCGCCGCCTCGATCTCGCTCGCCTTCGCGCCGGCTCGGGCCAGCACCGGGCTCGCCTTCAGCGTCTCGCGCGTCAGCTGCTCGACCGCGTCTTGCATCGCCGCGCCGCTCGCCAGGCGGGCCTTCAGGCCGTCGGCGAACTGGCGCATCACGGCGTTCGACGACTCGATCATCGCCATCGGCAGCGCGATGAAGAAGCGCCCGACCGTGTCGGCCTCTTCCTTCGACACGCGCTGCTCGAGCCGCAGCAGATAGATGCCGCGGCTGGTGGTCACCAGCGGGGAGAGGGCGCCCGGCGCCAGGCCCTCGACGGCCTTGACCAGCTCGCCCGTCTCCTCGTCGCCCTCGGCGGCGACCAAGCAGCCGCGCTTGCCGCCGTAGCGCCCGCTCAGCGACAGGCTGTGCGCGCGTGCCAGCAGGTCGAAGCTGCCGGGCGACTTGCCGAGCTCGGCGACCACGCGCTCGGCGCGCTCGCGCGCCTCCTTCTCGTCGGCCTCGTCGGCCGCCGGCGGATAGGCGAAGAAGATCTCGCTGACGAGCGGGCAGTTCTCCACGAACCCCGCCTCTTTGCCGGCGTACGCCGCGTCGATGTCGGTCATGTGCGCGGTGATGTACGCGCGCACTTCGTCGTCGGAGAGGGAGCTGCCGAAGCGCGCGAACCAGTCGCGATCGAGCTGCGCCACGCGCACCGTCGCCTTCGCGCTCTCGTTCTCGTACTCGGCATAGGCCTCGGCCTCGGAGACGCGCGCCGACAGCTTCGACAGGTCGCGCATGCGGGCCGCGATCAGCTCCTCGGTCTGGTACGCCTTGAAGTCTTTCGTGCTCATGCGCGCGTAGTTGCGAACCACGCGCTGGTAGATTTCGTAGTTGAACGCTTCCGTCTCCGGGTGGCGCACGTTCACGTGCGTCATCATCGGCAGCTGGCCGTCGCGCTCGGCCGGCAGCGAGAAGTGGAAGCGGCCGAGCGCGAGCTCCGCGTCGACCTGTTCGTCGCTGATGCCGATGCCGAGGCGCTTGGCCTCCTCGAGCAGCAGCTCGCGCTCTACCAGCCCGTCCAGGATCATCTTGCGGATGCCGAGGCGCTTCAGCTCTTTCGGCGTGAGGTCGGGCCGCACCGACAGCTGGAAAGCGGCCGTGAAGTCGCGCGGGGCGACACAACTCCCGGCGACGCGCGCGGCGCACTCCGTGTCGAAGTTGGCGCTCTTGGGCCCGCGCACCTCGAGGGCGAAGGCTGCGATGATCAAGAAAATGACGACACCCATGACGACCTGGATGACGCCGCCCTGGCGGAAGGAGTTGAGCATGCGTTCTCGATCTTTGACGGCGCCCCGGTGAGCCCGGGGCCTTTGAGCCGGTGCGGGCCGGGCCCGACCGAGCGCCGCTGATAGCACGCCCGCCCAGGCGGTCCAACACGGGCCCGGCGCGGGACCGTCGTGGGACCCGCCGCCGCTCGGCTTCTCCGATGTCAGGTTCGATCGGCGTTGGGTCGCGATCAGGCCCGGGGGCCAAATCGCGAGGATTCGCCGAGGTTGCTCCGCAGGGTCGCGCTGGCCCAACATGGGGGCGAGTATGGGTGCCGCCGAGCTGTTGGGACCCAAGGGCCCGTTCGCCGACGTGCTGCCCGGCTACCAGCCGCGGCCCGGCCAGATGGAGATGGCGCGCGTGGTCGAGCGCTGCCTGAGCGGGGGCGGCATCGCGATCGTCGAGGCCGGCACCGGCACCGGCAAGACGCTCGCCTACCTGGTGCCGGCCCTGCTCGAGGCGCACCGCAAGAAGGTCATCATCAGCACGGCCACGCGCGCGCTGCAGGATCAGATCTTCAATAAAGACCTGCCGTTGCTCGAGCGCGTGCTGGGGACGGGCTTGCCGGTGGCCGTGATGAAGGGCTTGCCCAACTACGTCTGCCAGCGGCGCTATCGCGAGTTCATCGACGGCATCGACTCGTTCGACCCGCGCTTCGCCAAGGCGCTGCCGCTCGTGCACGACTGGCTGGGCTCGAGCGTGAGCGGCGCGCTCGAAGAGCTCGACACGCTGCGCGAGGACGACCCGATCTGGTCGCGCATCGCCGCCTCGAGCGAGCGCCGCGTCGGCCCTGCGTGTCAGTACTACGAGAGCTGCTTCATCACGCGCATGAAGCGGGAGGCCGCCGCGGCGCGCATCGTGGTCGTCAACCACCACCTGTTCTTCGCCGATCTCGCGCTGCGCGGCGCCCACCCGGCGAGCGTGCTGCCCGACTACGACGCCGTCATCTTCGACGAGGCGCACCAGCTCGAAGACGTGGCGACCGATCACTTCGGCGTGAGCGTGTCGAGCGCGCGCGTGGCCCGGCTGTGCAGCGACGCGCGGCCCCTGCTCGAGCGCGAGCTGGGCGCGGCCGCCGCCGATCACACCCTGCGCATCCAGGAGGCCTGCGAGGCCTTCTATGATGTCATCGCGAGCGTCGCGCGCGCACGCGAGGGCCGCGCCGCCCTGCCGGCGGAGGCCTGGGCCGGCCCGATCGAGAGCCACTGGTTCGCGCTCGATACGGCGCTCGAGGGTCTCGGCGCGCGCCTGCACGCCGTCGAGATGGCGCGCGAGATGGAAGAAGCGGGAGCCCCGCGCTCCACGGGCGCCGCGACCACCCCCGGCGAGGCGCTCGCAGCGCTCGGCCGTCGCACCCTCGGCGTGCGCGACGACCTCGCGAGCATCGCCCGCGGCGCGCCCGGGTCGGTGACGTGGTTCGAGGCGGGCGGGCGGGCGCGCAAGCTGAGCGCATCGCCCGTGGACGTGGCGGAGCTCTTTCGCACGCGCTTGTTCGATGTGGTGCCGTCGGTGGTGCTCACGAGCGCCACGCTGTCGACGCCGGAGTCGAAGAAGAAGGCTCGTGGAGCGAGCTCGGGCTCGGGCTCGGGCTCGGGCTCGGGCTCGGTCGACGCGGGCGAGGCGAGCTCGGTCGACGCGGGCGACCCGGGCGATCCCGTCGAGGCGGACGAGCCATCCGAGCCGCCGCGGCCCACGACGACGGGCCCCTTTCGGTTTCAGCGCCAGCGCCTCGGGCTCTACGATGGCCTGTACGCGGTCGACGAGCTGCGCGTGGCGTCGCCCTTCCGCTTCGAGGAGCGCGCGCTCCTTTATTTGCCAAAGGATTTGCCGCTGCCCGGCACCCCGGAGTTCAACGCGGCCGCTGCCGAGCGCACCGCCGAGCTGATCGAGGCCTGTGACGGCGGAGCGTTCGTGCTCACGACGTCGCTGCGCTCGATGCAGGTTTTGCATGACGCGCTGGTCGAGCGCGTGCGAGGCCGCCCGCTGCTGATGCAGGGCCAGGCGCCGAAAGCGGCGCTGATCGAGCGCTTCCGGCTCGAGGGCAACGCCGTGCTCGTGGCCACGCTCAGCTTCTGGCAGGGCGTCGACGTGCCCGGGGCCGCGCTGCGCCTCGTGGTGCTCGAGAAGGCGCCGTTCCCCGTGCCGAACGATCCGATCGTCGCCGCGCGCTCGCACGCGCTCGAGCAGGCGGGTGAGTCGCCCTTCGCGCGCCTGTTCTTGCCGCTCGCGCAGCTGACCTTGAAGCAAGGCTTTGGCCGCCTGATTCGCAGCGAGAGCGACTACGGCGTGGTGGCCCTGCTCGACGGCCGCGTGCACGCGCGCGGCTACGGCCGCCGATTGCTCGAGGGCTTGCCCCCCGCGCTGCGCGTGACCGAGCTCGAGCGCGTCAACGCCTTCTGGGCCGAGCAGAGGAGCCTCGTTTCGTGAACGCACCTTCCAGCAACGCGCCGCGCGCCGCAGACGCAGCACCGAGCGACGTGCGGCGCAGCCCGAGCCCCCCGCGCAGCGTCAACGCCCCCCGCAGCGCGAGCGGCCTCTCCGTCGCCTTCGTCGACCTGCTCGAACTCGAGCCCCGGCTGCGCCTGCACACGGCCGGGCTGCGCCACGCCCTCACCTTCGCCTTCAGCGCCGGCGGCGCCCAGGCCGACATCGCGCGCGCTCTCTCCGACGCCAAGCCGGGCCCCTCGCTCTGGAGCAACGACTGCTTCGCCGAAGACCTGTTTCTTCCCGCGCTGGTCGAGCGCGTGCTCTGGCGGGGTCGCGCGGCGCCCCGCTCGTCGGCGGGGGCGGGCGTGAAGCGCTACTTGATCCACATGCTCGGAGCGCCCCCGACCGGCGCCGACGGGCAGCAGGCGCTCGCTTTTCGCCAGGCGATCAGCGCCGAGCTCGACGCCACGCCTGCGCTCCGCCAGCGCGTGGGCGACCTCATCGGCCGCATCGAGGCCCTGTTCGACCTGCTCGAGGCGGGGGGCATGGGCGTACGCCTCGACCCGGTGCGCCGCGGCCTCGACATCCTGGCGGCGGCGAGGCGCGTGGTCGACGAGGCCTCCGCGTTCGCCGATGCCAGCTCGGGCCTGCGCCGCATCTCCGACTGGGCGAACCAGGTGCGCGCGGGCGTCGGCTATCGACGCCTCGTCCACCTGCTCGACTACGACGGGCGCCTCGCGAGCGTGCAGGTCAACGTGCGGCTCGGGCGCGAGGGCGACGTGCGCAGCATGGAGATCGTCCAGATCTCCGAGAACGAGCAGAACCCCTTCCACGCCTCGCCGTGGCGCCGCTTCTGGGGCCGCATCTCGCTCGGCTTTCGCGGCTACCGCCTGCGGAAGGAAGAGGTCTTCGCGCGCCTCGTGCACGACACCTTCGACGGCATCCGCGAGGTGTTTGCGGCCAGCCTGCAGCTGCTCGGCGACCTCGAGTTTTACCGGCTCGGGCTCTCGCTCGGCGAGTTTGCGCGCGAGCGCGGCCTCGACGTCTGCTTGCCCCGCTTCGGCGTCTCTGCCGAGGCGCGCCGGATCGACGCCCTCTTCAACCCGTTCCTCTTGCTCGAAGATCGCCCGCCGCGCCCGTGCGACATCCAGACCGGCGGCTTCGGCGCCATCGTCATCATCACGGGGCCCAACTCGGGCGGCAAGACGCGCCTGTTGCAGGCCATCGGCCTGTCGCAGGTGCTCGGCCAGGGCGGGCTGTTCGTGCCGGCGCGCGCGGCCGACCTGCCCTGGCAAGACGGCGTGTTCGCGTCACTCTCCGTGGCGCCCGAGGTCGATCAGCGCGAAGGCCGCCTCGGCACCGAGCTGCTCCGCATCCGGCGCATGTTCGAGAAGCTCGAGATGGGGGCGCTCGTGCTGGTCGACGAGCTCTGCAGCGGCACCAACCCCGCCGAGGCGGAGGAGCTGTTCCACATGGTGGTGCAGCTCCTGATCGAGATCTCGGCGCAGGCCTTCGTGACGACGCATTTCCTGGAGTTCGCGGCCCGGCTCGAGCGCAGCCGCGAGCTGCCCGGGCTGGAGTTCCTGTGCGTGGGGCTCGACGCCGACAAGCGCCCGACCTATCGCTTCGAGCGCGGAGTGGCCGACAGCGCGCTGGCGCAGCAGACGGCGCAGCGGCTCGGGGTGACGCACCAGGAGCTGTCGGCGCTGGTGCATGCGGCGCAGCGGCGGAAGAGCGAGCGACCCGGGCGCTGATACGCCAGGACGTTCCGTTCCGGAACGGGACAGGCGCGTTCGCGCTGCTACGCTCGAATGATGTCGAACCAACTGAGCCTTCGCTGCGCCGCCGCCATTGCGGCTTCTGCTGCGTTCGCGAGCGTCGGCTGCGGTTCCGAGCCTGAGCCCGTTCCCACCGTGTCTCTGTGTGATGGCTCTGCGGAGCTGACGCTGCGTGTTTTCCACGGGGCCGGAGGCATGGATTACTACGGAAGCGAGGTGCGGAGGGAGAACGGCGTACCGTCGTTTGCCGTGGATGGCCAGTGCCAATACTTCGTTTCTGGAGGCTGGAACAACCAGCGGCAAGGGAGCGATCAGGGGTGGCGCCAAGGCACCGTCGACGACGAACTGCGTCGCATTCTGGAAAGCGAGGTCGGCGCGGAAGACCTGACGAGTGTGTATGAGTGCTTCCCATTTGGGGCCTTCGACGCGGGAACCATGGTCGTGGCCAACGCGCGGTCGTCGCTCGTCTGCGGCGGCGCTGGCGAGGACTTGCTCGCTGTATTCGACCGCATGCGACTGCGCGGACGCGAACTCTGGGAGCAGGGGCAGCCACTGGATGGCGACTTGCACATCACACTCGTACAGGTGAGCGGCGAGCCACCACGGTGGTACCCGTGGCCGAGCGAGCTCGCGTTCGACGAATACTTCGGGCCCGCGCAGCAACCTTCCGAACAGCAGCCTCCGAGAAGCCAGCGTGTGGCTTCGGCCGATGCCGCGCCTCTGCGAGCCTTGCGCGAGCAGTACCTCCGCGACACCCGCGACACTCAGCCTGGGCTTCTGTATGCGGGAGGGGGCCTACCCGTCGCTGCTGGCGACACGTTGGTGACGATATACATGCGCGACGCCGTCCCCTACGAGGATGAGGCGGGCCTCTTGCCTCTCCCCGGCGGGGCGCCGAGCGAACGGTGAGAAGAGCGCGGCCCGACGTCGCCCATTGCGCTCGACGTCGTCACGTTGCACGTGGCGCTGCATGTCTTGCTCGAGCCCTCGACGTTCGCGAGCGCGCACCCTAAGCTCCGAGCGGAGCCCGGTGAGGCTCGGAGGCCAGCATGTATCGACCTGCTCATTTCAGGGAGGACCGGCGAGAGGTTTTGGGCGGGTTGATGCGCGCCGCGCCGTTCGCGCAGGTCGTGCTCGCCACCGAGCGCGGGCTCGAGGCCAACGGCTTGCCGCTGCTCCTGCGTCAGCGCGACGACGGGCTCATCCTCGCCGGACACGTGGCGCGCAGCAACCCCGTCTGGCAGATGCCGGTGATCGGCGAAGCCCTCGCCATCTTTTCGGGCCCACAGGGCTACATCACCCCGAGCGCCTACGCCTCCAAGGCGATCGACGGCAAGGTCGTGCCCACCTGGAACTACGTCACCGTGCATGCCTACGGCAGCCTGCGCTGGATCCACGACGACGACTGGCTCGCGCAGCTCCTCCTCGAGCTGACCGATGAAAACGAAGCCGGCCGCGCCCACCCCTGGCGCGTGAGCGACGCACCCGCCTCGTACACTGCGGGCCTGCGAAAAGGGATCGTCGGATTGGAGCTCGAGGTCACGCGGCTCGAAGGCAAGCTCAAGCTCGCTCAGAACCGCCCCCGCGCCGACCGCGAGAGCGCCATCGCCGACCTCAGCGCCCGCGGCGACGAAGCCTCCGCCGCCCTCGCCGAGGCGATGCGAGCCGTGCTCGACGAATAGCGCCATCGCTCGCCGCGGCATGAGCCGCGCTCTCCCCCGAGAGCGGATGCGTCGGCGCGCCACTCGTCAGGGCGGCGCGTCTCGCAAGCACGCCAAGAACGCTCGCAGATCGGCCGGGCCCGAGGTTGCTGCGGCATGTACCCGCTTCATGTCCAGGCCCTCGTAAGCGTGAGCTACGGCGTTGCGAAAGCCTGCTGCACGGGCCAAGCGCTCGGCAAGATCCGACGGAACGAGGTTGGCGCGTGCCAGCCGCTCGAACGCCTCGCGGTAGCTCTGCGGCGTCCCCAGGTGACGGCGTACACACTGCGACACCGCCAGATCGATCGCAATCTGCACGGCCTGCCACAGATGCAGCACCACGGCATCGGAGGCGTCCGTCCCGGGCTGAAACTGGGCAACATCCGCTGGCAGCCTGTCGGCCACGCGCCGCAAGTGCCGTTCGACCGCCGAAGCCTTTTCGGCTAACAACGCACGCTCGTCCACGATCACCCGAGCTTCCGCAGCACGGCTTCCTGGCTCTCGGTAATCACCGGCGCAACGTCCAACCAGAAGCGGGTGGACTCGAGCACGAAGCGCTCGAACTCTCGCGAGCTGCGCTCGAAGAGCAGCTTGCCGTCTGAAGCCACCCGATGCCGCAAGAGACCGCTCGCTCGCGACAAGTTTGCCACATCGACGTGGTCGCTGCCCGTCAGGCGACTCAGCTCCAGAATCAAGCCGGGAAGATCGAGATCGTCATCAGCAAGGTAGGCGAAGTCCCAATCGGAGCGCTCATGCGCCTGATCACGAGCCCGAGAACCGTGCAGCACGAGTAGCTTCAGCTGGGGAAAGGTCTGCTGCAGCGCTCGGGCGTCGATTGAAAGCGGAACAGCAGGCGCAGCCATAGCCTCCGAACGATAGCACGGCGCGACCGCATGATCCCCTCAGATCAGGGTCGATTTGCCGCGGCGCATGGAGGAGGTGCCGCTGGCAGTGCGGACACGGGTCGCTCGCGGTTACCCTCGAGGCGGGCTCGAGCGGCGGGCGTGCCCGGCGAGCCTCACCACGAGCCGCTGGCCCCGCCGCCTCCGAAGCTGCCGCCGCCTCCCGAGAAGCTGCCGGACGACGAAGAGGAGGACGATGACGAGGAGGACGATGACGAGGAGATCGAAGAGCTACCAAAGCGGCTCGAGCTCGAGGACGAGGTCGTAACGCTGCTCGAGGAGCTGACGTGCTCGACCGGCGCCGCCACCTCGCGGAGCCAGCACGGTGCCTCTTTCAGGTCGAGCGCGATGAGATAGGCAGACCAGCGCCCGTCGAGACAGCGCGCGTCATCGCGGAGCTGCTCTTCGAGTAACTCGCGGCCGATGCCCACGCGGCGACGTATGGCGACGGCCTCGGGCTCTAGCCCCGCGTCGGCCGCCTCGAGCACCCATAGCAGCAGGCATGACGCCAGCGCGAACAGCAAACCGAGCCCCGTCGGCGATAGCGTCGTCGACTCGACCAGCAGGTACACGAACCCGGTGACGCCGAGCGCCAGGCACGCGCGCAGCACGCGCCAGGAAGCGTGAGGTGTGCTGTAGCCCCCCTGCCGTCGCACCGACATGTGCGAAGAGGGTCACCTCAGCGCGTCGGCAATCCTCTGCTTCTGCTCGAGCGTCAGTAGGCGGCTATCGAAAAACACTCGCATGTTTGATATTTTGCTGTTGGTCAAGTCGATGACGGTCGCGCCTCGCAGTACTGCCCCCGGTGCTGCCGCCGACGCCATCCACTCCACGCCACCTCCGAACTCATCGCCGACCACGTGGGTGAGGTGAGCGCCCAGGCCATCGGGGAGCAGATTCAACGTGGCATTCAAGACTTTGGCGATTGCCGCTGTCCCTTGTGCCTCGATGCCCAGCGGCTTGTTCACATAGGTCGCGTTGGCGTCGAAGAAGGCCAGGGAGGAGGCTGCGCTGCCTGCGGAATAGGCGACGAAAAACTGCTCCACCAAAGTCTGCAAGCCCGCGGTGGCGCTTGCAGTGCCCGGATGGTTGCCCGTGTCCGTAGCTTGCCAGGCGGGATTCATCGCAAAGCCGGCTTGCAAACCAGTCCATTCAGCCTCAGAGATCTGCGCGCTATCCCAATAGTCGGTGATACGAACGATCTTGCCATCTCGCAGGTCAACGATTGAAAGCCCCTGGCTTGGTACTGATGTGAATAGGCCGGCTTCGTTCGTCAGCTCCACGGCAGCGCCGCTCATAGTGCCGTGGGCAGCGTCCAGAAGTGAACGCGGACCAGGGGCAACGGAAGAGAACAGGGCCTGCCACTGATCGTGAATATAAGCGTTGTTGCCGGTCATTCGGCGGCGAAGCGAGTTGTCTTCATAGACGACGTCTGCACCGAAGTATGTGGAAATCTTGTCGGCATCACGCCCCGACTTGGCGCT
>Ga0247763_1000469_pt1 | contig 23976 bp, 18 predicted proteins | sample UWRJL141409B4_FD_179926 | JGI IMG/M metagenome (GOLD analysis project Ga0247763, IMG submission 179926) | Plant litter microbial communities from Arlington Agricultural Research Station in Wisconsin, United States - UWRJ-L141-409B-4 | ecosystem: Environmental > Terrestrial > Plant litter >...
CACCGCCCATATTCTCCCAAGCCAGCCAGCGCATCAGGTCCACCCGCAGGCTCGGGTCAATCTCCTTGTGGCGCTGTAACTCGTCATAGAGTGGATTGATCTCACCCTCGGCGGAGCTGAGGATAATGGGCTCAAAGCCCTGTGCCCACCATGCCTTGCGCCAGGCCAGGAGCAGGACGCTCTCAGCATCCTTGTCCCTCGCGTCCTTCCCCAGCGTGTTATCGTAGTAGCAGTAGATGGGTGGGCGCGTCGGTAATATAGGTAGCAGCGATCGGCTTTCGTCGAGAGTTACAGAGCTGCTGAACGGTGTGGTGAGCCAGCGGTAATGTGAATACCACGATGACTCGCCATCGGTGTCATTTCTCTGGCGCGGGGGCGGATGGGCTGGTTGTTTGAAGGGATTGAGATGTGTCATCCATGGTGGCGTCTTCAGTGACTTGGGCATTGAGAACTTGGGATTCGATAGGCTCGGACCGGCGGGGATGGCACTGGGGAGCGTGAACAGCAGACTGAAGACGGCGAACAGCGATATGGTGACAAGTAGGAGGGAAATGTGTCGTGTTCCCAGTCGCGGCACCGGACGGCCGAACACGACGTATTGTTTCGGCATTGTAACGACTGCAGTGGTATCTCTATCGCTGTCGTCGCGACGGGCTTCGGCTACCGCAAACTCCCAAAGCAAAAGGGGAGGGGAGTTTAGAGGAAATGACTGTGGGCTGGTCGTGTCCGTCCTCACGACAGAAAAGGACGGGCCAAGCGGGGATTTAATTGGTCTCGAGACATTCAGCACAGGGGAGACACGACACAGCCGTTGGAGTGAAAAGTAACGAGGGGTTTCAATTAGCAAGAATATAGCAAGAAAAAAAAAAGCCTAGCTCATCGACACATCAGAGCAAAGGTTTGGGTCATCCGGGCGTTTCCTTGACATTGGATACCTTCATCAGAAATCCTTCGCGATGCCGTAACTAGTGCTGACGGCGGAGGACACGCGAAGAGGCACGCCCAAGGAGTGAGCGGGGCCACTGTGGCTGTTAAGCCCAGTTCTTGGCATGGACGCACGGGACGGACGTCACCACCCAAGGTCGTGACAAACATAAAATCTACATTGTGTTGAAGGGGTATCGTGTCGCTAGGGTGCTAAAAGATAGCAGTAAATAGATAACGGGCATACAGAAAGAAAACAAACGGCCGTTTGCTCATTCCCTGCGTACATCGGGTCCCTTTTGTTTTTATAGCATCCAAATCCCCGAGACCTCACTTATAAAAAGACGTGTACGTACTACGTTTGCCTCATGCAGTCGGCGACTTTCCTTCTCAGTCGCAACATCTCTTCGTCCTTTTGACGCATGGCCTCGGTTACTTCTTTGTACATCCTCTTCCACTTTTCCGTCTCGTCTTTATTCGGAGTTTCACCCTCTGTCCTCGACCTGCTCATCCACTTTTCATGCGCCACCGTCTCTTCCATCGAGTAGCTCCCTCGTATATCGCCATACCTCAGCTCCCACGTGCAAAGGTAGCGATTCTGATCTGGGATAGGTGATTCTAGACGAGTGATGCGTAGCGTACCCTTTGGCATCATGATTTTGCCTCCGACTAGAGCAGACAAGTTGATGAGGAACGCCTCCTTTGTCGGCGCCGAGCGCCGCAAGTTCTCAACCACGGTCTGCGATAGACCCCAGGCCTCGTCGTAGCCAGGGCCAGGGATGCGTTCACCCTTAGAATTGAGCCAATCAGCGAGCAGTACCTCCTCGATGAACACATCTTCGACTGCATCGAAGTTGGTCCGGTCTGTTGGGTCCTGGAATGCCACCGCAGGGTTTGGCGACATGTTAGATGGCCCACCCGAATTCTGCCAGTGATTAAAAAGGCCCTCGACGCCATCAGCATGAGCAGGCGCTGCTGGAGGATTAGACGGCATAGGTTGCGTTTGTGATTGCGACCCTTGCTGTACTGTGGGCGTATTGGAGTTGCTGCTGATACTCCCTTGAGAGACGGGCGCCGCCTGACCGTTGATCATGACCACTGGCGGAGCTGTAGGGGGAGCTGTCAGAGGTAAAGGGGGGGTTGCTAGCCTAACTTCGCCGCCTACGCGTTCCGGTACCTGTAATGACAATCGGCTTCGTTTCACCGGTCGGGCTGGTGGGGTTTCCTGGATCGGGGAAGACTGGTTTATGGTTTGAGCAGGCGGAGGCGCTGGAGCAGGTGTTGGTGCAGGGCGCGGCAGAGCGGGAATGCTCGTCGGGAACGGCTGGGGAGCAGGGAGGGATTGCGGAGGTGTTCTAGTGTTCGGCGGCGTCTGCCTCTCTGGAGTAGGTGACGGCACCTTGAACGTCGGGACTTCTGATATGGCCGGAAAAGCAGAAAACGGCCCGTCAATGTTGCTCGCTCGGTTTATAGGCGGCCTGCCCCGCGTTTTGCCTGTCGAACTCGCGCCACCGCTTCGCCATGCCGACGAAACTACCTTGGCACCGTGGCGCCTGCTTGCTGATCTCGCTTTTGGCGGCGATAAAGCTGACCTGGGCTCGTCCGCCCAAAACGCATTCCTGGTCATAGGCGTAATAGCGGACTGAGGATAGGCAGAAAGAGGTGTCTGGGAAACGTCGTTACTCCCCCAATGGGACTGCTGTATCGACGCGCTGAGCCGTGTCGCGTCGGGAACGGGAGGGAAGAGAAACACACTCCCCCTTCCTTCGGGGTGGGCGGTCCATGGCTCGTTTATATCTGGCCGGGCGCTGGCAGGATACTCATCCTGCGATGGTGAGGGGCGCTGCGATGGTGATTTTCCTATGTCTTCATCCTCGGGTTTCCTTCGACCACGCCGCGGCTTGATCTGGGGTAATAGAGCTCGTAGCGCCATGTCGTCCTCTGCTGCAACACCATCCCGCCCCGTTTCGGTGATCGGAGTTGTCTCTAACGGTATCTCGGTCCAGTACGGATGCTCTCGGTCCATGAGATACTCAAAAAAAGCATCTACGTGCATTGAATGCATCCATCGCTTCAACCGGACAGCATATTGCTGGATCTTCTGGGAGCTCTGGCCCTTTTCCTGGTCGGGGGGCTCGACCCCGAGCTTCAGCGCCAGCTCAGCCCATGTCTTGAGCTCCTTGGTCTCGAGCTTTTTGATGAGTTCAAACAAGGTGAAGGTACTGAAACTCTTGCCTCCGCTCTTGGGCGGAGTGCGGAAGGCGTCCCGCAGAGTCGCGGTATCCGTGTCCAGGGGCACCGCCGGGTTGCAGTACAGGATGAAGGCAACATAGGCATCCTCAATCGATGCGCTGTTGATGCTCCTGCCGGGGAGAGGAGGTCGCGCAGGAGATCGTGCAGGCCCCGGTTCGATAGTGGTTGGAGACGCAGTGAAAACCGGCTGAGGCGCTTGCTGCAGCGTTCCGTTCCCCATGATCAAAGCCATCGCGACTCATGAGAGCCGTTTCTTTTCTTTTTGATTCCGGCGTCGTGGACCCGGACTGCATTGCCAACCCGCAGACCGTTGCCAGGTAGGTTTAGGTACTTGAAACGCCACCTCCCCTCGCTAGACCTTTCAGCGCCCAAAACGACCTCTCAAAGCGGTCGCAAAGCAATGAGAACGACTCACAAATGTTGGCGGGCGCGATAAAATGCCTGTGTCAATTCAAATGATATTAGAAGCAGAGTGCGCAACAGAACGACCAGCCATAATTCTCACAATGATTGCTCTTTTGGGGGGTTGACATGTTCCAATTCATCCGTTTCCAGCCTCCCGGGGAAACCTGCCGTGTCGCGGGAGACGTGCCAAAAATAGATATGCCAAGCGGACAGTGAACAGCACCCTGAACCCGCTGTAGGTAACTAGCCTCGGGGTAGCTACATGAAGTGTCCTGCCAGGTCCAAAAGGCGATTAGTCATGGAATCTTTCCGTGTTGCGTGTCGTGTCTCGTCCTGGCCACAAGTCGACAGCTTGCTGCGGCAGATCGTGCGCCTCCCAAGATCGGACTCAGACATTGCAGGCAGCAAGGATGAACGCTGTTGTATGCTGCTGATGGATTGCGGGGGTGGAGTGCCTGCCGGAAGCCGGGACAAACGTCTGCAAAGAAGGAATCGATACAAGCATGCAACCCACTTCCGAAAAACCTCGGGGGCCAACAGGTTCAAGAGGACTGCGTGGGCCAAGAGACCGTACGGGCGGGGATGCACCGAGAATGGACCCCAAACACCCCTTGCAATTAGCAGGAGCTGCGGTCAATGCCTGGTGGCCGAAAGAATGACCCCTTCACATGATTGCGGCTGGAGCCACTGGAGCGCTGGGCATTCACGCGAACAACCGCATCGGCAGTGACGTCGTGCCAGTGCAGCCCCGGCTCGATCCGTTCTGGTAACCTCCCCAGTGATGGCGCTCTAGCGTGCCCTCCATATGTTTTATCGGACCTCGGCAGAACCCCAACGACATCACCTGTGTCGCAAGGGAGTAAACGAGCAAGAACGAACAAGAGGAGTATTGCCCCTTCACGCAATGGCGCAAACTTACCACGACTTTATTTCGATTATCCCAGCAGTCTGATTGAAGCCTCGACAGTCTTTATTTCACATCTTTTATTTTGTTCTACTCCTAATTAAAACGAGTTACCCCACCTTTGCCATTCGCCGCCATAATCACCCCCCCAAGAATAATGGCCGAGCCCAAAACCGTGATAACCCAGAACGACAATGTCGCCCACGCCCTCGCCGGCGCAGGTGGCGGCGTCCTCTCCATGGCCCTCACTTACCCGTTAATCACGCTGTCAACGCGCGCGCAAGTCGAGTCGAAGCGGGCCGAGACGGCGTTTCTCGCCGCGGTGCAGAAGATCGTGGCTCGGGAGGGCGTATCGGGCCTGTACTCGGGCCTTTCGTCGGCATTGTTCGGCATCAGCGTCACTAACTTTGTGTATTACTACTGGTACGAGTGGACGCGGGCGTTCTTCGAGGCGGCGGCAGCAAAGGCCGGCCGGGCCTCCAAGAAGCTCACCACGATCGAGAGCATGATTGCCGGCGCCATTGCTGGTTCCGCAACCGTCATCCTCACCAACCCCATCTGGGTTGTCAACACCCGCATGACCACCCGCAAGGCCGATGCCGACGCTGACACTACCTCCATTGGATATGACGACTCCCTCCCTAAGCCGGCATCAACAAAGCCGCAGAAGCGGCCCACCACCATCGGCACCCTCCTCACTCTTCTGCGCACCGAGGGTCCTCTGGCCCTCTTCGCCGGTGTCGTGCCCGCTCTGGTGCTGGTCATCAACCCCATCTTGCAGTACACCTTGTTTGAGCAGATGAAGAACACCGTCGAGAAGAAGCGCCGCATCACACCCACCATCGCTTTCTTCCTCGGCGCCCTCGGCAAGCTCTTTGCCACATCGGTTACGTATCCATACATCACCGTCAAGAGCCAGATGCATGTTGCCGGAAAGGGCGACCGCAAGGAGGGCATGATGCAGGCGATCAGGAGGGTGGTTAAGGAGGAGGGTTATGCAGGCCTGTACAAGGGTATGATTCTCCCCTTCTCGCGGTTTGTTTGGGGGATTAACTGACTGGCTAATATTTAAAACAGGCCTTGGCCCCAAAGTCACGCAGAGTGTCCTGACAGCCGCGTTTCTCTTTGCCTTCAAGGACGTGCTCTACGCGCAGACAGTGCGGCTGCGCGGGTCGGTCGGGAGGAAGTCGGTGACTGCTTGACGTTTTGTCCCATCTACTATGGCCCGATTACCACCTGATAGGGATCTTGCAGAGTGCCGCATGGGATCAGAGGCCAAGGGAATACGACCCCAAGTGCGAATCTAGAGCTGTGCTGTGCGGCGCTGTGCTAGGTTTTGTTATGTTGTACTCTCTGGGTGTAAGTTTTCTAGCCGGAGGCTGGTGTTGTAACAGCCTCGTCGAGACGGAGAGGGCGGTTGTGATATTTGAAGCGTCAGACCAGGAGCGAGACCGAGGTTACCTCGAGACCGGGTGTAGAAAGACGGTAGCGCCATCAGTCTGTCTCTCCAAGTGCAATCTAGGAAAGTCAGTGCTCTTATGCGTGGACCTGTCTAGTCTGCACTACTGGCATACCTTAACATGTATTTATCCATCAGGGAAGGCAGGTAGATAGGCGGTTCTATAGTTAGATCCCTACAATCTTTCAGGGCTAAGTTGTTTTGGTCTCTTGTATGTACGTTGCATATCACCGGGGGGTTGATGAAGGAGCTGTCGGATGAAGATAGTTAGGTAGGTATTGTCTTTCAAGATCGACGGCCTGGGGTATTCCAGTGAAGCCCTTTTCAGGGGTTGAACTGTACGCTCCCGGTTTATTTCCGCTACAGAATAAAACACTTAGAGATATTGGCTAGAGAAACTGCACGCCAAGCAGGGAATGCCATGGTTCCATCCGACTTCCCAATGCTTTACCTTACAAACTTCCATGACTCCTCTCCTTACCATTAACCAATCACCCCTAATCAGAAACCTTTGGTATAATCCACCAAGGATGATAACACCCAGTCGACTTGGGCACCTCGACCCCCCTCAGCTGGCCGGGTGCGCCGTTCTTGAACGCTTTCTTGACTGTCGATAGAGCAAGAATGACTTCCCTAGTAGCCTTACGACAGTTGTTCACGTCTTCTTTCCAGCGCTCACGCGAATTCGCCACGAAGGCCATCTTCTCGCTCGAACTGATCATCTCGTACAGCCTCTCTACGCTCTGGGCCCCGGCAATTGCCTCTTCCAATAGGTCTTCCGTAGGCCTGCCAGGCTGGGCGGCGTGGCGTACGAAATTCTCATAGGAGGGCAGCGGCGGTAGGCCGATGGGGGCGAATGGCTTCATACGCACTTCGTAGCGTAGCTCGTTCGAGCTGTATGGGCTCGGCTGAGAGGCGATGAGGTCCAAACGACCAAGGACTGTATAAAAAACAGAAAGACAGTAGGACAGCTCCCAGGTGGCAGTAGTTTCTGAGAGAACCCCCTTGAGATAATCCAGGGAGCGGTTCATTTTCTCAGCCTTGGCAGCAGAGAACATATAGGGCCCGGCCCGCAGCTTTGCGAGATGCATGTTCGTAAAAGACTGGATGCGTTCGGCGTGATATAATCGGGTTTTGGCGAGGGAGCTGAGATACCAATACATTCCGGCTAGTTCGTCAGGCTGGTAGATGTCGAGCTCGAAGCCGAGCTGAACGATCCACTCCATCAGGCGCAGCTTATAGAGGTACACCCACGAAGACAACGGGAGGCAATGACCGGTCGTGGTGCCTGTTTCCGAACGTAGTCGAAGCACTGAAGGCTGCTCCCCGAGCTGAATCTGAAGCAGGTGGTCGATCTCCTCGGCATCCATCTGCACCATTTCCCAGTCCTGGATCGAGTGACAGAGAGTTCTGCGCAGGCGACATCGGTTCATGCACAGGGCCCGGTAAATCTCGAAGTACGATCCCGCTACTCTCTGGCGGAAGAGCTCCATCTGATGAGCGATGGCAAAACGAGCATCGTGAGGTGCCTCGACCGTGTCATTCGCCGGGTCGAGAAGATTACTGCAGGGCAGAACAACAATCGAAAGATCGTCGTCGATAATTTGACGGATGCTATATTTGCCAAGCACAACCATGTCCTTGATGATCAAACTTTGTAGCAGCGCGCGTATATATACCAACGGTTGGGGCTTCTGTGACTGGAAGGCCAAGACAAAGTTCTGGTTTCGGGTTAACCATCTGCGCATCAGTGTGTGATAAAGACTCCTTACCAAGAGGCTCTGTGAATCCTTGTAGTTCAGGATTTGAAGGACCTCAATACCGTCTGCAAAAAACCTCTTGAAGTGGTTATATGTCTCTTGAAAGCTCGGTTGTACTATCGGTCGCGGCGGTATGGTGCTCGCTAGCCGACGTTGGAGTTTCGTACTGAAGGCTTCAGGGACTGGTGTCCCAAGGTGGCGAGAGGAGTTGATAGGGTCCCAGATAGACTGCAGCTGCGACCACGGAAGACTCAGCGAGTCGGGATTGTCCCGGAGCTCGCTGAGCTCAAGGGCACGAAGGAATGCTGTCCGAAATTGAAGACGGAAGTCAAGTGCATTCGCAATGTTTTCCGAAATCCTAGACCGGAGATTGTGAACAAGCCTCCTAGCCGCCGTAAGTTCGTTGCGTATCTCCCCACGGTCAATCTTGTCTAGCAATGATCGGTGGTACGTGTTGGTCACAAAGTCTTCCTCCTTTACATCCCAGGCCGGTCAGTAGGAATGTTGAGCGAGCCGGCTTCAGAGACACACTAACCTCGTAATAATGTTCGAACTTGATCCGCTCATGGACATACCAGCATACCTTCAACAACCCAAGACAATATGCCCGAAGCACAACGAACATGGGGTCGCGTGTGGTCGAGTCACCTTGGTGGTTCCTGATGAAGTCGGCCTCCTCGATTCTCGTTGGCTCTGGCACAAGCATCGCTTCGATATAGACACTTGTGAGGAGTGTTTGGGAAAGCGGATATCCAAGATGCCACGCCATCTACAGCCAGAATTAGCCCACTGCCTCCGAGGTTTTGGGTAAAGGACCTGGGGAAACCTCGAGACACAGCAGTTGGTCAATGATGCCCAGAACTTCACTAGGGAGCAACTTCCTGGTCACATTATAGTCTTCATCCAGCGACTCGCCCAGAGCCAAACATCCAGAATCCATTTTTGGATCCATTATCTGAAAACGGATCAGCACAAGCTCATGAATTTTATTGGGAAATGAGGGGTAAGGTCACACATACCTCGAGAGCTCCGACCGACTCAAAAAGAGTAAAGTAGCCATCTTTGACCAGCTGGCCAGGCTGCAGCGCTTTCCGCGTTGAAGATCATCGAATCAGAATCATGGAATGATAGCAACGTGTGTCACCGAGGCAAAAAAGGATACTCACTTGCAACGGCACCTTGGAACTCGCGCGTGATATCGACAGTGATGATGCCAGGGCTCTGAATCATCGGGTGCGGAGGTTCATGGAGGGCCAACTTGACGTCGCGATCAATACTGAGACCTGTGAATTCTGGTTTGGGCGCTGGGCAATAGATAGCCCAGCCGTCAGTAAAAATGTGGAACTAGAGCGGCGACAAACGGTTGAGAAAGTGAAGCACAAACCCTCTGAAACGCTCGCCTCAACTTGTGCCATCATGCTGGCTATGTTGATAGCTGTGCTGGATCTTTAGTCTGGATTTTTTTTGGACCTGCTGTTGAGATGAGGTGCAAGAAATGCTGCCCGGGCAAGGCGCTCCGACTCACTCACAGGCAACCTACCCACTCATGCGCGGAGTCCCCTAAAATCGCGGCGTGCTTTGCAGGTAGCCGCGACCGGCCCGAGTAACAGGTGATGTCACAACTGAAGGGCAAAAATATGTCATGAAATCAAAGTCTAGGAAACTCCTATGAATTGAGCAGGTTACGGCGATGACTCGGTTGGGCTCGCCAGTAACTTGGCAAAGCTGTCTTGAGCTGTCTTCGGGTGTGCGGCCCCCCAATTAGTTTACGATCCCCAAAGTAGCTGAAGAAGCTTCGAGCTATCCAAAGCATCGCAGAGTTGCTGTGTATTTGAGGGTCGCTGCAATCACAGGCAGCTTAGGCTAAGCACGCCTCTCGTAGGCAATTATCGTCTATTGTACCGTTTCCAGTATGATACAGGTCCTTTTGTGCCCCTCATCGGCGCAGTGGTGGCGGTGACTACTGTCAACCTCCCACTGTTATCCCAATCCGGGTCCCTCCACAACCTGCCTTGTAGCAACGGGCGGCAAGTTATTCCCCTAACCGCCCCTCATGCGGAGGCTCTCTCGACATACGCAGCCTTGTTGGCATCGGCAACGTTCTGGACCTCACCCTGCTTGCCGTTCTACAACCGCGTCGTGCGGGAATTAGCCGTTGGTGTTCCCTGTCCCCGCTCGAGAGTTGCTGGACCAAACCGCCCATCCACGGAACCAAACTTACCACCCACTTCGCGAACTTGAGATCCATATCGCCTCGGCGTTCGGCGGCCAGTCGCTTGTCGTCCTTGAGGCTGCGGCGCACGACGCGGGCAGCGACCGCGAGGTAGCGGTTGTAGCTGGAACGAAGAGCGGAGCACAAGTCAGCATGATCTGTCTCCGTACAACTGCCTCAAGCACCTAAAACTCGCAAGGGAGTCCAATGCACTAACGTAAGGCCGGCGGCTTTCCACGCGAACGTCATTTTAAGAGAGAGTGTGAAGAGTGGTGGTGAACCTGTGTGGTGCGGTTTTGGCGATAGAATTGTCGCCTGCGAAAAAAAGGTGGTGATTGACCAGCCGAGAAGCTGCGCCAGCTCTCGTGTCACGTGACCCAATCGATTGATTACTCCGTGCTTCGCACCTAGGACAAAACGTCGCCCACTGGAAGGAACCCTGATCATTATATGCACAATCTCATGGTAATCATCAAGCATCACAGTCTCCTATTCCCGGACTGTTCTGAAATCATAGGAAGAAAGTGGGTTTAAAGTCTAGAGGTTACTATATGCACAAAGGACGAGCCGCCGGTCTTCGACGGCCGAGGGGGCTGATTCTGTTGATACATTTTCCATTCCCTTTCCCCGGTAACCCTTCTATACCTTGAGACCAAGGTCCTCCGCGAACGGCAACACAAAGAGATCTCCAACGGACGCCACCGAAGCTTTGCCATCTAATAGCGCCTTCGCCGCCTATATTGAAGTTATCAGCGGGAAATACCTGAGTCGTGGGACATAACCTGAACTTACCGCCTTAAGCTTATCATCGGTGACCGACTCCAGGGCCTTGAGTCTTTGGGCAACAACGAGGGGCTGGCTGCCGCTAATCATGTTCGCGCCAGCGTGGACGAGGCCAGTTCCGCTGGTCTCGCTCTGGGCAAGAAGATTGAACTTGGCCTTAGCAACCGCCTTCTTGACATCATCCTGGGCGACGGTGCCATCGGCAACGCTCTTGAGAGCCTTGACTGCCTCCTCGGCAACTTTCCTCACGGCCAACGCCGTGCCGCTGATTTGGATGGCGAAGAGGCCGGTATCAGAGTAGGCATAATTGGTAGCCCGGGCTTGGGCGCCGGGGGCGGCAGCAACGGCCTTGGACAGGAGGCTGAAGCCGGGAGACCACTTGATGCCGGACTCGCCGCCTAGAAGCCCAGCAAGGACGGCAAACTCGGGCTTGTCCTCCGAGAGAGAAGCGCCGGGGAAAGCGATAGTGATGGCATTGGGGCCATTCTTAGCAATCCGTGCCTCGCCGCCGTGGTACTTGGAGGCAGTCTGAGCAAGGGAGGACGAGGACTCAGCAGGCACAGCCTTGAAAAAGGATTCGATCCACTTGGACAGATTAGCCTGGCTCGCGCCGTCGGCGACAACAGCGATGTTGGACTTGGTGTAGGCAGTCTGAGCGAATGACGCAACCGCGCTCTCATTGAGATATGAGGCAACCGGTGTCTCAGGGGTTGGGTAAAGCGGGGCACCGAGGCCGGTGTGGAAGGCAACCGAGTGGGCCGCATCAAGAGCAACGGCGACGGCATTGACCTTGGCCTGCTTCTGGCGGATCACACCCTGAACCTCCTCATGGAACTCATGAGCTGTAAAACATTGTGAGCGAAGCTTCCTTGATAGCACTGGGCTTCATTGACGCACTGGTGTACTTTGTTTGCGAAATAACCTCGGCGAGGAGCTCGGTGAAGTAAGGTAGGTCCTCGCGGAGGAAGTTGGCCTGCAGAACGAGTGCTTCGCGGGTGTGGTACGCGCTCAATTGGCCTCCCAGAAGTTCGGATTCGCGGGTTATGCGCAGGGCGGAGCGTTTTTGGGTGTTCTAAGGTTCGGAAAACAAATTAGCTCATCGAGCTCTTGACGCGCAACAGCTTGATCAGGGATGTGCAATCCGCAATTGAACCTGCCTTGAAAGCAAACTCCTCCAATCCAACAGTTAGCCCGGGAATTGGCTCGTATCTAGTGCCGGCTTTGGCGATAACGGCGAGGCGCGTGGTTGAGCCATGGTCGTCCCTCGCGGCGGCCTTGACACCGGCGATGGTTGCTGGCTCGTACGATGCTTTTTCCGAGGCGGCAGCTGCGAACCGACGCTGCGCAGTCTTCGTGGCACCGCCGCTGCGAAGGGCCAGCTGATTGCCCCTCGACAGAGCCGATCGGGAGATCATCATGGGGTGGCGGTGTCGTCAATTGACTGTCGAACGTTGGCGGCAGCTCTGCTTTAGGGAGCTGTTCTCGAGCACTTCCGAAAATTCCCTGGCAAGGTTCCGGCCTCTCGTTTTCCTGCGTCGCGGAAAAATATCTCTGCCGAAACCACGCCCATAACCCCAACCCTAGATCAGCCGCGCATGTCAGCATCGAACCGATGCCTTTGATTGGATGTTGGAGCGTGGTGGGGAGCTTTGCTCAGTGCCCCGCGCGACCTCCCAGACGATTTGCTTTGAAGCCATGACTCCTGCGCAACACTGCGACTCAAAAAAAAGTGGACGCGAGAGTGTTTTTGTCCCCCACCAGGCCATCGGCTCCTTCCACTTCCAGTTCTACTTCCACTTCGCGCCAAAACTTCAATGACGTTTCGGTAGTAATTGTGGCTGCTCTAGAGATAGTGAGAGGATCTCTAGAAGCCAACCATCCCACGAACAACCTTTTTCTGCTTCGCAATGCAGGTTGTAAGCTCGCCCACTCTCCATCAACCGCGCAATGTTTTTGCTTCAACCTGCGTTTCCATACCTCGCTGACCATGGCTGCCCAATCAAAGACTCAGAACGTGGCAGAGCTTTGCTCTCTTCTCATCGGCGAGCTCTACGGCGAACTTCCGTCGGTATGTTGTCTTGAGCCATGGCGTTAGTCAAGCGCCCCGCAGAGCTGATCGTAGTCGCAGAGAATCTTCGCGGTGCTCCTTGCCCGTGGCAGATCTACACTCTCTCAACTATCCAACCATACGTCCATGAATCTACATCAGCTTCGACATGGCCTTGCCGTTCTGAACCAGTATAACCTCCTCTTCTTTCAAGAACCCGACCACGGACCGGCTGTGTACGAAGCGAATCTCGAGTACACTTACAACTTGGTCCGCGTGGGCAAGATTCTTGAAATGGTTGAAACTTCCTTTGGCCCCCCTGCTAAAGACGTCATGCAGAGTCTCCTCAGCTCTGGTCAGACAAAAATCGAGCACCTGGTCGAAGCGTACCAGGGGAAGTTTGGGCATGCCAATGGGGTCTGGAAGGAAACAGACGATGAGGATTTTCCTGAATTCCAGATCAATGGCGTTAACGGGTACTCCCATCCTACCAAGAAGCCAGAAACGCTGATTAAGAGCACTGCACAACTCAATTCAGTCCTCTGCCGCCTCATCGAAGCTGAGCTGATCGACTTAGTTTCCGACAAGACTTTCCAAAGCCTCCCGGACATTTTAAAGACAGTCGAAAAGGACGTCACAGAGAAATTCTTTCCCGCTGGTGTCAAAGGGGGTAAAGGGAAAATTGAGTTTCAGGAGAAGGTCGCGGAGGGGCTTCGGAAAGTTCGTGACGAATCGAAAACTCTTAAGCGTAAGCTCGAACAGAACGGAACAGCGGCCAAAAGACGCAAACTTTTCACCGGTATTGGTGGCAACGTCGTAAATGGATCTCACGATGATGAGGCCGACCCTGCCCTCGACGTACGTGTTTCTCCAATGCCGGGCAGATACATCGCTAATATTATCGCAGCCGGATCAAGTCATTCGCATCAACTTTGAGAAATGCTTGGTAGACCTCCGCAATCGTCGCCTTGTACAATTTGTCGCCGAGTTGATTGGGGATACTACAGCATACGTTTATGGCGTGCTTCTCAAATTGCTCACCAAGAACCTCTCTCGTTGCCGCTTGGATTCCTCTGTCGATATCACGGAAGAAGACGATGAAAATGAAAGCCGTGGAGCCGTTTTCGTCACTACAAGCGAGTTGCTTGATAACCTCAAAACCGTCATCGATCTCTCGCAGGGGGCGGGGAAGACTACGCCGGAAGATATCTCGGCGAAGGCAGCCGAGAGAATATCTCAACATGCTCCCAGACCTCAGCGCTTAATTGAAGAAGCCGAAGTCGATGGGGATGCAAGTGCGGATGAATCCGAAGATGATTCCGGTAGCGAGGACGGCTACGACGCCGATCACAAACAGCCAGTGGCAAATAGCACCAAGGTCAAGTTTGCCGATGGTGCTGGGCCCAAGGAAAGCCGCCTAGATCGTCGTGGTCAACTTCGGCAGCATCTCTTACTCTTAGCTGAGAGCAGCCAGGGTTTTATTCGCCACTGTGGATCTGATGAGTGGACTGTCGACTTCATCCCGTTGATGCGGGTTCTTCGTGAAGCCGAGTTGGATTCTGTCATCGAAAGAAAATCAGGTAGAGAGGGACTCCGTCTGGTCCAAATTCTTCGGGCCAAAGGAAAGCTCGATGAGAAGGCGCTCCATAATGTTGCGCTGATGCGCAAGCCAGAAGTTCAGCAAAAAATGGTGGAAATGCAGAAGGCCGGTTTCGTGCACATCCAAGAAGTGCCGAAAGACAATAAGGCGGATGTCAAGAAGTCCTTCTTCTTATGGTTCTGCGATGCGGACAAGAGCATGGCCAAGTTGGTGGACAACAGTTACAAGGCTATGGTTCGCTGTATCCAAGTCTTGGATGAGTTGCGACAGAATGAGAGCGATGTCCTCCTGCTCACGCAGCGAACAGACGTCAAAGGCAGAGAAAAAGATGTCATGAGAAAGGAGTACTATGATAGATATTCGCGCTTCCAGGACCACGAGCGTAAGCTCTGGGGGCAAGTCATGAGGCTGGATGATCTTGTAGCTCTGCTCCGGGATTACTAAGATGGGTGGTGGGAAACGCTTGCGCCGAGCGAGCCTTGTGTATACTTGTTGCATGGGCGGCGTCAGGACCGGACTCTGCATGGTTATGGCGTTTGGGGGCGTTTCCCGGATGGTATTTAAAGACGGACTGGAAACCCATCGGTTGACTTACGCTGCCAGATGGCCAGGTACCTATCAAGTAGATTCTACATATTGTGGCAATTCCCAGACTAAACAAAGCTCTACGGGCCGCCAAATTTGAGAATTTGTTTATGCATATCACATCACATGCAGTTGGCACGATGTGCAATACCGCCGGCGGCACGCTTACAAACATGTTCATGGGTGCAGGTCCAACTGATATGACTCCGATAAGGCAGTTTCAGGGGTAGGAACCCGGGAAATGTGCCGCCGCAGTCGGAGCTAACGCTGGCTAGCGGCAGCGTCGGAGCTTCGTTTTTTTTCCCCCCCAAGCGGACGGGCTGTCGAATTAACCTACCATCGTAATCCAAAAATTTCCCGCGATTTGCGACAAGTTTTTGGCGTCGACAATCCTCTCTCCCCTCGACAACCCTGCCTCGGTTATTCGTTCTTTTGAAGTCGTTGCGTTTTCATACCTCGCCCTCTCTTTTAAGTCACATAATCGCAATGTCTCCCCCAATTGCTGCCGGGCGGGAAAAGGAGTCTAACCTTGCGAGACTGTTGGGTTCTGGTAGGATTGCCAATCTATGGGGTGTCTTGAGGGTCGATACTGATGGGTTGTGAACAGGGTCGGCAGGTATTGCGGAATTGGCTATTTTCCACCCAGTAAGTTTCACTTGACCCGGACATTCTCGATGGGTTTTGTCGGGAAAAACCTGGAGGGGGCCAAGGCAAGGCAATGGGAACAGATTGGACTGACAGACCCCGCGGCTATCTACACTATAGGTCGATACGATTGCGAAACGGTTAATGAGCAACGAGACCAAAGTAGCCAACCTAACGCAACTCAACTCGGTCATCTTCAAGGACAAGGCGTCGGCGCCGGTGGGGAGGAAATTCGTCTCGCTTTTTCCAGGACTCGGATATGCGGCAGGTTACAAGGTTCTCCAGCGGATATACAAGTACGGCGGGCAGCCGGTAGCACGCGATTTCCTCGGGGCGAACTACGGCAAGGACTTTGAGAATGCTTTTGGCAAGAAGACGGGCAAGGCCATTATGCACTCCACGGCTGGCAGTCTGATTGGCATTGGCGAGATTGTTCTCTTGCCGTTGGACGTACTTAAGATCAAGCGCCAGACCAACCCTGAGGCCTTCCGCGGCCGTGGCGTGCTCAAGATTGTCAAGGATGAGGGCTTTGGCCTATACCGAGGATGGGGTTGGACCGCGGCGCGGAATGCCCCTGGTTCTTTTGCCGTCCGTCTTTCCCCTATCAGCTTCCGTCAAACAATTTTAACTGACACTCGACATATCTAGCTCTTCGGTGGTTCTGCATTCGCCAAGGAGTTCCTCTTTGGCCTGCAAGACTACAACAAGGCGACGTGGTTCCAGAACTTTATCGCATCCATCGCCGGTGCGTCGGCATCGCTCGTCGTATCGGCCCCTCTCGACGTCATCAAGACGCGCATCCAGAACCGCAATTTTGATAACCCCGAGAGCGGTTTCCGTATCTTGACCAACATGGCGCGCAACGAGGGTGCGTCTGCCTTTTTCAAGGGTTTGGTTCCCAAGGTGAGTGCTTTTCCCCTTCCATCTGGTTGGCGGAAAAACATTCACTAACATGACGTCTAGCTCCTCATGACGGGTCCCAAGTTGGTCTTTTCCTTCTGGTTGGCGCAGACTCTAATCCCCGCATTTGATGTTGCTTTCAAGCGGTAGACATGACCTACCGTCGTGGTGGTGATAAATGGGAAGTCTTAACCACGAAATTGGTCGGCTACGTCGTTGGTCAATGACGAGATCGGGACAGTATCGCGGGAATATGCACGCCCTAGACTTCGGTCGCGAGAGCCATGTGTTGCGCGCGCGCGTGTGCGTATGACGAAACAAAAGGATGAACTTGAGGTTAGTTGGGTCCAATTGTTGATGGCGTTGCGGTCGTGATGAATTAGATGGGATATATCAAAAGCGGGCAAGGGCACTACTTAAACAGGGGACCAAGCAACCGGAGCAGGTAAGGCAGTCTCAATCAGTCTAGTCCCCCCCCCCTATGTGTCAATATGGGGTAAGATTTCTGCTCTTCAACGCCTGTTTACACAAGTCATGTAAATACTTGGACCGTTTTTATTTATTTATAATAGACTCAAGATCTCGATCTCCCTCCACATTTCTGCCCGCCGTCGTCATATTCATCGCCAAAACTTGGAATGGGTATAATACCCGGCGCTATCCATCCTCGACACCTTGAGTTCCCCAGTCCAGTGAAAATGAGGCTCACCCAACAGCACCCGCGTCCCAGGTTGCGTTGTTCTCTGCGCATACGTGTATGCGGCTCTCGTCCTGGCTCGATAATTTTTTATCTCCGCCAGAACGTCCAACATTCTTGTCAGCTGCTCCGTCCTCGGCTTGCGCATTGGCTCGTCGAGCCTCATCATGGCATCCCAGGCCGCGCCGAAGATGAATGACCCCGACGGCACGCCAGCAGCGACATGGCAAGGGGTTGCCGGCTTAATTTGGTACTGCAGCTCCTCATTCCTTGCGAGCCGCATGTAGTCGTTTACTGCTGCACGGTTCTTGTGGAAATCGTGCGTGCCAGCGCCGATCCAGACTGAGACAGTACGGTGGCTGAATGTTCTCGAAATATATTCGTCCGACCCTTCTTGCATGCCTGGCGGCATGTCTTGCAGTCGGGCCGACTCTTGGGTCTGCGTGTTTGCCACGATGGAAGGTCTCAGCCTGTTTGTTGGTGACGATACGGCATCTGAGGATGAGCCCCAGCCATTCTCCTCGAAGAAACTGAACTGATCTGCCGAATCACCATTCTCAAGCTCGTACAGTTCTTGAGACGGGTCATGCTCAAACTCAAGACCGATGTGGCGTAGCCCTGGGAGGGTCTGTGGCCCATGCCTTGTTGCCGCTTTTGTCTCCTGAATTACACGCTCCTGGATGGAGGCAAGCTTCAGAAAGTTGATAATTTTGTCGATCAGAGGCCCGGTAGATCTTCTCGGAATTCTCGTTAACATTAGAGATCGTAGACGAGGATTCATGTCCGGCACGAAAGCCTGAGGAAACGTATGCTCAGCCCTTGGTAGAAGATACCTCTCAGCAACCCAGGATTTCACCATTGTGATGGCTGGCGCTGAAAGGTGGTCAGTTTCTATCGACAAGAGTTGGGTGACTAGTGAGTGGTGGATGCGAAGCACCTGAAGGTTAGAAGAGAACACTGGTCGAAAGATGTGAGCAGCTCCAAGAATCCCAGCGAGCTTTATGCCAGGAGGGAGGAAGCTAGCATCGAAGTCCTCGGGGGTCGGGAAAGTCATCGAATCACATTCGAAACACTCAAACTGTCCTCCATATTGCTCTACTATAGAAATAACTCCAGAGGATGACACATTGTTGCCGTTGAGGCGTAAATGAGTGACGCCATTTTTCGCCTGGCAAATGTCCAAGTCGTCGATGTTCTCGGCCATGGAAGTGTTGTTTCCGGTTGAATACTGTCCATGGGTGACGAAGGCTTCTTTGATTGCATCTACAGAGTCGTCCATTATGGGCCCTCGCCCATCTAACCGAGCGGCAGTGCGGTGGTTCGGTATACTCCCGTACGTGGGTGCATCGACGAAGTATCTGTCTGGATGAGAGAAGGTTGCACTCCACTCAGACTCTCCAACAAAGACTGTGGTGTGAGTTGTATTTCTATACGAGCTCTGGAAGCCTTTGAGACTGCCTTCAACTGCAAAACGGGTCGTGCTGTGGTTGTCGAAATCCCGTAGGCACTCCCGTGGATACGCTGTACGAATATGCCTTAGGAAATCGTCGGTGAGACCATTTCGACTCAATTCGAGACTCCAAAGCTGTTGCTCAAATGCATTGAGCAGAAACCCAGCTACAGTATCGCCCATGTTCTGGCCCTGGGCCTTTAGGATACGAAGACGCGGGAGAACTTCTAGGCGAAGAGACATCAAAACAGACTTGTTGGCCGAGATCTCGGGAATATCCGAGATATCGAGATAAACCAGGTTCCTGAATCGGAGATACTGGTTTGAAAAGAAGTCAGCGTCGAGAATATGGCGACAACCACGCACGCTGAGCAATAAAAGGGGTGCTAGGCTAGGCGACTTGTTGCTTCGTGACAAGGGATTCAGATCCACCTCAGAATGGTCGTCCAGTAACATGCAACGCAACTTTGGAAGCTTAGACGTCAGCTTCGCAAAAGTGTCGCTTATTTTCGGCCTTTCGAGGTCCAGGTCGAAATCACTCGCCTGCTCGGCCAGTCCTCGGAAGTCAAGGCATCTCACGAAGCCCCGGGTCGACAGCCGAACGCTATCGACATGACCAAGGATGAAGTCACAGTACCATTCAAGGGCTACTCGTCATCGTCAGCATCCAAGTGGAGGAAAAGTAAAGGTGAAACAACAAACTCACCATCTTCTAGATTCGGCCGGATGACCGGGACGAGTGTGATCGGATCATTCCACAGCACTGGGGCGAACTGGCGATAGAATCGTTTTGAAACAAGGCACAGATTGGTGTAACACGGTGGTGAGATGTATGGCGCGACTAGAGGCAACCAATCGGCCCGTGATGTTGCCTCTTGGTATGAGGGGGGAGGTGCAAGAGCCATTGTGCGGCGGTTGGTGGGGCTTTTGGTAATGATGATGTAGGTGTGGGAGCGGGGTACTGCGAGGGAAGAGACGCCACAGGTCTTTGCTCAAGCCAGCAAACAAGACAACATCCAAACTGACGGCAAAGAGGTGAGTAGGGCACTTTGTCTCTCTAGAGCTTGTGGAAAGCCTCGACTTGGACATAGAAATCGGAAGGGCCATGAGGAGGGCCTCGATTATAGATCCTGAACTTGGATGGGCAATGTTGAAGGCAGAACAGTGCATGAGAAACCGGCGCAAGCCGAACGCCAAGGTCCGCAATAAGACGCGGCCGTTGAGTGGCGCAGCTGTTCATTGTTGTTGTCACCGTTACTGTCACAGCTCGATCCAGCCATCACCAGGGACACACACCTCTTGTCCGTCTGAGGCGATCGTGAAGCAGATCTCCATGTGGAAAAGTTGGGAATATTTGCCACTTTTGGCGGAGCAGCTTCTCCCGTACGCGTTTCTGTGGGATACCACAAATGGGGGATCTGGTGTAACCCTCGGTCTTTTCTTTGATAGCGAGTAGCAGGTGGCCTACTAAGACAGTCGACCGACCATCAGGCTGGAAAACGAGTCTAGGCATCCAGAGGCTTGAAGCTCCATGTAGGTACGCTGCAGCAGCCTGTGTTGGCTTGGACCTGCACTCACAGTCTTGTCACCATGGGCTTCGGATCATGGGGCAAGCAGTGACTGTGAAGCAAGCTCACCAGCTCATTCCGACCAACTTACTACCATCCCAAAGGAATGTCCCTTGTACCCCCGAGAGACAGCAAGAGAAACGCCGAAGATCCGAGAAGTCTTAGAAAGACCAGAACAGTTTAAGATGCCCCCCTCCCCCCTCCAAAGAAAAACATCCCAAAAAAACCAGTGACTTGTCATTGGTTACCGACGAGAGGGTTACTGCCATTCCACCGTCCCCCCACCTTCCATCTCCTGTTATGATGGTGCCTGGGACGAGATACCGAAGCTGTGTGGTGTCTGGTTGTGGTGTGTGATCAAACCGCGACCAACATGCCTCCCTGACAATCTGACAATGGTTGAACTGGTTAGCGGAGACGTTACAGAGCTGGGACTGAGAAGGTGTTGTTTTCTTCCTCTTTCTTATTTTCTATTTTGCGAGCCTTGTCTTGTTTTGGAGATTCTCATCTGCGTGTGCATGTTCACTGTATCTCCCGAGGTCCTCCTCCTTAGAGGTGGTATCTTGCCCCTCGGGCCAGCCGCCCCCTTACACTAGCTACAAGAACGTCCTCGTATAATTCCTCATAATACCCGCAAGTTCCTACTCACTACCTTTTTAATATTTATCCTCCCTCTTTCACAGTAGAAATAACAAAACCCCATTAGGTTATTTGCCTGTCTCGGCCTTACCCAGCGCAGTGCAGCATATCGCAGTGCCCTTGCGCCTTGCACATGAGACATACATGTCATTACAGCCCGCCGAGACAGACACCGGCAGCCGCCCGACGGCCTGCAGCAGGTTGTACTACCTACACACCAACACGCCCCGCCTTTTCTCGCATTTCCGTGGCCGCGTTTAGTCCGGCCGTTGACGTCAGCCAGCATGGTGAGAAAAAAGGGACTGAGACTATGCATTGGTTTACACCGAAAAATGTTGGTAACACAAAAACGCGACCATCTCAGACACAACAGTGCCGACAACCTCGTGTGAGATTCAAACTACGAATACCTGAGAGCTAATGATACAGTATTTTCGCCCTAATAACCTATTCCCTGACCCCCAGAAGAATTAATGTGACACATTATCCCACCACCTGGCCACAAATTGCCCCAATATGCAGTCTAGCCGCTTGTTGTTGCGGGCCTCCAGTATAAGAATTGTTGGTCAAGTTGATGTAAAATGTTGAATCTTGACAGCCCATGTACGCGTATGTCTCGTTAGTCTCGAAATCATGTGTCCGCATCCAGCGCCATGTCTCAAGCCAAAGTCCGCCGTCTTTTGCTCCGCTTCATCTCCTCCTCAAGGCTCTTTTCTGCACCCGCCACGTATTCAACCCTCCCTGCTTTGCGGTCTTTGGCGTGAAGTTGCATGTGAGACCGCCTATTGTCCGTCCGGTTGAATATCTTGTCACAGTATTGGCACTTGTGCGCTACCCCCAGATGGTGACTAAATACTGAGTTAGTAAAAGACCTTGACGTGATGCAGCTGCCTCTGACACAGTAAACTTACGACTCAACATGGCGCTTTAGGTGCTCCTTTCTCTCATACCGGTTGGGGCAGCCTTCCCAGGCACACTTGAAGTTTCTCCCACCCACCTTGGAGATCTGGAGGCCGTCCTTGGTGACGATTGTGTTCAGGTTCTTTGCTCCCTTAGCCCGCTTCCGGCTGGTGATCGGGTTAAGCTTGTTGCTCTTTTGCTCCTTGTCTACCTTGAACAGACGCCGTCCAATGTGTCCCGTAATGAAGGCGAGTGTCTCGCCTTGATCGTTCAGATCGGTTAGCGACGGCAGAGTGACCTTGTGTTTCTCAAAACTGATCGGACTATCAGGCACTTGCGCCCAAATGGAACAGTTGTCCCAGCTCGGGCTGGGCTGGATCGGAGCCAAGGGAGATGGCTGCAGTGGTGACTGTCCGAGCTCATTTGCAAACTGATAGAAGCTCACCGCATGCGAGGGAGTGAGTTGTTCGGTATATTGACCAAACGGGAGGCCTGGGAGCTCCGGTTGGCTGTGGGATTGCGCCGATGGGTCATGGGACTGGAACATATCATAGCCGGGTTCCGTTTTGACACCGACCTGGAAATATGCCGACAAGGCCGATGACGGGGGTGTGAGGTTGAAAGAGAACGAATCAATCGAGGAGCCGTATGCCAAGCCGCTGAGGTCGGTAGTCGGTGGGGTTGACCGCTCGGAGGTGGGTGTATACGGGCCAAAGCTGGAAGCGGACGAGGTAAACGAGGAACTAAGATCCATGGCATCAGATCTGGTTCGTGGAGTTGAACGTCTAGAGGTTGGTGTGTATGCGCCGAAGCTCGAGGACGAAGAGGACGAAAAGCTGTGGGTGCGTGAAGGGGTGTAATCCAAACTCTTGTTGTCGACGCCGAAGGCATCGCTGTCGCCATAGTCGACACTCATCTCCGAGATGGGGATGGTAAGGCGCATCCTGATCTAGTGTGGTGGGTGGGGGATATGTGAGAACCCGGGAAACGGAAGAAGAAACGATACCGTCTTAAGGCTAAGAAGAACTTGATCTCCGCCTTGAACAACAAACAGGAAGGGCTCGTTACATATACTGCGCTCTAGATCGATCATCAACCGAACCCCATATTCCTGAGACAGAGATAGGCAGGAAGAGGGTTGGAGGGGATGGCCGTCCAATATAAAGGGGGAGGCACGAAGTGAGCCCTGGGTTGGAATGTGCCCACGCGTGTGCGAAAGGGGTGTAATTGGGAGACGTGCACCTCTTCACTCATCTGAAGGACTGGACCAAGGGCGGGACACGAGGAGAATGGCCGAGAAGGTGCGTCAAGGAGTCCCACACCGTGGTTTTCTCTCTCGCGCCATGCACGCCAGTGCCTCAAGTTACCGGTGTGCTCAGAAACACAGATGCAGAGGAGGACGCCTTGTAGCATGGCTTGCAAACAGAAGTATCATCGAGTTCCCAGTTACAAGATTGACTGCCGGAGAGACTCAACGGGACCATCAAGGACCCCTTGGCCACAGGAGGTGTCCCCCTCCATCAACATGGTATCGGGCATTCAGCCAACGACAACGCAGCCGTCGAGACAATCGGTGGTGGGTGGGTCTTGCAGAAGCAACCGTCTCCGTGAAGTTCAGCCAAAGGAGTCTGGGGATGTTCGCCACAACCAAACTAGCAGACTAGCGTAGACGCCTAACGGTAATTGGAATGGCGACGGCCAGCTTTCTAGAGACTGGCGGTGGAATGAGTGTCCGATCGTTCTGCCTGAGCTTGGGGAGCCGTTAGTGTTGAGACAAGAACAGTGCCCCCGATCGACGACACCCGCCGCAGGGGAGAAAAAGGCCGACGTGATAGACGGCATTCCGGCGTGGGGCTTTGAAGTCTTGAGGATCGCTCTCGAGGGCAATTGACAGGCAGATGGATCGAACGCGACAAATCCTTTTCCCGGAATGGTCGCATCGCTTTTTGGGGCAGAGTCGGGTCTGCTTCCCAGCACAAGCTGACATGGATCGCTTTTGTGGGGACGAAACAAAAGTCCATGCGGGACTCAGGAAAAAACAACTTGGCGTAAAATTCAGAACGCTCCAAGACATGCCAATCACGTCAACTGGAAGCGTACGGATGTGCCTTTCAAAAGTTTTATCGCCTCGTTTATTACATACACTACCAGGTCCGTGCTTTTCTTACCCCGCACACCATCCCTGGCCATCTCAACCCCTCCCTCTTCATCAACAAAATACCTCAATTTTCTTCTCCTTCCAGAT
>Ga0247763_1000470_pt1 | contig 23939 bp, 24 predicted proteins | sample UWRJL141409B4_FD_179926 | JGI IMG/M metagenome (GOLD analysis project Ga0247763, IMG submission 179926) | Plant litter microbial communities from Arlington Agricultural Research Station in Wisconsin, United States - UWRJ-L141-409B-4 | ecosystem: Environmental > Terrestrial > Plant litter >...
TGCTGTTGTTGTGGTGGTGGTGGTGGTGGTGGAGCAAATTGTAGCGGCTGGTGCATGTCAGTATAAGGAGAGAGCGCAGGAGGGGAGACAGAGGGAAAAGAGAAGAGAGTGCCAAAATAAAAAAAAATAAAAGAAAAGGAAAAAACTTACCAGGAGTAGCACCTGGAAAGTAATCGTCTGGTGGTGCTTTGGGAAGCTGTTCCCTCACAGTCCTACTAAACGCTGCCAATGTGTCTGCTAGACCAGTAACCCTTGCAAGGTCAAAGGGCTCAGGCGTGTTATTCCTGTAGTTTTGTATATTCGTCCGGCAGTGCGTAATGATATTGCTAGCTAGCATAGCCGCCTGCACAAGACGGGCAAAGGCACCCTGGGGCTGGAAAAGGGGGACGTTGAGCGGCGAGACCATGCCTCGGGAAGGGTCGCCATCGTCCTGGAAGGATAAGCGTGACGAACCGAGGGATGGAGAGAAGCTTACCCAAGCACTGTCATCCGTTGGTAAAACAAAACTGTCATCGGGCTCGGAGAGGGCAAATCGGCGCTTGTTTCCCAAACAGATGGCGCGGTCAAGAATGTAAACAGCCCACCAGACACGGCGACGTTCTTCCACCTCTGTCCAGGTTGACTGTGAGGGGAACATAGGCTTTCAGCATTCTCCATTTTCTGCTTAAAGTAGAAGCAAAGCATAAGAGGAAACAAGGAGGAGGAGAACTCACACAAGAGCCTAAGAGTATCGAACTCTCCTTAAATGACGGAATTCCAATCATCTCAACATACCTCGCACACTGCCCCACCGTCATCCACGCCGCCGGATAGATGCCATGCCCCAACTCATACAACGCCACCAGTATCATGGCCTGCAGATGCATCAACGACAAACACCCACTTCCCTCCAGCAGCGCCAAGAACCGCTTGGAAGCCGCATACAGTGGGTTTGCCAGCGCGTCCTGCATATCCGCCATCTCCTTCGTGGTAACTAACAACATGGCTAGGAAAAGCATGGCCAAGTCTGGCCCGCCCTCCCAAAGCGCCGTGCCAATCGTCATGCGTTTCTGCGAAATGATCGGAAACCACGTGTGCACGGTAGAGAAATACTCGCCCGTGGCACCATGCACGGCATTCCCCCTACTGAGAATCTCGTAAACTTCTGGCGGGACATGGACGTTTGGTTTGGGGATCGGTAGCTGCGCCCACTTGAAGCAGTCAATATCCAGAAAAATCGCCGAGGGGAATTTGTCCAATGAGGGGGGAAGCCACAGGGGACCGCGAGAGTTGACATTGCCAGGTACTCCTGCTGCTTCTGAGGCCATCCCGATGCCCGCTCCCATTCCTGCCCCCAGTCCAGTCATCCCCGTTCCTCCCCCGGTTCCAGTCCCGGCCCCATTTATGGCTCCGGCAACAACAGTAGCGGCGGCGGCGGTGGTGGTCGTCAGGCGATTCTCCAGTTCGGCCAACCGCTGCTGCAAAAGAAACAAATCCTCTGCGGTAGGAGCCGGCAGTGGTACGTCATTGTAGTCGCAGTCCTTGCCCATGCGAGCACAGAGTCCACAGGAGGGGAAAGACTTGTCGCATTTCCGTCTGCGCTTATAACATAAACATTTTTATTTCCTCTCCTGAATAGGGGTAAAAGGAATACTTACTTGCCCTTTCGACAACTGATACATGCCTGGATGGCCCTTGACCCGCTGGCGCCTAGACCCGTCTGGAGATTCATACCGGCCTCCCTAATAGACTGTCTCCCCTTCACACACAAAACTTCTCGCAGCGGAAGCCTCGTTTCTGACTCGGTACAGGCGCAACGGCAACTGCGTACGTACTGCGTCAGCACCGATATGTATATCCAACCTTACCCAGCCCAGCCCGCTTCTTACAAAGACCATAAGATACCTAATATGCAGCTGACTAAGTGTGAACCTCGTAACTAAACACCCCACTGTTTAGGCACCCGAATTCAACTGCTTCCCGGACCTACTGCAGCATGCTGCTCGCTGCATCGCCAAGCAACAACCTGGCCTGACATTACCCTAGCTGCAGTCAACTTCAGAGTCTAATGCATCAACACGACAGAAACCAAAACCCTTCGGCCATGGAGCAGCAATGCAGAGGTAGATTCCCCCCTTGGCATGTAATTTTTCCCGTATCCCAGTCCAGCTTCTGCTTTACCCATGCCGACGTATTGCAGGAAACATAAAACGCCTGCCTGCTCGCCATGTTCCCATATCCCATATCCCATGTGACCGGACAAAACCAACCCAACTCCGTCAATGTGTCCAAGACCGCTGATGCAAACACCGTGCCGTGCCATGCCTTGCGATGCGATGCTGTGCTTTTGCGCCTCTGAAATCCCCAGTGCTGTGGCTTCCCATCATAACATATCATCTAGATTACTCAATTCCCCATCCTCAATGGCTCCATGCCGTAACTCCGTGTCCCAATCCTTCTTGTCAGGTAAGATCTGTCCAAGCAATAATTAGCCCTCTGTCTCCAACCGCTACCTCAAGACCAAAAAGCAAATGATAACCCGCTGCTCTCAGAGAGAAGATTACCTCGACATATTCCCGCTCTGGGTGCGTCCCACCCTGCCACCAAAGAAGAGAAACCCTCTCACGATGGCAAGGAGAACAAAAAACACCAGGCAGAAGTTCCGCCTAAGGATGACGATACGAAAACGATTTTCATCATGCAGCTTTGCTTCAATAGACACCCAAAATGTGACTTACCCCTGTCCTCAGTCCTCATACAGAATCTGCTTCCTCCTCATCATGCCCGCTCTTGGGGCGGTTTCTTGTTCGTCATCGTCGTAGTCGAGCGTGGCGAGGCCCGTTTCTACCACGTCCCAGGTACGTTTTCGGAGGTCGATAGGCAGTTCGTCGGTCCTTCCGCTGTTGTTGCCGCTGCTGGGGTTACCCGCCCGCTTGCGTTTCTTTTTTTTCTTCTTGAAGTTGCTGTTCCCGTTGCCATTTTTACCACCGTTACCATTCCCATTCGCAGCGCCATTTGTATTCCCATTGCCGTGTTCACTGCTTTTGGTACTACCAACCGCAAGCCCCCCGGAAGTAGCGCGCAGCATCGCGGGCGTTGACGGACCCTCTCCCTCAGAAACCTCTCCCTCCGAGAGTTCGGCATTAGTCTCCTTGTCGGAGTCCATCTTCGAACTCGTCGAGTCGCGTTTGTGTTCGCCCTCGCCCTCGTGCTTCCGCCGTAGCGCTTCAAGTTCCGAGTGTCGAAAAATGGCAATTTGCTCGTCTGTCAGGGTTCGTCTAACACCGTCGGGATAATAGCCGAGGTCATCGTGCTCTTCACACTCCTCATATTCCAACTCATCTTCATTTTCGTTCCAGTTTGTTGGCTCGTATTCGTGGGCTGCTGTCGGCTCAGCGGCAGTGGTGGAATCGGTAGGTTGCAGGAAGCTCGCGGCGAAATGCGCTGTCGCGGCAGTCGAAAAGTGTGCTTCGTAAAAACTGAGCAGCTCTGCCTGCGAGATGAAAAACATGTTAGGTTCATTTGACCAGGAATCGAGCAGCAAAAGAAATACCTGGCTGATTTGCGGCACCTTGAGTGCTCTGCCGGTCATGATTGCCAGCTGCAGGCGTGGTTGATTTGGGGAAAGCTTCAGCACCACACCAATTTCACAGCAGGCATAAATCACGTGCAAATGTCTGTTTAGTTCAACCATTGTATTGTCCCGACCCAGGCCCAGATCCTCGAACCATATGACGACCATACTGTCATAATCCTTCAAAATATCCTCCGTAAACCCATTCATCTTTGGACGGGCTCCCTTTGCAGCCCTGGATCTCTGGTCTCCTAGCAATCCCGTCCCTTCCTCCCTTCCTCCCTTCCTCCTTCTCGGCAGTTCTTCTCCCTCAGGTTCAAACCTGTCCCTTAATGTCCTCCAAACCCCATTCTTCCTTGGGCCAGCTTTCCTTCATAGCTGTTCTGCCTCTTCAGGTTCAAGGCCTCTCCCATAAATCCCCCCAACCACGTTCTTCTTCTTGGACTGGTTTTCCTTCACAGCCGTTGTTCATCTCCAGGCTCGAAACTTGTCTCTAGAAATTCTCCCAGAACCCATTCTTCCTTGGGCCGGCCCTTTTTTTCTTTTTTTCTTTTCACAGCCGTTCTTCCCTCTTGTCCGAGACCTCTACCTAGTGACCCTCCCATAGCCTATTCTTCTTTAGGCAGGCTTTCCTTCTCGGCCTTTGCCCACCTATCATCCCATGACCCCATATTCTTCCTGAGATTGCAAGTCTGCTTGATTTTGGTGTTTTCCATCGTTTTTGCAAGCGAAACGAAAGGCCAGATGACCAGTCTTCAATACTCGTTGAAGTGAGCAGGTGATTCTTTTTGATGCTTGTGTCTTTCAGAAGTGAGACCTGGGTTTCGATAGTAGTGTCTTGTTTAAATGAAAGAGTGAACTTCCGATACTCGTCGAAGCAAGACAAGAGCAGACGTGGTTCCAAGATGGCTCAAGCGGGACGGCGCGTGGCTAAGACCGGACGAGTAAGTGACGGTCAAGGTCAGGTAGGCAAGTGATGCTCAAGACCAAGGAGGCATGCAATGGTCTGTACCAGGTAGGTGAGTGATGGTCAGGACTGGCTGAGAAGGGCCAACGCGCTCTGGAATGCTCGCACAACCTCGGTCACTGGGCAATCGTTAGCTGAGCCTGAAATATCAAAAGGACGCAGCTTACAGTGTTTTTTCTTTTGGGATAAGCTTTGTTCGGCAATCTTGACATATCGCTCTCGAGTTTGCAGTCGCTTGGCTGCCCTCTCAGTATCGTGAGAGGAGGCGGCAGATGTCCAGACAGCAAAGTATTTGACGAGAGAGTGAAATTCAATCAATAGTGCTTTCTCTTCTTCGTCGGCTTCTGTGAGCGCTTGCTGGTATCGCGCTTCGAAGTCATCCCAGTCAAAGGGTGCGAGGTGACCAGGGGTGCTGGGTGATCGTTCTGCGAAATCTTTTTGATTGCCGATGCGCTCCTTGGGATTGCGAGGCTCAGGTGTCTTGACCTGTGTGCGACTGGCCTGGGTTTTCGGCTGGGGAAGGTGGACTTCTTCCATCTTCTCGGGGCTTGGAGGCCGGACAGCGTCTGTTGATTTCAGCTGTTGTGGCGGCAAGATGGGCGACTCTGTTTTGTCGTCGAATGGCTCTTGTTGAGTTTTTGGGGGGGGTGACGATTGACCAGACGCGACTTCCATCGTGATCAGTTGGGGTAATGTCGGATTCTGCCAGATGAGTGAAGGGATGTGGGTAGGTGTGCACGCCGTGGTCGTGCTTGAGGAAGCTGTGAGTTGAGTGAGGTCTGACCTCACTTATATAGGCAAGTATGGAGCTGTTGATTGAATGCGCGATGCGGAAGTCGCTGTTTGAAGGAGGATGGCGAGGTGGTGGAGTGGAGTGGTGTTTTTAAGGCATCTTACCCCGCATTCTCTGTTCATTGCTCAAGGAGAGATGTCGCCTTCTCTTGAAAGCCCGTCTATTGGTGGTTCTCTCTGAGGATGAGAACGTGATGGTGTGTGTGACGGTAGCAGCGGATCTTTGCGTTGCGGGAGCGATAACGTTATTTGGACCAGCTGGGAACGATAACGCCTGGACCTGGCCTAGTGAGTCAGGTGGCCTGCGAATTGATTGGCCGAGAGCGTGCCTGGCAGGGCGAGCAGGTGGCAGGTGCAGGTGCAAATGCGCTGCAGCGAAGTGTGTCAGCCTTTTGGTTAAGCTCTGTTGCGACTTCCACCAAAGCTTTCTTTGAACGCTTCTGCCTACCCCAAATTGTCATTCTTCCTCCAACATCTTCCTTTACCCACTGCTGTCAAATCGAGTCATGATGAATTGCAGTATTTGCCACCGAGCACACAACCCCAAGAACTTCCCATTTCTGTGCGCGGTTGACGCCAGAAATCAACTGTATGATGGTCGTATCGAAATCGCCAAAGCGCTGATTGAAACTGAAGAGGCCGAACGTCAAAGCGAAATGGCGGCTGTGAAGGGAGGAGGTCGTGCTGCCTCTCTGGCATCCGAAGAGAAGGCTGTGAGGGATCGGACGAGTCAGATAATCGCCCAGGCTGATCGCCTCAGAGCCGAAGTCGAGGCTGCGAAAAAGGACATCGATGCAAAAAAGGCGATCATTGTCCAGAGAAGGTCCGATCTTGTGTTGGTATCATCAGGATTGTCGGCTCGAAAGTCCCGGCAGCTGGAGGAGGCTGAGCGGACGATCCAGAGAACGAGGTTCAAGTGGAACCGTAGTGCCGAGACCATGGCGGCTACGAGGGCTTTTCTTTGCGAAGAGGCAGCCAGGCTCTATGGACTTCGCCAAATCAAGAAGGGCAGCTCCAAGCGCTATGAGATCGGTGGCGTGGAGATTCTCGAGCTTCTTGCCATGAATAGTAGGCCTCCCATGATCGGAAGGGAATGAGCGGGTTTCGGAGGCTAATTCTGTCCGCAGATGCTTCTGCTGAGCTGGTGTCGACTTCCCTGGCTCACATCGCGCACATTCTAGTTCTGGCGTCACACTACTTGGCGATTCGTCTACCTGGCCAGATCACGCTTCCCCACCGGGATTATCCGAGGCCGACTATCTTCTCTCTTGGATCGTCGTACAAGTATGGCGACATTCCATTCCCAGGTTCTGCGGCATCGACTCAGCCTCCCCCAAGTGCTGGCGATGGTCGCGTCCCACGGCCGAGACCTCTGTTCATCGACAAGCCTCTCTCGGCGCTAGCAAGAGATGATCCGTCGACATATGCCCTCTTTCTCGAGGGCGTCGCTATCCTCGCGTATGATATCGCGTGGGCATGCTGTTCGCAAGGCGTCTCATTTGGCGATAAAGACTCGTACGAAGACGTTTCCAACATGGGTCAGAACTTGTGGCGGCTACTCATTGGGGATCAGGTACATCGGCGATCTGTCGAGCCCATGTTTCCTGTTCCTCTGCCTCATGCCGATTCGATACCCGAAAATGAAGAGGACGCTGAAATGACCAAGCCCAAGTCGATGATCGGCCGTTGGTCTCATGGAACGGCACACGCCTATCTGGGAAGTGCGGGCGGGACGGAGCTGATACGAGGCTTCAAGCTAATGTCCCCGCTGAAACTGGTCGACCGACTGAAGAAACGACTTTTGAATGACGCCCCAATGCTGGGATGGGAGAAAATCGAAGGCCACGAAGCGGATGAAGGATTGGAGGATGGTACCCTGCTTCGTAGACAAGATCATCGGGGATCTGCGAAGGTTGGAGAGTTCGATGTTGCGAGTGTCATGACTGCGCAAACGGCAGGAACGAGTGGTGGCGGGTCTGATAATGGAACTCCGACAAAAGGGTCTGAACCTGGACAAGGAGGCTGGACCAAGGTGAAGAGTCGCTAGTAAGATGGTGATCCGATATGCTGGCGCGACTGAAGGGAAAGACCCAGACATGTGATGTAGTCGGCATGAAGTAGGAGAGAACAGAATATCTTCTCCCCCGCCGCACTTGATCATTCGTCTTGCACGAGAAACTTATTCCTCTTCGGAAACCTCGCTCTCCTCCGCTTCGTGACTTTCCTTTGGTGATGCTTCCTCCGCCACGACTAGAGCCACCTGTTCGGCAGCCTCGATCAAGATGTCGGCATACTCCCCGGAGTCCTTGTTCATCTGCGCGAGATCGAAAGCGGCGGCCTCGTCTACCCCTTCCTCCTTAGCCGTCTGATACTCGGCCGTCTGCCCAAGGTTGGCGTCCAGCTCGCAGTCCTTGGCCATCTTGGAGAAGTCGAACTTGGCTATCTTGCTCGACCCCGGCATCCCTGAGATATCGGCCCCCCAATGTCCACCGAAGGCGGCAGAGGTACGGCCACGCGTGATCGGCCTGATGTCGCCGATCTTCGCAAGTGACCGCCCGTTCTTCACCATCTGGCGGGTGGAGATGGGGAGGACGTTCCCCGCGCGCCCTTTGGGACCGGTCGCTCCCGTCACAGCCACCCCAGGCCCATCATTGGTCGCCTTGCCTTTGCCCTTGTCAACCACACCACCCTCGGCCGCAGTCTCGGTCGATACACCTTGGGACACACCCGCCACCGGTGCGTCCTCGGTTGTCGAATTGGCATCGGCCAAAGGTTCCTCGGGCGTTCTGGTGGCGGTCTGGAACTGACCTCCCGAGACGATGTTCAACGACTGGAGATTGAAGATTGAACCAACAGACTGCTGTGCCGAAGCAACGGTGGTCTCGGTCTGCGGGCGTTGTGGCGTGGGCGGGATGTACGTAAAATCGCACTTGAACTCCGCCTGCTTCCGCGCTGCTTGCTGCCGTTCGATCGCTTGCCGTGCCTCAGCTCGCTGTCGCTCCTCAGCCTGCTGCCGCTCGAGTTCTTGCCGTACCTCGGCTTGCTGTCGCCGGTAGTTCCGTCGTGCCTCCTCCCTTTGCTCGGCAAGCCTCTCCTTGACGAGTCTCGGTACGACGAGTGCCCGACTCAAGGCTCCCTTGGCGCGCACCTGCAAGTTACGCAGCTGGATTGTATCCAATTGGTTCCTCGCCCAACGAATCTTGGAACGTAGGACCGCTCCTCGGATTTGCATCTGGAGACGTAAAATCGTTGGGCCGATCTCACGCTCCAACCTCTCCACCGGGTCGTCCACGGTCAGGAGCGAAAGCTCCTCCTCGAGCGCTTCAATGTCCGCTTCAATGACGGGAGGCATTGCCTTCCGGACAATCACCGGCGCGTTGTTGGCCGTCGTAGGGTCGGCGGTAACGACAACTTGCTCAGTGATGTCGTCAACGTCAGCGTCGGCGGTCGGGGTGGCAGGATTGTCGACAATGGTGTCAACAACGACGGTGGCAGCGGTGGCGGTGGCGACGACATTGCGGTCGACTGCCAGGGTGTCGACAATCACCGACGAGTCGGCGTCGTCGACGACGTCTCCGACAAATCGGACCCGGTGCCGCTGACCAACGGCGGGACGAGGAAGACAAAGCGAAGGCGACAGAGGGAGAACCGGCCGGGGAGGAAGCCGGGCGGCGAACGCTTTGCGCTGCCAGTCCAGCCTCCGACGCTCCCAGTCAGCCTCGAACGCCGCGAGACGTTTGAGTTCCCACTGTCGCTTCTCGATGTCCTCCCCCAGCGACTTGATAATGCTACTGTTCCTTACGATGGCTGCTTGGTACCTGACAATGCCGCGCTTGGTCGAGGTCAAGTTGATGTCCTCCCATCTTGCGATGTAGGCCCAAATTGACGCTCTTGGGGCTGGCGAGGTCTCGGGAATGGCCGCAACCACGAAGCCTTCGTAACGGCTTGGGCGAACGTGCGCAGGCACCACTCCAGCCTCTCGTAGTGCTGATTCCCCCTTCATTGCCAACAAGGCGACCTCAGCATTCAAGTCTGCAATGTGCAAGACCTGGACGTGGTACCGGACCTTGAGGCTGTCGAGCTGCCTGTCCTTCTCTCTCTGGGCCCTCTGATCCCGAGTAAGGAAGTCGACCAGTGTCATGACGCTGTCTTCCAACTCAACCATCTTCCGCTCGAGGAGACCCACAAAAGTCTCGACGAAAAAAACGGTGCCAGATCGAGTTGCGAAGACAAGGAGATAGCCATGGACAATGCTGGAAGCCAATGCAGTAACGACGGATAATGGACCAGAGGTGCGGTTGCTGAGTGTGCCGTGGCGCCTCAGCGAGATCAAGCCACCCCAAGCCCGCTAAGCATTGAGGGTAGCAGATGCGCCGAGGGATAGGCCCACGGTCACAAGAAAGCTGAGGAAGAAGATGTCCGAGGTGGCACCATCCTCCAGGGTTTCCCTGACAAGCAGCTCAGTCGGCTGCACGATAGTCGTATAGATCAACGCTGTGACCTGCGTCGACGTGAGAGTGAGGAAGCCTAGGAAATTCCTGGAATTAGCAGGTGCTCTCTCTCCGAGCCCATTCCAGCACAGCGCCTTCATTTCTTGACGCTAGCCAATTTCCTGAGTGGGATATGTTGACTCCTAGCAAGACTAGTGAGCGGAAAATGGTCTAGACATGGATAGACAAGCAGGAGGCTACCCCATGACGAGATCCGTCTTGACCTCGGGCAAGGCGGACGATCTGAATGGTAAGGAATGTGAGGGGTAGGATGAGCCCAACGCCCGCGAGGAAGTGGCAATTTGAAAGGGCGGACCAGGGAAAGCGGTATTGAACGAGGGAGGCGCAAACACAAGGAAAACAAACACTTACGAACAATGTCGGAGGCCAGTACCGACGGTTCGCTTCTCGGAGACTTCATGGCGGCCGTAACCACGAAGGTGAGAAGAAGGGCCGCGAGACCCATGCCCAGGGGGCGAGCGCAGAGTGCAACGAGAGTATTCATCTTGAAAATACAGAAAAACAGAAAAAGAATCTGTCGAGGTGGCCGGGAGGCAAGGTAAACGAGCTGGTCGAAAAAAAATCGGCGGTCGTTCGTGATGAAAACTGGTTGCTGCACGAAGGAGAAAAAAGAAGAAGAGAGGAAGAGGAGTGAGAAGAGCAGGAGGGGACCTTAAATATTTCTTGAGGGTGGGTCCGGGCAACGCAGAATCATCCACTGTAAAATACAATGCCCTCAAATTCGCTCCTTCCTAGTTCAGCTGGCAGGGTTGCGAATTTCTAATAGGCCCTATTCAAGGGTTAATCCATGGATATTGTGATTATCTTGAATTTCTGCTCCGGCCTTTTTTGAATCTGCTGTCCCCCGCGTGATCTGTGTGCCGGTCTAGCCAGCCTTGCTGGCCTTCCAGCAACGCCATCTTAGGATCAAGCCGGCGACCATGTCTGTGATCCACCCAAACCCTTGGTGTTTTCCCCGTGGTGTCAATACCGTCTCTGGTGCTGTATATGCCCGCAACTGCCGTCGACTGTTCTCGCCTTCTCTGCGTCTGGCCACTTGATCTCGGCCATCCTTGACCCCCTGTAAGATTGAGCCGCCTCCACTCGTCGCCCCAGAGTCGCCAACATGAAATTCTCTCGTCTCGAGCTCTTGCTGGCCAAGATTGCCCCCCTTCCAGCGTGGCTCAGGAAGATTCAAGCGTATTTGAACAAGCCGCCTCCCGCGATGCCATTCTGGTCATTTTCTCCGCGAGGACACCGATTGGTCTCCCCAAACGTGTGATTGTCTCTCGCCGTTGACAGCAAATCGGCTGGATCAACTACGTCTATTTCTGCGCCCCAGACACAACTGTCAACTCGAGACCCGGGGTAACCAAGACACTTAATTCCGGCGCCAAAAGTGAAGCCATCGTCGACTGTGCTCCACAGGACTGTCCAGTCACGCGCTCTTCACGCAACCAGGCAATCCTACAGCACTTCAGATAATTAGCCATGCGTCAATAAATATCTCTGATCTGCGGTCCATGGTCTAGCATGTATTCAATGTGTCACTTCCGTTTGAACTCGTGATTTTTCCCTCTACCGGTCGAGATTCCTGCCTCAGTTCTCTCTGCTCATGATCAAATTTGGCGGCGCGAACGTTCCGTCCCTCAATGATTAGAGTTATTACCATGGGAGCCGCGCTGCCGATACTTATCTCGTAAAATCAGTGTTTGGAACGAAGGTATATCACACATTTGAGGGTTCGGTCAATACTGTCCAACATTGACGCTGGCGGCGGCGAGGATATGTCTAATCATGGGCGAATGCTGAAATCCCCAACCACCAAAACTGCCTCCTTCACACCACAAATTTTCAGAGAACAGAAACAAAAGCATCCTATATATTTGCGCCGATAGACATACGGTGAGCTACCGGCTATATAAACCTGTTTGCAGCTAAGTAGCTTTCCACTGTGACAAACAAACAAACAGTGGACAAAGCATATATATGTACTAGTTGGCAAATTTGCCCCTGACACCGACATAATAGAACAATTGCTCTTTCGCGTGGCGTTGAATAGACAGGGGATAGGAGACATTTCGTCGCATCATACATGTAGACCCGGAAGTGGACGATAGTGGTCAATGGTGGCAGTATGCTCGCTGCAAACACCTACCAGCATCCATCGCCAGTCGCCAGCCCATCGACCTTAGCCTGCCAATCCAGCCACCCCAAACATATCTCGACCTGTTTTCCATCTTAGAACGAGATTTGGCTATCGCTTCCTCAAAAAGGGGGTATTGTTGACATGCGCCTTGGCACGGCAACGTCCGTGCCTCGTCAAAATAAGCTCACGACATGTCCACCAAGGCGGGGCCGTTGGGATGGGCTCGGCAGGTAGGTCAAAGTTACACTGAACCAGGGGACATGCACCTGCGAGACAAAGTCCGGATACTTGAAATGATAAAACATATTGGATGACCCGTATCCAGATGAACCAATCGGAAGGACAAACATGTATTCCATCCACATCCCACCCTCATACAGTCGTTGCCCCATGCAGCAGGTTCCTTGCTCGGCATCACTATCACGGGTATCATCACATAAGGCTGTCTGCCTCCTTTACCCCCCACCTATCCAGCCTCAACATGAACCTAAAAACCAGAGACGTCAAACTCCATAACTAGTAAAACATCATCGTTACCTTTGCGCCGCCTTCTGACCCTTCGCCAACAGCTTGCGGTGGAGTTCCAACATGGCATCGCTCCACGTCGACATCTTTCCCTGCGTCTGGTCTTGAACCCTGTCAATAACCTGTCCACCCAACTTTTCCGACAGAAATTCCGTCATCTTGGACACATTAAACTGCTCACCATATACGACGCGTGCCTCGGGCGTGACCGTGACCTCAACGCCTTGGCCGGTCGCAATGCTTTGCAGATGCACTCGGACCTCGACGCGTGTCTTGAGCGGGATAAGTACCAGCGACGCCTTGACGCAAATCGACGTGTCCGACGTCTTGGTGACTGTTGTGAGGAAGGTCAGGTTCAGAAACCTCACTTGGTTGGCCACCGTGTTGGCCTTGTCCCAGGCAGCACTGACAACCTTCAGCAGATGGCTGGCCTTGGTTGTCGACTGCGGCAGCCCGCGCACATGGTCACGGATGCACTGGAGAAAGAAGTCTTTCTCTGCCGTCGATGGTAGAGGATTGTGCTCGCGGCTGGCCGCAATATACCAAAGGTCGATGCGCGAGTTTGGTTGCGACTTCCCCCGCTTCGCTTGTTGACTCTGTTGAAAGGCCCCAATGTCAAACACCAGCTCAATCTCGCGCCTGTAGCTCATTGAGATGGTTGTGTCCGAAATTCCAGTGATGGCCCATCCATGCTTCTTCTCTATCTCGTCCGTTCGCGCTGTTACATCTGTCAGCATTTTTCTTCAGAGGACGCTAAAAACTGCACCGACCTTTAATTGCGCTGATCTCGGTTGTGCTCCACCCGCGGCACTCTTCGCGGACCTTGTCGGCCTCTTTGATCCCTGCGAGACACTCCTCTTTTTTCTTTGCCAGAGATTCGACCCCCTTTTCTGACTCCTCGAGCTGAGCCCGGAGCTCGACGATCTTTCGAGTCCGCTCCACGATGGCCTTTTCTGTCGCGAGAAGCTCTGCACGAGCCTTCTGTAGCTCTTCCGGATCGCTTTCAGCGAGCTCGCGTGCTACCGCCTCGAGGTCGTCATATTCTTGTTCGAGTTCCTCGACTCGCTTCGCTATCTCGGGGAGAATTGAAGACAAGAGCTCTTGCTGCTTCTTAAGCAGTCTGTCGTCGTGGTTCATGCCCTCAGCGATGTTGACAAGGCCCTCTTTGAGCCCGTCTTGGAGTTTCATGCGCCACTCGTACCACATTGCTTTGCTGAGAAGTCGTGCATGACTCTTGACATTCTTGAATTGGTTGTCCATGAGAACCTTGAACTCTGGGGACGCCGAGATATACTCCCGGAACAAGGGTGGGTTTTCCTCGAATGTCTCCGTCTCGATTTCTCGAACAATGCGTCGTCCTTCTGAGATGTACTTCTTCAATTCACGGCACGACTACGATACTCAAAATTAGCCAGCGAAGATTCGTCTCCCGAAACGGAAATGGACCTACATGTTGATATAGCTCCAACATTGGTACAGTGCATGCACCCGTGACGGCACACTTCTCGAGTGAAACGTCTTCATTGCCATCAGGCGCCGAGCTGTCCCTCGACGCACTTGGAGCCACCGTATGCCTCCGCTTGGTAGTTGTCAACTCCATAAAGCGGATGCTTGTCATGTTGAGAAAATCCTGAAGATGGATGCGTTCTCCATCACCATCCTGCTGAATCTCAGCGTCGTCCATCGCAACTGTGTGATCAAAGTCCATCGTGTTGGTTGGCTGGTCGTCCACAACCTTGAACCGACCCTGGTGCTTCGGTGACGACGCTTTTGGCGGCGACGACGTGACCGTGGGTGTGATGATATCCATGGCGGTGTTGTCGGCGCTCCTGGGGCCAGCTCGTGTCTTCCGGCCGGTCGTAGTTTCAGCTTTGGATGGGGGTGACTGAAGCCTAATATTCTTGACGGGGCTGCCTTGATGACCCTTAAGCCGCTTCACGCCGTCCGCGTCTTCAGTCTCCTCGTCATCAAGCTCCGCAGGCCGCTTCCCCAAGAGGCCTCGAGCACTGCCTACATGCAAGCTCTTCCGTCCGCGAAGTAGGCTTTTCTTGGGACTTAGCCCCTGGATCATTTCCTTCAGGCTCTGCGTAGTCTCGGGGCCGTCTTGGAGACCATCAACTTCCCGCTGGAGAATTCGGCGGCTATTCTCTTTCTCCTGCTCATCGTGTCTCTCTCTGTCAATCTCGGCCTCCATGGTACGAGGGTCCGCGAAAGACACCACGCGGCGGGCGCTAGCGGCCTGGCCCGGAACAAAATTTGTGGCAGCATCTCCAATAGATATCCGCCGGTCGAAGATCTCGACAACCTTTGGAGAACCTAGCCCAGATCGGTCCGCACCAACCCCGGAGAGTCGCCGGCCCTGTGGTGTAAGAACAACACGTGGCGTGCTGGCTCCAGTATTGGGGTCCTGATGGAACAGCTTCTTTATCTTCGATGGAGAGCGGGGCGTAGTTTTGGTTGGAGATACCGAACGCACTGGGGAGCTCGATCGGCTGCCAATCATGGCTGGAGGGGTTTTTGTCTTGTTTGGTGTCCGCGACTTGGGTGACGGGCTCCGAAATGGAGAAGCGGTCTTTGGGGGCGAACTAGCAATGCTGGGAGTCGGCTTCACCTTCGGTAATGGAGAGCGAAGCGGGCTTCTTGAAATACTCTTACCCTTGAAGCCCGCAAGATCAGAGCTTGATTCGCCGTTCAAACCACGAGAAGAACGGCGCTTGGGCAAAGGCGGGGCGATCTCAACAGAATCTGTCACCGAGGGATCTGGTTGATCTGCCTCTAGCTCCATCACCTTCCTCGCGGCAGAGCGCACCTCCGGAGTCTGAGCGGGTGAAGGCTTGATAATACCCCCTACAGTCACAGTCATGTCCATGCCCATGGTTTCATCGTCTCCTTCTTGGGCTGACTGATCTGGCAGGATCCGCCCAACGGCCATTGTCATCTCCATCATCGAGGCCTCGTCATCTTCCTCGGCAATCGTCTTCCGCCGGTTGTTCTGAGCACCCGTCTTAGCCAGGCTCCCAGCCAGAACTGCCCCAACAGCAGCAGTTATCTCCATGGACATATCCTCGTTGCTGTCGGTTGTGAGGTGGCTCACGTCGGATACCCTGCTTTGTTTGATGCCACCCACCGCCGTAGTAAATTCCATGGTCATGTCGCCGAAGGAGGTGGCGTCTCCGGAGGGGTTTGGAGTGGCTCTCACCGACTTTCGCCGAGACTGCGTATTTGGCTTGAGAAGGATACCGCCCAAGGCTTTGGTCACCTCCATAGACATATCCATATCATCATCTTTGTTTTTGTTCCTCTCCTCAGGGTGTAAAATACCACCAACGGCGTTTGTCATGTCCATGTCCATATCTATGGTCATTTCGACGTCCGACCCGGGTTCTTCGTCCACCATTGTTGGTTTGAAGTCTTGGGTGAGATTTTCCTTATATGTATTCTTTTTTCCCCAACCGGCGAACCCGGCAATGACTTCCTCATCATCATCTAGGCGCTGAGTGGCCGCCGTTCGTGCGGCAAGTCGGAGATTCTCATCCAGTTCTCCCGTCGAATCGCCGCTGAAAGCAGAATGGAGGGAAGCTATGGATGCAACAGATGCCGATGTCATCTCTTCGGCCTCAACGGTCATCAACGTGCCGTCTTCCTCCGAATCATCGCCGGAGTCTGTCATCTCCTCCCCTTGGATCTCGGTGACATCGTCTGCATGCTCAAGATCGGAATCATAGACAGTGTCATCGTCGTAGTTTGAAGCGGCACCGGAACTACGCCGGTGCTTTCTTTGATGCAGGTCTCTCAGGTTTGCCGGGGACTCAGTAGCAGTCTCTGCGTGCTCTGGGGGAGTTGATGGAGGCTCAGAGTCATTGGATTCGTGCTCACTGGTGCGAGGGGCTGGAGATGGTGCCGCTACAGAGGAGGCACGACGCGTGGAATCTGTTGACGTCGTCGAGTCTTGCATATATTCGACCTCGTGGAAGGTGTGAAGAGTTGCTTCGGCGGCGAATGATACTCTACGATTGGCTAGGGACTTCCTCCGAGCCTCTCTGCGGTCATTGATTTCCTTTTCCATCTGTACGCGTTCTCGCTCCTCACGCTCGCGAACAGCGGCCTGCTGTTCCTCCTCGGTACGCAGTGCGATTTTGGTTCCGCTGTTGTCTGAGTTGTCCGATGGGTTGGAGCCTGAAGCACCGGGACCTGTGGAAGCATTGCCCTTCCTCGGCTTGTGGGGTGGGATCTCTGGGAGAAGAGGGATAGTTGGCTTCAGGATAGATCGAGGGGGTGGCCTTGACGGTGCAGCAAGAGACTGGGATAGGTGAGTGTTAGTGACGCTGTAGAAGTAAGGTGGTGCGCTGAGTGCAGGGAGACAAACCACTCTACGGTTTCCCGTGCCAGACTTGAGTATATCAAGGCCTCCCGGTCCCATACTCTTGCTCCTGGATTTCTTGCGATTCGCTGCCATGGTGCTGCCGATGTCAACTGTGGCATTTTCTTTTTCTGTTGGTCTTGATGGCAATTGACTGCCTATTGATTTTCGTGTTCGACGCGTCGCAGGGAGCGTAGCTTCACCTTGCGACGGCATCTTGTCATGCTTAAGTGGTGTGCTGTGGTGGGTTGTCGTCTTCCCAAAACGCGTCTTCGTGAACTCAGGATCATGAAGCGTACGCGCTGGCTCTGGGGGAAGCTGCAAAGGGCCCTGGGGTTTACAAACGGAGCCTTGGAGGGGCACCTGTTTACTCAATCGGCACCTGTCATTGGCCGATAGCAGCCCATGTAAATAAAAGGCAGCCCATCGATTTCCGGCCAAGCGCAGTTCGGTTTATCCCGCCACAATGAGTGGGGTCTGAAAGCACATCGGCTTGGCAGATGCTTGCGCATGTGGCTCGCCGCTGTTGGTCTGTGTGGCTTGTGCACTGCTTCCACACTTTTTGCTTTGAACCCCCAAAAATATCCCCAACTGGCAAAATTCCGATCTTGAACATTTCGACCAGCACACCTGCACGTCAACCACATCTTCCGGCACCAAGCAACCGACAAGATGGCCACCGAACTGACAGTGCAGAGCGAGCGCGCTTTCCAGAAGCAGCCTCATAGTGAGTGACCTCCTTTCGAACGACTTGCTATTACAATCTGCGTTGCTGCTTCGCGCCGAATCGGCCGACGCTAACATTCATAAGTTTTCCTGAATAGCAAGAGCAAGGTCAAGTCGTCGCGACCGGGCAAGGGTGGCCGGAGATGGTACAAGGACGTTGGTCTGGGTTTCCGTACGCCCAAGACCGCGATCGAGGGTCAATACATTGGTACGTTCTGGAGCGAATAGCGCGTCGCGAGCCACGCCAGTTTCGAGCCCATCGCACGAGGGCAACCGACCGATGATGAGGCTGAAGATTCTGGAGGGATTTATGGGGGCTAATTGCGGTCTTTTTCTGCAGACAAGAAGTGCCCTTTTACTGGCCTAGTCTCAATCCGCGGCCGTATCCTGACTGGTACTGTTGTGTCAACGAAGATGCACCGTACGATCATCATTCGCCGGGAATACCTTCATTTCATTCCCAAGTACAACCGTTACGAGAAGCGTCACAAGAACCTTGCCGCCCACGTCTCGCCTGCTTTCCGTGTTGAGGAGGGTGACCAGGTCACTGTTGGCCAGTGCAGGCCTCTCAGCAAGACGGTGGGTTTTGAATATCTGGCTCGAGTTCGGCATGTATAAGATTGGCTGACACACAATGCAGGTTCGCTTCAACGTCCTTCGCGTACTGCCCCGGACTGGTAAGGCTGTCAAGAAGTTCAGCAAGTTCTAAAGGGTTGGGCTTTTCATTGGGCATTTCTGGCGTGGTTTTGCTTTGAGGGCTTGAGCTTATCAGAAACGGAACGGCCGGCAGGGAAAAGCTGCTCGAGCACAAACATGTGTCATAGAGGCAGTTCTGAATGAAATCCGCCAAGTGATTATGAGCAAATGGTGTTTTGGGTTCTAAGTCTCTGTTCCTCGGCTGCACTTTTTGCTTGTTTAGAATAATCCCGAAGTGATTCATCGCCCGAGGATGCACACAAATAAGTACTAGCCGTCCACCACGCTCAGAACAGACACTGCCAGAACTTGAATCCATGACCCCATTCGCAGAATTCTAATTCCGCACAGATACCTTCGAACAGCTTCTGGATTATCGCATAAACTGGTGCAATAGAGACCTCGTAGTTCAATAACCCAAGATGACCAAAGACATGCATTCCCGGCACACTGGACAAATGTGTCGTTTACTTCACTGGGTATGTTCACCAGCACCGTTGTCAAATCACCAATCTCTGTTTCTCTAGCTCCACTCCATAATACTTGTATGAAATATCGAAGCTTGTTTCCCCCCAAACAAATTCGCCACCGGTCCCAATCGTGATCAATAACACTAATCATACATAACATGTCCAGTCTGCCAGTCAGATCATTTCGGATCTTGTAACCAGAAGCTGCGCAGCTGGATGGAGGTTGATATCTTTTCTAAGAAAAGTTGAATTTAGTGCCAGGTGATGATTGCCCGAAACCCTACATCGGGGTATTTCCCCCTGACTGCTCAACGCCGTGGAAAGCATCACCAAATGCCGAATCCTCCAAATCAATACCTAAATCACCCAATCCTCCAGCGCCATCGACACTAGGCGGGTCATAGCCTGCAAGAGCATCACCAGCTGTGTCGAGATCGCCTAGCGAGCTAAAATCATTGTTGTCTCCATCGAAGGCCATGGAGTCCCCGGGTGTTGGCGCGGTTGATGGCGGTTTGCTTGTCTGAACAGCCTGAGCAGAAGACCCATCGACAGTGGCTGAGGGGTTGGCAGGCGCCGTTGAGGCAGCTTGATTGCTTGAACCAGGCGACGCGCCCCCTTTAGGCACAACCACCCACTCACCGCTGCCTGTTCCTTGGTCTGGAGCGGTGGCAGACGCCGTTGCACCTCTGCCTTCATCCATCCGTGTATCCTCTGCAGCTGGCGCGGGCTGGGAGGTTGAAGGCTGGGCGGAAAGCGGGGATGGCACGTTGAAGTTCGCAGGTGTCGCGGCGCTGGAGGGAATTGCGGAAAGATGTGGTTGTGGGGTTGGGAAATTGTTGACAGGGGTTGATGTTGACGAGAAACCCGTATGCATCTGATCGAGCAACCCGGCAGCCGTTCCTCCCATATCTATATCGGAATCACCGATCATCACCCCGCTGTTTTGAGATCCTGCCTGGGATACCTGCCGCGACATTGAAGCCGATTGTCCTGCCATCGCGACCTCGGCTTGCATCCGGGGCTGTTGCACGGGTTCTGGTTCGGGCACGGGTTCCTGATAGCCTCCTTCTTGTACGCAAGTAACATCACCAATGGCGACTGCCTTCTTGCCAAGAGCCCGCTCTACTTGAGCAAGAATATCATTGATATTCTTACCCGAGTGCTGGTTCGCACGACTCTGAACATCTTCGGTGTCTTCCAGCCGCCCCTCGAGTCTCCAGAACTCGGAACCCATGCTTTCAGCTGCTAATCGCAACTCACGCTCCGCGTTACGAAGAGTGTTGATCTCCTGGAAGCCCTGCTGTATATTTTTGATAAGGCCCTGTAGTCGCGCGGTTTCAGCGGCATTGGTTTCTTTGCGTTCATTGACTCGCTTCTCAAATTCGGTGGCCAGGGCTGGATCGAGGCGGCCAGTGAAAGGTTTCTTAGGGCCCTTCTCCCAGTTTCCACTGCCTTGGGCTTCAAAAATGCCTTCGGTAAGAGACGCGAGCTCTCCCTTCCGACCAAAGCCGAGATCCGCCACTTCAATTTGGCCAATGCGGTATGGCGATGAGAGAATCTCTTCCATCCACTCGTGGTTTTGCTGGTACCGGTACAAGCTCAGTTCCTGTGGCGTGAGATGATCAAACATATCACCACGAGAAATGTCTTCCTCGTCATCGAACATGCTGTCCATGTTCGGAAAAGGGGCCCCCATCATCGGCGGCGGATGTGCAGCGCCAGGCCCATGGCCACCACGTCGCTTAGGTGTCGGGCCAACGGGCGGCGCTGCGTGCGGAGGGTATGCCATGCCCTGAGGAACATTCCGCGTGGGCATCGGCGGTGCGTATATGGCCTGACCAGTGCGAATAGGCACATGGAGCTGCGGCCAGCTGACGCGATCAGCGAGCATGAATTCCTTGCGTTGAATCTGTCCCATTTGGAACAACTGTTGGCGAACACTCATGGCGTGCTGCATGACGGGAGGAATCGGCATCATGTTAACAGGAATTCTGTCATTCTTATCACTCGGACCATAATGCACAATCCAAAGGTTTGGGTCGACCTGGGGCATATTAGGCACCTGTACCATGCTTGGGGTGAGTCGGAAGCGCCGCCTTGAGTGCGCCGTGAACTGCTCTCCCGGGCGGTACCCGTGCCTGTGATGGTAGATCTCGAGCGCCTGCACAAACGGTTAGCATGCCGGTCCTGTAGGAGTACTTTCGTGACGCAGGGCCGTCCTACTAAGCCATTGCCCACATCATTGCGGTAGCAAACTTCAGGTGCAGGCCAGATGTATCCATCGCTAGCAAACTCGGTATTTCGTCGCGCAGTGGGTTGCCAGGTCAGAAAGACGGATCCATCTTGTGGACAATCGAGGTAGGTCCAGAAAAACGCCGCTTGATCGCGGGCAATTTTAGGGGCTCCTATCAGCCATTTCGTCACCTCGTGGACCTCGACCCTCGGCATCAGCGCATATCGAAAAGTGGAAAGCAAATGCACGTGCGGAAGCTGCAATAGACCGGATTAGCAGTTTGTTGACAGCGACAACGGCGGCGAGCAGCAGCTTCAACGCGACGCTAACTCGACAATCTCGCAACTTACCATATCCGCATGCACCTGCTGGCTCGGGTCTATGGCGGCCATATTTGCGATGATGGTCGGATCGACTCTCTCGAATGCTGAATGGGCTCTCTATGGCGACGTGACCATCTCAATGTGTCGGGGTGAAAAATGGCAGGTGGCGCGTTGGGGTTACAATGCAAACCGTCAGTACAATCAACTCAGCCCTGCGCGAAGCAAACCGGGCCGGATCTTTCACGGTCGCGTCCACTTCTACATGCGCAGCTTCGAAACGCCCCTCAAGTGTGGCTGGGGGACCGGGGGATTATAAATCACGTGACTCATCTTTCAAGCACGTTGTCAGACCCACACTTGCCACAACAAATACTTTCCATTCACGTTCCAACATGAAGAGCAACGAGGAGGCTCTTTGCCAAACAAGTCATACTCCACAGGCAGTAATCTATCTTTTTTATCTATGGCATAGTTGCCTAGAGTTACTCGTACCAAAAAACACTCGCAAGCAATCGACCACCCGCCGCTGCAAGTATTTTAGATCATGCTTGGTACGTAGAGGCGGAAACATTTCCACCACGACCAGTCCAGTTGACGTGGATGTCCTTGCCTTCGGGGTATTTGGCCGACGCAGCCTCGGGCTTGATTCTGAATGTGTGCGCGCCAAAGTAGTCGCGCTGAGCCTGGAGAAGGTTGGCAGGGAGGTCCTTAGTACGGTACCCGTCAAACCACGACAAGGCAGTCGAGAAAGCGGGTGACGGGATGCCGAGCAGGGCTGTCTTGGCAACAACGTCACGCCAGCCGGGCTGAGCCTTGTGGATAGCCTTGTTGAAGAAGTCGTCGAACAGCAGATTCTCAAGGTCGGGGTTCTTGCGGTAAGCCGCTGTGATGTCCTTCAGGAAGACGGAGCGGATAATACAGCCACCACGCCACATGAGGGCGATGGACGGCTTGTTCAGCTTCCACTTATATTCCTTGGCAGCCTGTTGACAGGCATTGTTAGCACCGCGGCACTGCTTCGTCTCCGCTCTGCAACACATACCTCCTGCATCAGCATGAACCCTTGTGCGTACGAGATGATTTTAGAGGCGTAGAGAGCCTGCTCAAGATCGTCCAAGAACTGCTCCTTGTCGCCCTCAAAGGTGTTGGCCCGGCCAACAAACTCGAGCTTGCCCGATGCCTTGACACGCTCCTCCTTGATGCCCGACAAGCATCGAGCGAGGACAGCCTCGGCAATCAGCGTGACGGGCATGCCCAGATCCAGGGCGTTTACCGCAGTCCACTTGCCAGTGCCCTTTTGGCCGGCCTTATCGAGGATTTTCTCAACAAGAGGAGTACCATCCTCGTCGTTGTAGTACATAATGTCCCTGGTGATTTCAATAAGGAACGAGTCGAGGACACCCTTGTTCCACTTGGTGAGAACATCGCCGATCTCCTTGTTAGGCATACCGAGGCCGCGCTTCATGATGTCGTACGCCTGTGACACTCACCTGTTAGTTACATGAAACGCTTACTAGACCACCGCATCGGGAGCACATACCTCACAGATCAACTGCATGTCGCCGTACTCAATACCGTTATGCACCATCTTGACATAGTGACCAGCACCCTCGTCGCCGACCCACTCACAGCAGGCCTCGCCATCGCTCTTGGCGGCGATAGACTGGAAGATGTCCTTGATGTACGGCCACGCCTCCTCCTGACCACCGGGCATAAGGGATGGCCCATAGCGGGCACCCTCCTCACCGCCGGAGACACCGGAACCTACGAAGCGGAGGCCTTTGGACGCTAGGTACTTTGTTCTCCGATTGGAGTCGGGGAAGTGCGAGTTGCCACCATCAATGACGATGTCGCCGCGCTCGAGGAGGGGGAGCAGGGTCTCGATCCAATCATCGACAGCCTTGCCCGCCTGGACAAGAAGCATGACGCGACGGGGCTTCTTCAGCTTAGAGACGAACTCCTCGGTAGAGTGGGCGCCGACGATGGACTTGCCCTTGGCCTCGTTGGCGAGGAAAGCATCGACCTTGGAGACGGTGCGGTTGAAAGCGCAAACGGTGAAGCCATGGTCGGCCATGTTCAAGATCAGATTCTGGCCCCTTGTTACATTGTCAACTTCGTCCACGGCCGGGGGAAGGAGAGAGCTTACATGACGGCCAGGCCGATGAGGCCGAGATCAGCGCTTGCACCATCGTTAGCATTGCTCATGGTTTGTGAGGTCACAAGGGAGCCCGCTTTCACAGCTCCGCCAACGTTGAGGTTCGCTAGGCGGGCGCTGGAGGCTCTCAGTAGGTGTAAACGACAAACGCCGTCATCGCCGTCGCTATCGCCTCTGTCGTAGCGACCACCAGCCTCCTCTTTCAGAGCTCGAAGGGGCAATGCAAGCGCCGCCGGGGAAGCAGGCGGCCAGTCGAGCAGAGCTGATAGAAATCGCGGTGGGCGGGCAGTCGCATCGGGCGGGGAGGTGGGGTAATAAGACTTACACTGCGCCAGACATTTTGGGCAAGAAATGGGTTCACGACCGTAGCAATTCGAGTGGGAAGCTTTAAGATGAACTGGAAGATGCCAGACGATGCAAGTCGTTCCAGTTAGTATGAAATCGGAAGGGTTTGGGGGGGGGGGGGGCCGGGTAGATTGTTGAAATGGGAAATCTCAACG
>Ga0247763_1000471_pt1 | contig 23935 bp, 25 predicted proteins | sample UWRJL141409B4_FD_179926 | JGI IMG/M metagenome (GOLD analysis project Ga0247763, IMG submission 179926) | Plant litter microbial communities from Arlington Agricultural Research Station in Wisconsin, United States - UWRJ-L141-409B-4 | ecosystem: Environmental > Terrestrial > Plant litter >...
CAAGTAGCGCAACCGACGACAAACACCCATGCCCCCCCCCCTTCACTGCCGGTAGCCGTCGAGGTGCGCAAATTGTAACATGGAAAATGGACACCAGCTGCTGGAGGTCAACTCCCCCGCAACCTTCCTGGCGCTTAAACTGGGGACCCAGTCTCGGAGGAGCTGGTATGCCCTACCTAGTGTAGTGTACACTAGCTTCGCCTTGCCCCCCCAATGGTTAGACAGGAAGTTAAAGTAACGAGGTGCTTGGCTCCAATCCCCAATGACTTCCGGCCGAGAGAGTTGGATGAGCGGACGGAAACCTGGGGGTGGTGGGGAATGGCAATGGACGCCCAGCTTTCGTAAGGGGTAATGTGCCCCTAACTTCCTTTTTCTTCTCTGCCCCGCTCTCTGTGTAAGTTCAAACCCTCCTCCATCATTCCTAAACCGGTGGGGTGATTCGGCCGAGCTTGGAGCCCCTGGGTTTACAGGCACCAGTTCCTCTGGTGAACCTCCGCTCCTCCGGGGCGATCATAAATGTGGACCCAATACAATAGAACGCTTCGGTTTCGGTCGTCAGTTGGCGTCAGATCAGGTTGTGACATGGTGATTTTTTGGATGAAGGTTACGAGTCCCCATCCCAGCTTGTGCGCCCATTCTTCCTCGAAAACCAGCGCAAATATGCTTAGCCTCACTACGTACAGTTCACCCCCTGAAAGTTTGTTACTGTGAGACTCGATGCCACGTCGGTTTCCATTACTCAACGGCCAAAGGGCTGTTTAAAGAAACGTCAAGCAATACCTAGGCCCGAGTGAACAAGGCACTGGATTGTCACGTCAAGCCGTTTATTACATGTATCGGGTGATATGGCTCAGATCTTCTGCATTCTGCGCCAGTGTGAAAGGAAAGGCCCTCGCTATTCTACGCCGCATCCTCCATAAACAATAATCATGCCTATCTCGAATGTGATAAACGGTTCCTCGAAACCTTCCTGGTTGGACCGTCTATCGTCTATCCGCCTCTTCCGTGTGCTAAGACCCCCTACGTACGCAGAACGACCACCGTAAGCAAGCCCTCATTGGACTGTCATTGGCGTGGCCATTTGTAGACCTAGAGTCTGGGGAAGAGACCAAGAGCCAGCCCCAGTGATGCGAAATAAGTAGTCGTCCGTGATCACCGTCTCCTGGTGGACCTGCCACGTTCTCAAACGGGGTGTCTGCATATCGCTGCATATTTGCTAAGGCAGCTGGCCAGAACATGAGCGTTGGTGGTTGAGTAGGGTGTCGGCGAAAGTGTAGGGGGTCTCTTGATGTAAGTCAAGCCTTCAGGCCATGTGGATCGAGAGATATACTGTTCGAGGAACAGCTAACTTCTGCTAAACGAGTAGAGGCAGAAGTGACATTGGCAGCGCTAGCAAACCATGGAGCCGGGCAAGAGGTGGGTCGGGGACAGCAGTTGCGACTGCATAAGCCGTAATTGAGAACGAAGAGAGGACGGGCGAAGATACAGTAGTTGCGTTCGACTGTTTCCAGTGCTCGAGCAGAGGCATCAGCGGACTGGTCGTCGCCAAACGTTTGCTCAGCACAATCATCATCAATCGTTCCACCCGGTTTCTGTATCCACTTCCAGCATCCCGGTACTTTCACCTGATAACACCAAAGGTTCACCATCTGACTATCACCAAGCGCTCATCCATTGCTCGGAATGGCCGACCTACGCTTCAAAGACCATCAAAACTCCACAGGCAGCGAGATACTTGAGATTATGGTGCAGGGCAATCCTCGAATTTAGATGGACAGACTGCTGACTGCGTACCAGGTGGACATATTCAGCTCGCCAGTCATGATCTTCATATATGCCTTCAACCATCTCGTTAGCGTGTACCATCTTCGCAGCGGGAGTTCACCAGGAATCAACACGGTTGCTACCCTCTTGAGTCTATTTAACCTCTGGAACGCCCTCTTTCTAGCCACAAACGCGACTACTGGAGTTCGCTGCTCCGCGTATATCGGCGCCTCGGTCACCTTGTGGATCGGCTTCCTCCTTTGCCCGCCCTCAAGCTCCGAACAGGTACCCATTTTCCTAGGCATGGTTTTCCCGTGGCTTACGGTGGGATTCTTTGGTATGCTCATGATCGGGAAGGGCGTGTCACTCATCTAAGGGGCAACGAATGATTGTTGACGGCGGTGAATGGTGGAGGCGGTCCTGACATCCCAGGCTTGAAACTTTTGGGATTAACAATATTCGTGACGGACATGGGTATCATCATCCGGTGTCGTTGATCAACTAGTGCTAAAGATGCTGCACTACCGTCAAGTAACTACGACTTGATCATGAAGATCTTTCCCGGACGTTAGTGTCGGTTGCTCTGTCCAGAGACGGGGACCTGGCTTACCTGGTTCAGTGCTGTCGTGTCTGTGAACGCCAGCTTCTTTTGCGCAATAAACCGTGACCTTGCCAAGTAACGACTTGAACCCGTGATCGGTGTCGAACAACCACTTCCGCTTGGCGTTGAAATGCCACTGCCTTGAACGGCTAGTAAAGCCTTCGAAGCCTTCTCACTGTCAGAATCCGAGCTAGGCTCACTCTTCTGCTTCTTTTTCTTCCTCCTTTCTTCCTTGTTCGCCTCTGTGTCGCCACCCTTTTCCTCAGACGCTTCGTTCCTGTGCCGTTTCTCCTTCCTTTCCCCTTTATCCTTCTTGCTCTTCTTGCCCTTCTTTTCCTTCCGCTTCTCCTCTCTTTCGGCTCCTGACGTCTCAGCTTCGGATAATGGTGTGGGAAGAGACTCGGCCTCGGCCTTGCCAGACTCAGACTTCTGCTTCTTGGACTTTCGTTTCCGCTCAGCCTTCGACTCGACGGATGTGTCGTCGGCATCCGCCGCCTCAGTTTGCGCATCCATCTTTCTCTTCTTTGCTTTTTTTTCCTTCTTGCTGGTTTTCTTGGGGTCTCCCTCATTTCCTTCCTCGTCGGCCTTCCTCTTCCTTGCCTTCTTATCTGACTTCGACACCTCCGTCTCATCTGACAAGACAGCAGCGGACTCGGTATTAGAACTAGGTTTCGAACCGGTCTTCTCGTCTGTCCGAGTCTCTTTTAATTCATCACCGACGAGCCAGCCGCCATGAACGAATCGGGTTGTCCCCAGTCTCCGCTCCACGTAGTGACTGAGCTTGACATCTTCGCGCAACTTTCTTTCCGACTCGAGAACCTCCTCGCTCTTCCCGTTCAGCCGCCCCAGGAGATTCTGGAAAGCATCGAGACCCGTGCACTCATCGCCATTATTCCGCTTGGCTCCCAGCCCGAGATTGTCGTCCTTCAACGCAACCTGGATATGCGACGAGCTAGCCACCGTGTGATACTCTGCGTGCGCCGCGCCCTGCGCACCAAGATACTGGCCGGGTTCCCAACCATGTGCTCGAAGAAGCCGTTGACCGTACGAATCGGTCTTACGTGCCCACTTGGTGTTGTTCGGATCGTTCCCGAGCTTTCGCTTGCTGCATCGCAAAGTCAGCACTGTTCGAACTTCGGTTTTCGGAGGGACTTACTTTTTTGCCGCAGCGAGACCCATCGCTTCCAAAGATGCACTCAGTTAATATGAGTACTTGACTCAGCTTCGAAGCGAAGGGTGTTTGCTCGGCGCGAAATCTCGAGTTTATCAGTGAACTTTTTCTCTTTTTTTTGGGACTTTTGGGGCGGTGGATTTTGCCGTCGTGCTGGGGTTCTTACCGCTCGATGTGGGGAATGCCAAGCCCGAAAACGGTACCTTCCCAAGCTTCCCAGCAGGGATTGTTTAGTTTGGCGGGAGAGTGGGAGGTGCTTTCCAGATTCATCAGTGATGCAGTTGGAAATTCACATAATACCTATTTGGGAGCTAGCATTGAGCTCGCATCTCGACACTTGATCTGTTGAATCAAGAGAGAACTTCAAACAATCGAATCATTTGTCCTGATTCTCGGTCAACAACGCCTGATGCCACCAATCGTCAACACGGCCCGGCCAAGAGAGGCCCCCACCGCCCCGGCCCATCCCGGCTCGGACGCGGACATCGATGAATATCATTCAGGGCCTCACGAAGCCGAGGCCACCCGGGCCCGGGTGAAGAAGGTCCCTAACGACCTCCCCTTCCACATATCCTGGATGACCAAAAATGAGAGACCACCCCACTAACCGTGGTATCCTCCTTCGCTATTAACAGGCGATGCAAATCCGAGATGCCAAGCGCAAAGCCGTCGCCGCAGCATACCAGCACCACCTCGCCTCCATCCAGGACCGTGTGCAAAAGTCAGTTACTTTGTATCAGGACCTGCAGTGAGATCTCCCACACTAAACTACCATATTACAATTTGAGCTGTGTCCTGACCGGGTTTCTACTTAGCTGCCTTATGCGCCTGCGCCGCGCGAAGCGAATTAAGGAGGCCATGGATGCGCGGGATGAAAAGCTCCAGACCATTGCCGAGAAGCTGGTGGATCTCCAGCAGATCATGGTGAACCATGGGACGCAGCTGCGTGCTTTGTATAAAGGTCGACGTGAGGACATCACGGCGCTGGTATCGGATGCAGTCGGCGACGGATCACCCGCTCCTGGGTCGCCAAAGGCCACTGTTTAATCATCGTGCTTCTGATAGGAACTGAACACTCGAGACGGCCGTCGGAGAAGAAACAATTTTTGTTGACTGGGTTTAGGACCGTCATGTGCAGTCAGCATTGCGGAATTTCTCAGTGGGGAAGTCTGAATCCGCCTTGTATGTTAACCAAGCCAAGTTGGGGCATCACCAACCCAACACCCTGAGGGGGGGAATCGTGCAGTTCAAGCCGAGTCTACCAATCCATCCAGTAATGTCTTCCAACGCCGCCAATGCCGCTTTGCCAGTCGTCGTACAGTTTATGCTTTCCGTATGGTACACTCCATCAATCCCCTATCCTCTCAAGACAGAAGGAAAATCAAACTCGAGACAAGCCTCTCAAATCTTAAAACCGAACCCCAGCATACAGCTCTTGTACTGCTCTATTGTCGACTGGCAATCCTTCTGCGGGTCCGCCGCTTTGGAAAACAACATGCAATCATCGCGTTTCGCCTTCTCTTCCTTGCAAACACAGCAGGGCTGTATCCCCTTGTCAGTCAATTGTAGAGTATACGCTAGGCGAGCCATCGCCACACACCTTTGGCCTCGAAGCAGCGTCGGCGCTCTGGGAAACAGCCGGGGTAGGGGCGGCGACCTGTCCAAGGGAGGCTATTTGTACAGGCATCAATCAGCACCTACGCTTACAATTTCCTATCCTCCGGAAGCAACTCACAAATTGAAGCTGATTGGGATGCCATGGCTTGATCGTGCGGGGCGCAAACTCTCCTTGCTTGGTAGGCAAGACTGACGAAGCAGGAGGCAATTGAAGATAACTCGGATGGCCTTGCAATTGCGCCAGCTGATTTGTCAATTATTTGATGGCGTCCTAACAACTTCTTGCGCCAAACCTTTTACGGCTTAGGGCGGCTCTGTGCCAAGAGCAGGAGAGCTGAGTGGCGCTTACGTCATGTCACATGATACCTCTGAACAAAGCTCCCGCTGCAGCGATTCTCTAAATACGTATGACTATTGACCATATCCGATCAGGTCCCCAACCATTAGCAGCCTGTACTTCTCTACGCCTTCATCCAGTCTCACCAATACCCCTGCTGCCATCGTCTTCACCTGATCCTCGTCCCCACCATCTCCTCCCCTTAGTTCTCTGAATACAGCCGATACCCACTGCTGCGTTTCCACTACTTCTTTTCCCATGTCTCTACAGATATCTCTCATTCTGTCTCCATTCACGTCCAGAACGGCAAGGAATCCAAACAGCAACGCTTGGGTGACAGACAAGTCTCCCACCGCCTGTGCGCGTACTCTCGTGCTGAGCAAAAGACCCCAGAACTCTGCCGTCATATCAGGAAGCGCGAGTGTGCTTGGTCCGGCCGCGTGGAGCAGAAGTGCCAACGTTTTGATGTAGAGAGCCAGCAGATAGGGCTGGAAGACGATGCCCCGTGTGCGAGACGCCGAGGAATGCAACGCAGCCTGGAATCGTGCCGTGAGGGGAGAGAAAAAAGAGGAGAAAAGAAGCTGCGCTGTAGTATTGGGGATTGCCCGAACGCGGGGTCGGGTCCGTGACTTGATTTTGACGTTGAGGTTGCCTCCTTCGCCAAGTCGGGAAGTAAAAGTCGAGAGCTTCAGAACATCGGGTCCGCTCGCAGCATCTGCAGCTGTAGCAGCAAGGGGAGCTAATAGATCGGAGGTGATGGAACGGGCCATATTATCCAGGGAGTTGGGGGGCAGCGGCTTCAGCGATGAGGTAGATGACGTGTAGCCAGGTGGTGTGGCACCGATGAAAAGCCGCTCAACCTGCTCCGGGAGCGTCTTGGACGGAAATGACGCCGCTACAGCAAACTCTGAAGTTTCGAAGCCAGCAAGTTCGCGCCCACACAGCCCAAGAACGACAAGAACCGAAGCACGCTGGGAGACAGAGTAGTCGCCGTCAAAAAATGTCTTGGCAAACCACAGGCCCATGATCTTGGGCTGCGCCCCTACCACAGCGATCATCCCTTGCAGTTTGAGGTCGTCGAAGTTTTCTATTTCATACTTGTTTTGTAACCCGATCAGTAACGAAGCAAGCTCCTCAGCATGCTCCGCGATCTCGGTGCCGTAATTCGCTTTACGCCGTATGAGTGGCGCAGCTGTACTCAACGCCAGTTTTTGGTGATCGTAATTCTCCGTATCCCGTAGATACCGAATCAAATCCCGAACGTAGACAGGTGGCTTTGGCTTGTTACGTCGTACTAATGTTGGGTCGTCATCCGAGTCCTCGTCGTCCGAGTCAGGTTTCCCAAAGGGAACAATGTCATCATCGGCTATCTCTTCTTCACTCAGTTCCTCGATTATAAACCCTGGCTTTGGCGGCTGAGGTGAGGGCCTTTTTGCAGGGACCGCATGACTGGACTTCTTCGCAGGCTGAGACGCAGGCCGAAACTTGACAAGAGGATCCAATGAACTGATGTGATCTGCTACTTCGATGAGCCCCTTGTACCATCTTCCTTCACGTGAGATTGTGTCGTCCATTTTGAAGTCGAGTCTTTTGTCGCCCTTGTCAACTATGCTGGAGAGAGCCTCACCCACCACCATACCAAGAAACCGGGCTCGGAGATGTAACGCTGAAAGCCTGTTCGAGATGGCATTGAGCCACCCACTTGATCTCATGAGCATGGTAAGCTTGAAAGGCAATGCTCTGTGGACATATCCTGCGCTCAGAAGGAGGACTTGGGTATGAGCTGCGACTCCGTCAGTTCCGTGCTTTAAGATTGATCGGCCCATCACCTACCTTCCTGCTGTAAAATTGGCGAATGCTTGATATAGAGTTGGTCCCCGAACTGACTGATGCTCTTCTCCAACACCCCGAGAACGGCTTCCTTGTCTTGTGAGACAACAGCTAGCACTGCTCGCCGGATGCCGATACCCTCTCCTAATCCCGCACCCGTGGGCCCTGTGAGCCATTCTGTGATGTGACGTCTCCTTGTTTGACACTCCCAAACAATGGGGGCTATGGCACCAGCAACGGCCGATATGAGCCGCTTACTTTCATCCGAGTCGCAAAGGCCAAGGCGATCTAGAAAATCGGCCGAGAGGAGCTTCAAGACGGAGAACAAGACTTTGCGTTGCTCGGTCGCTGCCAGCCCGTCCAAGAGCATGACAAACTTGGCCGAGTCAGCACCTTGCTCTAGATGCAAGCTTGTCAGAAGCTTTCGGATCAAAACTTCTGAATAGAGAGTTAACATGAATTCAACCCTGCGTGGTAAGATGTTACTTACCCGAGTGCCCAAGACCCAGAGCCTTTGCAAATAAACCCGAGAAAAATTTCGCGATGTCCGAGGCGCTCTCGGAAAGAAATGCAGCGACAATATTCTCGCCAATCCACCGTGTATACCGCAGAGCATCACCGGTCCAGTAACCATCCGCGTCTGTTTTGGATGAGCCGTCCCGAACAAGTGTCTCAGCTTCCGCAGCCAGTGAGATGATTTTACCACTTCCAAACAAGGCAAGTAGTTCCTGCTCGATGGGCCTCAGCCTCCCCCGCTTGTCCGTCCCGGCCGTTGCGGATTTCCAGATGCCGAGGACACAGTCGTGATCTTTCAAGAGGTTATGTAATAGTTCTAGGAGCACGGCCAGCTCTAGTGAGAGATGCGACCGCTTCCCATTATTCCTCGCAGAATCATGAATGGTAGCTCTGAGGCGCTCTAAGACGGAGTTGATGCCCGTGATGCTACGCAAACATGAGAGCAACAGGCCTTGGGTTGAGTGTTTTGTCGTGGGTGAGTCTTCCTTCATAATAGCCCAATAATTGGGCACTGTTTCAGAGACCAAGACCTGGACCAGCTGAGCGCTGATGGGACTAGGCCTCCTAATGTCAAATCCGGCCAGTTCAGGTTGCTGGCTGCGACTCAGGTAGCGTAAGACAGACATTAAGGAGTCATACTCAGGCTCGCTGCGAAGTGTCTTGAGTGCATCCTCCGGCGACATTGGGTTTCTGCTTTGGGTTGTTTGCTTCACCTCTTGAACCGGCTTGATAGGGCTCTTTTCGCCAGATCGAATCGTGGCGACTGGAGTTAAGAAATCATCCATCACTTCGACTGATTCCGCTTTGTCATTTGGATGGCAGCACAATATGGTGGAGCATAGAGCCAGTCTGAAAGTGTGATGCGAATGAGATCAGTCCCGACAGAAGCACGACCGTGGTTGGCATCTCAAATCCAAGTGCCTTTACTAGCGATTTGGTCAATGACAATGACGCGGTAGAAATTCGAAAGGAAAACAAACCTTTTCCTGGAACCAGCCAAGGTGCTCCCTCACAAAGCCCTTAGCCCATCGCCTGCAGAATCATGCAATTCGAGTATCGGGTCTTGCAAACCATCGCGTGAACTCCCGCCGCTTCTACTGCAGCTCCCCAAAGCTCAGCGGCTTTCAGCGGAGAAGTGGGTCGGTTGCAGGCAGCTGAGGCAGGCAGACAGGGATCTAACCCCGCCATCGATAAAGGCCAGTTGGGGGCAGCCCAGTGGTCTTGGCGTCAAGCTCCCACTCCAGCTGCCTGTCTCCCTGCGACACCTCACTGAGCTGAAGTTTGGTGTGTTGATACGGTGAGCAAGCTTTTGGGAGAGGCGACGCCATAAAAACCCAGGTATACGAGAAACGGTATTAAGATGGCCGCCGGAGAAGTTTTTGCGGCTAGCGAGCCAGAAAGATGGTCAGTATAGTCTGAAACCACCCCATTCCCCTCTCACCGATTGTTCAACTTGATTCTGAACCCCTTCTTCAGGCAGTATCTCGATCGTATCCGAACGAGGGCCGGCCCATTCACAGATCCCGATGTTTTTCAGGGGGATACAGTAGCCGAGGCCATGCTGAACATGAAGGTTTTGTGAGTATTCTATCACGGCCATTTCGCAAAAGCTCAAAGGCTGACCATGGCGCAGAGTAATGTGAGTTGAAATTGTTATGTTGTATTCTAACCATCGCTGATGAGCTAACAGAGGTGCTGGCGGTCTCGGCTGTGAAATCCTGAAGAACCTCGCACTGTCGGGGTTCAAAAATATCCATGTTATAGATATGGACACCATCGACATATCCAACCTCAACCGCCAGTTCCTCTTCCGCAAGTCTGACGTCGGCAAGTTCAAAGCCGAGGTAGCCGCTAGGTTTGTCGAGAAGCGGGTGGGAGGGGTCAACATCACACCGTACAATTGCAAGATTCAGGACTTTGACGAGGACTTTTACATGCAGTTCCAGCTCGTTGTGTGCGGTCTGGACAGCATCGAAGCAAGGCGGTGGATCAACGCCATGCTTGTCAACATGGTTGACGTAGCCGTTGATGACAGTTTCAAGCCCCTAATAGACGGCGGCACAGAAGGTTGTCTCCGGGTCCTTATAACTTACCCGCTGTCTTGACTAACAACCATAGGCTTCAAGGGACAGGCGAGGGTCATCTTTCCAACTGTCACATCCTGTATCGAGTGTCAGCTCGACATGCACGCGCCACGGGCTGCCGTACCGCTCTGTACCCTAGCGAGCATCCCCCGACAGCCTGAACACTGCATCGAGTGGGCACACGTCATCGCCTGGGATGAGGAGAAGCCATTCCCAAAGCTGGACAACGACGACCCGGAACACATTACCTGGTTATATCAAAAGGCTCTCATACGTGCCCAAGAGTTCAATATCCCCGGCGTTACATACGCCCTCACACAAGGTGTGGTCAAGAACATCATCCCCGCCATTGCCGCCACCAACTCCGTCATCGCAGCCGCCTGCTGCAACGAAGCCCTTAAGATCGCCTCTAACTGCGCACCATCCCTTGGCTACCCCAACGAAAACTACATGATGTATTCTGGCAACGACAGTATCTACACGTACACCTTCCGCCACGAGAAAAAAGACGACTGCCCCGTATGTGGTAACCTCGCCCGCGACCTCTTCGTCGACCCAACCTGGACGCTGCGCGAACTCGTCGACTCCATGGCCACCCGGCCCGAAGCGCAGCTCAAGAAGCCTTCGATTCGCACAGAGTCCAAGACGCTGTACATGCAATCGCTGCGCAGCCTTGAGGAGCAGACACGCCCGAATCTGGACAAGACACTGCTTGAACTCGGCTTGACCGACGGCGAGGAGATTGCGGTTACTGACCCGGGCTTTGCCACTGTGTCATTCAAGTTCAAGTTGAAATTCAGGAAGTCGGCGTAGCCTGCTGCAGGGACGTTCATGACTGCGACGAATACCGGGTTGCAACAACGCTTTTAGCGGTGAAGTATGGGCGTGGCTATGGACGTGGGTGTGTTGGAGCAAAAAGAGGGCACATTTTGATGACCACGTCCACAAATTTGCCCCTCGCGATGTGGCCGTTCAGGGGAGGGGTAGACAGACGATACTAGATGCCGAAATGGAACCGAAAATTCCAGACTAGCCACTGACAATCATAACAATCCATTGGCGAGCCTTTATCTAGTGCAGAGATCCAGTCGCTAGTCCCAAACCCAGTGGTATACACTATAACACCGCCGTGACGCCGTTTCCATGGTCTAGAGTCCCGAGTTGTAGACAAGCATGGTAAGAGGAAACAAAGGGGTATCTCCATGACCAATGCTTGATAAAGCCCCTCCGCCGCTTTAATAATACTTTTCTTTTCGCTCTCCATCGCCTTTACCTCGACATATTGAAGAGATGTTCTTCTAATCTCCTCGCCTTCTCTTTGAGATGTGCCACAGCCTCCAGCAAGATGGCATCACTATCCCACTGCCCCGTGCTCTCAACCTGGAAAATGAAATGATCACGCCTCCGCCCCAGCTTGACCTTATCCTTGAATTCGTCGTGGCGCAGACACTCGCGACTGACCGTGTCGCGCATAGGGTCCTTCACCACAGCTTTGAACTCGCCTTCGTGCCCCTCGTAACCGCTCCCTTCTTTGCTAGCCTCCTTCCGCGTCACCTTCTCGAGGCCAATCACGCCCTTGGGAAAGCAATTGGCAAACTTCACGGCATCTTGGCCGATGATAGGTTTAAGGATGTTGATTGTTGGCATCAAGCGGTATGAGGCCGTGGCGACAGGCGAGAATTTGGCGTGGTCGGAGCCGACTCCCTTGTGCATATGCATGGTCAAGTCGATGACCTGACCGGGGCGCAGTTTTGCGATGAGAATGTCGGGATTGACAGGGGCGATAGTATTCTCGCCTGAAAAGTACATGCTTTGGCGTCCGATAGGCTCGTAGACAATGTCCCGAGCGTAGACATGGGCGTGATTATACAGCTTGGTCGGGTCTGTCTCGTCCTCGGCAGCATTCTGGTTGTGCGTGCACTCAACATGGAGCGTCAGTCGGACGGTGTTGTAATCGAAGTAGTTGCCGTTAGCCGCTTCCATATCTGTCGGACGCTTCCACCACTTGAGAAACTTGTCAAGCCCCTCACGCCCACCACGGAAGGGGATAAGACCCAAGCGATGGGAGAGGACTTCATCCTGGACGACCGACGTATTATTATCAATGAATACAGTCTCGACAGCCAGGGTAGGAACATCAGCAATCATGATACGGCGAAAGGCATTGGCAATAGAGGCGTCGATGCCTATCATTGAAAAGGAAGCGAGGAGAGGCTCGTTCTGGTGAAATTCGACACGAAGGCCATCGCGGAACTTGTTGATGTCCCACATATGGTCCTCGCCGGGATAATGGCCTGGGAAGTCGGTGGAAGTGACATCGGTGACTGTCTCAAGATTGATACCGACGATCTAGAGCAATGGGGCCAAGTTCAATCAGCGATCCGAAATCCCACCGCGGATGACGAGCAAAACTCGGTCCCGAGCCGGCCACCAAAGCAAGCCGGTAAAAAGATAGGAGTACTCACCTTGCGCCTTTCAATCTCCTCCTCACTGGGTTCCCTGCGCGGCATTGTGCACGAGCAACGGCTGACTGCTTTGGATAGCGGGAAAGGCGTGTGACTTCAAAGGGCAGCTTCCAACATGTAATATTCTTTTTTATTGACGACCAGGTTTCTTTGCGATGCCCACATGGCAGAATTTTTTCGAAGAAACGCGGGGAGCCACTGACCGCCTTTGTTCCAAGTTCTTTATCGATACAGTCGAGCCGCGGAAAGGTTGTTCGCGCCAGCCATTTTGGCTTGGCAGCTGTCGGAAGACGGCCGATAGGTACGAATATCCCGGGGGCAAAACTTATTTTCCCTAGGTATTATCAAGGGTCTCTCGATAACTTAGGAAAACTTAAGGTCTCAAGGAGAATTTTAAAGTCTCGAATTTTAAAATCAGGATCTAAATAATTTGGCTTGACCCCACGCTAACAATCTTTCATAGTTTGGATTGTAGTGTAGGTACTCCCGTCTACCGCGGGGAAGATCCATCAACGGGCTTTCGACGCTCAGGTGGGTTGGGCTGCTCAGCATTCTACGTATGCAGTGAAACACAGTGTTTCTATCTGCAGAAGCTGGGCGATTTTTCTTGTGCTCCAACATACGTACCGCTATTCTGTCCGGCCAGAACCGGCAGAAGAGAGCCTTTCCCAAGGACCGGCAAAATTCATTACAACTGTTCCCGTTGCTCGCTGTCTGCATCTTGGTGAGCTGCTAACCGGTGAGGGCCTAATCAGTTCGGTACATCCTAAAATAGCAGCACTATCAACCGAGAAGGCTGCCAAGCAGAATTCGTGTCGCGTGGCCATCTTGCTCCTGCGGACAATTGAAACAAATCCTAGCATTGAGATCAGTAGAACCTGAATCTCCCTCGCTTTCGGTGTTTACAGTAGTAACTAGTAGTAAAAGCAATGTGCAAGCACCTTGTATCAGGGCCTGTATCGCCCCCTTGTATCCAACACGTTTTTAACCCAATGGCCTTCAAGCAGACTGCAATGCCAGTCTTTCTTTATAGAGAACGGATGATACAACAAAGAAAACAAACTCCTAGAACTCCATGCCATGATTACCAACCGCCGCGTCTCCTTCGCTGCCGACTTCATATTACTTTACACTAGGTATCGGGGGTATAAGCGCTGCGGGCTGCCGGTCATGATGTGGGCTTGGAGGGCCGGAAGAAACTATTGCCCGTCGTTTGCGAGTCACTCCTCTCGATCTTTGGGTACTGGGGGGGCGGAGATCGGCCTGGGGCGGGACTGTCGGCTGTCGGCAGCTCAATTGGTGGCTGGAACTGTGCTGTATGTGATAGTTGAGGAGAAGCTTGTCCGGCACTGTTTCTTGTCAGTAAATACTAAACCCGGGAATCTCCGGCGACTTACTGGAAAGCGTGGATTGGCACATGGTTGGAATGGCCATCGACAGCCGAGTAGTTGCTGCTGGGGATTGTAGGCTGGTAAGAGTTATACCCCGTCATCCCTGGACTCATGGGTGGCGGCGGGGTTCCATGAAATGCTCCCTGTCCGCTCTGGGCTGAGGCCCGGTATGGGTCACGATCCATCGGCGGGAAAGTCGATGTGGTTTGCTGGCTCGGGCTTTTGGGGTCAAGATGCCTGGTTTCAGCCATGCCGCCAGGCGGTGGCAGGCTGGGATACATGCTCTTGCGGTAGGCCGTCTCGAATCCGCCTCGCCGGCCGCACCAGTAGATAAGAGCAGCAGCAATCAGTAACACAGCTGCCGCGCCAATGGCAATACCAGCAATGGCGCCAGCTCCTAGACCAGAACCGCTATCCGAGGTTGCTTGAGGGTTGGGCGTGTTGTTTTGTCCCGACCCTGGTGCTAGTGTCCCGGTCGGTGTCGCGGTTGGGCTGAGGGTCTCCGAGGGAAATGGCTCGCCAGGCACAAGTTGGATACTCGAGTTGGCGGCAAAGGCTTTCTGGGTCACCAGGTTCATCTCCTCGGTCGGATTAATCACACCTACCATGCCATACTGAATGCATGACCCCGGCGCGCCGCAGTAGAAGAAGATGGGATTCGTGTCGTTGACCCTAACCTCATAATAGGGGGGGGGGACAGTGATAACCTGCGGCGAGAAAACGCCGCTCCAGAAGCCGCGCTTGTTGGCCCCTGTATATTCGTAAGGGATACATGGCTGTTTATACTCGGCACGAGCAACCCGGTGACCACCTGGGTAGAAACCGAAGCCTTGGCTATGTTAGTCTCGTCATAGAATAAAGCCAGTGTGGGGGGACCGCATACGGATGATGTCGCCAACATTGGCTTTGACTTGATCGGGAACGAACTTGTGGAGTTCCTACTTTTATGTGAGTGGGTGCCATCAGCAAGCGGAACACGATGGACAAGACTCACTGCTCCGACTGAGATGTCGATGATGGTGCCGCTCGACGTCGAACTGGGTGCAGACGAAGCCGATGTAGCGCTCGAGGCACCTGTCGTCGTGGTCGTCTGAGCATTTGTGCCCATGGCCAGGGCGACGGCGCTTAGGAGGTATGATGCCAACATTGCTGCCGCGTTGCTTGCCGCAGCAATTGAGCCAGATGAGGGGAAAAGAGGAAAGCAACCCAAAGGGGCCAGCGAGTGGGTGGGCAGCTGGGACCACCGTCTAATAAGGCAATCTCTCTGGCCGGGCCTGCGGTGCTGACAGCCGCAAATAGCTGCGGGTCACTGGCTGAGTAGGTATGCTAGATCCCCGGTTGGGCAACGCCCGCGGTGGCGGCCGGGAAGTGAATGGGGGGTAGGGAAGCAAGGGCCACGGGGATATTGCTGGGAATTCTTTGGCGAGATGCCCGGGGGGGCTGAGCTGCGTTGCATATACCGCTCACTTGGGGAACCGGCTCGGCAGAGATGCAGACTGATACGGCGAGAGAGGGGAAACGGGCTACAAGACCGGTGCTGTCACCTAGTGATTAATACTTGAACAACGCATGGCGTGTGATGACCGGGGCGGCACACCAGACAAAGCCCACCGCTTGGCTGCCCCATGCCTGTGATAGACGGGGGCTGGTGGACAGTTTTGTGGTCAAAGAAACGGCACCACCGACACCACCACGAGGTGTCGGTTCCCGCAGAAAAGGAAAAGTACTGGCTAGGCCGGAGGCACCCTGTTCACGCCGGATAGAGGGTGCGTATTTCTTTGTTTGGGAGCTCGAGGTAGGGAATCCTCATCGACGGTCGCGACTAGATCGAAAGCAGCCCTGGAGGGAATTGGGCGATAAGGCGGCCCCATCTGCCAGTGGGTGTTTACGCTGCCTGCAATATGGACGGCATATATGATTGAACACCCCCCCTCCCCTCGCGGGATAGTTCTGGTCTCTCATTGCCCGCCTCTTCTCGCCTGGGTGATGTGACCCGTGGAGGCGGGCTGACCTGGGAAAATTAGAACGTCTTGACCTCTGCATTCCGCCCCCGCGACTTGCTCTTTCCCCCAAAAGCAGAGAACCTGGCAGATGGAAGGTACGGCCGCCTGATGACGGAGACGTTGCCCCTCCTAAAGTCTCTGTCCGTCAGCACCAGCACCTGCCATTGATTGACATTTAATCATATTACACTGTGTACTGCGTCCGGGTCGGGCTTTCAAAAAGGGGATAGCATAGGTACCGCGAAGCCTTCCCTAAACAGCGGGATGGCATTGAGTCCGTGCATGATCCTCATCCTGGGCCGGCCAGTCACGACGCGCCGGCTGAGAGGCCGGCCAAGGGCATTTGAGTGGGGATTGATTGCTCTGGGCCGCCAAGGACTTTTGGCTCCTTGCTCTGGAGCCGCCGTCAGCCCTGTTGCTGGACCCAAAGTCCATCAAAATGGCCCGAAGAGATGTCCATTCTTCGGCACGCTGGGTAAAATGGAAGCCGGCATGAACTACCCTTCTTGCTGTGGGCAGCCCGCGTCATCTCGTGGAAAAGATTCCAAACTCACCGCCACTCATGACATTCCACCGTTTTTAGGTGGCTTTCAATTTTTGTAGATCGGCATCTGGTCGGTCTAGGCCTGGAGTTTAGTGAAGGGAAGGATGAGCATGACTTAGACGGCACCCGCCATTCGCGGAAAAGTGCCTCTTTTCCCCACAATGTCGGTCATTGGGGGGTCTGGGCCCTGAAGTGAGCACAGACCCGCCTTCACCCAAACGGACGGGGCCGTTGGAATGGAGCCACGCAAAACAAATCCACAGCAAACTTCCCCGAGGACCACAACGAATGCGACAACATGTCCAACGAGCACGGCACACGAACAACTATCAGTTGGCAGTGATGTTATTAATGGAGAACGGTTGGGACGTCAGGCTGGGTGGACAAGCGCCGTAAATCAAGTTTGGCGCATGCGTTGGACTGCACCATCGAGGCAGAGTTCTGGGCCATCAACAGACGGGAGGCGAAAGGTGCCTCTCCCCCTCCTCGAGGCCCGGCTGATGGTGGTCGCGGCCACTCCACCAACGCTAGATTCCGGATCTAGATTCCGCCTCGAAATGAGCGATTATCAATCCCATTGCGCCTTGAGAATGAAGGGGTAAATACCAACCCAAACCCATCAACCTTCATCGTGCATGCTCACCTGGGCATCAGCCGTCCTTGTCAAACCTCCGGCAGCACATTCATCACCACTCAAAATCAGTCCTAGGCCCCTAAACCATTGCCTAGATTGGCCCTGGTTCATGGTCGCATACAGGCAACATGTGCGTGGTGACGTGCGTGCATCATGTGTCCGTTCGCGTCGGTAGTGAAGTACACGAGGTGTTCTTGGAAGCCATCTGCACTCAACTTCCCATTTTAGTAGGGGATGCGCTCCACTCACCACCTCAGCATCCCACCATCTCCCCGAGTGGTACCCACACACATACGACAAGGGTAATTGTATGGGTGTGCTTAGCAACCGCCACCGTTCGCAGTCCACCAGATAACAAGTTTCTGCTTTTAGTGTAATAATATCCGCCAGTCTTTGGATCTCGCTTCATCTTGCTCCTTGAACCTGCGTCGGTGGTGGTGTCGTCGTGTGTCCAATTCTTGGGTCATCCCATCTCGGCTTCGGCAGATATTTTCCTGATTTCGAAAAACGGAGCTGAGGCCATTCCGTTCATTAAAGGTGTTGTTTCCCATACATGCCCATTGAACGGGTCAAAACTTAATGTCGCCTTGCCCAAGACAATCAACGACAGACGGGTTCAGCCGTCCGGAGAATACTACACTACAGATCTACCCACTGCCCTAGCACAAGATTACTTTTGCCACCGAGCATATCTACTAGACTACACCACTTGTAGGTCACACCACGCAGCAATCGGGCCAAACGTGACATGTTCCGTCCAAATGTCTAGGATAGAAAATCGGCAGTCAAGATTTGATCCCATGCGGCTCTAGGATTTGTCGTCGTACTCCATACATATCAGAATTATTGGGTTCCAATGAAGACCGGATGGAAGTGCAGGTCAACAGCTCACTTTGCTCTGCGCTTTGACGCTCGGAGAATAGTCCATATTCTGTAGACATCGCAAGGGGGCTTTTACACACAAACATGCGCTGCTTAGAATTTCGTTTCAACTCTCGGGACGTTATCTATCATCAGTTCAACAGACACGCGGAAATGCACACATCAAGACATGCCATGTCAACCCAACTCACACACTCAATCAAATGCTTAAATGACCGCGAAATCTTTGTTCACTGGGTATATCTCTATTTCACAGTTTTCTTTCTTTTCCTTTCCCCAGTCGCTATTCCAAACGCCAACCCATGCGCTACTGTGTTTTTGCTTTGGTTTCCTTCCCTACCCATGACCGTGGAAGAATGTCACTTTCCACCACCAGCCTCCATAGACACCACAGATAACAGAGTGAGAAACCAGCCGCTCCTATCCCGACGTTGATGACAATCCACAGATCCGGCTTATCCGAGGGTGGCTGTAGGGTAGCTTCTAATACATGCCAGAGTCCCATCGACATGTAGAAGAAGATGTGGACGAAGAAGGTGAGCCATTGGCCGAGGAGGCTTGATCCCTCCTCGAAATAAGCGCCCAGAGATGTAGGAGGAAGCCCGAGAAGATAGACCCAGAGTAGGGTGAGTACAGTATAGGGAACCCGAAGGTCTACCCTCTGCAGAAGCGGGAACATGGTCCAGCAGCCGAGGATGTTGGCAAACCCAACCCAGGCACGAATATTTTTCGTCAACCCCTGGTTGCCCGCCAAGAGCAGCGTCATCGGCATGAGTGGAAGAAGCACACTCTTCTCATGTACCTGGTAACTGAACAAAAAGAAGCCCCAAGCTGTTGTTGCAAGAGCCAAAGGCAGCAGTGGCTTTCTGGGCCTGAAGAACAGAACGAGGTTTGGGGGAATGATAGATGCTAGCGTCGCAACAAGGGCTCCGCGCTGAAGCAACTCAGACGGATACTTCCTCAGTTTAATAACCACGTTTAGGGCGCACCAGAAGTTGGCTACCTTATCCTCAAAGAGGCCGCGAGCGAACGGGAATATGCGATGAACCATCTGAATCAGTTGTTCGACAACGGGGTAGTAGAACGCCTCGGTATCTAAGTACTCAGCGAGACCCTGGAAGATCGGCAGAGGAGGTCGGGGTCCATCAAGATCGGGTCGGGGATCGATGCCACGTCTGACGTCGTAGACAGTCCCAACAATGATTGGGAGTACCAAAATCGCAAACGAGACTGTCGTGACAGCCGCAATTCCAAAGAACCGCGGGAAGTTGGTCTTTGGGAACAAACAATTCCCGAGCATATATGCGAAGATCGAAAAGGCGTAATATAGAGCCATCTGCTTAAATCCGAGGGCCGCGACAAAGAAGATGGCCGACCACAAATAACGACCAGCGAGCATACTCGACATGCTGGCAGTGACGAAACCAAGCATGACTGTGTTGTACTGAAAGTGTACGTGGTCGACGAGGATGGTAGCAGGCTGCATCAGGATGGCCACAAGAGCCACAGACGAGGTCCATGTCGCCACGCCACTCAGCCTGCTGAACCGGCGGACGAAAACCACAACCGCAGGAACATAGATAAGGTACTCAGATACGAGTACCGTCGCCCTCATAAATATCTTTAACGACGAGTCGTGGGAGCCGCGGGAGGTGTAGAGAGCGAACCACGAGGGATCAATGAGATCTCCGATCTTGCCGCACAACCAGCTGTGATAGGCCGTGAGGGGAGGGTAGTCGAGACCCCACCATTGAAGATCGTGGAAATACCATTGGGAGATTGGTATTTGAGTCGTCACCTCCATCCAATGCCTCTGCGCCTCGTAGTCGCCGAACATTGGCGGTTTCTCGAAGCCTGTACAGGACATTAGCGGTTGTGACGGTGATACATTTCAAGGGAGAACGCAGAACAAACCAGAGTAGCCCCAGAGTCCAGCAGCCCATCTGAATAGACCTGTGACCATGAGAATCAATGGTAAAAGTTCCCATTCTGAGGCTACGCCCCGAGCCGGCCACAGAAAGCCAGCAAGCGGGAAGGACGGGGTTCGCAAGTGGGTGCCAGGCTCATTTGTGGATAGGACACTCGCGCCATTGACGATGCGCTTAGGCTTCCGCCGTGGCTTGTGTGGTGATGGTGAAGGCGCGGCCATTGTCACCGGATTCTCGGTAGATATCGGGGGAGAGGCCGCATCGATTGCGGGCCTGACACCGACTATTGCAATCTGGCGTGAGCTCTGTCGAACGAGCTGTGGTGAGCTTTGGAGCTGAGGCGCGACGGACAGGGGTACGGTTTCAATTGGCTTCACTGCAGCGCCCGCTGCTGGACCCACTGCGACTACGGGCCGGCATCAGCTGGCGAGTGTGTGATGTCACCCTCAATACCATCCCCCACCTCAGCCAAACATTCCCTCCCTTGTCGTAGAGCAGGTACAAAACAATACTCTTCGTGTATAAAAAGAGGATTTGTGATCCCTAGAGCGCTAGGCCAGGCTACACCATGCCTTATCCATTCGTTCTTCCGACAACGTCGTCCTTTTCATTCTCATCCAGCTTCAGCTGCGAATCACACCCCTCGCTACCCCTCAACGCCAGCACCCACCGTGGCGTTGTTAGGGAGACACTCAAAAAACACAAGCGGCTCCCTCCGTCCTCTCAACCCTCCAGTCTATCCTCAGTCGTGTCTGGCATCAATGGATACCTTCCTTACCTCTTCGCCGTCGACGCTGGCCTCAGTCACAAGGCCATCCACGGCGACGAGGTCAATGTCATCCTTAAGACCGCCCCAGCCATTGAATGGCGGCCCACCATCTCAGACAGCCCTATCCCTGGGAAGGAGTTGCCGCGGGTCAAGATCCAGTCTTTGGAGTATGAAGTCTTCTTCACTCTCTCAACCCTCGCCAGCGCATACGCGCTCCAGGCACGTGCTGCCCTTCATCCTCTGTACGTAACATCCACCGCCCCCGTTGGCACCCAACATCGCCAGACAGCCGTAGCCGCCGCAACGCGCAGCCTACTCGACGCTGCCGGTATCTACGACTACCTAAGCTCGCGCGCCGAAGGGCTCGTAACAAGCCCCCCCTGCGCTGACATCTCCCCAGCCGCCGTGCGTGCGCAGGCGTCGCTCGCGCTAGCTGAGGCGACCCTACTGGCTGTACTAAAGGACGACCCCTACCCAGCTGTTGTCGCACAGGACCGCAACGCCAACGATACCGAGTGGATGTACAAGGCGCCCGACATGCCCAAGGTACGAGCCCATCTGTTTGCGCGGCTGTGTCTGGCAGCAAGCGAGCACGCTACACAAGCGCACTCGCTGTGCGCGGGGAGGTCCGCCGGTGGCAGGATCAGCGAGGGGTTTGTGCGCTATCTAGAAGACCTACGGCGGACGAGCAGGGCGAAGGCTTGTCGGTTCTTCGGCATCGATTCGGAGCTCGGTGGCCAGACGGGGACGGCCATCGCCTGGCTACAAGCTGGCTTGCAGGAGCTTGGTGTGGAGCGGAAAGAGTCGAAGAAAACGGGGGGCTTTGGCAGATTTAAGAAGGAGTGGGCAGAGAAGAGGGAAGACCGCAAGGTAGAAAAGGGGGGGAACTGGGGTGCTGATGCTGGGAGGCTTGAGGAGACTAGAGTGATTGAGATGCTCGAAACGAAGTGGGCCAAGCAGAATGACACGGTGAGAAGTGATTATCGAATCTTCGAGGCGATGGACACCTAACATTTAGTTCTGTAGATGCTCACGCAGGTCGTTCCTCCCACTGGCCCATTGCTGGCGCAGATGCCATCGGGGCGCGAGATCCACACTCTCAAACCCTTTCAACCGCCATTGCTCGACGCGACCACCCTAGAGGCCATGCGTGCGCCCCCAGACAGGTCGGACGAGGCTGGGGCGTATCCCAGCTCTGATGAGGAGACACTCGCCCATGCAACACCGGTCGGCGCATATCCAGGGACACAGGGGGACTACAGAACAGCAACCCCGAGTTCACCAAACTACTACTAAGGCTGGTATCGAGCATGATCCTAACCACCATTCAACGCACACACCAAGTGATAACAAGTGACAATGGCCCTAGAAATCTTGTTATGACCCTGGTCGCTCCATCAACGCCAACATGCCAATCCCATACCCTAAGCGCCAACTTTAAACAGGCCCCGACATATTTATGACAGCTTTAATATCCGCGACGAAGACGCAGTTTACTCTTCCTCATCGTCATCGTCAATAATGTGCCGTCTGCGTCGGTTCGATGACTCGGCGGCCTGGGGAGTATCGTCATCCAGATCGCCCTCGGCGTCTTTGTCTCCTTCATCCTCATCTGCAGTTCGGCGACGCTTGACTCGCGGGGCCGTCTCCTCTTCGTCATCGTCGAGAATTTCTTCTTCATCATCCTCCTCCACAACTTCGCTCTCCTCGTCACTGTCAACGAGGAAGCCGTCCTCCATATCGTAATTGTCTGTCCGACGTGCGCCGCTGGGTAGATCGTCGTCGGAATCATATTCCGGGCGACGACGCTTGGCCTTGGGTCCGCCTGGGGCTCCACGCTTCCGGCCGCCCGCTCCAGCGCGCCGGCCTTCGAGCTCACCAATTGATAGGGCCCCCCCCTTGTACCGGCCCATTCCATCGGCCCGGGCAGCAGCATTTTCTCGCTTTCGCTGGAGCTTCATCAGCTCCCTTTCGGCCTTCTCCGCCTGCTTTTTCTGCATCTCGGGATCCTCTGTTGTGAGGAGAACCATGTCTGTTTTCTCCTTCTTAGACTCGGCCAGCGTTGCTTTGAGCCGCTCGAGCGCGTGGTCCTGGACCTCCTTGTTGGGTTTCACGGTGTACTGTTCCGTAAAATGTCCCACAATTAGTAGCGAGTTCGTCGTCAGGTGGGCGGCTGCGGCGTAGTAATGCGCGTCTTGAACCTCTGAATAGGGCTTGGTGTCAGGGCCGACGAGCGGCTTGGACTGAATTTCGTAGTGCTCGTCGCCAATGGCCAGAGTGACTGAGCCATCGCTCCACTTGTGAATGTTTGTATTGCTCTGTAGCTTTCCGGTCTTGGGGTCGCGCCGGGAGAGAATTACGGGAACGGGCGCCTCTGAATTCGCGTTTTTGAGATCCCATTTGCTGGGCTGCCATGAGTCGGCCTTGTACTCGATCGGGTTGAGCTTGATGAACTTGGGCACACGGAGTGAATGTAGCTGCGAGGTATTAGCAAGGTGTAGCATCCTGAAAAGGCCTGAAAGCGGTAACCTACACTTCCATCGCAGGATCGTGGAATGCGATGGCGGTAGATGGGCACCTCGGCTATGAGCTTCTCACGAAATTCGGCCTCTTGCTCGCTAGAGGCCCTGGCGCCCCGGTGATCTCTGTCATCGCCGCCTTTGTCTGAGGCGAGTTCCCGGTCACTCAGGGCGTTCTCAGCCTCGGAGAGGGCATCGCCAGCATCATCATCTCCAAAAAGATCATCGCCAAGATCGTCAACGTTTTCAATCGGGTCTTCGGAGTCTGACATTTCGATAGTTGGTTGCTAGAGGCTCACTGCCGATGGGTTGCACTAAAGGTTGGAGGTGAAAAGAAGATTCGGTACTGTCGGAGGAGACGGCAAGACGCTTATAATGGACGGCTTGCAATTGCAATGGTCAAAAGAAAGCCGTCATTACGGAGTACTCTGTTCAATGAAATCACGACCCAGAAACAGGTGTGGCGCCGTGACCAGCGCTTCAACGCGCGCGCGCCACAGCTCGAGTTAGCGCCTGATAAACGATAAGACAGCACGCCTGTGGCGCACGAGCTGGCTGGTGAGGTTGGCGGGGCTTCATCCATGCCCCTCCTTCCCATCCCAGGCGCTCAGGGATTCACAATGGCGACTTAGCCATTCTGACACAAACAGCATGGACTAGGCGAGTTACTGCAATTCTCACACGATTGGCAGAAAAAGCCCACACCGTATTTTGGGATCCCTTTTTCTCCGAGGAGGGGCAAGTCCTCTGACTCTTCCCACCCCCTTTTGAAATCGTCTCGGCGATCTCCGCTCTCGGCGACTGTGCCTCTGCACCTCGACAATGTCAAACCTCTTCTCTGGAATGTGAGTGCACTCCGCCTATGTTCCCAGCTCCGAAC
>Ga0247763_1000472_pt1 | contig 23919 bp, 16 predicted proteins | sample UWRJL141409B4_FD_179926 | JGI IMG/M metagenome (GOLD analysis project Ga0247763, IMG submission 179926) | Plant litter microbial communities from Arlington Agricultural Research Station in Wisconsin, United States - UWRJ-L141-409B-4 | ecosystem: Environmental > Terrestrial > Plant litter >...
CGACGTCGCGCGGCCCCGACCAGATCGCCCAGGCGTCGACCTTGCCCGCGGCGAAGGCGGCGGCCGCGTCTGGCGGGTTCAGATACACGACGTTGACGCGCTCGCGCGGTACCGCGTACTTCTCGAGCGCGGCCACCAGCAAGAACTCCGCCACGCCCGCCTTGTTGACCGCCACCGTCTTGCCCACCAGGTCGGAGACGCGCTGGATGGGCGAGCTCGGCAGCACCAGGATGGAGGTGGTGCGGGGCAGCGTCGTCGTCCACGACACGAAGGAGAGCTTCGCCCCCGACAGGATGGCCTGCGCCGCCGGTGTGGAGCTGCCGCCGAAGCTGAAATCGGCCGTGTTCGTGGCGACCGCTTGCAGCGTGGGCGCGTGGTTCGGAAACGGACCGATCCACTCCACGTCGATGCCTTCGGCGGCCAGCGTGCGCTCGAACACGCCGCGCATCTTGGCCACCGAGGAGGCGCCGTAGGTGAGGCGCACCTTGCGGCGCGCCGATGGGGGAGCCGCGCCGGAGTCGCGGCAGCCGAACAGCGGAGCGGGCACGGCGGCGAGCGCCAGGCTCGAGAGCAATGAGCGTCGGGACACGGGGGGCATGAGGGTCTCTCCTGGGGACGGGCGGCGCGCGGCGGCGGGGCCCGCCCTACGAGCGCGCCTTTGCGTAGTTGGGGTGCCAGCCGAGCAGCCCGCGCTCGAGGCGTCGGGCCAGCAGATCCGAGGCGAGGCCGATCAGCGCGTAGAGCACGATGACCAGCACCATGATGTCGGTCTGCAAGAACTCGCGCGCGTTGGTGGCGAGCACGCCGATGCCCGCCGCGGCGCCGATGCTCTCGGCGGCGACCAGCGCCAGCCACGAGGTGGTGAGCCCGAGGCGCACCCCGTTCAGGATCGAGGGCAGCGCGCCAGGCAGGATCGCCGAGCGCACCAGGGCCAGACCGCTGACCCCGAACACGCGGCACATCTCGATCAGCTTCGGATCGACCTGTCGGATGCCGAGCACCGTGTTCAGGTACAAGGGAAAGAGGCTGGCGAGAGCCACGAGGAAGATCTTGCCGACCTCGCCCACGCCGAACCACACGAGGACGAGCGGTAGAATCGCGAGGAACGGCACCGCTCGCAGCATCTGGATGTTGCGGTCGAAGACCACGTCTGCCCAGCGAGACAGCCCGACGAGCAAGCCCAGCCCGAGGCCGGTGGTGCCGCCGAGCGCGAAGCCCGTCACCGCGCGCCGCAGGCTGGCGCCGAGGTTCTGCTGCAGCTCGCCCGTCGCGATCAGGTGCTCGGCCGTGGCGATCACGAGGCTCGGCGCCGGCAGCAAGCTCGACTCGATGAGCCCCGTGCGAGCCGCCACCTCCCAGACGGCGAGCAGCGCGAACGGCGCCGCCCAGGACGCCACGGCGTGTGCGCCGAGCGGGGTCGAGGGCGTCGAGGGCTGCGCGGCCCGGCGCGACGCGGGCGGGGTCTCGCTTCGCAGCAACGACACGTCTGGCTGGGTCATGACGGGTTCGCTCCTCCGCTGGCGCGTTCGCGCGGGGCGGATCGCAGCGCGGGGGGATCGTAGGCTCGCACCGCGGGCGCGGGGCCCTCGAAGCGCCGCGCCTGCACCAGGCAGGTCTGCGCGCTGCAGCCCTGCGAGAAGGCGGACGTGCCCCGATCGAGCGTGAGCGAGTTCGGGTTCGCGTTGGTATCCAGGCCGTCGCTCGGGTCGAACCACGCGCCCGTCGCCAGGCGCGCCACGCCCGGCATGATGTCGTCGCTCACGATCGCGCCAGCCAGGCAACGCCCGCGGTCGTTGAACAGCTCGACGAGGTCGCCCGTGGTGATGGCGCGCTCGGCCGCGTCGCTCGGGTTGAGGTAGACGGGCTCACGCCCCGCGATCTTGCCCGCTCGACTGTGCGGCCCCGGATCGAGCTGCCCGTGCAGCCGCCGGCGCGGCTGATCGGAGAGCAGGTGCAGCGGAAAGCACTGGGTTTCTTCGCCGCCGAGCCACTCGAACGGCGCGCGCCACACGGGATGGCCTGGACAATCGGGCAGGCCGAAGCTCGCGATGCGCTCCGAGAAGATCTCGATCTTGCCGGACGGCGTCGCGAGCGGGTAGCGGGCAGGGTCGCGCCGGAAGTCGGCGTGCATCACGTGCGGCGTGTCGTGGTCGCCCAGATCGATGAACCCGCGCTGCCAGAACTCCTCGAAGCTCGGCAGCTCGACCCCGAGCGGGCGCAGCCTGGCGGCGTTCTCTGCGTAGATGCGCTCGAGCCACTGCTCCGCCCCCAGCCCCTCCGTGAAGGCGGCCTCGGTGCCGAGCTCGCGCGCGAGGCCGCGGAAGATCGCATGGTCGTCGCGGGCCTCGGCGGGCGGATCGAGCGCGCGCTGCATGGCGATGAAGAAGCCCTCGCGCGTCGCGAAGCCGATGTCGTTGCGCTCGAGGCTCGTCGTCGCTGGCAGGACGACGTCGGCGCGCTTGGCCGTCGCCGTCCAGTATTGCTCGTTGACGACGATCGTCTCGGGCCGCTGCCACGCGCGCTCGAGCCGGTTCAGGTCCTGGTGGTGATGGAACGGATTGCCGCCAGCCCAGTACACGAGCCGAATGTGCGGATAGCGGTGCGTGACGCCCTGATACGTGAACGGAGCGCCGGGCTCGAGCAACATGTCGGCGACGCGCGCCACGGGGATGAACGCCGACACGGCGTTCTTCCCCTGCGGCAGCACGGGGCCGGGCAAGCGCCGGTGGGCGCTGCCCATCATGTTCATGGCGCCGTAACCCAGGCCGTAGCCAGCGCCAGGCAAGCCGATCTGCCCGAGCATCGCCGCCAGCGTGACCAGCATCCAGAAGGGCTGCTCGCCGTGCGCCGCGCGCTGAAGCGACCAGGCGATGTTCAGCATCGCGCGCGCGCCCAGCAGTCGCTCGGCGAGGTGGCGCGTCTCCCGCGCGGGCACGCCGGTGATCGACGCAGCCCACTCCGGCGTCTTCGGCACGCCGTCTGTCGCGCCCGTGAGGTAGGCGGCGAAGGGGTCGTAGCCGACCGTGCAGCGGTCGATGAAGCCGCGGTCGAAGCGCGCGTCGCTCTGGATGGCGTGCGCCAGGCCCAGCATCAACGCCGTGTCGGTGTTGGGGCGGATCGGGATCCACTCGACGGGGCCGCCCGTCTCCAGGTTGTCGCGTACCGGGCTGATGTTCACGAACGATGTACCCCGCTCTGCCATGCGCGCGAGGCCCGCGCGCACGCGATGATCGCCCGCGCCGCTGGAGGACACCTGCGTGTTCTTCAAAGGTACGCCGCCGAACGACACGAACAGCTCGCAGTGCTCCGCGAGCACCGGCCACGAGGTGTGAGAGGCGTTGGACTCATCCATGTTGGCCGCGACGAGTGGCATCAGCGCCCGCCCTGCGCCCAGGCTGTAGCTGTCGACGCTGCGCACGTAGCCGCCGATGCCGTTCAAGAAGCGGTGCAGCTGGCCCACCGAGTGGTGGAAGCGCCCGGCGCTGGCCCAGCCATACGAGCCGCCGAAGATGGCCTCGTTGCCGAACGTACGGCGCACGCGCTCGAGCTCACCGGCCACGACCCGCAGCGCGAGCGGCCAATCTACCTCGACGAAGGGCTCGCGCCCGCGCCGCTCCGGGTTCGCGCCCGGCCCCTGCTCGAACACGCTCTGGCGCAGCGCGGGGCGCTGGACGCGGAGCCGTGTGAGCGACGGATCCAGCTGGTCGAGCCCGATGCTGGACGGATCGGCGTCGCGCGCGAAGGGCCGTAGCCGCGGCGCGCCGTCGCTCGTCTGCTCCACCTCGTAGATGCCCCAGTGCGCCGCCGTGTACGTCACTCGCCCCATCTCATCCCCCTAGAAGCGCAGCCGCCCGGTGAGCCCGAACGTCCTCGGGTCGCCGAGGGCTGCGAGCGTCACGCCGTTGGCCGCTTGCACGCTGACCGTGTTGAAGTACTCCGCGTCGAAGGCGTTGCGCACCCACACGCTCACGTCCCAGTACTCGTCGTCCCGCGTGAGGCCGGCGTGGGCCGCGAACAGGTGATACCCGTCCACCTTGCTGAACGGGTCGAGGTTGACGGCCGCGTAGTAGCTCGAACGGTAGCTGTAGTCGCCGCCCGCGTAGGCGCTCAGTCCGCGGCCGACCGGCACCGAATACTGCAGCGCCGACCCGACGGACCAGAGCGGAGCGCCCGAGGCGCGGCGCCCGGACAGGTCTTGCGTGACGAGGTACGACGTCAGGTACTGCGCCTGAGCGTTCTCGTAGCTGTCATAGCGGGCGTCGTTCAGCGTCACCGCCAGCGACGCCATCAGCCCGCGCAGCGGGAACAGGCGGGCGTCGAGCTCGATGCCCTTCGAGCTCAGGGTGCCGACGTTGGTGATGTACTGGGCGGTCGGGGTCACCGTGGTGTTGACGTAGTTGGCCTGGTAGCCCCGATCGAGCGCGTAGAAGAGGTTCGCGTTGAGCTCGGCGCGGCCGCGAAGCAAGAGCGATTTGACGCCGAGCTCGAAGTTGTCCACCGTCTCCGGCTGCACGAACACGTCGACGCCGAGCGAGCGCCGCACCAGATTGATGCCCGGCGACTTGTGCCCGCGCGAGTAGGTGGCGAAGGCGTGTACGTCATCGCTGAGGTCGTAGGCGGCGATGAACGTCCACGAGAGGCGGCTGATATCGAGCGAGTCCTCATAGGCGCCCGTGGGGGCGAGCCCGTTGCGGCTGTTCGTCGCCGCCTCCTGGATGTCTGCAGGCAGCTCGGCGATCGGTACCGGGTTTCCGGTCTGTATGGCGTCATACAGGCCCGTCTTGTGCTCGTAGGTCAAGCGCAGGCCCGCCGTGAGGTGCAGGTCGTCCGTCACGTTCAGCGTGGCCTGGCCGTATGCCGCGTAGCTGCTCGTCGCCGGCACCACGCGCGCGAAGGCGGTGAGCCCGTTCAACACCTCGGGGGGCGTGGTGGGCGAGATCTGCCAGCCGGCGGCGTCGGTGCCGTACGACTGGATCGTGTTGTCGTCGGCCTCTTGCCAGAAGTAGTAGAGGCCCGCCGTGTAGTCGATGAGCTGGTCGCCGGGAGAGGCGAGGCGCAGCTCCTGGCTGAACTGCTGCTGGTGCGTCTCCACGATGCTGAGGGTCGAGATGTTGGCGCCGAACTGATCGCCGTCGAAGTGAGGCAACCATTTCCAGTTGCGGTAAGCGCTGATCGACGTCAGCGTCAGGTCGCCGCCGGGGCGGAAATCGGCTCGGTTCTGCACGCCCCAGCTCGGCATGGTGTCGGCCTGCGACGAGTCGATGTCGGTGCGGCGCGCGAAGGGGTCGATCGCGATGGGCGTGTAGCCGACCTCGCCCGCGCGTTGGTAGAAGCCGCGAACCTCGTTGCCGTTGGCGAGCGTCGTGGGCAGCACCTGCTTGACGATCTGGAAGCCGACGTTCCCGCGCTGGACGGAGTAGTCGGCGATGAGGCGGGTCTTGAAGGTGGAGCTGGGGGCGAATACCACGTCTGCGCGGAACGCTTCGTTGTCGAGGTTGTCCCACTCGTCCTGGAAGGTGGTGTTGTAGATCCAGCCGTCGCGCCGCGTGCGCAGGTAGCTCACGCGAAACGTCAGCCAGTCGGTGAGCGGCTCGGTCAGGCTGACGTAGCCGCGGACATACTTGTAGTTGCCGTAGCTGAGCTCCGCTTTGACGATGCGCTCGGAGCCCGGCTCGATCGTGCGAATGTCGACGGCGCCCGCCACGGTGTTCTTGCCGAACAGCGTGCCCTGGGGGCCGCGCAGCAGCTGGATGCTCTCGACGTCGACCAGGTCGGTGATCACCGAGCCGGTGCGCGGCCGATACACGCCGTCCACGTACAGGCCGACGCCTTGCTCCAGCCCGTCGTTGGTGCCGCCGGCGTTGGTGCCGATGCCGCGGATGGTGATGGTCTGGTTGCGGCCGCTGAAGCCCTGGATGTTCAAGCTCGGCAGCTGGTGCACGAGCTGCTTGAGGGTGTACGTGCCGTTCAGCGCCTCGAGCTGCTCCTCGCCGAGCGTGGTCATCGCGATCGGCACCTTTTGAGCGTCTTCTTCCCGGTAGCGGGCGGTGACGACGACCGCCGACAGGCTCTCGTTCGGTGCGGGCACTGCGGGCGCCGGCACTGCGGGCGCGGGCTCTCCAGGCGGTGAGGCGGGAGCCTGGGCGCGCGCGTCGGGTGCAGCGATGGCGAGCATCGCCGCGGAGCAGACCGCGACGCCGCGGCAGCAGTTCTGAGCGGAGAGAGGAATCATGAAACACGGGAGCCGGGTGAGAGCGCCGGATCGCTGAAGGAAAGGGCCAAGGAAGTGAGCCTCGGGCGAGGCTCGCAGACCTTATCAGAGACAGGTGTCTGCAAAAGAAGAATATTCTGGCCTGTGCCAGAGCGGACCGGGCGGTTTGCGCCCTATCGGCTGCGCTCTAGCCTCGCTTGAGAAAAACTCGATTGTTCGGGCCTCGAGCGCTGGCTAGCGTTCATCATCATGCCGAAGCGACAGTTGAGGCTCGGGGCGATCCTCGCCGGGGTGGGCACCACACAAAACGGCTGGAGAGACCCGGAGTTGCCGGGCAACGCCAGCGTCGACATCGAGTGGTACCGCACAGCGGCGCGCGCGGCCGAGGCGGCCAAATTCGACCTCGTGTTCATCGTCGACAGCCCGTACATCACGCCCGACACGGCGCCGCATTTTCTGAACCGGCTCGAGCCGCTCACGCTGCTCTCCGCGATCGCGGGGGCGACGACGCACATCGGCCTGGTCGCCACGCTCACGGCCTCCTACTGGGAGCCGTTCAACGTGGCCCGCCAGTTCGCTTCGCTCGATCTGATCAGCGGCGGGCGGGCAGGCTGGAACGTGGTGACGACCGGGCTCGAGGGCGCCGCGAGGAACTACGGGCGCGAGGAGCATTTCGAGCACGGGCTGCGCTACCGTCGGGCGCGCGAGCACCTGAGCGTGGTGCGGGGCCTGTGGGACTCGTACGAGGATGACGCCTTCCCTCGCGACAAGGCGCGAGGCGTGTTCCTGGACAAAGAGAAGCTCCACGCCTTGAACCACCACGGCGAGTTCTTCCACGTCGCGGGCCCGCTCAACATCTCGCGCTCGCGCCAGGGCCAGCCGGTGATCTTCCAGGCGGGCTCGTCCGAGGACGGGCGCGACTTCGCCGCCAGCGAGGCCGAGGGCATCTACTCCAACGACGAGTCCTATGACGACGCGCGCGACTACTACGAGGACATCAAGCGGCGCGTGGTCGCGCACGGGCGCAACCCCGATCACCTGCTGATTTTCCCCGGGCTCACTCCGATCATCGCCGACACCGACGACGAGGCGCGCCGGATCGAGCAGGAGACGGTCGGCAAGCTCGACCTGAAGAAGGCCCTGGTGCAGCTCGGGCGGCCCTTCAACTATCACGATTTCAGCCAGTACCCGCTCGACGAGCCCTTCCCCGAGCTGGGAGACCTGGGCTCCAACGGCTACCGCGGCCACGCCGAGCGCATCAAGAACGTCGCGCGCGCAGAGCGTCTGACGCTGCGGGAGACGGCCTGGCGCTTCGGCGCTCGCCGCTCGCCCTTCGTGGGTTCGGCGCGCACGGTGGCCGACGAGATCCAGCGCTGGTTCGAGGGCGGGGCGGCGGACGGCTTCAACCTGCGCGTCTCGAGCCCGGGAGACTTTCAGCGTTTCCTCACGGGCGTTCTGCCGCTGCTCCGGGAGCGCGGGCTGGTGCGCACCGAGTACGAGCACGACACCCTGCGCGGCCACCTGGGGCTGCCGGTTCCGAAGAATCGGCACACGGCCGAGCGCGAGGCGGCGCGCGAGCCCGCGCGGGCAAACGCAGGCGTCGCCGCCGTCGCTCATGCCTGACGCCTCCGACGGGGCTCTGCTCGCAGAGCCCGGGCCCGGCGCCGGCGCAGACGGCCTGCCCTTCCTCGCTCGTCACCGGTTCTTGCTGGCGTTCGCGACGCTGTCATCGCTGATGGGGATCAGCGTCGGCGTCGCCAAGGTCACCACCTCGCTCTACGCCGTGCACCTCGGCGCGAGCCCGACCGTTCTCGGCCTGATCGCCGGTGCCCAGAGCGTCGGAGTGCTGGTGATGAGCCTGCCGCTCGGGTTTCTCGTCGACCAGGTGGGGCCCGGGCGATTGTTCGTGCTCGGCACGCTGGTGGCGGCGGGGCTGTACGGCGTGCTGCCGCTGGTGGCGTCCGCCCCGTATCTGCTGGTGCTGACGGCGCTGATCAGCTTCTTCATGCCGTTTCGCTTCGTCTCGCTCAACAGCGTGTTCATGGCGCAGCTCGAGCGCATCGGCGAGAGCAAGGCCGGCTGGTATCGCGGCACGCACATGATCGGCATGTTCCTCCTGGGGCCCGCGCTGGCGACCGTGGTGCTGAAGGCGATCGACTTCGCGGGCACCTACCGCGCGGTCGCGATCGCGTTCCTCGCCACGATGGCGCTGTCGTCGATCGTGTTTGGACCTTATGCTCGCCCGCGCGGCGCCGCGCGCCGCATGACCTGGTCCGCCATCGTGGGCCAGCTCGGGGTGCTCGCGGCCGACGCAGAGCTGCGGCAGGTTTGCAGCGTCGAGTTTCTGGGGCAAGCCACCAACGGCTACTTCTCGTTCTTCATCATCGTCGTCGCCATGGACTCGCTCGGCCTCGACCGCGCCGACGCGACCAGCCTGGTCACGCTCAACGGTACCAGCTTCGTGTTCGCCCTGTTCCTGCTGGGGGGCCTGGTGCGACGGCTCGGGCCGCGGCGCGTTTACCGCGCGAGCTTTCTCGAGGTGGCCGCGGCGCTGATGCTGCTCGGGCTCGCCGAGACGAAGGCCGCGCTCTGGGCGGGCGCCCTCGCGCTCGGTCTCGGCCTCGGTATGCTGCAGATCGCAAACTTGACCCGCTTCGCGCGCAGCGGGGCGCGGCTCGGGCGCGGGAAGATGGCGGGGCTGAGCGCGCTCACCTCTCCGGCAGGTGCGGTGCTCGGCAACCTGGTCGGGGGCGTCGTGGGCAGGTGGTTTGGGCCCCAGGCGATGTTCCTCGTCTTTGCCCCGCTCTTCGTGCTGGCGAGCGTCGTGCTGGCGCCGGCGGCGGGCCCGGCGCTCGACGCCGAGGCGCCCGGCGACTGAGCGTCGTCGCGAGCGAGGCGCGTTTCGACGCGCCCGCTCCAGCGCCGGACTTTGCTGGACGCCCCTACATGTCGTGTCTATCATACGAGACAAACGTATGTCTCTGTTCAGTCCTTTTCGCGTCGGTTCGCTCGAACTCCCCAACCGCGTGGTGATGGCGCCCCTCGGCCGCGCGCGCGCTCACGTCGAGCGCCGCGAGCCCACGCCGTCGGTGGTCGCATACTACGTCCAGCGGGCCAGCGCGGGCCTCATCATCTCGGAGGCTACGCACGTCGCGTTCGATAGCGTCAGCCGCCCCGGCACGGCAGCCATCCATTCAGAGGGCCAGGTCGAGGCCTGGCGGCGGGTGACCGATGCCGTGCACGCGGCGAGCGGTCGCATCTTTCAGCAACTGTTTCACCTCGGGCGCAAGGCGGACCCCGCGCGGCTACCCTACGTGGGGCTGCCGAAGGCGCCGTCGGCCATCGCGGCCATCGGTGAGTTTTCGACGCCTGCGGGGCCGCGACCGTTCCCGGTACCCCGACCGCTGCTCACCGAAGAGGTCGCCGGCGTGGTGGAGGAGTTTCGAACGGCGGCGGTGAATGCCCAGCGCGCCGGCTTCGACGGCGTCGAGATCCACGGAGCCAACGGCTTCTTGATCGATCAGTTCCTGCGCGACGCCGCCAATCAGAGGGCGGACCGCTACGGCGGCGCGATCCAGAACCGCGGGCGCTTCCTGCTCGAGGTGGTCGACGCCGTCATTCAGGTGTTCGGGGCCGGGCGCGTCGGGCTGCGAATCTCGCCGCACGCCAAGGCCGACGGCATGGGCGACTCGGCGCCACGCGAGACGTTCGAGTACGTCGCGCGCCAGCTCGCGGCGCGGGGCATCGCCTACCTGCACCTGATTGAGCCCGTCGGCACCGCCGAGGCCGAGCGGCTTGGCCCGATCGTGCGCCGCGCGTTCTCGGGGCCCCTGGTCGTGTGCGGGGGCTTCGAGCGCGCCTCCGCCCAGGCGGCGCTGGACGAAGACCGCGCCGACCTCATCGCCTTCGGCGTTGGCTTCATCGCCAACCCCGATCTGGTGGAGCGCCTCCGCCGCAACGCGCCGTGGAACACCCCCGACGCGGCCACGTTCTACAGCGGCGGCGACAAGGGTTACATCGACTATCCGTTCCTGAGCGAGAGCCCGCGCGAGGCCACGACCCAGGCAGCGCTGGCCAGCGCCGAGTAACGCGCGTGAGCGCCCAAAGTGAGCGCCGAGTGAGCTCGTTCAGCGCGGCCTGGCGACGAAGCCCGCTGTGGTTGCTAGGCTACGGTTGCTTTAGTAAGAGACGCAATGTACACCACAGTGGACACGTGGCCCAGCGTCTCGATCGATGCAGGGCGCGCGGATGAACCGAGGTGAATGATATGACACGAGCGCACTCCAAGTACGTACGAAACGGGGCTGCCGCAAAGCCTGGCGACAAATCGATCGATTACGATCTCGTGCGCGCCGACGTCCGCCGGCTCGTCGACGACGTGATCCGGCCGAACGCCGATCGCAACGACCGCGAGGGCCGGTTTCCCGCCGAGAACTTGAAGGCGCTCGCGGAGGCTGGCTGGAACGGCGTGCTGTTCCCGCCGGAGCTCGACGGCCTCGGCCTCGACCACGTGTCGTTCGCGATCGCCGCGGAGGAGATCGCGAGCGCCGATGCCTCCACGGGGCTCGTCTACGTGATGCACGTGAGCGCCGCGCAGACCATCTTCCTGTACGGCACGGACGACCAGCGCCAGCGCTGGGTGAAGGCGTCGCGCCAGGGCGCCATCGGCACGTTCTCGACCAGCGAGAAGGCCACCGGCGGGCACTTCTGGTACAGCGTGAGCCAGGCCGCCCGCCGCGGCGAAGACTACGTGCTCGATCTCGAGAAGTCGTTCACGACGAGCGCCGGGCATGCGAGCTTCTACGTGCTCAGCACGCGCAGCCCCGACGCGCAGAGCCACGCCGACTTCACCTGGTTCATCGTCGACGGCAAGAGCGCTGGCATCCGTCCCGGGCCGTGGGACGCGCTCGGGGTGCGCGCCAACCACAGCGGCTCGCTGCGGGTCGACAACGTGGTGGTGCCGAAGCGCGATCGGCTCGGCAACGAAGGGCAGGGCAAGGAGATCCTGTTCGACGGCGGCTCGCCGTCGTACCTGCTCGGCCTGGGTGCCGTGTGGCACGGCGTCGCGCGCGGGGCGCTCGCGGGCGCTACCGAGTGGGCGACGGGCACGGTGCACAAAGATTTCGACCGGCGGCTCGCCGACTACCAGGTGCTGCGCCAGGGGCTCGGTCGCTCCAAGGTGCTGACCGAGAGCCTGCGCCCCTGGCAGCACGCGCTCGCCGCGGAGCTCGACCAGCGCCAGGCGCTCGGCAAGCCGCAGGGCGAGCTGCTCTTCCCGCTGATCGAGTTCAAGGTGCACGCCTCCGAGGTGGCCGCCGAGGTCACCCAGGGCAGCCTGGATGTCTCGGGTGGCTATGGCTACAAGCGCGGCACGCTCGAGCGCCAGTTCCGGGACGCTCGCGCCGGTGTGGTGATGGGGCCCTCGAACAACATCGCGCGCGAGTGGCTGGGCAAGACGCTGGTGGGGTTGCCGCTCGAGCTCTGGCAGATCGGCGGCGAGTGAGCCGCGCGGCCTGGCGCGTTGACCGCATCGATCTGAGCGCATCGATCTGACAGCGCATTGATCTGACAGCGCATTGATCCGAGACCGATGGCGACCCACCCTGGGTCGCCATCTCACCGCCCCGGCTCCGCGCTACAGCGGCGGCAAGCTGAACTCCGCGCGGCGCGGCCGGTGGCGCGCGGGGCTCGCCTCGGAGGCGCTGTCCTTGCCGAGATAGAACGCCTTCACATCGTCGCGCGCGCGCAGCTCGGCGGCAGACCCATCGAGCTCGACGCGGCCGTTCTCGATCACGTAGGCATGATCCGCATACTCGAGCGCGAGCGCGGCGTTCTGCTCGGCGACCAGGAAGCTGACCCGCTCCGAGCGGTTGAGCGCTCCGACGATCTCGAAGATCTCCTCGACGACCTGCGGCGCGAGCCCCATCGACGGCTCGTCGAGCAGCACCAGACGCGGCTCGGCCATCAGGGCTCGGCCGATGGCCAGCATCTGTTGTTCGCCGCCCGACGTGTAACCCGCGCGGCTCGTGCGCCGCTCGCGCAGGCGCGGGAAGAAGCTGTAGATGCGCTCGAGCTTCTGACCGAGCACGCGCCGGGAGGGCGCGCGCGGCGCGGCGCCCATGATGAGGTTCTCTTCCACCGTCAGGTGCGGGAAGCAGTGGCGGCCCTCCAGCACCTGCAAGAGCCCGGCGGCGACGAGATCGGCGGGGTCAGCGCCCGTGATGTCGTCGCCGGCATAGCGCACCCTGCCGCGCGTGATCTCGCCGAAGCTCATGACCAGGAGCCGCGAGATGGCGAGCAGAGTGGTGGTCTTCCCAGCGCCGTTGGCGCCGAGCAGCGCCACGATGCTGCCGTCGGCGACCTCGAGCGAGACGCCGTGCAGGGCGAGGATGGCCCGATCGTACATCACCTCGATGTCCGTGACCTGAAGGATGGGGCTCGTCATCGTGTCTCCTCTCGCGCTCCTCACCAGGAGCGCAGCGGCCAGATCCGCGCTCGGTCGCGGGCGCGCCGCAGCAGGCGCGCGAGGCCGCCCGGCTCCCGGATCAAGAAGGCCACGATCAGGAGGCCGAACAGGATCTTCTTGTAGTTCTCGATCGCACCCTGGTCGACGCTGCCGCCGAGCAGGGCCGAGCCGGCGTGGCTCATCGCGATCGGCACGAGCAGCATGAAGGCGGAGCCGAGGAAGCTCCCCATGATGCTGCCCATGCCACCGATGATGATGATGAACAGGATCTGGAACGAGCGTGACAGCTCCCACGCGCGCGGATCGAACGTGCCGAGGTAGGTGAACCCCCAGAGCGCGCCGGCGACCCCGCAGTAAAACGAGCTGATCGCGAACGCCAGCAGCTTGGTGCGCAGCACCGGGATGCCGATGACGGCGGCGGCGGTGTCCATGTCGCGCACCGCCATCCAGCGCCGGCCGAGCTCGCTCTTCGGGATGTTCAGCGCCAGCGCGGTCAGCGCCACCACGACGCTCAGCGTCAGCAGGTAGCGTCCGAGCGGCGAGCTCGCGTCGCGCCCGAGCACGACCAGGCGCGGCACGGAGACGAGCCCCGAGGCGTTGTCGTTCGAGAACCAGCGAAAGCGCGTGAACACCCACTCGATGAAGAACTGCGCCGCGAGCGTGGTGACGACCAGGTAGAAGCCCTTGATGCGCAGGCTAGGCAAACCCGCCAGCACGCCGGCGATGGCCGCCGCCACCCCGCCGAGCGCGAACGCGAGCAGGAGCGGCACCCCCGGCAGGCGCAGCAGCACGTTGTAGGCCGTGTACGCGCCGACCGCCATGAACCCCGCGCTGCCCACCGAGAGCTGCCCGGCGAAGCCCGTCAGCAGGTTCAAGCCCAGCCCGGCGAGGGCCAGGATCGAGAACGGGATCAAGATCGCGGTCAGCCAGTAGTCGTCGGCGAACGCTGGCACCGCCACGAAGGCGATGACCAGCACGGCGAGCACCTCGAGCCGCTCCTGCCGCAGCCGGAAGCGGCGCGCGCCGTGCAGATAGTCGGTCGAGAGCTGGCCCGCCTCGGAGTAGAGCATGCTTCAGACCCTCTCGATCGCCCGCTCGCCGAACAAGCCCGCGGGGCGCACCATCAGCGACGCGATCGCGAGCGCGTAGGGGAACCAGTTTTCGATGCCTCCACCGACGATCTCGCCGATGTACACCTCCGCGAGCTTCTCGGAGGCGCCCACGATCAGGCCGCCGACGAGCGCGCCCGCGATCGAGTCGAAGCCCCCGATCACGAGCACGGGCATGGCCTTGAGCACCACCAGGCTGAGCGAGAACTGCACCCCCGAGCGTGAGCCCCAGAACAGCCCGGCGATCAAGCCCACCAGCCCCGCCAGCGTCCAGACCCAGCGCCAGATCTTCGGCAGGCGAACGCCGAGCGAGAGCGCCGCCAGCGGATCGTCGGCGACGGCGCGCAGCGACAGCCCGAGCCGCGAGCGGCCCGCGAAGAGGGCCAGGCCCACGACCAGCAAACCCGCCGTCGCGGCGGCGATCAGGTCGAAGCGGCTGACGCTGATGGGCCCAATGGGGAAGGGCACGTCGTCGATGCCAAGGTCGAGGCCGTGCACGTCGGCGCCCCACAGCGCCTGCGCCACCCCCTCGATGATGTAGCTCAGACCGAGCGTGGCCATGAACAGGGTGATCGGAGAGCGAGCGACGAGCGGCCGTAACAGAAAGCGCTCGATCAACACGGCGACCACCGCCATCGTCGCGAGCGTGAGCAGGAAAGCGACCCAGAACGAGAACCCGCGCTCCGTCAAGCTGACGAACGTGAGCGCCGCGAACAGCAGCAAGGAGCCCTGCGCGAAGTTGAATACGCCGGACGCCTTGTAGATGAGCACGAACCCGATGGCGACCATCGAGTAGAGCACGCCCGCGAGCAACCCGCCGATCAGTGTCTCGAGGAAGAAGTTCATGTCGATGCCGCGATCGAAGCGGGCGAAGGAGCGGGGGCAGCCGATGCAGCCGATGCTGCTGGGGCAGATGCGGCCAGAATTGCCGAGGCGTCAGGTGGGTCAGTTATGTCAGACGCGGCAGATTGGGATTGGGTCTGCGCCGCCTGGCGCCGGCTCCCGAGATAGGCGCGGAGCACGTCCGGGTTCTGGCGCACCTCGTCGGGGGTGCCGTCGCCCACCACGCGCCCGTGGTCGAGCACCACCACGTGATCGGAGATGTCCATCACCACGCGCATGTCGTGCTCGATCAGCACGATGGTCGTCCCGAGCTGGCGGTTCACATCGAGGATGGCCTCGCTCATCGACTGCTTCTCGGAGGCGTTCATCCCCGCCATCGGCTCGTCGAGCAGGAGCAGCTGTGGCGCGGCGGCCAGCGCCCGGCCGAGCTCGACCCGCTTCTGCAGCCCGTAGGCGAGCCGTCCCACGGGAGCGTCGCGATACGGCTGCAGCTCCAGGAACTCGAGCACGCGCTCGGCGTGCTCGCGCTCGCGCCGCTCGGCGCCCTTGGCGCGCCCGAGCCAGAGCAGCTGCTCCAGCCAGCTGCTCTCGAAGCGCAGGGTGGTGCCCGTCAGCAGGTTCTCGAGCACGCTCATGCCCTTGAACACCGCGATGTTCTGGAACGTGCGGGCGATGCCCTGCTGGGCCGTCTGGCGCGGCAGCATGTGCGAGCGGCGCTCGCCGTCGAACGCGACGCTGCCGGCATCGGGCCGGTATACGCCGCTCACGATGTTCAAGATCGAGCTCTTGCCCGCGCCATTGGGGCCGATCACGGCGCAGATCTCGTGGCGCCTCACCTTGAAGGAGACGTCCTCCACGGCGCGCACGGCCTTGAAGGCCAGGCGGATGCCCTGGAGCTCGAGCAGAGGGGGGTGAGCTCCCTGAGGTGCAGCGGAAGCGGACGCGGAGGGCGTGCTCATGCGAGCGTTCCCACCGTCGAGGGCACACCCGCGCTCGCGTGCCAGGCGAACGGCGCGATGCCGAACAGGCGCTCGAAGCCCGCAGCCGCAGCGCCGGCTCCGCCGACGGCCACCGCTCGCTCCAGGTGGCCCAGGCCGACGACCTCACGCAAGCGCCGCACCAGGAACCGACGCAGCAGGGCCCTCGGGCCACCGCCGCCGTCGAGCGAGCGCGAGATCCAGCGCGCCTCGAGCCCATGCCCCGACGGCAGCGCCTGGCGGGTCCGCGCGACCAGCGCCGCGTAGCCGTCTTCGCTGCCGAAGACGACGTGTGGCCCGATCTCGCGGCGATCGTAGTCCTCGGTGGCCGCCGTCTCGCCGAAGCTCAACGCGAACCCGCTCACGACCCAGGCGCCGAGCAGGCTCGCGAGCTGCGCTGGAAGCGCGAGGCTACCCAGGCTGCGTGAGGCGAACACTCGCTTTCCCGCGTCGATGCCGGCCGCCGCGAGCAGCTCCTGCGCCGACTGCAGCCAGGCTCCCTGCGTGAGGCTCGCCCGCGCGGAGAGCCCGACCAACCCCTCGGTGCCGGGTGAGGGGAGGGGAGGAAGCGGCGAGGCGGTATCGTCCACCTCTCGCAGCGCATCGAGCGACAGCCATGCGCTCGATGCGTCGACGGCGTCCTCGCCGTCCAGCACGATCCCGAGCTCCAGCGCTCCAGCACCCACCGCCTCGCGTGCCGCACCGATGCGCGCGCGTGCCGCGTCGTCTTCCGCCAACGCAAAGCGGATCTCGTCGCTTGCGCCGAGCCCGCTGCCGCCCGGCACGCCGCAGAGCAGGGCGCCACCCAGCCGCAGCACCGCCAGCGCGACGCGAAACACCGTCGGACCCGGCCCCGCGTCGACGAGCAGCCGATCGCCTGGTGCGAAGCCCCGAGCTGACAGGCCCCGTGCCAGCGCCGCGACGTCGGCCTCGAGCTCCCGCCACGACTCTTGATGCCAGAGCCCGCGCCGCTTGTAGCGCAGCGCCACGGCGTCACCCTGGCGCGCGGCGCGGGCCGCGAGCCACTCGGGGAACGTCTGCGCCGCGCCGGTGTTCGCGGCGGAGCTCGGTGAGGCCAGCGACGTCACGTGCCTCTCAGCTCCTGGTGCAGTCGCGCCGCTCGAGGTTCTTCTCGCGAGCGTACTGGGCGCTCTTCGCGTCGATGAGCGGCCTGAGGAGCGGGCGATCGGCCTTCACCCAGTCGCTGACCGTGTTCCACTTTTCGCCGTCCCACTGCTGGATGCGCGCGGCGCCGCCGCCCTCGTGATCCGCGCACGACAGCTCGATCGGCTGCAGCAAGCCGGTCGCGCCGAGCTCGGCCACCCGCTTCTCGTCGATGCGCAGGTGCTCGAGGCCCCAGGCCCCCTCCTCGCCGGTCAGCGCGCGGTCGCCGAACTTGGCTTGCGCGGTGCGCAGCGCCTCGACCGTGACGAGGGCCATGACCAGGCCCGAGTTGTAGTAGACGCTGCCGAAGCTCTTCGGGTTCTGGAGGTTGCTCTTGCCCTTGTCGACCACGAACTCCTTGATCTTCCGGTGCACCTCGAAGTTGCTGCCAGCGGGATACGTGGTGACGGAGTTGTAGCCCTTGGCCGCGGCCGCGGCGGGGATCACATCCTCCTCGGAGCTCGACCACACGTCGCCGATGATGCGGTCGGCGGGGTAGCCCACGCGCGCGGCCGTCTTGATGGCGACGGGCGTCATCACGCCCCAGCCGCGCAGGAACACCCAGTCGGGCTTCAGCTGCTTCACCTTCGACCACTGGGCAGACTGCTCGTTGCCGGGGTGGGCGAGCGGGATCTGGATGTCTTCGAAGCCGTAGGTCTTCGCGAGGAGCGCGAGCGGGTCGATCGTCTCGCGGCCGTAGGCCGAGTCGTGATAGAGCGTCGCGATCTTCTTGCCCTTCAGCTTGTCCGTGCCACCCTCGCGCTGGGCGATGTAATTGATGATCACCGACGCTTCACTGTAGAAGTTGAGCATCACGGGGAAGTTGTACGGAAACACCGCGCCGTCGGTGGCCTCGGTGCGGCCGTAGTCCAGCGTCACCAGCGGGATCTTGTCGGTGGCGGCCTTGTCCGTGAGCGCGTAGGCCGCCGGCGCCCCGTTCGCGTGGTAGATCGGGATGTTGTTGCCGTACGGGCCCCGGCGGAAGCGCTCGTAGCACTCGACACCGCGCTCGGCAGACCACTCCGTCTCGCACTCTTCCCAGTGGAGCTTCACGCCATTGATGCCGCCCTCGGCCTCGTTGATGTAGGTGAAGTAGTCGATGATGCCGCCCCACACCGGCACGCCGCTCGAGGCATAAGCCCCGACGCGGAAGGTCGCGAGCGGGATGAACTGCCGGGCAGCAGCGGCGTTCGGGGTCGCGCTCGCGCCCTGGCCCGCCGTCGCGCCCGGCGCGGGGGTGGCGGCCTGCACCGTCTGCTCCAGCGGCGCCGCGTTCGCGCCGTCGGTCTTCTTGCAAGAGGTGGCGAAGGCGATGCTGGCGAGAGCGAGAGCGGCGGCCGCCGGGTGGCGGCCGTCGAATTTTCGTGATGCGATGAGGTTAAGCAAAGTCTTGGTCGACATGGTGTCGTCTTTCTTTCGAGTCTCGGCTCGGTTCACTCGGCGCTGTCATTCGGCGACGGCGTCGAGCGACGTCGGCTCGCGGCGCTGCGCGGAGAGCAGCTTGCGGTACTTGGCGGCCGGATGGCGATCGAGCAGCCGCCTCTGGCCGGCGCCGTAGATCTTCTCGCGCAGCGTGCCCGGCTGGTACTCGCGCTGCACCAGGCCGCGTTGCTGCAACACCGGCACCACGCCATCCACGAAGTCCACGAAGCTCCCCGGCGTGATCGCGTAGGCCAGGTTGAAGCCGTCGACCCCCGCCGCGATCCAGCTGTCGAGCTGGTCGGCGATCTGCTCTGGCGCGCCCACGAGCACCGGGCCCGCGCCGCCGATGCCGATGTACTTGGCGAGATCGCGCAGCGTCCAGCGGCGCGTCGGGTCGGCCTCGGTGAAGCCATGCACCAGAGTGCGGATGGCGTTGGTCTCGATGTACTCGAGCGGCTGATCGGGCGCAAACGCGCCGAAGTCGATTCCCGACCAGCCCGAGAGCAGGGCCATGCTGGCGTCGTAGCTGATGCTCTCGAAGAAGTCGTCGTACTTGCGCCGGGCCTCGGCCTCCGTGCCGCCGGTGATCACCTTCACGTACGCGAGGAACTTGAGGTCATCCGGGTTCCTGCCGAGCGCGATCGCGCGATTGCGCGTGTCGCTGACGTATTGCCCCGCGACACCGGGGTTCGGTCCGAGCACGAACACGCACTCGGCGTGCTGGGCCGCGAACTGACGCCCGCGCGGCGAGCTGCCCGCCTGATACAGGAGCGGCGTGCGCTGGGGTGACGGCTCGCTCAGGTGGATGCCGTGGACCTGGAAGTGCTTCCCGTCCACGTCGACGCTGTGCACCTTTGACGGGTCGGTGTAGAGGCCGCGCTGGCGATCTTTGATGACGGCGCCGTCTTCCCAGCTCGACTCCCACAGGCGGTAGCAGATGTCGAGGTACTCGTCGGCGATTTCGTAGCGCTCGTCGTGCTCCGGCAAGCCCTTCTTCCCGAAGTTCTTGGCGCCGCTCTCCAGGTAAGAGGTGACGATGTTCCAGGCGACACGCCCGCGGGTGAGGTGGTCGAGCGTGGAGACCGTGCGCGCGAACGCGAAGGGGTGGTTCTGCAGCACCGAGCTCGTCCAGGCAAAGCCGAGGTGCTGCGTGGCCTGCGCCATCGCTGGGATTAGGGGCAACGGATCGTTCACCGGGACCTGGGCCGCGCTGGACACGGCGGCCTCGCGGTTGCCGCGGAACACGTCGTAGACGCCGACCACGTCGGCCAGGAACAGCGCGTCGAACTTGCCGCGTTCGAGCACCTTCGCGAGCTCGACCCACGTGTCGAGGTCGGTGTAGCGCTCCATCGTGTCGCCCGGCTTGATCCACAGCCCGGGAGACTGGTGCACCACGCAGTTCATGTGGAATGCATTGAGGAGGATTCGTTTGGACAAGTTGGGCCTCTGAGAAAATGGTCGGGAGCGGAGAGGTCTGCCTCTTGGAGGGGCCGAGGAGGGAAGGCGGTTGATTCAGGCGATGGCGCCGTTGCTGCTCCAGAGATCCGTGCGTGCCTTGGCGCGCTGCTGGCGAACGAGCGGGATCACGGTTTCGCCGAAGCGGGGGAGCTCGTCTTCGTAGTGGAGGAAGGCGGCGAGGATGAGGTCGACTCCGACCTCGTGGTACTGCCGGATGCGGTCGGCGATCAGCTCCGGAGGACCGATGAGCCGGGTCTTGAAGCCGTCGTTCGGCTGCACGAGGTTGGCGTAGTCAGAGTTGGCCCACATCCCGATCTTGTCGGCGGTAGACGCGCCGGCTTGCTTTACCTGCTCGCCGAACGCGCGCACCACGGCTGGGTCGGCGCTCTGGATGATCTGTTCCATTTGCGCCAGCGCCTCGGCCTCGGTGTCGCGCTGGATCACGAAGCCGTTGAGCCCGAAGCGCACGCGGCGGCCGTGCTCGCGCGCGATGGCGCTCACCTCGTCGATCTGCGCCTTCACGTTCTCGACCGAGTTGCCGTTCATGAAATACCAGTCGGAGTAGCGGCCCGCCATGCGCCGCGCGGCCTTCGAGTTGCCGCCCTGGAAGATCTCGGGGTGCGGCTTGGCGATCGGGCGCGGCACGAGCCAGGCGTCGTTGATGCGGAAGAAGTCGCCCTTGAACGTGAAGCGCTCCTCGGTCCACAGCCCGCGCAGCACCTGGATGAACTCCTCCGACTGGCGATAGCGCTCGTCGTGCTCGAGCCAGGGCACACCGAACGCCTTGTATTCGTCCTTGAACCAACCGCTCAGGATGTTGATGGCGGCGCGGCCGCCCGAGTACACGTCGATGGTCGCGACCTGCTTGGCGATCATCGCCGGGTGCCAGAGCCCGGTGTGCACGGCGGTGATCAGCTTCAAGCGCTTCGTGCGTGCCGACAGCACCGACGCGCACACGGTCGGCTCTTGCTGGAACTCCCAGCCGTGGCTCGCGATGAAGCGTGCTGGCGCCAGGCCGTACTCGAAGCCCGAGTTTTCGGCGCGCACGGCCATCTGCGCGTTCCACTCGAGCGTCCAGTCTGTACGCTGCGGTATGCTGCTGATCACCATGCCGCCGCTGCCGAGCGGCATCCAATAACCAAAATGAACGTCCATGACGGGCTCGCGAGAGTGATGAGGATCGAGCGGGCGCGCGCGCGGCGTCGTTGGCTCGCTCGCTGGCGCGAGCCGAGCTCGAATGCTCGAGTGCGCCGTCGAGCAATGCTCGTGCCAGACCGCGCGGTCGTGAGAGTGGTGTCGCGCGCGGCGACACCCGGCGAGAGGAACGTCTATTATGAGGGACTGGGCGAATGCACGATGATTCGCTCACGGCGCCGTCAAAAAGTCGCCGCGGCCAGGGTCACCGGCGAGCCAGTCGAGCCCCGATGTTGATGGACGCGCAGCCCTGCTGGCGCGCTGCTGGCGAGGCAACATCCACCCGCGCGGCGCGAAGGCGCGACACCAGCCCGCCGCGCGGTGCGACTCAGCGGGCGCTCGGGTCGCGCCGAGCCGGCGCGGGCGCTGCCGCCGTGCCCGTCGATACCCGCCAGCTCTTGTCGATGTAGCGGTGCCGCCCCACGTCGCTCACCGAGAGGGCCGCCCGATACCCCGTGGTGGCGTTCTCGACGAGCAACGAGCGCGTCTCGAACGGAACCTTCTCCACGTCGGGCCCGCCCTCGAACGCCTCGGCGACGATGCGCCCGTCGAGGTCAGCCACCCGCACGCCGCTCAGGGCCAGCACGCTCGGCGCGAGATCCACGTTGGCGACCGGCACCGGGCTCGTCGCGCCGCGCTTGATGTCGGCGCCCCAGGCGAACCAGGTGTTGCGCACGTCCCACGGGCTCATGCTGCCGTGGCCCGACGAGCCCTCCTTCACGGGGCCCGCCACACCATCGAAGGCGTCGCGTGTGCTGACGCCGCGCAGGCCGTGCGGCGTGACATCCGAGGTCCACGCGAAGCTCACCAGGATGTCGGCGCCCCGCGCCGCCGAGTCATGGTGAATGAGACCGAGGGAGAACGTGCCGTCCACGAACCCCAGCTCCGAGGGGGCGGCGCCGCCTTCCGCCGCGTGCGTGAAGATGGCGTCCGTCCACGGCTGGCGCTGCAGGTGCTCGACGATCGCCCGGATCTGATGGCGATCGTGCCCCTTCACGTGGAGCTTCAGCGTCTGCGAGCTGGCGATCACCACGTCGTCGCTGGTCGCGCTCGCCTTCAGCCCGGCCTTCACCAGCGAATCACCCAGGTCGACCGCGAAGTCATTCAGGGCGAAGCCATGGTCAGACAGCACGAACACGTTGGTCGTCTCGTAGCGCCCGAGCGCGCGCAGCTTCTCCAGCACGAGGCCGACGTTGCGATCCGCGTTGGCGATCGCCGCGACGCCCTCGGCAGAGCCGGGCCCGTGCGTGTGCTGCGCGCTGTCGGGCTGAGTGATCCAGTTCAGCACGACGTCGGGCCCGAGCTCGGGCAGCACGTACTCGGTGAGCACGCGCCCGGCCCAATCGACGGCGCCGGCGCCGAGGCCCTCGCGCGTCGGGGAGGGGCCGAAGCGCTGCAGCACGGTGTCGTTCAGCGCGCTCGGCAGGGCCACCACCTTCCCCGGCTCGAGCAGCCCGTTGATGAGCACGCCGACGCCGTCCCGCGCGCGATGGTTCAGCAGGTAGGCGCAGCCGTTGCCGCTCGAGCTGACCACCGCGAGCTTCTTGCCGCTCTCCGCGAGCAGCTCGCCGAGCGAGCGGGTGAGCAGCAGCTGGCCCCCGCTCGCGCGCTCGAGCTCGCGCAGCTTGAGGTAGTCCCCCGACGAGAACGGCGCCGCGGCGTCGACCGCGGGCACGAAGATGGTGTTGCCGATGATCCCGTGCCGAGCCGGATAGTTGCCCGTGGCGATCGACGCCGCGTTGACGCGGGTGACCGTCGGGAACACCGAGTGGCTGGCGGCGAAGCTGACGCCCTCGGCGCGCAGCCGCGCCAGGTTCGGCGTGACCACGGGGTTGATGGAATCGGGCCTGAGCCCGTCGAGCACGAACACGATGCTGAGCGTTCCGCGCGGCCTTCCGGGCGGGACCAGCAGCGCATCGACGAGCGCCGGCAAGGGCGACGGGCTCCCGGCTTTGCTGGCCGCGCCCTCGGCTTCGCTGACTGCGCCCTGGGCGCTCGCCGGAGCGACGGCGGGGGCGCCCGCGCAGCCCATGATCGACGCCATGACGAGCCCCGTGCGCAGCACCGCGGTCAACATGTGTCTCGTTTAGAAGACAGTGGCCGCGACTGCAAGTCCGTCGCTCGCTCGCTCGCGCCCCCGCGCTCATATCGGGCCGCAGCTCGAGCACGCGAGGGCGCCCCGCCGCCCCGGGGGCTGCTTCCCTGCGTGCAGAAGTGCCCTCGGGCTGCTGCTCGGGCAACTGTTGCTCGGGCAGCAGAGTGCCGGTGGACGGGAAGCGGAGGCCCACCCTCCGAGCTGGGTGAGATCTGCGAGCGGCACGCGGCCTGGCAAACGGGCCGCCATCGGCGCAGGCGTCAGGGGGGTGGCACGCATGCTGCACAGGCGACGGCAAAAGCGGGCCTGGCTCGCTGCAACCCGAGATGGATATTTGAATGACCACGTCGGCCGCGACCTTTAACCCTGCCCATAAATCGAGCGCCAAGGCCAGCAACGGCCACGGCCCGTCTCCCATTCTGAAGCTCGATTCGCCCGAGCTCTCGGCGTTGCTCGCGCAGATCGCAGCGGGCGCGTCCGAGCGCGAAGCCAAGCGCATCGCTCCGCATGAGCAGGTCCGTCAGGTCGCCGACGCCGGCCTCGGGCGGCTGCGCATCCCGGTCGCCGAGGGCGGCGCGGGTGTGTCGCTGCGCCAGCTGTTCGACTTCCTGATCCAGCTGGGCGAGGCCGACTCCAACGTCGTGCACATCCTGCGCGTCCACTACTGGTTCGTCGAAGCCCAGCTGCAGCGACCGCTGAACGATCCGCTGCGCGCGCGCAACATCAAGCTCGTCAACGAAGGCCACATCTTCGGCAACGGCTTCAGCGAGCAGAGCCAGAAGGCCGTCGGCCTGTACTTCCAGACGACCCTGACGCCAGATTCGTCCGGTAAGGGGCACCGCCTCAACGGCAAGAAGTATTACTCCACCGGCAGCCTGTTCTCGACCTACACTCTGATCTTCGCGGCGACCCCCGAGGGTAACGTCGCGGCGGCGACCATCCCCGTCACCCGCGAGGGCCTGAAGCTCGAGGACGACTGG
>Ga0247763_1000473_pt1 | contig 23911 bp, 13 predicted proteins | sample UWRJL141409B4_FD_179926 | JGI IMG/M metagenome (GOLD analysis project Ga0247763, IMG submission 179926) | Plant litter microbial communities from Arlington Agricultural Research Station in Wisconsin, United States - UWRJ-L141-409B-4 | ecosystem: Environmental > Terrestrial > Plant litter >...
TCCACTACTGTGGCCGAGTCGTCACCCGTGAGTGGCAACACGGTGTTCGCCTCGATGAACGCGAACGGGGCAGGCTGGCAGCGGTAACCGAACTCGTCCGTGCGCTGCGGCGCCACGAAGTCGAGCACCTCGGCGGCGTCGACCACGAGCTCGAGCGTCTGGCTGGCGTAGCAACCACCGGGCGCTGCGGTGACCTGATAGGTGCCCTGGGGGACGGCGGAGAAGCTGAAGGCGCCCTCGCCGTCGGTGAGGGCCGGAGGCAGCGGCGTGCCGGCGATGGTGACGGGCACGTTCGCGAGCGGTGCGCCGCTCTGGTCGCGCACGGTGCCCGAGACGGCGAAGGTCGGCGCCGGCTGGAGGGAGAAGGTCTTGATGGTCGTCAGGCCTTCGTCGATGACGACGTTCTCGACGCCGCGCGTGACATAGCCGAACGCGCTCGCCGTCACCGTGTAGGTGCCGACGGAGAGGCGCAGGCGGTAGTTGCCGTCTGCGTCGGCGTAGGCGTCGCGCACGGTGTCGTTGCCCTCGGCGCGGATGCGCGCGCCGGGCAGCGGGCGCTTGGCGCTGGTGGAGACGATGCCGGCGAGGATGCCCGTGGGGCCGCGCGGCGCCTGATCGACGGCCGCGAAGGCGTCGAGCCGGCCTTCGCCGTAGACGTTGTTGTCACCGTCGCTGCCGCCACACGAGAGGTCGGCGGTGTCGATCGCCGTCTGGCTCAGGAGCGAGATTGTGCCGGGCACGTCGCCGATCAGCGTCGGCGCCGCGGACCAGAGCAGCGCGACGGCGCCCGAGACGTGAGGCGCGGCCATCGAGGTGCCGCTGAAGAGCGCGAAGCCGCCGGGGACGCTGCTGCGCACATCGACGCCGGGGGCTGCGATCTCCGGCTTGATGAGGCCATCGAGCAGCGCCGGTCCCTTGCTGGAGAACGAGGCGATGATGTTGTTGATGTCGTAGGCTCCGACGGCGTAGGCCTCGGGATAATCCGCGGGAGAGCCGACGGTGCCGCAGCCGAAATCACCGGAGTTGCCCGACGAGAACGCCGGGAAGATGCCAGCCGCGACCCAGGCTTGCACGACGCCCTGGTAGAACAGGTCACCCGAGGCGCCGCTCCAGGAGTTGTTGACGATGTTGGGGCGAAGATCGGGGCGGGGGTTCTCACCGTTCAGGTCGGTCGGGGCGAGCAACCACTGACCCGAGCTGAGCAGCGCTTCGTTGCTGCAGCTGAAGTCTTCGCAGCCCTTGGCCGCGATCCAGCGGGCGCGCGGGGCGACGCCGATCTGGTTGCCGACGAGGTCGTCGCCGACGATGGTGCCCATGGTGTGCGTGCCGTGCTCGGCGTTGTCACACGGGGGGCTGCCGGGCGGGCCGCAGACGCTCGACGGATCGTACCAGTTGTAGTTGTGGTCGAAGCTGCCGCCGAGGTTGCCGCGGTACTGGTTGACCAGCGCCGGATGATCGAACTGAACGCCCGTGTCGATGTTGGCGACGACGATGCCGTCACCCTGAGCACCGAACGCTTCCCACGCTTCGGGCGCGCGGATGTTCGCCAGACCCCACTCGATGGCCTGCACGCTCGGCGGTGCCGACGCTCGCTTCTGCAGCGGCGGGATCTGGAAGGTGCTGTCGGGTAGGACCTTGGCCACGTCGGGGCGCTGCGCGATCTCGTTGATCAGCGCCTGGTCGGCCGTGATTTTGAGCGAGTTGACGATCCAGAAGGACTTGAACGCGACGTTGCGGCTCTGGAGGAACGCCTGGAGTGACTGCTGCGAGCTCGCCGCAGTCGCCTGGAGGCTGGTGAGCACCTGCTCGCCTTTTGTCTTCCAGTTGCGAGTGGCCGCGAACTGAGCGACGGGCGCGGCTTGTCTCATCACCACCCAGACGGCAGACTTGCCGGAGCTGCCGGCGGCGGTGGCCGCGGCTGTATTCTTGGCGGCCAGCTCGGCAGCTGACAGCTCGCGCTTTGACACTTCGGGTGCCGGAGGCGTGGCGGCTTCACCGCACGCCCACAGCCCTGGGCTGAGAACTGACAGCACCAAGGTGAGGACGAACAGGCTGCGGATGCGATGAAACGCGCCCGTCAGCCCTCCGCTGCTTTGAGAAATGGACATGTATAAGCTCCAACTGCGTGTCGGGTGACCACCCAACCGCTCCAGGGCCTCGACGTGGCTCAATCGCTTGCAATCGAGATCGTCTACTTCAGCATGAGGCTGGCTCGGCATGAGCCAGTCTCTCGGGGCTGCCCGATCACTGGCGAGCCCTCTCCAGGCCGGCCTCGCTGGGCCTTTTGCATCACCGGCGACGATCAACCGGCAGCCTCTTCAGGCAACTGTCAGCCTTCTCAGGCGTCGTTGGCGGTGCCTCCGGACTCTCGCGTCCTCCGGCGTTGCTCAGCCGCTACTCTGGCGTCGCACCCCACGACCGTGTTCCGCACTGCGTTAGTTAGCACTGCGTTACAGCACGCCGCTCGGCGGCGTCGGACGCTCCTCCTCTATATCCTACGTCGCAGGTTCGATTACCGCGGATCATGCACCAGGCGCAAGGCGTACATCGACGAAATCGTCGAGCTGACACGCACCGCTGACACGCACCTCAGCGCCACGGTCGATGCGAGCGCGAGCGCGACGGCTGAACGGGCCTACACATTCGATCGCCGATGTGTCGGAGGCTGCTCCGTTTGCATTTTCGCTTGCAACACACGAGATGTTTCGGCCACGCTCATTCATGGCAGAACACGAGCGCCTCTTCTCGGCCATCTCGGCGTACGTCGGCAAGCTCCCGAACGTGGAGCTACGGAATGACCTCGCAGCGGGCACGATGACGGTGGTCTTCAAGAGCCACGTGCCGAGCGACGGGCAGCCCGTGACCCTCAAGATCTACGGCACCCGCAACGTGGAGATCACGACGCAGGGGATCGTCGATTTCCACAACTTCCGGCGGGTGGCGCAGCTCTACGGGCACGCGCTCGAGCTGCTCGACATCTTCCATTTGATCGAGGTCGAGACGGCGGAGCCCGAGGTCGAGTCGGGCAAGGGCGGGCTGCGCATCGCGCGGGCGATGCGGGCCGAGCGCTGAGAAGCGGTCCCGCGAGGGCTGAGCCCAGCGCTCCCGGCCCCCTGATGTCCGTCGGCGCCTACTTGCCGCCGACGGACAAAGCCATGCGCTCGACGTAGAGCTCGGCCTCGAGCTGGCTCACGCCCGACGCCGAGGGCTTGGGGCGCAAGGCGATGATGCCGAGGTTCGAGAAATCGATGCGGGCGAGCTCCTCCTTCGTGCTCGGGCCGAGCACGAAAAGGCGCCCTGAGCGCTCGTTCTTGTCGGCGGTGTTGCCCTTCACCACGAAATCCTCGTGCCATGCGCGCCAGGAGTCGGCGCCGGTCTCGGCGAGCGTGATGCGGAGGTTCTCGAACTGGACGGACGTGGGCTCCTTGGTCGCTTCGCGGAAGCTGCCGACGCCCGAGCCGGTGACGGGTTGCCTGAACTGGATGGGGTCGATGCGGATGACCCGGCTCGCATCGAGCCCGTCGATCTCGAGCTTGAAGTTCGACGCGAGCCAGCTCTTGCCGCGCACGGAGCCAGCGCCCGCCTTGCCGGCGCCGGGCGCGACGCTGTTGACGCGCTCGACCGAGAGCACCAGCTGGATGAAGCCCGGCTCCTTGCTGGAGGCGTCGAACGCCGGGAACGTGACCTCCGTGATGAGCGCGTTCTGGAACTCGCGCGCGCTCCTCGGGTTGCCGTTGAAATCGAGGCTCACGAGCGTGCCCGATTTGCGGGGCGCGCTGCCGCCCCAGGCCGCGGCGACCCAGTCGTAGACGGGGCGATCGAGCGAGAGATCGAGCTCGAGCTGCAGGTCTTCGTAGCTGACGCCGCCGACGTGCTTCCTGGGCGGCGCGCCCGGGCCCACGGCGGCGGTCGCGACCGTGCCGACGGCGCTGCCACCGACGGCAGAGCGCAGCGTGCCGATCGGCGTTCCACCGAGCTGGAGCACGGTGGCGCTGGGGGCAGCGCGCTCTCGGACCATGGCCGCAGAGGCGTCAGGGCGATCGAGGGCGAGCCAGCCCGCAGGCAGCGCCAGAGCGAGCGGGAAAGCGATTTTCGACAAGCGAGCGAGCGTGGAACGCATGCCCGAAGCTACGTCGTCGCGGGCGGCGAGCTTAACGGCGGACGCCGGGCTTGCCCTGCTCGGCTCAGCCGGCCTGAGCGCTCGGCGCCACCGCCGGCATGACCTCGGTGCGCTCGTCGCGCGCGCGGCGCGTGACGAAGAAGAAGTCGCGCGGGTTCGGATCTTCGACCATCTCGTCGGGCTGGTAGAGGAAACCCGTGAAGAGGCTCGCGGCGTGGCGCGTGCCGCTCTCGTCCCGCGGGAACAAGAGGAACTTCGGGAACGAGCGGTTCACGTCGAGCTGGGCGACGTCATGGCCGCCCGCAGAGCGCATGCCGAGCGCGAGCGCGCGCGCGGTGGTGAAGTTGGTGACGGCCACGAACAGCGTCTCGCCGTCCTGGCTGAGCGCGATGGCGGAGCGGCGGATGACCGTCTCCCCTTCGAGGGTCGCTCCCCAACCGCGGGCGTTGGGATCGCGCAGGCCGGGATGCAGCGCCCCGCGCTCGACCATGCAGCGCGGCGTCTGCCGATACCAGACGGGCTTCTCTTCCTGCGCGGCCAGGCGCGAGTATGTGCCGATCTGGAGCGAGCCGTCTTCGTAGCCGAAGACCGAGCACATGTCGGCGCGCGGCGGGACGATCGTCACGCCGTTGACCATCATGCCGTGATGGCCGTGCTCGGCGCGGAAGCCGCCGTTGAAGGCCGCCAGCAGGTCACCCCGCTGCTCGCGCGGGATGAAGCCGCGGTTCGGGATCTGGGCCGTGGCAGGGTTCTCGCTGGCGGGCTCTTCGGTGCCCGGCACGCTGGTGAGCCTGATGAGCTCGCTCGGCATCGCCACGATGAACAGCTCGGCGTAGCGCCGCTCCGGATCGGGATGGATCAGCGTCTTGTACATGAGCACCGGCGCTTCGGGGCGCTCGGGGTCGGGAACCGGCACCCACACGCCGTCACCGGGTGCGGCGACCTCGGGAAAGGGGGGCTGGATCGCGGCCGGCTTGAACACGGGGGCGACAGGCACCAGGGCTCCGGGCGCTGCGAGCGCCGCGAGCTCGCCGTCGGCCGCGACGACGGCCGAGGCCGGCTGCGTGATGGTGGCGTCGATCGACACCGACGCGAGCGGCGCGGCGACGGCCAGCGGGACGTCGCTGCCGACGATGTTGGGCGACATCTCACTCAGCGAGCGCGACGGCTGGTCGCGCAGGCGCATGACGCTGTCTTCCGCGGAGGCGACCATCTCTTCGAGGTTGGCCACGCCCTGGATGCCGATCACCTTGCGCAGTGAGTTGGCGATGAATGGCCCCGCCTGAGGCACATGGTGCACTGCGAGCACCGCGCCGGCGCCCAGCGCGCCGAGAAGCGTCAGACCGCCGATGACGAGCATCGGCTTGCGTTGAGTGTTCAATGGTAGCGTCCCCGTTCTCACGCGCCGGGTTAAGGCACGTTTCGTACCGCACTCTGCTCGAGCACCTGCCGCGTTCACGAAACGCCTCGGCTCTCGATCAGCAGTGGATGGCAAACCTGAAAATGTCGCGGGGTTAGCACCTGCGCGCAAGCTCGTTGGGCGTTAAAAGAGCGGACGGCGCACCTCAGTGGAACAGTTCATGCAACACCGAACGCAAGGAACGCGAACGTCAATGTAGCACACGGTGCGGACAGCGCAGACGAGAGCGGAGAAAACGCCGCGGGGAGGTACGCAACTATTCTTACGCCGCGACGAAATTTGCCGGTCACACGAGATGTGAATGGGGAGCTGAATTTGACTGAGGTGGGGGCTCGGTTACGCCGATTCGCTCGAGCGCCGCGGACGAAACGCGTCACCGTGATGGCGGGCGCCGCGCTGCTCGGCACGCTGGTCGCGCGCAACAACCGCGCGTGTCCGTCGGGGCGCGCGGAGGGTGAGGGTCGAGGTGAGCTGGTGACGCCGATCGCGGCGCTCACGCCCGCTCCGGCCGCGGAGGGGACGGCGGCTGCGCAACAGAACCCGTTCGGCCTGGTCGCTCCCGCGACTGGCCGAGACCCGGGCGCGCCCGCAGCGGCGGGCCCCCCCGCAGCGCCGAAGCAGCAGAACCCGTTGGGCGTCGTGGTTCCGGCCGCGAGCGAGGCCGAGGCGATGGCCGAGACGCTCGAGACGCAGCGCGAGAAGCTCTTTGGGCGCATGCAGAGCGAGCTCGCGCTGACGCCCAGCCAGGTCTCGCGCGTGCGGGAGGTGTTCGCGAGCTCCAGCATCCTGAGCCAGGGCAACCCGCGCATCAGCATGCACCCGGTCGGGCGCGCCGAGTGCCGAGAGGCGATCGCCGCGCGGCCGCTGCGCGCGGGCGATGCGGTGTGCCGCGCGCCGCACATGGCCGCCGTGCACGACGGCTCGCCGGGGGCCGCCGATTCGGCGGGAATCTGCGTCGACCAGTTCGAGTTCCCCAACATTCCCTGCGAATATCCGGTGGTCCACGTGAGCGCGCGCGAGGCCTCGCAGCTCTGCGAGGCCGTCGGCAAGCGCCTGTGCGACGCGCACGAGTGGGAGGGCGCCTGCGCCGGCTCGCTCGGCCCCCCGGAGAGAGAGTATCCCTGGGGTAACGACCGCAAGGCCATGCGGCGCATCCACAACGCGGCTCGCACGAAGGTGTGGGCCTACGGCGCGACGCAGAACCACGCGCTGTGCGCCACGACCAGCTTCAAGTCCCCGGGCTGTCCGGGCGGCGGCTTCAACTCGTGCGGCTCGAACACGTTCCCGGCCGGAGCCTTCCCCGACTGCGTGAGCCCGTTCGGCGTGTATGATCTGCACGGAAACGCCGCCGAGCACATGAGCCTCCCGCTCGATCGCAAACAGCTCACGAGCGCGGGCGGCTCAGGCCAGACGGAGATGAAGGGCAGCTGGTTCATCTTCTCGCGCTACGAGGCCCACGAGGACGACTGCCACTGGCGCGCGCCCGACTGGCACCCCTCAGCCGTCAAGAGCTCGCATAGCCACGGCAACTATCACCTGGGGTTCCGTTGCTGTAAGAGCCTGGAGGCAGAGCCGACCGTGGCGTCGGCGAGCCCCGCGAGCCGATGAGCCCGGTCAGCACGGCGAGGTCGTATCGTTCCGGGTCACTCCGCAAGACAAAAACCAGACGAGCGCAGCCTTGCATGGCACGGTGGCGTGCCGTGTTGGTTCGATGCGCCTCGGTAAACATTGGAGGGAAGGTTTCACGGCACGCGCCGTGCAAGGTTCCCCTCCACTTGCGAAGCCAAACCGTCCCCTCCCCGAACAGGACTGACACATGAGCGCCGCACGCCGCCGATTCTGGTCGCTCGCGGTGCTCGGCACGGTCGTCATCGTCGAATGGACGATGTGCGCCTCTCCGGCGCCACCACCACCGGCGCCGCCGCCTCCTCCCCCACCGCCGCCCCCCGCCTGCCCCGTCGAGATGGCAGAGGTGCCCGGCGAAGGCGGCTCCTTCTGCATCGACCGCTACGAGGGCGCGCTCGAGCTGAAGGGCGCTGGCAAGCAGCGCTCGCCCTGGCCCAGCAACGAGGCCATCGACGGCAGCGAGGCCCAGGTCGTCGCGGTGTCGCGCAAGAACCAGAAGCCGCAGGGCTACATCAGCGGCGAACAGGCGGCGCTCGCTTGCAAGAACGCCGGCAAGCGGCTGTGCGCGCCGAGCGAGTGGAAGACGGCGTGCCGCGGCCCCGAGCACACACGCTACCCCTATGGCGACACGCGGCAAGCGGGCGTCTGCAACGATCGCTTCGACAAGCCCACCGGGCACCCCGTCATGCGCCTGTTCAAGCAGAGCAAGATGCAGGGCGAAAAGACCGCCAAGATGTGGTCGCCCGCGCTCATGAACGACCCGCGCCTGCACGATCTGTCAGACACGGTGACGCCCACGGGCTCATTCTCCACCTGCACCAACGGCTTCGGTGTGTTCGACATGGTCGGCAACCTGCACGAGTGGGTGGCCGATCCGAAGGGCACCTTCATGGGCGGCTTCTTCATGGACACGCGCCTCAACGGCGAAGGCTGCGAGTATCGCACGACCGCGCACCACTTCGGGTATCACGACTACTCGACGGGGTTTCGGTGCTGCGCGGATGCGCGGGAGTAGCGAGCTCGATCCGCTCGCTGCGGTTCGGGGGTCTCGGCCGCGGGCGCGAGCGCGTTCTCGGCGCCGGCGTCGAGGTCGAGCAGTTGCACGCAGTAGAGCCCCACGCAGTCGTTGGCGCTGCTGCCCTGCACGACGGCCTCCATGGCGCGCACATACTCGAGCTGGAGCTCGCGCAGGCGCAGCAGCTCGGCGCGCCCGACGGCGAACACGCTGTAGCCGAAGAGTCCGGGGCGGCCGCCCGCGAGGCGCCGCAGGGCCTCTTCCGTCCACTGCACCTTGAGGCCGCGGGCGCGCTGGGCGTCGCGCCCGGTGTTCACGCTGATGACCTCGCCGGCCTCGTAGCGTCCGCGCACGCGCCTCACCTGGCCGCTCTCCTCGAGGGCCTCGAGCGCGCGCGCCGCGGTGGGTAGGTCGATGCCGAGCTTGCGCGCGAGGTAACCTTCCTCGCGGAACCCCCCGTTGCGATACTCGTCGAGCTCGAGCGCGCGCAGCACCGCATGCGACCACGGCTCGTCGTACGCGACGTCGCGAACGCGGTTGAGCCGGGCCCACGCATCCTGCACGAGCGGCAGGTGCGCGGGGTCGGTCAACGTGGCGATGAAGTCGAGCAGGCGCTGGCTCGCGATATCGACCACATGCAGGAACTCGGACAGGCGCGGCTCGGCTTGCCCCTTCAGCCAGCGCGAGAGCGTGAAGCGGTTGTAGCCGGTGGCGCGGGCGAGCTCACCGAGCGCCACCTTGCCCTTCTGGTCGCGCAGCAGCGCGGCGACAGCCGCGTTGCTCGTCGCGCCGTGCTCCGCGATCCACACGGGCGGGCGCCCATAAAAACGCCCGAGCGCCCCCGCCACGTCGACGCGCTGCTTCTGACACAGCGCGAGGAAGGTCGCTGCCGAGGGCGCGCACTCGCCGGCCTCCCAGCGATGCACCATGTTGCTGCGGTAGCCGATGCGGCGGCTCAGGTCGACCTGCGAGCGACGACCGCGCACGGCGCGCAAGAGCTGGCGGGAGAGCTCGACGTAGTGGTCCTGCGACGGCATGCAGGAAGATCTACCATTCCGCCCCGGCTCGACCAGCCCGCCGCCTGTTTCCCGGTGCAGAGGGGGAAGATACCGCCCTTCAGAGCGTAAAACTCACAGAGCGGACCGTCGACCCGAGCGCCGCGAGGCTCTCGCGACGGAAAGAGGGGCCTCGTGCGTTGGATCGACGAGCGGTTCAACGCAGCGACTCGGCTCGAGTCGCCTTCTCTCGGAGCAATGACGATGAAACTCTCACGACTGTTGAAGACGGCCCTCCTCGCGGGCGCTGCGAGCCTGACGCTCGGCGGCTGCACGATCTCGGCGCAGCCCGCGGGGCGCGTCACCTACTCCACTTATCGGGAGCAGCCAGCGTACTACGACGGCTACGTCGTGCACTACGACAGCGTCGGGCCCTACGTCTACGTCGGGCGCACGCCGCGCTACGTGCCGCGTCACCACCCGCGCTACCGAGAGATCGTTCGACGCGGACCGCGCCGGTATCGCAGTTATTACGACTGAGCCGTCCAGCGCGCACGCCACGAGCGGCCTCGCGACTGCCTGAGCCAGCGCTGCGGGCGCCTGATCCAGGCCGCGACGAGAGGTTGGAGAGGGGCGCAGGAGGGGGGGCCGGCATGGGCGCACGTATCGAGTCACGAACGATCACTTCGATCGAGCGGGAGCACAAAGCTCTCGTCGCGTGGTCCCTGGCGCCTCTATTCCCCCCCGCACCTCGCGGATGGCTCGAGATTCGTCGTGAACGAGCGCGGCGCGGAGTTTCACGCCCGTCGTTGCGCGATGGTCGCCCTTCGGCGACGATGAGCGTCCGCATCGATGGTGGCTTGGCAGGCGGTCTTCGAGTGCGGCTCGGAAGGAGTCATGCTCTTGAAAGCACCGCTCATCTCCTCGCTCGCCCCGCTCAGCTCCTCGATCGCTGCGCTCATGGCGCTCTCGCCCCTCGCGGGCTGTGGCTCGTCGGGCGATGGCTCCGAGCCGAGCCGCGTGGTCGCACCGAACGAGGCGCAGTCCGGGGGAATGCCGCCCGAGCCGCGGCCGGGCTCGGGCGGGACGATGGAGGGAGGGCCGGCGGGCGACCTCGGGCTCGACGTGCCCGAACCCACCGAGCTCAGCGCTGACCAGGCCGTCACCGACGTGAGCGTCGAGGTGCACCCTGACGTCAACACGCTGCTGGTGGTGACGTGGAACCAGGCGCTCGAGGCCGACGGCGTGTGGCTAGAGTTCTCGTTCGAGGAGGGGAACGTGATGACGTCGCGCCGAGCGAGCGGAGCGCTCGGGCCCCATCGCGACGTGGTGATCGGCGTGCCGGGGGAGACGCTGGTGACCGTACGCTTGGTGCTGGAGCGGCAGGGCGTCGAGCTGCGCACTCGCGACTACCAGGGGACGACCGAGGCGGTGCCGGGGGGCATGCCGCGGCCCGCGGTGCTGGCCTACGACGCCGCGCTGGCCGCGCCGGATCGCTGGATGTTTGGCTCCGTCGAGGACTCGGACGGCGGCTGTAACAACCAGACGTGCTTCTATCACACCACCTTCTGGCTCTACATCATCGACCGGCAAGGGCGCATCGTCTGGTACTACGCCGACCCGGCGAGCAACGCCACGACGTCGTTCCAGCGGGTGGCGCGCGACGGCGAGTACATCGTGCTGGAGAAGCGACCCTTCGGGCAGGGCGGCCAGCGCGGCGTGCTGCAGATGACGCTCGACCGGTCGTACTCGGAAGAGATCGCGGTGCCGAACCTGGCCGACGCGATCGACGTCACCGACGAGGGAAGCCTGCTCTACAATGTAGACGGGCAGAACGCCGAGCTGCGCGAGCGCACGCGAGACGGGCAGACGCGGGGCATCTGGCGCTGCGGCGACCAGTTTGGGCAGAACTTCCAGTGTTATTCCAACACGGTCAACTGGAACCCGATCGACGACACGGTGCTGATGTCGTTCCCGTACGAGAACACGGTGGTCGAGATCGATCGGCAGAGCGGCGAGGTGGTCGGGCAGTATGGTGACGCGCCCGGCAGCTGGCAGTTTTCTCCTGCTACGTGGGAGTTCGAGTTCCAGCATTTCGCCAACATCTCGATCGATGGCACGCTGATGGTGTCGTCCCACATGCCCGGCTTCGAGGACACGGAAGATCCCGTCGCCGGCCAGCACGCCTTCATGGAGTTCGAGGTCGATCGCGAGAACCAGCGCCTGGTGGAGAAGTGGGTCTACACCGACGGCCCGGAGTGGGCGATGTACAAGGGAATGGCGATGCGCCTCGCGGGCGGCAACACGCTCGCCAACTACGGCACGGGGGGCGTCATCCGCGAGATCACTCCCGACAAGCAGACGGCGTTCCTGGTGAAGTTCGACTCCGAGCGGGGCAACGACTTCTTCAACAAGATGGTCGGCCACAACGTGCTGCTCGACGATCTGTATGCCTTGAACGGCGGCCCGGCGCCGCGCTGACTCGCGCACGCATCCGAACGATCAGCCCGCGCGGCGACGCGAAGCGCGGGCGCGCTGGAGCACGACTCCGAGGGCGAGCGCGAGCCACGCGGGCACGGCGCGGCGCGAGCCCGTGCCCCCGGGCGCGGTGACGGCGCAGAAGCCGCCGCTATCGGCCGACCCCGCCGGCGTGGGAACGCCGGCGTTGTAGTCGGCGAGCATGGCCCCGATGGCCTCGGCGTTGTCGTCGAGCACCGCACCTTCGCCCGAGGCCGCCAGCGTGAGCACGCGGAAGTTGGGCGGCTGCTGGTTGACCGCGTCGGGCCATTGCCCCACCTGGTTCGGCGTGCCGCGGATGCTGCCGCCCTGCGGAAAATCGATGCGCCAGGGGGCTTCGGACACGAACAGATCCGAGTCGCACTCGATCACGCGATCGGCGCGGTGGATGTTGTCGACTCCGGGCAGGTCGGGGTTGAACACGAACACGGGGTCGCGCGTCATCTCCGCCGCGGACAGCGTCGAGTAGAGGCGGGTGGCATACGGCGCCCCATCGATGAGCGCCTGCACGCTGCGCACCGGCTCGATCACGTCCGCCTCGATCGCGTCGAACAGCTGCGTGGGAGAGAACTCGATCTGGTTCGAGTAGCAGGTCGGGCAGGCTCGGAAGTCGTCGAAGCTCAGCGCTTCGGGGATCGTGACGGCGCGACGCACGGCATCCCAGAAACCGCTGTAGTCCTGGTAGCGAGCGTAGAGCGCCTGGAAGATGTCGCTGAAGCCGCTGTAGGTGGCGCCGCGCAGGCTCTGCCAGCCCTCTTCCTCGAGCTCGGGCCAGACGACGTTGGCGAGCAGGCTCGAGGGGCCAGCGAACTCTGTGACGAAGCCTTGCCCGCCGGCGTCGTCGGCGGCCAGCGTCACCACGTCGTTGTAGTTGCTGGAGGCGTTGAACCAGTTGATGCGCGCCTCGTTGAGCTCGAGCGCGTTGTAGTTGAACGGTACGGCCCGTGCGCTCGACAGCGCCCAGGTCATCACCCCCATGTCCTGGTTGGCGGCGACGGCCGTGAGCTTGATGGGGATCATCGGCGCGCTCGCGGCGTAGGTGAGCCGGATCGGACGGATCGAGCCGGTGTCTGAGCCCTTGGTCAGCCGCAGCGCGAGCAGGTACATGTCATCGTCCAGGTAGGGGCCGATCAGCTCGGCGCTGCCCGGCGGGACGTCGTAGCCGTTTTCGGTGAGCCACTCGGTGGCGGGCAACGCCGGATCAGCCACGGCCGGGTCGACGGAGATCACGGTCCACTCGAAGGCGCCGACCACGCCCGAAGCCTCGACGTTGACGCCGGAGCCCGGGTCTTCAGCGGCGGAGTCGCCCGGGAGCGCCCCGGGGGCTGCGGTGCCGCCGGACGCTGGTACGATGCTATCGCCTCGCGCTTGCCGGCATTCCCCCTCGATGACGGTGTTGAGGTTGTATTGCGGGTTGGTCGCGGCTTGCAGGCGCGTGAAGGCGATGTCGGAGGCCACGCCCAGCTCGTCTCCCTCGGGAACGCTGCCGATCGGGAGCAACCACGAGAAGTTCTCCGAGGGCCCCTGATACAGGATCTGGATGACGGCGGTGAGGGTGCCGTTGCCGTTGTCGGCAAAGATGATGCGCTCGGCGGCCTGGTTGACGGGCTGCGACTGGGAGCAGAAGAACCCACCGCAGGCTCGAGCCGGGTGGCTGCAGAGGGCGGCCGCGGCGAGCAGGCCCGTCGCGGCGATCGCGGTGCTGGTGCGGTATGTCATGGCTGCTCTCCCCCAGTTCTGCCGCAGCGCGGCACATGCCTTGGACCGAGCTAGTCTGAAACATCGCCCCGGGCCGCGCCAGGTCTGAAAGCGCCCGCTGTGCTGCGCCTCAACGCACCCGGTAGCTCAACAGGTAGCAAAAAGCGGTAGGACGGCCTTCGACGAGGAGCGGCTCAAATCCGCCTTGCTCGCTGCGCTCGCGCGCAGGAGATCAGTCGAACCACGACGGGAGGAGATCATGGCGACCAGCTCGAGGCGCGTCGGAATCGGAGGTGCGGCGGCACTGGGTTTGATGGCGGCGTGCGGCGGCTCGCCGCGGGCGGTGTCGTCGGCGACTGGGGGCTCGCCGGCGGGCGACGTCGACGCGCGCGCGCTCGGCTCGCCGTCGAACGACACGGTCACCCCGAACGCCGCCGGCACTCTGGACCCGTCGCTCTTGCCGCGCAAGCTCCTCTTCGGCAACCCCGATCGCCGGACGCCGAAGCTGAGCCCGAGCGGCCGCTATCTGGCGTGGCTCGCGCCGAAGGCAGGCGTGATGAACGTGTACGTGGCCGAGCGTGAGGATCTGGCGAGCGCTCGCCCGGTGACGGACGAGAAGAACCGGCCGATCCCGGAGTTTGACTGGGCCTACGACGACCGGCACATCCTCTACTCGCTCGACCAGGACGGCGACGAAGACGTGCACGTGTTCAGCGCCGACATCGAGACGGCGGCCCGCACGGATCTCACACCCTTCGAGAAGACGCGCGGCCTCATCCTTCGGCTCAGCGAGCGAGCGCCGGGCGTGGCGCTGCTCGGCATGAACGATCGTGACGCGCAGTTTCACGACGCCTATCGGGTCGACCTCGCGAGCGGCAAGCGCGAGCTGGTGCTGAAGAACGAGGCCTACTCCGATCTCGTCGCCGACGCGGCGCTGGCGGTTCGCTTCGCGCTGAAGCCGAGGCCCGACGGCGGCTTCGAGCTGGTGCGCTCGGGCAACGAGGGCGGCTTCGCCGCTTTTCAGACGATCCCGGCTGATGACGCCGTCACCACGGCCCCGCTGCGCCTCGACCAGAAGGGCACCCTGCTCTACCTGGCTGACAGCCGAGGTCGGGACACGAGCGCGCTGGTCGCGCTGGACACGAAGACGAGCCAGACCCAGCTGCTCGCGAGCGACGAGCGCGCCGACATCGATCAGGTCATCATGAGCCCGGGCGAGGGGCGCGCGCAGGCGGTGTCTTTCGACTACGACCGGCGCACCTGGAAGGTGCTCGACCCGGCGATCGCTCCCGACTTCGCGTACCTGAAGACGGTCGTCGACGGCGACATGAACATCATCAGCCGCAGCCAGAAGGACGACTTCTGGACGGTCGAGTACGTGGTGAGCGACGGACCGGTGCGCTTCTATCTCTACGACCGCGCGAAGAAGTCTGCCGCGTTCCTGTTCACGAACCGCGCCGCGCTGGAGGGCGCGGCGCTCGCCGAGATGCACCCGGTGGTGATCACTGCGCGCGACGGGAAGCCGCTCGTGAGCTACCTCTCGCTACCGCCGGCGGCCGCCCCGACCCGCAGCGGCAAGCCGGCCCGCCCTCAGCCGACGGTGCTGCTGGTGCACGGCGGGCCCTGGGCGCGCGACAGCTGGGGCTATGACAGCTGGCACCAGTGGCTCGCGACGCGGGGCTACGCGGTGCTCTCGGTGAACTACCGGGGCTCGACGGGCTTCGGCAAGGCGTTCGTCAACGCGGGCGATCGCGAGTGGGGCGGCAAGATGCACGACGACCTGATCGACGCGGTCGAGTGGGCGAAGCAGAGCGGCGTCGCCGACCCGGCGCGCATCGCCATCATGGGCGGCAGCTACGGAGGCTACGCGACGCTCGTGGGCCTCACCTTCACGCCGGACGTGTTCGCGTGCGGGGTCGATCTGGTGGGCATCTCGAACCTGAACACGTTCCTCGAGAGCATCCCGCCCTACTGGGCGCCGTGGATCGAGTACCTCGCGCGCCGCGTGGGTGATCCGCGCACCGACGCGGGCCGCGCGTTCTTGACCGAGCGCTCGCCGCTCACGCATGCGGCCGCGATCGCGCGGCCGCTGCTCATCGGGCAAGGAGCGAACGATCCGCGCGTGAAACGCGCGGAGAGCGACCAGATCGTGAGCACAATCACCACCAAGCGGCTGCCGGTGACCTACCTGCTGTTCCCCGACGAGGGACACGGCTTCGCGCGCCCCGAGAACCGGCTGGCGTTCTTCGCGGTGGCCGAGGCGTTCCTCGCCCAGCACCTGGGCGGCTCTTACCAGCCGATCGGGGAGGACTTCGCAGGGTCGAGCGTCACCGTGCCGCACGGCGCCGAGCAGGTCGCGGGGGTGGCGGAAGCTCTGCCCCGGCACTGACGTGGCTATACTGACGCGGCGATACGGACGCGGCTACATGAAGGGCGTGACGCGGCCTGCGTAGAGCCCGTCGGTGGGCGCGAGCCCCGGGGCGCCGCGCGACGACAGGCTGAGCAGGCCGAGCACGTGGCCACGCACGCGATCCCACACGATGGAGGCGCCGAACTGGCTCAGATGGAAGCCGTCAGCCAGGCGCTTGGCGACGCCGCCGACCTCGAACTGGCCGGCATCGCCCGACGTGGAGAGCACGGTGGCGCAGCTCGAGCGAGCGGCTGCCTGCATCTGCAGATCGCGAATGCGCGCGAGCCGCTGCTGGAGCTGCGAACGATTGACGTCAACCGGCAGCAGCACGATCGCGCGGCGAGCGCCGCGCTGGCAGATGCGCTCGTAGAAGCCATGCGTGCGCGCTTCGTAGCGGGCCTCCCACGTCGGGGTGCCGAACGGCAGCGTGGCGGCGCTGGCCGATGCCCGCTCGCCCGGATAGAGCCAGAGCGGCTGGGCGTCGTTCACGCCCAGGTACACGAACACGGCGTCGGTTCGCGCGCTGATGGGCAGCCCGTCGAGCACCTGGTTCATGTCGCGGAAGTCAGGTCGAGCGAGGCCAGCGCCCCCGACGCCCTTGCGGGTGACCTGATAACCCCAGCGCGCGAGCTGCTGCTCGATGAGGACACCGAACGACTGGTTGAAAGACGACGAGCCCACCAGCACTGCTTCTCGGGGATCGCTGTGATCTGGTGTGGCACCGTCGATGGCGCGAGCGGAAGAGGGTGCCGCGAGCAGCACGAGAGCGCCCACGGCTGAGCGGGCCACGACTGAAGAGGCACCAGCGGCGATCCAGCGGTACGCACCTCTCCACGAGGAGCGCCCCTGTAACCGACCCGCCGAGCTCTTGCTCATCGACCTCCAGCCTCCTGGATCGCTCGCGGCAGTGTCAACTTTTTTGGATTAACGTTAGCGCTCGTTCACGAGCAACGTTGCGAACTCGGAGCTGACGCCTCAGAAGGGGCGACGCAAAACGAACAAAGCTGCCTCGTCGATGACCCCTCCTTCGACTCTTTGACAGCTGGGCCGCGCCCGGAGCCAGGAGTTGCACTGGCTCAACGGGTCCGGCTGTGGACAAGCGCACGCGAGCCCCAGCGCCACGAGATCGCCCCACTCGGGGAGGGCGAAGCGGAGGCACGCGGCTTCGCCGGAAACAGAGGCGTCGCCAGAAACAAACGATCGCCGCATGGCCCCTTCACCGCGCCCCCCGCTCCCGGTGGGAAGGCCCCCCAAAAAACGTCCCCAACTCCGACTCGACCCAACCGGCGTGAAGAAACCCGCGCTTCCCCGACGCCAAGGCGCCTCGAGCTCGCCGCCACGCCACCGGGACCCAGAGACCTCCGAAACCCCTGACCCCTGACCCCCATCGCTGCTAGCAGGTCACGCCCGCGAACCGACGCGAGTCTGCGACGGCGCGCCTGTGCCTTACCGTACGCCGACGCGCGAGCGGTCGAGCTGATGCCGGTTTTGCAAGGATCAGCTCGGCCTGATCGCTCGCGCGGGGTCAGCTCCTCGCCGCCGTCGCACAGACCAACCAGTCGGTATTCTTCCCGCCGTCTTCCACGAGGCGCGGCGCGGGCACCGGCAGCGCCTCCGCCCGCTCGCACAGGCTCCGACGAGAAGCTTTCGGGGGAGCGACGCCCGGAATGCGTCGAGCTGGCGTGTGCTGACCGGTCATCGTCTGAGCGGTTGGGGCCTCGCGGTCGGCGCGGTGCAGGGTGAGCGCGATGGCTGGTAGCTGCTGGAGCACATCACACAGACTGGAGGGCAAAGTGCCGAGACGATGATCGGTTTAAACGCGCGAGTACGTACGCGCCGCTCTCGACGACAGCTGGGCGCGAACGAGCGCACGAAAGTACGGCGTCGCTCGAAGCATCTTCACGTCCACGCTCGGGTTGGCCATGGGTGCCGTCTCTCACAGGACACCTCGAATGGAAAGAGGGAGCTGCTAACAGGGATGCCCCTGACCCCTGACCCCCTCAGGGCCCGAGCCGCAGCGTCCCGATCGCCCCGCGCTCGAACGCCCCCCTCTGCGTGGTCATCGGCACGGCTTCGGCGCGCGCCCAGGGCTCGACCCAGTCGCGGTAGTGCGACGAGAGGAAGTGCCCGCTCTGGCCCGTGCGCAAGATGAAGGTGGAGCGCTCGACGTCGCCGAGATCGTAGATGGCGCGCAGGCTCGCGGCGTGGCGGTTGACGAACAGGCCTTCCTCGTCAGCGTCGATCGAGAAAGCGCCCGCGTTGACGGTGTGGCTGCCACCCGGGCTCGGAGCGACCACGTCGAACCAGCCGCGCAGCACGGGAATGGTGGTGAGCGGCATGTGTCGGGCGCGCGCGACGTGGGCCTCGCCCCAGTGCCAGCTCGCGGGGTCTTTCCCGTAGCGCTGCTCGACGAGCGACAGGCCGCGGCACAGGGCGCGGCGCACCTGGCTCGGGCACGACTCGCGCTCGGGGGTCTTCACGTCGTCGCACCAGCGGCCCTGGCCGTCGCGATCGGCGAGCACGTTGGCCATGAACACGGGGCGCTCGGACCAGTAGTCGTCGAAGACGGCGCCGAGCTCGTCGGCGTACACGGCGCTCGCGAGCTCGCGCACCCAGGCGGCGAAGAGCAACGGCTCGGGCTGCTCGACGCGCGTCTGTTCGTCCCACTTGCGGAGGCTCTCGATGGCGGCCTCGAGCGAGCTCGAGACGGCGCTGCACTCTTTGCCCGGACCGGGCTCGGCCGGTGCCGCGTCGAGCGCGCCCAGCAAGCCCGGCAGCAGCTGGCGTGCCGTGCCGTCGTGCACGTCGGACTGGATGCGCGCGAAGCTCGCGACGCTGTGCTGCGCGACCTCGTCGAGCAGCGCCTCGATGCGCTGTGCACGGGCGGGGTCGGCCCACTCGGCGCCGAGCCAGTGCGTGTAGCCGTCGGGCACGATCTTCTGGTTGGCGGTCACGATGCGTCCGGTGGCGGGGCTCTGGCTCTGCGGGAGCTGCTCGAAGGGCAAGTAGCCTTGCCAGTCGTAGCTCGCCTCCCAGCCGAGCCCGGGCGCGAGGCCCTTGAGCTCGTTGTCGGCGCTGCGCACGGGCACGCGCCCCGCGGCGACGAACCCGATTTGACCTGCCGTGTCGGCGTAGACGACGTTCTGGGTCGGCGCCTGGAAACGGCTCGCCGCCTCGAGCACGTCGGCGCCGGTCTTGGCGTGCGCCACCTCGGTCACGAACTCGAAGGAGTGATCGTCGGGCTCGAGCGCCGTCCAGCGCAGGGCCAGCACGTGCCCGGGGGGCAGCGAGCGGGCGGCGAGCGCGTGCACGTCGGAGATCACGGGCCCGTGGCGCGTGGAGCGCACCTCGAGCACCTGCTCGCTGCCGTCGCGGATGGCGATCGTCTCCTCGCGCAGCACGAAGGCTTCGCTGCCGCCCGGAACCGCGTAGCGATCGGGCTGCCCGTCGATCACGCGCTCGAGGTAGAGGTCCTGCACGTCGCTGCCGGTATTCGTGAAGGCCCAGGCCGCTGACTCCGTGCGGCCCAGGATCACGCCGGGCAGGCTCGGCAGCGTGGCGCCGATCACGCTGAAACCGGGCGCCTGCAGGTGCGCGAGGTACCACACGCCCGGCGCCGTCAGCGCGAGGTGGGGATCGTTCGCGAGCAGCGGCTTGCCGCTCTCGGAGCGCCGGCCATCCACGGCCCAGTTGTTGGAGCCGAGCCCCTCGGGTCGCGGCTCGGAGAAGAGGTTCGAGCCGGTGACGGGCCCCACGGTCTCGTACACGCCCGGCAGGCGCAACACCGGTGAGGGATCGCCCGGATACGGAGCGATGAACTCTGCCAGCTGCTCGGGCGAGAGCTGGCGGGAGAGCGAGAGGCGCGCCAGCTCGCCGCCCATGTTGTTGGAGAGCGTCCACGCCATCACCTTGAGCCAGACCAGGCTGTCGATGGCGGACCAGGGCTCGGGCGCGATGCCGAGCAGCGCGAACTCCGGCGGCAGCGGCGGATCCGACGCGAGGAACGCGTTGACGCCGGCGACGTAGGCCGAGAGCGCGGCGCGTGCGCGGGCGTCGAGGCGCTCGAGGTTTTGCTGGGCGACGTGGCGCAGCCCGAGCGTGCGGAACATGCGGTCGCGGCGCAGGGCGGGCTCACCCAGCACCTCAGCGAGCCTGCCGGAGCCGAGGCGACGGTTGAGCTCGAGCTGCCACAGACGATCTTGCGCGTGCGCGTAGCCGAGGCCGAAGTAGGCGTCGGGCTCGGTCTGCGCGAGGATGTGGGGGATGGCGCTCGCGTCGCGCACGATCTCGACGGGCTGCGCGAGGCCTGCGACCTGCAGCGTGCCATCGACGCGGGGTAGCGAGCGGCGGGCCCAGACGTAGGCCCCGAACGGCGTGGCGAGCAGCGCGCCGAGGGCGAACAGCGCGAGAGTGCGCCAGCGCCGGCGCAAGAACCCCCGCGGGCGTGTGGAGTCGTGCATGCTCACCATGTCAAAAGCTCGTTATTGAACCTGCGTATCATTAGCGTCTACTGGAGCGCAAGGCGATCGGGCCCGTCTCTCGGCTGGGCCGCCGGGGCTTGGTCTGCTGCACCAGCGGGCGAAGTTGGGTCGGGCGGCGCGCGAGCGTGAGCGGCGGCGGCACCGGCGATGCGCGGGGTTCAGACCAGTCGTCGTTTGCTGCCCGTGACGCGCCCGGCGACCTCGTAGCAGCGCGGCGGGTGGCTCATGCCTGTCGCGGCGTCCGAGCATGCGGCGGCCATAGCCGGCGCCTCGCGCCCCGACCTGAGCAATATTGGCGCAAGGATGCCCAATACGTCGCTGCGCGAGGCGTGTTTGATGGCGACCCGTGCAGCGGACGCGAACGCGATGCGCACGGAATCCGCGTGCGCATTCTCGCGCCGAGAGCTCGAAGGACGATGGCGAATATGTCAAGCGCTAGGCTCAAACGTGGCGGGGCGGCTCTGGCCGCTTGGGTTGGACTCTCGGGTTGCGGGGAGGGATTGGGCTCCGACGACGCTGGGGAACCAACGGCGCAGCGGGACGAAGCGACCGGCGCAGCGGATGCGGCGGTTGCAGAGGATGCGGCACAGGCTGAGTTTTATGGGCTCGAGCGGCGCGTCGAGATCGAGGTGGAGCTCGATCCCGCTGCCTGGGGGGCGCTGCGGCTCGAGGGGCGCAGCTTGATCGACGCGATCCTCGAGCCCAACATCGAACACAATTATACCTATTTCTCAGCCGACGTCATCATCGATGGCCAGCGTCATGAGGACGTCGCGGTTCGGAAGAAGGGTTACCTCGCGTCGCTCTCGAGCGAACGTCCTTCGCTGAAGATCCACCTGGGGCGCGACGGCCGCAACCTCTCGCACGTCGGTCTGGACGAGCTCACGCTGAGCAACGATCGGCTGGATCCCTCACACACGAACCAGTGCCTCGCGTACCGCGTGTTCGCTGCGGCGGGAGTTCCGGCTTCGCGCTGCGGGCTCGCGCACGTGGTGGTGAACGGGGAAGATCTCGGGACCTACAGCAATGTGGAGCAGATCGGCAAGCCGCTGCTCGCGAGGTACTTCAGCGACAAAGACGGCAACCTCTACGAGGGGCAGCTCCTCGATTTCGATACCGATCGACTGGACCTGTTTCAGCTCGAGACGAACGAGACGAGGAACGACCGCAGCGACCTGGCACGGCTAAAAGCCGCCCTGGGCAGCGACGACGCAGAGTTCGTCGAGCGGCTGGGCGCCGTCCTCGATCTGGAGGCGTTTCGTTCGTTCTGGGCGCTGGAGACGCTGCTCAGACACTGGGATGGCTACGCCGGCAACCGCAACAACTTCTATGTGTACCACGACCCGACGAGCGATCGATTCGTCTTCTTGCCATGGGATACGGACAGGACCTTCAGAGGGGTCAACCCGTTCGACGCGGTGAACACGTCGATCGCCGTGTACGCGCGCGGCGTCATCGCCAATCGGCTGTACGCGTTGCCCGACCAGCGGCAAGCGTTTCGCGAACGCCTCGGCGAGCTGGCGGAGAGCGCCTGGGTGGAGGAGCGCATGAACGCCGAGCTCGCGCAGATCGAGGCGATCGCCGTCGATGCAGCCCCGGAGCTCATCGCCGCACAGCGCGCGCTGGTCGCATCGCACCCGGTCGCGTTGCGAGAAGAGCTGTCGCGCGAGGCGCCGGAATGGATCGACGCGGCGGCTCCGCCGCCGGACGCCTGCGCGGGCGCGCGCGAGGTTCGGGGCACCTTCGCGACGACGTGGGGAACGCTGGCTTCGCCGACCGAAGGCGCCGTTTGGGTCGAGGCGAACATCGACGGTCAGCCGCAGCAACTGACGGGAACCGCCGGCGCTGGGCTGGATGAAACCCTGGGCGACGGCATTCCCCGCTTACGTTTGTCGGCGCGACTGTCGCCGGCGCGCACGCTCGGCGTGGACATCGTGCTGACGCCTCGCGCGTTCGGGCCAGGGGCCACGACGTTCCATGGCCTCGAGACGGTGGGGTTCGTGAACGTCTTCGACTCGGGAACGGCGCCGCTGGCGGGACCGCTGCCCAGCGGCATCCTCAGCGACGGCGTCATCGAGTTCGACGCTGCCGGCACCGAGCCGGGGGCCGCCGTTCGCGGCAGGTTCTCGGGGCGGCTGCTGCAGCTGGGTTGCTTCGTGCGGTGAGCGCCGCCGCGTGAACGGATGCGGCGGCTCGCGCGCTCAGGGCACGAGGAACGCCTGACCGAACGCGGCGTTGATCGTGAACTCGCCCTCTCGATCGCCACCGGTCAGCGGAAAACCGAAGTCGAGGCGCAGCACCTCGCGGTCGATCTGCGGGGCGAGGAAGCGGATGCCGAAGCCGGCGCTCTGCTTGAGGCGGATCTCGGAGATGTCATAGAAGGCGTCGCCGATGTCGTGAAAGAGGGCGACACCGAGCAGGGTCGAGAAGATCTGGAGCGGGCGGCTGCGGAACTCGAGGTTGTGGGCGATCACGCCGGTGCCGAACAGGTCGTCGCTGATCTCGGGCCTGGCGCGGAAGCCTCGCAGGCGGCTGGTGTTGTCGAGGCTGAAGAACACCCTCGAGTAGTTGCGATATCCGTTGAAGAAGTAGGCGTCGGACACGAAGCGGCCCCAGGCGAGACGCGGCGACGTGAAGCGCGCGCCGAGCGAGACGCTCGCGTCGGTCGTCTCCGGGGTGGCGAGCTCGACGTCGTGACCGGCCTCTAGCTTCAGGTAGCCGGTGCCCACCTCCAGCGCGTAGCTCGCCAGGGCGCTCACGCCGAGCAGGCTTCGGTTCGAGACCACGCCGCGCACGGCGGGATAGACCTGGAGCGTGGCGATGGGCCCGAGGCGGAAGTCTTCCTGGAGGCCGAGCGACTCGGCGTTGATGTCGCGGTGGAAGTTGGTCGTGAACGAGGAGACCTGGAAGAACGGGCTGGCGACGACGGTGTTCGGGCGGATGCGGTTCAGGTACCAGCCCGCCGCGCTGCGCCACTCGTCTTCGGTCAGGCTGCTCGGATCTGGCGAGGTGGGGTCGAGCCGGATGCCGGACAAGTCTGCCGGCGTGCGACCGGTGCGGCGAGCCCGGAGCCCGAAGGTGAGGTTCGTCTTGTGCACCCAGCCAAACGAGCGCGTGAACGACTGGGTGAACGCCTGCGAGTTGTAGTCGTACTCGTTCGGGACGATCGCCCGGCGCGTGTTCTCATCGTCGAGCCGGAGGGGCCTCTCCGAGCCTTCGCGCGAGGAGCAGATGGAGAGGCCGCGGTTCGCGATCAGGAGCGTCGTCCCCTCGCTGAAGGCGACGGCGGTCGAGTATGACCACTCGGTGCGCGTCGAGAACAGCGGCCGCGTGTACGCGAAGTCGCCCGCGTAGCCCCGGAGCTCGCCCGTACGGCAGCTGATCGTCGCCTCCAGGCTGGCGCCCACGCGCAGGCGGGTGCCCTCGAGGCGCGGCTCGACGAAGCCGACGCCGATGGTGTAGTTCCGCGGGTCGAGCTCGAGCGTCGCGAACACCTGGCGCGACGTGCCGAACAGGTTCGTCTCGGTGGGGCGCACCGACAGGAGGTCGATCACGCCGTTCGCGAAGCGCCCGTCCCAGCCGGCGCGCAGGCTCCAGATGTCCTTGGTGATGACCAGATAGCGGATGCG
>Ga0247763_1000474_pt1 | contig 23889 bp, 27 predicted proteins | sample UWRJL141409B4_FD_179926 | JGI IMG/M metagenome (GOLD analysis project Ga0247763, IMG submission 179926) | Plant litter microbial communities from Arlington Agricultural Research Station in Wisconsin, United States - UWRJ-L141-409B-4 | ecosystem: Environmental > Terrestrial > Plant litter >...
TTGAAATGTTGGATAGAATCGATATTCCCTTATCCTAGGCAGTTTTCGTCAGTGCGTGCTAGTGGTTTAGGTGGCTTTGGTTCCCGGGCGTGCCCTGTAGGTTGTCTTGTAGGTAGCATCGTGCTGACAGAGCCGATATTAAGGCATGCCCGGTGACGCAACCGCAGCTAGCTCATACTGCACGGAAGCTCCTAGAGAGAATACACCGATCCGGTTATCTTCCTAGTGGGCCTTTCCGAGGATGCGCCGCGATCTCGACCCGCATCTTTGCCATCGACTTCATGAACCCTGGCCGCGTTAACGGTTGCTGATGGTGTTGTATAGACCCGCAAGCAGCGCCGCGTAGTTGATGGCCTCGTCCACTTGCTACTTGGACTCGGCGCGAACCTCTCCATTTCTCCTCCTTCCACACGCTCTCCCGTTTCCCAGCGTCGACGGCTCGCTTCCGCTCCAGATCCACTCTCCTCGACCTGGTGCCCCTTGCGGGCGAGCAGCTCCTTTGTGAGATTAGCTTCTAGGTGGTGGCCGTTGTCGTCGGCGGCGATGCGCTCTAGCCTGTGCTCGAGCAGTCGTGCTGGCCGTTAGGTCAGCGCGGACCCTCGTCCTTTCGATTTTCTTCCATGAAGAGAAACATGAAGGACGATGAGGAAACAGAAGCTTGCCCAAATTTCGACCTCGGGCACAACAACCGCGCAGAAGCTCATTCCAAGGCCGGCAAAATGACGAGGAGAGAAAAGTGTCGGCCGCTGCGGTGGTGATAGCGAAATTGCTCACGACAGCGCGCGGATTTGAAGTTGTGAGTCTCTCATAATGGTGATCGCTGATTGGTCAGATCTAGAAGCGAAGATGTTGTAAAAGGAGAAGGGCTGCCCGTGCACGTCCTCAGGGGCAAGTAAACAGAGGATGATAACCCTAACCCTTACACGCACGTGCACGATATAGTGTGGAAGTGTCAAAGGACCCTCTGCAATGTGGCTGATGTCTACAACACCCAAATGAAGTCCCATTAACATTGAAGATAACTAGCATGGCGCATCGACTGCTCGGTACAGGCCAGAGGGAAAAGCCACGTCCGGGCGAGGACGCGAAGCCCAAGCCGGTACCGGCGTCTCCGTGGAGATAGTTCCTCCTTAGACGATAGCATCGTTGTTGCGTTCGAGTTTGTAGATGAAGGGCCAAATGGGTGCCCTGGCCAAGAAAGCGGCCGTGAAGATGTTCTCGATGGTGTTGCCGAAAGATGAGCATCTGCTTGGGGTTTGGTTTGCCTCGACCGCTCCAGCCCCCTCAACCAGTCAGCCTCGGAGTGAAATGCGGATTGCAATGAATGAATGGATTGAAGCATATGTGAAATCCCAGGCCCCGAGGCGTGAGCGCCCCGACACGAAACCAAGGCCTACGGAGGTACGAAGCCAGAGAGGTGGTCCCCTTAGACAGTTCGGCAGACGACCAGCCGAACAATGCCGTGCCCGACGACACTATGGATGTAGTAACAGTCCACTACGATGAGATCTGCACCAGTTCAGAGCCAAAGCCAAAGCAAAAGCTGCAGCCGTCGATGCCGCCGCTTATGGAAAAGAGTAGTGGTTCCGTCTCTGTTCCCGTTTCTTCCTCATGAATGATCCGAAACCAGATGTTGAGGAGCGACGCACCTGCCACGAATATTCCCAAGACAGCGACACCGACGAGTAGCGCAAACTTAGGATGGTATGGATGACATACCAATGGGCGGATGATGAATCTATTGAGAGCAAAGGTTTTTCACCTGCAGGACCGGCGACGGACTCTTTCTTATTCAAGCTGCCGACACAGGCGGCGCACGGTCGTGCTGGAGTCTTACTTGAGACACCCTGGTTGTGGCGAAGGGTGTTTTCAACGGGTCGTTATACATGAAACATAGCCTTGCACAGATAGCCAATGACATCCGAACCGATCATGATGGTGAAGAGCAAAAAGCGACGCAGTAGTCGAAGCAAGGAATGTGCAAACGGAGAAAATCGTACGATAAGGAGCCCCGTGACAGGATGAGCGAGAGGACCATGGGCGAGCCGGACGCAGGCGAAGGCAATATGTGCACCAAATAAAAAATGGGGTGGAAGAAGTATCGCCCTGATAAAAGAGAGCCAAAAGGAAAGGGCGCACCCGCTGGGAGTGGCCAACCCCCCCCCTAAAAAGGAGTGTAGGCAGAGCCTAAATATTCGTCAAAAACGTCACTAACTTGAATAGACTTGGTTATGCCAACGTGTGTTAGTTCTGAACTTCAGGATCTGGTTTGCTCTGATGTTGTCCTCCTGGGCAGCCATGATGGCAAAATCTCCGTCGCTGCTCCGGCCCTCAGCTTGAAGTATCTATTCGGCCCGTTTGGATGCCTGACTTGTACCTCGCGGTGAATATTATCATTAGAATTGGTTTGTCATTACATTTTGTCACGCAATGGCACACCACTGAGTATATGCGGTTGCAGATCACCTATATGTTGACATCCAAGACCAAGGCTATTCGTGATTATAATGCGGGAACATGTATCAAATGTCGAAGATTGATGTGCCCGTCGTACGTCTGAAACAATTCCAGACTCGGATGCTGGCGATCCAGGAATACCTCGGGTTTCGACGGAATCGACGTCCAACTGCTTCATCGAAGAACGGCGACGAAAAGCTAACCAGCCATCTGCTTCCGCGCAGCCTTTCTAAACATCACCAGATTGCTCAGATCGCTCGCCTCACAATCTGGCAGCTACTAGCAGCTCGCACTAGGATCCCGTCGTCCACAGCAGCCGTGCCATCGCCTTTCTCGATAATTTCGAGTGCCTGCTCAAGTAGCACCAGCACCTCCTCAGTAGTAATAGCAAATATATGGCGGCCACCTACGTTGCAAGCCATATTTTGTCTCGTAATCTCTAGTTTACGTCCCCTGGGGGTGGCACTAGAGTGGCTACTAATGAACGAGCCTGGCAGACCGTGACTGACTGAGTGATTGTTAGTGGTCTGGATAGTCTACTTGCTCGTGACCTTAGCTGTGTGGCCTGCTTCTCCTTATTGCCGACGGCACTTATCACCGAAGCGATAGTTGCCTCATTGTTGCTCTCCGTGGTAGTGCGCCCTTCTACGCATTCCCGAAGGTGACCTTCGGTGAGGTCTATCGTGGTGATCTGCGTGTTATGTTGTTTGGTCCTGCACCCTCAGCGCTGATAAACCCCGGGGACAGCGGGACCTCTGATAGACTTGTCCGGTCCCAACTCAGCAGGAAGTTTTGCTCTGAAACCGTTTTTACAGGGTGCTTTTGCAAGCGAATCTGATCGTAGCACTCGCTATCTACCGAGTTTTAGACTAGTATTCTGATAAGTAGCTGGACTTTATTTGCAAGCTCTATCTAACTGTAATGAGAAACCTGGCTTAAGCCTTACCTCACTGTCACCACACCATGGTACGCCGCCTGGAGAGTCCGTCTTTAATTTAACTTTGAGAATGGACCTGTTAATTTCCTCTTTTCATTTACCTCTGATTCCGGCCTAATTACGGCGAAAATGACAATACAAGTAACGCCAGGTTCCATTGGAGATATCTCCAAAAACAAGCATTTCTTCTCCGGCTTTAAATAGCCCATATAATAGCTGTCGCCTTGTACAATCCTCTTAGCTGTTTGGGCAAAAAATTCCACTGCCCATCCTTTAGCAAGATTGCGAAAGGGGCGTAGATATATGGCAAGATAAGAAAATGGGCTCTTAAAGGGAACAGCAAATACATAAGTAGCGAAGCCGTCACCTCCCCAGCTGCTTTGTGGTTTGGTGACACGTTTTTGGCCTTCTGGGACAATGTAAAATGGGTTTTTAGGAATTCCATCATCAGCCCTGAGGGGAATGTAAAGCTTCCGTAGATAATCAGCAAATTTAGAACCTCCCGATTCGGATTCACCTTCGTTCTTTGAAGCCTGTCGTCGGTGTTTTTTGTTTTCAGTTTCTTCCGTCTCGCTTTCGGTGCTAGTGAAATCGGTGAGGATCGCACCGCCAGAATCAGAGTCACTATCCGTTTCGTCGTCGGGGTTTAAATCCGTTGATTTATTAGAAACAAACAAACTGTCTTCGCTGTCCTCTTCAGTTTCGTCAAGCATGTCAATTTCATTGTCGTAATCATCGAGATAGATTCCTTGGTCCCTATATTTTCGCTTTTCTGACAATTCATCAACATCTTGTTTCCTTAGCCGCGCGATTCTCTCCTTTATTTTCCTTTGCCTTCGCCGCATATTTTCAGCTTTCTTAATACGCCTTTTAGGTTTCTGAGCGTAAGAATCCATTTGATATTTGCCTTTTATTCGTATTGGAAGTAGTTATCTTAGGGAGGGAAATATAAGACTGAACTAGGGCTTGAAAACAGAATCAAAATCGGGTGATTCTACTAAATAGGCCATTCGGTATAGCTTTATATATCCGTAAACCCTGCTTACCTGACGAGATTTGGGCCCTCAAGGGACCATTTTCAGGCCCTTTTAATCTAGGTAAGGAGAACGTATACATTTATGACCAGAACTAGTCCCCACATTTGCTTCATTTCAGTAAGGAGGGGACCCAAATCTGGGCCACCGGGCGTGCATTATTAGAAAACACCTATGTCACGACCCAGCAGGTCATGACCTAAGGAGGGGGCACAGACCAGCTTAGCTAACCAACCACTGAGCGCGGAGTGCAACGACCGCAAGCCCCGGGATAGACCAATTAGAGAGATTCCCGGGTTCCCGGAGCTGAAGGCTCGGGACCTCAGGATGGGCATATCTAGGTGATATAGATAGCTATCATCATGGCCACGATGGATACAAAAACTTCTGGTTTTTCATACAAGTATTCGATTTGCCAATTGATCAGCGTCATTCAATTGTGTCCTACTGTACAGCTTGCCTGTGCACTATATACGACCATTGTGACATTGTGACACCCCGTCTGTGAGGACTTGCTTCAACATTCTGTCTCCCATACCCCAGCCCCCTAGTGGTGCCTCTCATTCTTTGGGCCTTCCTCAACCACGCGACTCGGTCTCGACCTTCCTGGGTCCAGGTTGCAACAATGCCGTGACGTCTTACTCCCTGTGGTAGTTCATGTTTAACGTGCTACAATGCTCAAGATAAGCAAACTCTCTATCTCTATCGTCCAACAAAGCGGTTTCAGGTAAAGAGCAGGGCAAGCTAAAACAAGCAAAGCCCTGAAACCCTTAACGTTGGCCCACAACTACCTTAAAATTCTGGCGCATTTTACTTTCTCATGAGAGGTAGCGGCTTCAAGATTGTCGAGGTCAGGTCGGAAAGTTAGATGCCATGTATCTGCAATTTATGGTAAAGTAGTTAGTACTGTGCTGATTTTGAGCTACCGTTGGCAATGTGTCAACTACTTCGTAAAGCAATTCCATTTTATCGCTCATGGAACACTGATATGACTTCACCTCATGTGGTCCACCAAGTGCCAGGTCATACCGATCTTGAAATTTTCAACCCCGCCAATTGTAGTTACTAAATAAGTAGCTAAAAAAACCATTTGTTCGTTCAGAGGCTCTCCTAGAATTGCACTATTAAGATCGGGAAGAGATTTAATACTTGCTTTATTAAGAGATAACCTTAACCCGGTCGAACTAAGAATTCGGACTGTATGTAAGCTACCTTACATAATAAACTTCAGGATAGGCCTTGGCAAGGATGGTGAGACCTGAAACTCTGGTGCGTCTTGAGCGAGTTTGACGTCTTGTGCTTGCAGCATACGATTCTCACCGCCCGCAACCTGCTGTCATTTCACACGTCTGCTCATTTTCAATCAGCTTCGAAGCGATAACTAGTGGTAGCCGAACCATGTAGGGAGCCGTATCCCGCTGGCGCCATGAGCGGAAACGCGATTTTCTGCTCTGGCACGGTGATGCCATGCAGCTCATCAGTTTCACGCTGTGGTGGCACCTGATACGGCCGGCTAGTAGAGATATTTGGGTGAGGAGTGGACTGATAAGGGTTGGGTTTTTGGGCAAGATTGAAAGTCGTCAGGTCACGTCGGGGGATGAAATGGCACGACGAAGCTGATGAGCTACAGGAATGCTGGGAGACAGTTTCAGGGGGGAGTATACAAGGATATCGGAATTCGAACACTTCGATTGTGGGAACGGAGGTGATAGGATTGAGTTTAGGATATCCGGCAGCAGATTGTGGTTGCTTGCGAGTTTGAAGGGGGGGTTGTGGGTATGGCACTGGTGTGGCCGGGCTATGGCTCCCCATGTCGGGACATCAGAGTGCTAATGCGATGATTGAATCATGAGTGTTTGAGACGTACGTGAGTAGAATAATATGGAGCTCGACGTGGTCCCATTTTTTGTCCCCAGGAGGTGCCCATTTTCCGGTCCACCGCCGTGGACCTAATTTAGGTCTTGGGAACGCTGTAGACGGCTAATAAGGGTGCAGCTATGGAAGGCCGCCCAGTTTTGTCATTAAGCTATATTTCCAAGCACTGAAAAGGATATTTCTTACCGAGGCTCTTCCATGACTCTAGAACTCGTCAACAACAAGTCAACCCGATGGCTCGTAACCCACTGAACATCAGGTGGTTAGGGTACACAAACGAACTTTCGAAGTCATTCGCAGTTCGGACAAGAGGTCTATTTAAAAAATCTTGTGAGCTAGAGAAGATATGTGGCGTCAAGGTCGCTCTTGTGGTATTGGTAGACAACGGCCCCGTGTTCATTTACAATGAACAGACAGCACGCTATATCGTCAGTCAACATTCCAGAAACAGGTTCTTTCGTTTCGAAGCATCGGGCCAGATAACCGCCAACAATACCTCGATGCTGTCAGATATAACGCAGCTATGTGATCCAGAGACAATAGAAGCAGCTACGAATTTGCTCCATCTACGTTCAGAGGATATAGCCTAAGCTAGGCGGAAAGTTTTTAGAGGCTATCTAGACACCAAGATATTTAATCACCGCTAGAGAGCGCAGTAAAATCTCTCATTATGCAACCGTCATATTCATGTGACATATAGATATCAATCGCTCGGTTCCTCTTGTCATTCTGAAGGGGTGTCTTTCAGTCTGAAATAAGCTTGTTGCCCATAATTTCATGAAACCGTACGACCTCCTCAATCTATCATTACTCTAGAGGAGTTCCATTGAAACCGTCCACCAAGCCAGTATTGCCATTCCGTCTGACTCCTTCACCCAGGACCAATCCATCCCGGCTCTGCAATTTTCCTAGGGCTTCGACTACGCGGTCATAGTCGCCAAAGAACTGATGGACCCTCACATCCCCATTTTCTTCTGGCCCTATCATCCCATGCCCCAGAGTAACCCCCCAGAGCTCACCCACCTTGATCGCATGAGCATCGACATCTTCGTCCCTCTCCAACAGAACCGAGTAGATAGACCCGGTATATTCCACCTCATCTCTCGCCACATTCTTCGGAAATACCCAGCCCTGGTCTTGCGATAATAGAACTGGATGCCACGGCGTAACGAGTACCTTATCACCCACAAGACATAATCTCTCTCCATTCACCGGTGTCTTCAGCACCTCAATTATCTTCCTCGGCCCTCTGGGTGTCAACACCATCATGTTTGGTCTCAGCCTGTTAATTGGAATAGCTGTCCCGTGGTCATTGCCCAACCCTGTCCCTGCTGCAAGTGCCACCATCGAATTCTCTGCGAAGCAGGGGTTACTAGATCGGTTGTAAGAACTCATCTGGATGGTCCCCTGAGAACAAACTCCTCGGCTCGGTTTCGGCGCGGGCAGAGCATCAAACGCCTGGTCGAGACGGTCCCTGCATCGGATGAAAACAGGGCTCTCTTGTCCGTACATCAGCGGCCCAGGATCTTTGAAGCTATTGCACACCTGTCGTGCGTGCGCACCCGCCAGACTAGGGAGATAGTGCTGACCCCACCGGCGGTAGTAGTCATTCCTGCTGAGTGCCATGGCGACCTGACCTGTGCGCATTGGTCCACAGAGATCCTTAAGAAGGGACTGACAAAAAGGGTCGGAGGCGTACTCAGGCGCCGAGGCAGGGAGAGTAGCAAGAAAAGCGTCAAACTCCTCAGTAGTGTTTTCCGGGAGGTCCGATACGTGCTTGTGCTCCCCATTTAGCTGAAGGGGACTAAAGGAGAAGATATAAGCTATTATGGCAGAGCGGGAGATGTGGTAGGCGATTTCTGCTGGGGTAAGGGACAGCGAAGGGTTGGAAATGTCCCGAGTTGTTGCGATGGTCTCTTTTGTGGGCTTAAGATGTTGGTATTCGAGAACAGCGGTGACCCTCAAAGATGATTGTTCCACGATATTAGCTAATCGACTGCTCTTAAATCCGGGATGATATCGCAGATAGATGTCGCGAGGATGGCCGTATTGGAGGTTGTTGAGAGTAATTGTCAACTGCATGGTGGCATTTGGGCCGAGGCCCTTAGTTCGAATAGGCTCTTGCTTATCAGCCGACTCTCCGGTGGTTTCTTCGAGTCCGAGGACCGCCGAGTACCTCAGCCGTAAAAGGGAGTTTGTCGCGAATGTCGATTGAAGATTGGCGACTGCATGTACGAAAATAGTTCCCTACTTTCCGTCAGAACTCCAAAGTTTCAATACAATTGCATAGGACCTACAATCATTCCAGCATCTGAGATAAACGAATAATTGCCTCCCCCAACCTCAGCAATGGACTTGAGTAAGTCGGATCTAAGTTCGTAACCAAACCCGAATGTGTGAATTGTGGCTGGGAGTGGACCCATTTTGCGTAGTTTTGAAACGTAACCTTGAGATGGGCACCTGATAGACGTAAGTACCCTATAACAATGTGTCTGAGATTAGGGGGACATACATGTGGTTCGGTACACCGTCAGTAAGAACCATGAGCGCTGGTGTATTTCCGGCCAAAGGGTTGGTATTGAAGAGTTTAAGGCCTTGCTGGATTCCGGCCCAGAGATTTGTGCAGCCGTCTGGTTTTAGATTTTCGAGTTTCATTCCTGTGTTTTCCTTGTTTCCCGGATCCATCGGTGTGAGTGCCTGAATGACCTATTCCAGAAATCGTCAGATGAGACACACTGCTTTCTAAAGGAAATATCATACCTTTGCGTCATTCGAAAAGGTAACAATGCCCAACCGATCGCGATCGTTCAGAGTTTCCATAATAGTCCTCGCAGCATGTTTTGTGAGATCCAAAATCGATAAACCGTTACGTTCCGTAGTCTCTCCAGATTCGCTCGGAACGGAAGCCTCTCCAAACATGCTGCCAGACACATCAATGACTAGAACAATGTCGGAAGGGACATGTGTAAGATCTGTATCAAGGGGCTCACGGGGTGGTCGGATTTTGACCAGGAGGCCGTCCGCCGAAGGAAGGGGGTGGATTTGTAAGAGATGCTCTGTAGCCGGAGAAAGAAGTTTATTTCGTATTGGCAGTATTCGCTCTTTGGTTCCATGATCATGTTCGTGTTCCGTGTCGTCGATGTCATTGTGGTCGATTACCGTGTAATCGCTCTCGAGATAATCGCTCTCCAGGTACTCGATCTCCATGGTGGATACGACACTCCTTGTGAAGGCTCTGCGCGTTCGCAATTTCAGTGTCTTCTAGAAGAGATGAGGTCTATATGATTTAGGTTTCAATTTTGGGGAAGTGGATAGGAATCACGAAATGACAACCCTGCCGCGGGCCGTGACCAAAGCTCTCTATAATTCGAAGACTGGTTCCTAGACGTCCTTGACGACTCGTTTGATGAAGCAGTGAGGGAGTTGTTGACGACAGAAAGTAAGACGCAAGTGGGATTGGGAGGTGGGAGGGACTATGGTAATGTCACTGGAGTCGGAGTGACGATATATAGCCCAAATAATTTTAGAGATCGAAGACAACTACAGCTCGGTTGCGTCAGATTTCTTGAATATACGAAAATCGCAATCAGCCTGTGGCGCATGGGGCGCAGACGGGCCCATTTCTAGGCCACCCTAGAGTTTACGGGCAAGATTTAGGCCCCCTTCCAACAGCCCCTACGCCACGTCAAGGATCAGGGGATAAGAAGGATCGGGGTGGGTAACCCTCGATTTATATGAATAAAGGAGTAGTAACTCACTGTGAGGTAACTCTCCGTCCGAATGCACTGCCAAAGAGGCTGGAGGGACGTACATTCCTGCTTGTAAATAGTCGTCTAGATAGACAATGTGGAGAGTACTTGGCCAACAGAAGTGTCGGCGACAACCTCAAGATGCCAGTTGGATAAACACAGGGAAAAGGTTTTGAATCTGGGGTTCTTGAACTGGGGCGTTTGTGGTGGCAATATGGTGAGGCTGAAATTCGAGTGCATGCGTCGGGCATGGCGGTGCTCTCAGCAGATCCCCGCCACGCGATCCTGAGCAGAACGAGGATCTCCTCCGAGAGAATAACACCAGCCGCCGCGACATCGTAGGCAACGCCGAAGCTTGGCGCAGGAATACGCACGAGCTCACCGAGGGTAGCAATGCCACCAAGATACAGGCCTAGCTCCGTGAAAGCTGTTTCCTCAAAGCTCAACTAGCGCGTAGTCACTGCATAACTAACGCTTGATCATCGGGCAGCCGAGATACCAGTCGCCACTCGATTCAGGCTTAGTGGTAATAGCCACAGGACAGATAAGGCGCGGAAATGACTACCATAGATTGCTGAGCGTGCCCTGCAGAAAGACAGCCCGTGATGGCTGTAATATTGAGAGATACCATTCCTGAATGGTGAGCAGGCGGGGAGATTGCTGGATAAGGCTTTTTGAGCCGTTCTCAGCAGATAGAAAACTATATGATGCAAAGGAGTCCCCACTCAGAGCCCTCTACTAATTCCGACCAAAAGAAAGACAAATTTCATTTTTATTTTATATACATTGCAGTAATATGATGTGACAATAGTATATGAAGTCGCGTTCTCTTGCTAAGGCGTTTAGCTCTTTTCACTGCTTTAACGGGGAAATAGAGGGATCCGATTCGTCCGTACTTTCCCTCTTGAGCGAATGCATATTCAATATTATTCATCTCGGCCATCCTTACACCGAAGTCGCCTCATAAACAATATGCTCACGGCTGCCAAAACTTTGCCCATCTTGTTGAGTGTGGGTCGACACCTCCGTCCTGGTTCTTAACACTCTCAGCTCAGTATTATCATCGGATGGCGGGGAATGTGAAATCCCCATTGCACTTTGGTTTTTGCGCCATAAACCGGATATCAGGTTTTTCATGTGGCCGGGTAACCGTGATACCAAGGCTTTGAATGCTGGAGTACAAGAGAGGATGATCGCGCTATTGACTTCAATCTCGGCCCAAATGAGTAGAGGAACTAGATCCCAGGTCGGGTCTGTTTACGTCGGGCCCGTTAGATTCTTATCGTATAGATCAGCGGAATAGTCTCGCCACTAACCCTGCGTTGGCGGTACTAATAGCTCGAAGATGGTTTTTATCCGGACACCACTTGCTACGAGGACGCTATAATTCGGTCAGCATTCCCTTCGCCAGTATCTTTTTGTGTTGACATACACAGAACCACACGTGAGCATACATGTCAATATCAGGCGTCGTTTCAGGGGCACTGCTCTCTGTCAGCTATAATCGCTCTGGAGCCAAGTGCAGACCCACTTTGCAAGTTCCACAGGGTTGGAATCGGCATGATGAAAATAGCGATATCTGCCACCATGTTGAAGGCTGCGTTGGAAAAAAGAAATGTAGATTCATCGACGCACTTACCCAGGACCGACTGGTCCCAGGCGCGCTGGATCGGTGTGCACATGAAGATCGAGAGAGTGGTAAAGGTGATACCGACGGCGACCACGAATCCGATTCCCGTGAGGATCACTCGTCCAGCAATCGCCAAGGTGCAATAAAACGCGAGATACGAGAACTTGATGAAGAGATGCGAGAGGTTGAAGGTGATCTAAAGATTTTAGTTATCAGATAATTTGAGGGAGCGGTAAGGAACCATACCCCGGACCACCAAATCAGCTGAAGCATCGGCACCAATTTATCTGGGCTCACGTCGGTGCCATGGAGCCCTAGACCATATTTGGTTGCTGGAGTATAGATGGTAAGTAAGGAACTGTTAATCGGAGAAGAAATCAGGTACCCATGAGCTGCAGGAGTGCCTGTGAAATAGCTGGCAACATTGCAATGGTAATCCACACTATTAAATGTCAGCGGCCATTTATGACAGTGGCATATTGAGATGGAGAATGAACCATCGTCCCAACCTATTCGACGCTCGGTCAAAAAGCGACGGGCGTAAAGCCGTACCAACACCGAAACCGAAGATAGAACCAGGAGGGTTGCGATAACGGCGCTGATAGCTGGTCTTCTATCTTCCAAGATCTCGTTCTTGGTCCAGTTCCCGTCTGGTTCAATAGAGCGGCTGAAGGTACGACTGTTACACTTGGGAAGTTTCCACTGAGCAGATTTCGCATATACGGTATAAGTGTGCCGGAGCGTGGTAAACATGGTGGGTACTGAAGTGCCTCTACTGTCTGCACAACACCAAGATAGATTTTAATATATGGTTAAGTCTGTAGTAAAGTGAGACAATCTGAATGTGAGCTCTACGAGGCGTGGCGTAACCCATATAAGGCATCCTCCAAGGACCCACATTGCGCGACATGGCGGCCGCCCTCCTCGAATCTCCCATCAAAGGGCCGCGCAAGCAGTCAGTGTTCCACAAAATTCTAAAAATGGCGACCAGGTAGTGTAAGTTTTGGGGTGGGGGGTCCCAAACTCTACTAGTCTACAGGTCGTATTGTGACCAACGGCTCTGTCAGCTAGGTCGTGAGCATCATCACGAAGGATAGTAGAAAGCAGGCTCGAGTGTACTTCAAGTGTCAATATGGCTAAGTATCAAGAATAATGAGGCACTGCGAAGAGGCGTATTAGCTCTTGGCGACTGTGGGCGCCGAGAGTTGAGTCAATCCATTTGTGAGTCGGTAGCGCGCAAGCCACTGCTGACAGTGGGCAAAACCCACTCCGGCTCTGCCACACTCGAGCATGTTGGGAGACGAGCTTCTGTGAGCTTCGAGATGGCACTGCGAGGCCCGGGCGTTGTTAGGCCTCGCGTCGGGGTGGGAGCAGTCCATGTTCATACCGTCGGTCAGAGTACGGTTGCGAATCTTCTTCGCTGCCTAGCAGAGCCGAGCGGAAACCCAAGCATCTCATGTCCCCACAGACGAGCGAGATTCGTCTACGCCTCCGCGTTTGGTCCGCCTCAAATGGCAGCTCACCAGGAAATAGGATCATGCTTTATCATAAAACCTGGTTCGTATATCAGCATGCGCGTCGAGACGGGGCGCCATCATGGTCGTGGGCCGTACCTTCGAGGTGGCGACTGAGACTGACGGCGTGATCAGAGTGGACCCTCCAAATCTGAAGTGATCCACTCAGAGATTGATTGTAGGGAGCAGGGGACGCGGGATGCGGCAATATTGTGCGTCGCGACAAAGAAGTGGTTGATGACAAGGACTGGCCGTGGCAGGATAGATTGGAGACGAGAAGGAGACAACTGGCGCAGAGATAACATATTCAGAGTGACCGTGAGGGAGAGTCGGCAGTGCGTGTTTTTTACATGCTCGCCTTCGCCATGACCGACAGCCGTAGAACGACGGCGGTGCTCATCATCGCTGGCTTCAGCGTCCTCTCTGTTCTTCAAGTCGCCCCGGACCCCACGGGCATCGTGCTTGTCTCACAGTACGTCTGCTGCCTCTAGCAATCGTGCCCTGCGTCTGAGCCATCCACGCCGCTTCCACTTTATCCTGCTTTCTATCAGCTTACGCAGCCCGCTTTTGTGATCCTCGTCTCGCCGCCTGGATGACGGAGCGTCTCGATTGTCAATGATGCCGCCACGAGCGGCGTCTGCTTCGTCGACCGCGACTACAATGAGTTCGAACATCGATACACAGGGCAAAGCTGATTCTAACAACATTGTTCTCAAAATCAGGCTCAATCATACGAGACCGAAATGTGTTACGCCCTCATGCCTTAACCGATTCAGCGGCCGAGATAAGGGACGGCGGGTTTGATTGATTGCGAGTTTCTCGGAGACACCTCCTGAGCATTTTCACCGTCTATTGAGCCTCCACCGAAAAGATTTGGAGAAATTGGATTTGCAAAGAAGTTGAGTGTGGCCAGAATCTGGTAGCTTTGCACTTGAGTTAGAGGCCCTGCAATTGGAAGAGTGAGAAACTGGTCCAAAAGTGGGATCGGATTCATTCCGCCATCAGTGGCCCACTTTATGGCTCCTATCCAGCGTGACAATTGACGAAAGCTTTCCGATATAAAAATCAGCCATACAAGCGGATAATGTTGAGTTAGCCTTTTCTTGCCGATAAGATCTCTGTTTTATATTTAAAAACCTTACAATGCTCGATGACTTAAAGTCGTTAATTTCCGAACCAAGCGAGACTACGCCGCTACTTGAAGGGGCGGCGGCAAGTCGACGCTGCACGCGTAAATCCCGGCTTAAGCTACGTTGGATGACGCTCAAAGTAGGCCGCTTGATAATCTTCGCATACCCACCCCACCAGTTGACTAAGTACAAGTAAAGTATCAGAACCCGGTGTAACCAGAAATGGTTACATTACCTAGGTGCGAAACCCGAAGCTAACATTCGTCCACAAAAGATAGCCAATTCCATCAGTACGTCACGCAGCAATTCCTGACCGATCGCGGAAAGAGCACATAGAGAATAAGGAGCGGGCGGACACAAGATAACACACTCTCAGAAGGGATGGCCCAACCGAGCTACCAACCCGAAGGGCCGACGGCCCTGCCGTCACCGGCAGTGGGCAGGGAGGCGGCATATGGCCCTGCCACATAGTTGCTTATTTAGGTTGTTGTGCTCGGCGCTTACCCTCAATTCCCGAAGAAGCTGCCAGAATATGCCTTCAAGCAAGTGGGTCTTGGAGTTGTGAGAACCTTGCATGGCACACTGCTAGGAATCTATAATTTTCCTATTAATATTCGGGTTATTGTAAATACTCGTATTTAATCGGTGAAATCCTCGGCTTTTGCGCGCTAAGTTCCACTGCCTAAAAGGATATGGGACAACTTTTCCCGGGTTTTAGCGCGCGAGCATGCGGCATCGCCACTGCCCCACTCTGCAAAGCCGACAACAATAATTTTAGCACCACGTCGGTGTGATACTTACATCTGTCAAACATATATAACACCCAAACGACCATCGAAAGCATAGGTTGATTCCGGCAAAGGCCATCAGCACAACACACGACTACTGACACAAGATGTCTGCTTCCACAAACCAAACCTTATCCCAACACGGTAGAGAGACACTCTCTGATGTAAGTAGCTGCTGCCTTCAATACGATGATTCTTGCTTATAGTTTCGTAGGGTACTTGCACTGTGCCTTTGCTGATCGAACACCATGCGCAACACATCAGCGTTGTTGATTTGAGACTGCATATCACAACAGCGACTTTGGGCCAGATGAACGACTGTTTTCCGGTTTCAATTTGTGAATACGCTACGGCGCTGACATGTTTGAGCGAGCGTTATGCTCAAAAAGCGGCTTCTTGGAGAGAGTTGTATTGTTGTCTTTGTGAAAAGTATGCACAGTTGGAAGAGAGATATGAAGAAGCATTGGCTGTTAATTTTCAGTTGGAAAACGACATCGCGGATAAAGTTAAAACGATTCACAGGAAGGACGCATTCATCGAACTTTTCCAGAAGGAGATCGATACGCTGAAGGCGTATGAGGCAAGCGAGACACTTATCGCAATGTCTCAAGAAGGACATAAGGATTCCAAACATGTGGGACTTGAGTCAGCTAGCTAAACGGAGTGGGTCAAGGGCTGACGAGTGCGTTTTGTTGGTGAAAACTTCCATTGTATAGCAGAGAAAAAAGTTGATTGGCCACTACTAGAGCTCTGACAGTAAACTTCCACAAGACTATCATATAAATACATCAAGTATTCACCGCTGGAGTATCTCGCTAATATTCCCACACTTCACTTATTTCAACTACAGTACCTCGCTTATATTGTCTAGGACGAAAATCTAACTCCTTTATCGAAATGGTATCATCAACTCGATCTTGAAGCAATCTGCGAATCTCATCACTCATCTCATCGTGTACACATACTGGCCTAAAAGTCAGTAATAGTTAGCAGCTATCAAGGGTGGAACTTACAAGAGATTACGGTGCGACCCTTCCGCTGCTTCATCTCAAAGTCGATGACTTTTTTGCAATCTACTGCGGTATACTTCATGTTGATGCGTCCAAGCTTTATTTGAATCCCAAGCCGCGGCTGGATGGGAGAGTTGGGCAGCAGCCCAGTAATGACATCGTCGTAGTCACCATACCGGTTCTTCGGTGTTGGTTTTGGGAGAAATTCATCTAACACGAAGATGTGGATATCAAGGATCTGAAGTACGTTAGCCTATTCTGACGACAGGTTGGGTAAATTAAGCGTCGCGCTTACCCGGCCGGTATCCTTCTCTATCAGCTGCTCCATTCTATCAGCTACCCACCCCATTTGTACTTAAAAGATCAGCATATTTGCACTTTAAATGGTATATAGGCTACTTACTCTCAGAGTCGACCTGCCAAAAGAGCGAAATCCTCCTCGTTTTAACCTCACAGTTATGGTAACCGTCGAGAAGTTGATCAACGTAAGACAGTTGCCCTGCAATTCCTACACCAGTTGCGAAGAGTAAAACTGTGCCGTAGGAGTCAAGGCAGAGCTCTTTCCCATAAGGACCTTCAATTACAGCTCTCATGCCAGCAACTTCACTGAGATAATTCTCTTTATAAAAATCTCTCCTTTCAGGGTCGGGGCCAAAAAAATCCTCCCGATGCAGAAAAAGATGCTTTGTAAACCCTCGGTGCTTCTGAACGATAAGTACTGCATAATAGTCATCGTTGTTACGATACCACCAGGCTACATAGAATGGATGGAGCTGAGCGAAAGCAGTATAACTTACCCCTGGTATGCAGAGGTAAATGTATTGGCCTGCTCGTGGCTGCCACGCTCTTGACATTTTAACGTGCACGTGAACAGCATCTGATAATGCAATTTTCTCTCCGTTTAAATTTGGATATGTTATGCTGTGTATTGTCGCTCGACAAAGAGGCTTCTTATACCTTACATTGCGGTAAAGTATCTGCGCAAATCTCACGATTCCAGTAAGGATTTGAAGGCATACCCCCGCGAAAAGATATAGCGTGGGTGCTGCCTGAAGGGGTGTCGGTTTATGAAGGTATATAGCAGCAACAGCTCCTATGCTGAATATTAGGTGCGAGTTTAAGAAGGTCTCATACCACCGCGAGCGTAAAAAGCCAGATAATAGGATGGACAGAAAAACCGCTGCCGCCTAAGCACGTTAGCATCCCAGTTCACCTGCGCAGATATTTTTCTTACCACAAGACCAGTGATTTCTGACAGAGTATTGAAATTTGGCTTATAGGTAGGCCATGCTGCAGCAAAATGTATAATACCCTCTATAAGCGCAACTCTCCCAAGCCATCGGTGCATTCGTGCGTACGCCCGTAAGCCAACGCCGCAGCGACTTGCGACAATATTCATCTGGCCCCCTGAGAAGAGTGGCATAAGATTAATAACGGAGAGCAATCCAGATCGTGCGATGAGCCCAGGGACATCTCTAATGCCAATTGATAAGGCAAGGGCATTGGCCGACAAGAAGGCAACGAGAATTAGAAGGTCGAACCGTGTTGTTTTACCAGACGTACTAAAGCATCGGGGTATCTGTGGGTAGAACAAGTGCTTGAGAAAGAATACTTTCCCGTAGGTTTGAACGATTTTGCCTATCGAAGAGACTACAGACACTATGATGTATGATGCGATGAGGCTTCCCAACGCAATTGCGTACAAAGCGGTGATATGCATGGTGAAGGCGATGATGAGAGAGCTTGGCTAAGCGCCGTAATCTGCAGCACGAAAAAATGGAACTGTGACTTTAAATACAAGGTTAGTGGACCAGAAATGGACCAAGATACAGCCACACCTATTTTCAAAACACACATGCCCCGGTTTCAGGCCCAAGGGCTATGTATTTTAACCCCAGTTCTCCTACACCTGCACATTCAATTCAATATTTTACGGCATGTGAAAAATGGCTATTCAAAAACCAACGGCAAGGAGACATAAACGGAAGCTCAGACGAAACCTGGAGGGTTTGCTGAGTAAATGCTACAAGTACGGGGAGCTCAAAGGCGTCGAACTGGCGTTATATATTGAATATACGGAGAAAGGAGAATTCGTGTCGTACGAATCAGATGGATTCTCCTCCCACGACAACATTATAGAGAAGGTAAGCGAGATTTCGGCGAATAGTTGCAGCACATGTTAACCTTGATTAGAAATTAAACCCTAAGTCCAGAAATTATACCCCACGAGATGTAAAGAGCAAGTCACACGTGGAGACGGCTGAAGTTGATCCTCGCAAAGGAACCAAAAATCAAGCGGGAACTGCAGGAAGGATCAAGATGAGAACAGTGAGAGAACCACCCGCAGACGAATTCCCGGAGTTTCCGGAATTTCGGCTGTCAATACTGGAGCGAGCGAGGCCGTGGTTGATACATTAATGGATGAGCATTCTCGCTGCCGAAGGATTTAGCCTCGGGTTTTTGTTTTGCGTGAGAATCTGTAAATGTATTGCAACTTGCTTAGCATCCCGAGCCACAAGCTCGGTGTCGGTCGTGGAACTCGAACATCTTACGATGCTTCAGATTTAGCCGGTCGTTTAGCGCCTATTAGCCGCCGAACAACCTCTGGGTTTTGAGAATAACGGCACTTCTACGAGGGGATCATCTATCCATGTTATTGCAAAAACCGGTTTCTCTCAATTCCTTCTGTAGTCGTGTGGCACACGCGCTTGAGTCAATATCCGGGGACACAAGGGAGGTGACACAGGCGTCTGTGTAACGCGGCTATGTTACCCGACGGCTCATCGCCGATGTGGGGCTGGACACCATTAGGTTAATTGGCTTACCGGAAAAAATCCTGATTACCAATCACGAGACCTTGTTTTGACATCATTTGCTCTGTTCGCCGCCGTACACGACAGCCATGTTGACTGGGAACGGAGTCGTAGCGGGAATGCAAACTGCATATTTTCGGCAATTGAGCATCTCGGTGCCTCCGATGTCGGGCTTGCATGTGAGTCCCGTATCTGGGCCCAAACACGAAGGTCTGATGCGAGCTTGGTCCAATTTCAGACGAACGATATCCCATACTGCCTCCCAACCCAACTTCCGCGTTGGCTAATTTCGGCGCTTGTACTCTTTTCATCATCCTAGGTGGCTCGGGAGCGTTAAATTTATCACCAAAGGCCTAAATCTGGGACTCATGCTTCAAATTTACATCTATGCCGAGACTCTAGTTTCACTCTGCTCGGCGATGAGTTCTTCTCTCATGATTTGGTTTTAGTATAAGTTGGTCGCCAACGTTGCCTCCGTGCAAAGGCTGTCTTCTTGTCAAACAACAATCTATATCTCAGCAGTCTCTCATACATCGCTATAATAATCCTCTGATCCACATACAGTATGAGCTTCCAATCGGATGAGAAGAGCCCGCGGACAGTTGTCCACATGCCCGAGGCAATGCCTCCGGCCGCACAGATGTCCGGTGCACATACTTTCAACGCAAGCGGTGTCCAACCTCCGGTACAGAGCAACCGCCAAAGCGTATCTTCTCTTGCAAAGTCCGGGGCCTGGGGACAACCGGTAATACGCTATGCTCCCCTGCGATAGAAACACAGCTAACGAGGCGAGTTAGCAACCTGTCCAGCCAAGAAGATCACAACAGGAAGACCCCCTGGGCTACGACCTGATGGCTGCGGCTCAATATATTGCATCGGCCCGCCAAGGTCTCACCGCGTTTTACGGTGTTCTCAATGAGTCCATATCCGCACGCAGTTCCCTTGAGCGCACGATAGCTCCCACTCAGAAGAGACTGGAAGTTTTGACTGCAGAATACGACAGGCTGCACCGATACAGCACAGATATACATCAGCGGTACAAAAGCCTCCAGGACCAGCACAACCGTCTCAAGGCCGATCATGCACAAGTTCGCGAAGCTCAAGCTGAACTCCAGACTACGAAGGCCGAACTTCAAAAGGAGCTTGATGAGCTTCGAGTGCTCAGAGAGTCCGCAGAAGTTCAGCTCCAACGGACTCAGAATGAGCTCACGGCGCTTTCGGATTGGAGAACCCAGGAAGCTCGAGCATACAACAAGACCATCGAAACCCTCCGAGAGACAGTTCAAGAAAAGAACAACAAGCTGGCAGCAACGGAAGAGGACCTCGAGCGGGAGCTGAAACACGCTCTGAAGCTCATTCAAGACAACGAAGCGGCGGAGGCTAAGGCCTCACAACTCAAGGATACCGTTGCAGCATACGAATTGCGTATTCGCGAACTCGAGGAACAGAACAGCACTCTCAGGTCTGAGAACGAATCAGCAATGAAAAAAATTCAGCACTTCAGGGACTCATTGGAAGATGGAGATGCCAGGAACGATACGCTTCGGCTCCAGTCCGAGATTGAAAGTCTGAGAAAGAGTTTGAGCGCTGCGGAGGAGGCAAGAAAGAAGTCCGAAGCAGGCGAGACGCGGTTCCGAGATGAGAATGCATCACTCACTCAGAAGCTTGGGTCCGTGAAGGAGGTGCTTGCTATGAGATTTCCTGAAATCAATAGTGACAGTGACCTAGAAAATCTTGCCTCGGTCATCGATAAGAACGGGGAGAAGAGGGGAAAGAAGAGGAGACGATGTGGGAAGTAAATATTATTGTTTGGCCATGTAGATCTCTTCTAGTTTGCAAATTCTTTTCAATGAGATTGTTCATTTCGCTTTTTACTTTGCAATGATTTTTACATGGAATTTCATGATATGAGTGGATGCTTAGAAGCAACAACAACGATGGCGAAGTGGTGGCGAAATGGCGGTACAAATTAGGTGCAGCACCCCAGGTTTGCCAGGAGGAACTTCCCTCCTGCATCAATCAGTCAATGCGCCAGTACATCCCATGCTACACAGCCATACACAGTATTACCAGTTAAATCGCTTCAATACTGGCCATCTCTTCGATCATCACGCGTAGCTTGTCACAATGCTTTAACAACATAATTTCGACATGTATTTGTGCAGAGGACTTCATTCATTGTATGATCGGCCTCCACGTATGTGATTTGTACGAGATTGCTTATGAGGTTTATTCTAAGTAGTTGCAACTGGCGATTCTACTACGTCGTGATTTTACATTGGTATTCGCTTGGGCTGGCTAAAACTTTGTCTTCCGGTAGAGCATACGCCACCAACGCTCTTTCAGCTTGTTTTTTTTCCAATACTGCGCAATGACCCAGAACTGGGCTCATGGCCCAAAAATGGGCCAAGATGCTTAAGATGGGTACCTCTCCCGGATCTATTGTTAGAACTGTTAGATTCCTTGCCGAGCCAATCATTGTAGAATCGATAATGCTGTGGGGGGTTGGCCAGATGACCCCCATTTTGGTTTTCGGATAAAATCATTGAATGATTGCACGCAGCTGTAGCTCCGAATTCCCGGGTCCTTCAACCCCAACTGAAATCCGCCAACCTGGAAGGATGCATATAGGCAAATTACCACTTGTTACACGAGTGGTGGGGGTGGTGACACAACCCGCCTGTAAGCGCCCAAGTATTAAGTCTACTGCCTTCTTCTGGATTCTACGCTGTCCATCCCCCTAATCAGCGATGCGAAATCCGTATTCGGGCAATTATCAAAATTGCCCGCCTGCTTTCGGCTTTGTGGCATCAGCTATCACGCTGACAGCCCCTGAATGTCCAGATATGTTGCAATTTTTAGTCCCAACTATGCCGAAATCCGGGATCTCAGGTGGAATTTGCAGTTCCATTCTGTTCGCAGCATCAGAACCCCACCCACCACATTCCCGACTGTGGCTGTCCACGACAACTTAAACTGGCGGCAAAACTTGACGCGATAAGCCACGCAAATTCTATAATTTGACTGTCACCGTGGTGCTGCTAAAATCAACACATATATGTATAGTCTTTGGATAAGCTGGGTATGCTCCATTATTATAATTTCTATTCTAGGATACACTAAAGCATTCTAAAGATCAAGAACTATTGGGCTATGAACATGCTTAATAACGATAGACCACCTAACTTGTCCTATCCTTTGGCAGTTTGGCAGAAATGGTCAACAAGTAGATCACTCCTTCCTAATATGGTGCCGATTCTATCGAAACAGAAGGTCAAAATGCTGGATTGTACTCCAGACACACCAAACACACTCGAAGCAGCAGGAGCTGTTACCAACTGGATAACACCAGTTTTGGTTGTTGGGACTGTCTCCGTCGCAGCCATGGGTACGCTTCTCATGATACGAAGAATCAAAAAGATAAAGCATTATCGGTTAGCTCGCGAAAAGAATCCTACGCTCTCATGGGCCGCATTTTCAAGGAGGTGGAGAATGAGCCCGGCCAAACGGATTGAGGAGGATGAACTTCAACGGGCTGCTATGCTTGAGAAAGCATTAGCTCAGAGGTGGGAACAACGGGTGGACTAAAGAATTCAAGATGATAAAATACATTTAAATACATACAGTCCCGTCAGAAACGAATTATTCTGAGTCCGGCTAGGTGTCTTTTTGGTAGGCATTCGAAATCTATCATTCCTCGCACAAGCCATACTATCTATCTCATAGCCCTTGCGGGAATCTGAGGTGGCTCCTCATCACCGCCTTCTATGTTTCGATTGAGCTTCTGGAAAGTGATTATTGCCTGCTGGAGAGAATCCACAGCGCGTTTGACTTCTTCCAAGAGGAAAATGCTTGATTTGTTTCTTCTTATCTCATATGCCAGTTGCTGCCGCAGCTGGCCATTTTCCCGAGTCTTCTGCTCGATAGTTTCGGAAATACTTGTTATTGGCAATCTTTTAGCGGCTTGTAGGTTTTCTGGGGTCGCTTCGATAGCAACAGAACTCCCCTGATTTCGAGCGATCTCGATGTCAACCGGGGTGAGGCCCGGCGGCCCATCATCGTTCCTTAGAGGCTTGTTTTGTGTTCGTTTATGCTTGAGCATACTGTCAAAAGGGATTTCTAGGCGCGCTTTTTTTTTTTACCATCATCGAGCACAATTCAAAGGGGATTTTTTATTTGATTAGTTGGTTGGATTGCAGGCCCTCTTTTGGCTACCCGGACAGAATCTGGGACCTACCTTCCACGGAGAAGGCCCAAAAATAGCAATATTAATCTAAAGAGAATCCCCACAGCATTTCAAAGCCTTCTTAGCATCTGAAGTGGACCTTTCCGTTTTCCTCCCAATTTCTAGAAATAGACCAGACTGTAAGTATAAATCGCGGGCAGACACCATTCAACCATTTACACACAGACTTATGCATCAAGCCATTAACTCCGATTCACTAAACCCTTTACAAAATTTCTTTATTCTCTTCGCAAGAATCTTTAAACATGCATTTGTTTTCCGTCTTAATTCTTGTTACCACGAGTCTCGAAGCTCTAGCCTTTCCTAGCATCTTCGGCAGAGCTCCCTCTAACAGCTCCACCCATTGCGTATCCGCTGCAACACCCACAAACAACTCCGCTTCCTCTAGCGATTCTGCTGTGCCCACATCTTCTCCGTCGAGCACCGAAGACTCCAACCTAACTCAGCAACTCCTGCAAGCTGTCAGGTAGGGTACAGTATCGTTCAACTTGTTGCCATTGCTAATTAAGCCATTTAGTATTGCTGATCGGTTCAAGCTTCTTCCCAATGACACTCAGTTTGTCTTTGACTTCAATCAGCGTCAAAACGGTTCAGGCGCGGGGGGTGAGCTCATCTCCGCCAACCGGAAGACGTTTCCAGCTCTGGTTGGCACTGGATCAGGGATGGTCGTCGGTCGCCTTGGACGTAAGTGCTCTTGAAAATACAG
>Ga0247763_1000475_pt1 | contig 23884 bp, 22 predicted proteins | sample UWRJL141409B4_FD_179926 | JGI IMG/M metagenome (GOLD analysis project Ga0247763, IMG submission 179926) | Plant litter microbial communities from Arlington Agricultural Research Station in Wisconsin, United States - UWRJ-L141-409B-4 | ecosystem: Environmental > Terrestrial > Plant litter >...
CTCGATCGCCTCCTCACGCGAGCGCACCTGAATGAGCCAGTAGCCGCCCACCACCTCCTTCGCCTCGGCAAACGGGCCGTCTTCCACCTTCGGCTTGCCGCCGCGGAATGACACGCGAGCGCCCATCGACGGCGGGTGCAGCCCATCGAGCGCCAGCAGCACGCCGGCCTTCTGCAGGGCTGCGTTGTACTTCGTCATCGCCTGGACGGCTTCGGCGGTGGGCATGGTGCCGGCGGGGGCCTTCTCGTAGCCCTTCGGGATCATCAACATCATGAATCGCATGGTCACTCTCTCCGGTAGGGGCGCGGGGGGTTCCGCGGCCCTCTCGAAAGGGCGACGAGCGGAGCCCTCCGCGATCGACACGCCCTCGCCAGTTTCTTTCGCGCGTCGACCGGCCCCCCGCCGGTTCACGCGTAGCATTCCCGCGCCCCGCGAGCCACGCGCTAGGCGCCACAGTGTGGCGTCTCGGAGGCTCGTCTCCGCGCCCGCCGGGTCACTGACGACCGTTTCAGGCCGTTCCTTCTTTCTCGAGGCGGACCGGCCCGATGGGGCGTCGCCTGGCATTCAGCTTGCTTGGTGGCGTACGGCTCGCCCGTCGCCAGCGTGTCGCTCGCGGCGTGGCGGAGAGGCGCGACCCCGTCGCGCCATGACAAGGAACCACGATGAAGATCCAAACTTTGACCAAGCTCCCCTTCTTTGCTTTGCCGCTCGCCTTCGGCGCGTTCGTGGCCTGCGGCCCCGACAAGGACGACACCCCCGGCGAGAAGGCTGGCGACGCCGTCGAAGAGGCGGGTGAGAGCATCGAAGAGGGCGCGGAAGAGGTCGGCGACGAGATCGACGACGCCACGGAGTGAGCGTCTATCGTCGCGCTCGGCGTCGACGAGAATTCTCCCCGCCTCGCCTTGGCGAGCTGCCGCGCGCGCTGACATCGCGTTGCGCGCGGCAGCGGGGGCGTGTTGCGCGCGGCAGCGGGGGGCGCTCCGCTCGTCGCATGACGGCGCGACGAGGCCATCGCAGCGCGCGATGGGTTCGCCGGAACCCGCTCTCGGGTACGGCGCGAACCGAAAAAGCCCGCCCTCAACCGCCGTTCAGGGTGCCAGGCACTGACAGACCTGGCAGCCCTCGTTCGTGACGCGACAGTTGGCGCCGAACACGCAGGTGCTGTCGCGCTGCCCACCCGAGCAATACGGCACGTCTTTCACGGGCGCGCTGGTCGCACGATTCAGTTGCGGGGTGTCGCCCGTGGTCGATGGATCGCCGGCGTACGCTCGCGGGTAGCAGGCCGTTCCGAACGAGACAACGCCGAGGAGGAGACTGCTCAGCATGAGCAGACCTTTAGCCCCCAGCGTCCGCGCGAGACCCCGAACGCGAATGAGGGACGAGATTTGGTAAGTCATGAGGTGAACGTGAACCGCTCGGACTCGGCGGCGACGGCGGGCAGGTTGCCCTGGAATGAGCGGTGGTGTCGCCATATTTGTCGAAACAGACCGAGCCCGGCACGCACTCTCAGACTGGTCGCAGGGCTCACCGGCTGCACGGTCCCCGTGCCCGACGCGCAAGACTCGCATCGAGCGCGCGCACTCGTCGCGTCAGCGCGGCGCGAGCCAGACCGTGCGCCGAAGCGCACCCGAGGTCGGATGCTCGCGCGTGAGCACACCGCCCACTGGCAGCCCCAGCGCCGCTGCCTGCGCCGCCAGATCGGGCTCGCCTCGTTGCACGCGCTCGGGACGCAGCACCACGCGCCCGCCCGGGGCCAGGAACTCGCGGAAGAGCCGCTCTATCGCCGCGCGCCGCCGCGCGGGCGGCACGTAGTCGAGCCCCGTCGCCACCAGATCGTAGCGCCGCGTCGGCACGTGCTCGAGCACATTGCCGATCGCGATGCGATCGACCCAGGCGGGCAAGCGCCGCCGCGCGAGCGCTGCCAACCGCGGCGAGATGTCGAGCCCGTACGGCTCGACGCCGACGCCCCGCTCCTGGCCCCAGCGCTCCAGGCTCTCCATCAAGTATCCGTTCGCGCAGCCGACGTCGAGCACGTGGGCCGCTCGCGTGCCTTCCGGCAGCGCGTCGAGGATCATCTCGCGCGACCAGCGCCAGTCGACCTCATCACCCGACTTTCCAGACTGCGCGCGCGGGTCGTCGCTCGCGAGGTACGCATCGCCGAGCGCCTCTTCGACGCCCTCGAACCAGCGCCGCTCGTCGATCTCTCCTTCGGCCAGCTGCGCGGCGAGCCGTGCGTTCGCGCGCCGTGCCCAGGTTCCATCGGGCGGCGGCAACCCGAGCGAACGCGCCGCCCAGGGCAGCGCGATGCGCAGCTGGCGCAGCTGGATCTTGCGCACCTGCGGCGCGTCGGGGATGGGGCGCTGCCCCGCGTTCGCCGCAAAGTAGCCGCACACCAGCACGGCCAGCGCGCCCTCGCCCGGCACGAGCTCGTCGGGGAGCGGGCCCCCCTCGAGCCGCAAGCTCGGCGCCAGCGCCGCGAGGTCATACGCGGAGTTGCCGCGCCGCGCGGCGTTCCAGTCCACCAGCACCACCCGGTCGGGCAAGAAGCAGAGGTTGTCGCTGCGCAGATCGCCGTGCACCAGATCGGTGCCGCCGAGCAGCGCCAGATCTTGCGCCATCAGGAGGCTCGGCAGGGCCGCTTCGAGCCACGCCTCCGAGCAGAGCCCGAGCGCGAGAAACGACGCCGGGTCGCGCTCGACGTTCAGCCAGCCCGCGAAGCGTCCGCGCTCGCGCTCGAGCTCGGGCAACGCGCCGCGAGCGACGGGGGTGGCCGCCACCTCCCGCATCGCCTCCACCAGCCGCTCCACGTCGCCCGATCGCCAGGGCGGTGGCCACGACGCGCCCGACAGGTCTTCGAGCAAGAGGAGCGGGCGCTCGGCGTGGTCGTCGAAGCCGATCCGCTTCGGCATGAAGCGACCGCTCAGCTTCGCGTACGCCTCACCCTCGGCGCGTAACCACTGAGCCGTCGCCGGCGTCGAGCCGAACTTCGCGAACGCCGTCGACCCGTCCTCGAACGCCACCACCCAGCGCTCGGCGGGGGTGTAACCGCGCTCGATCCGCTGCCAGGAGACGACAGCCTGCCCCCCGAGCCGAGCCACCCGCTGCTGCGACAGCCCATCCATCAGACAAAGCCTTACATTGTCTGCGCTCGGCGGGAAGTACGCCGCGCACCTCCGCGATCGGGTGCGCCCGAGGCCTCCGCGCCGGCGCCGTGGGCGCGAGCGCACACACCATACGGGGTGACGTCGAGGAGCTACGGGTCGGGAGTCGGCCTCCGTTCAGGGGGGTAATGGAAATCCGAGGAAACGCCCTGGCGGGCGCTCAGTACGATGTCGCAGTGGCCAAGAAGCAGCTGCAATCCACGCGAGAGCAGGGCGAACAGGCCGTGCAGCTCATCCAGGCCGCGACGGCGTCGGCGCCGAACGCGAGCTCCGGTGTGGGCACGCGCCTGAACGTCGTCGCCTGAACGTCGTCGCCTGAACGTCCGTCGTCGCCTCGAGGCGACACTCACCACCCCGGGTGCGCTCGGCGCGCTGGGAGCTCGCGGGGGGTGCCTCGCGCCGGAACGCTGCGCGGCGACCCGGCAGGGTCTTGCCGCGTGGTGCGTTCACTGCGTCGATCCGGCTCGCTCGGGCCCGCGCCCCCGCCCGAACATCACCGCTCGGAACCCGCTATTCCTGCCGGCGGGCGCGTTTTTCGCTCGTAGCCCCGGCGAGCCCGCTGAGCCCTGCCCGGAGCGGCGCGTTTGCTGCTCGCGCGATACATACCAACCAGTCGGTATCCCGAATCCGTCCGCGTCGCTCGTGGCGAGCGCTCCGGAGGGGCGGCGGTTCTCATGGCCGTCGAACGCAGCCGAGTGCAGACGAACGAGACGCGCGCGTCGACCGCGGTGCTCGAGTTCCACTTGGCGCGAGCAAGCACTGAACGAGGCGTTCGAAGGCACTGTCGCGCGGGGCGGGTCGGGCTGGGCCGCGCTGCGCGGCGGGTGGCAGCCGCTTCGCCCGCCGCTGAGGCTTGAAGCTTCGCAGACGGCGGGGAGTCGTTGGCGCGTTGCCGACGCCGAGGGTTACTTCTCCACGAAGGCGCGCTCGATCGTGTAGTGGGCGGGCTCGTGGCTCGAGCCCTCCTTGAAGCCGCGGGACTCGAGCAGCTTCACGATGTCTTCGAGCATGCTCGGGCCGCCGCAGACGAGGGCGCGGTCGTGCTCGGGATCGAGCGGGGGGAGGCCGAGGTCTGCGCCGAGCTTGCCGCTCTCGAGCAGCTGCGTGAGGCGACCCCGGTTCCTGAAGTCTTCGCGCGTGACCGTCGGGTAGTATTTGAGCTGGTTCTTCACCTGCTCACCGATGAACTCGTGCTGGGGCAGCTCTTTCTCGATGTAGTCCGCGTACGCGAGGTCATTCACGTTGCGGACGCCGTGGGTGACGATGACGTGCTCGAAGCGCTCGTACGTCTCCGGGTCGCGGATGATGCTGAGGAACGGCGCGAGGCCCGTGCCCGTGCTCAGCAGGTAGAGGCGCTTGCCCTGCGTGACGTTGCCCACCACGAGCGTGCCGACCGGCTTGTTCCCGACCAGGATCGGGTCACCCACCTTCAGATGCTGGAGCCGCGAGGTCAACGGGCCGTTCTGGACCTTGATACTGAAGAACTCGAGATGCTCTTCGTAGTTCGGGCTGGCGACGCTGTAGGCACGCAGCAGCGGCTTGTTTTCGACTTCCAGGCCGACCATGATGAAATGGCCATTTTTGAAGCGAAGACCACGGTTTCGGGTCGTGGTGAAGCTGAAGAGCGTGTCGTTCCAGTGCCTGACGCTGAGAACGGTTTCTTGGGTGACGGCGCCCATGACTTAAGTATATCTCCCGCGATTCATCTGCAAAACGGGATATTCCGTTATGCGTTTTCGGTTACTCCGATAACACCGGCGCCGATAACACGGCTCTGACCACCACGGCTCCAACAGTGCGTAACCGATAAACCCAGTCGGTTGAAGGCCCGACGGCATCAGCGTGCGCTTCTCACTTCGCCAGCTCGAAGTCTTCCTCGCGGTGGCGCGCAGTGAGAGCGTCAGCCAGGCGGCCCGCGAACTCGGCATGTCGCAATCCGCCGTGAGTGGGGCCCTCTCCGACCTGGAGCGCCAGTTCGACATACAGCTCTTTGATCGTATCGGCAAGCGGCTCCGACTGAGCGCGCTCGGGCACTCGCTGCGCGCTCGATCAGACGCGCTGCACGAGCAGGCGCTGGAGCTCGAGCAGGCCTTCGCGCGGCAGTCGGACATCGGTGAGCTGCGCGTCGGGGCCACCCTCACCATCGGCAACTACGTCGCGATCTCGTTGATGGCGCGCTTCATGCGCGAGCACCCGGGCGCGCGCATCACGCTGGTGGTCGCCAACATGGTGGAGATCGCGCGCAAGGTGGCAAACTTCGAGATCGACGTGGGGCTCGTCGAGGGCGAGCTGCACGACCCCGACCTCGACGTCATCCACTGGTGCGACGACGAGCTCGTGGTGTTCTGCGCGCCGAGCCACCCGTTCGCCGGCCGCGTGCTCGGCGACGACGACCTGCGCGACGCGCAGTGGATCGTGCGCGAGCCGGGCTCGGGCACGCGGCAGGCGTTCGACCACGCCATGCACGGCATGCTGTCTGATCTGCAGATAGCGTTCGAGCTCCAGCACATCGAGGGCATCAAGACCGCGGTGGAGTCGGGCATGGGCGTCGGCTGCGTGTCGCGGCTCGCGCTCGAAGAGGCCTTTCAGCACGGCACGCTGGTGCCGTGCCAGGTGCCGGGGCGGGATTTCAGGCGGCAGTTCTGCTTCGTGTTGCACAAGCAGAAACACCGGAGCGCTTCCATTCAGGCCTGGCTCGAGCTGTGCTCCGCGTGGCCCGGGCTCGGCCCGAGGTGAGCGGCGCGGGCGCCCCGTGGCGCCCCGTGGCGCTCAGGGGCAGCTCGCCGGCAGGTTCTCGGCGCCGCCGGCGCTGCATGCGAGCGCGCGGAGGTGCGCGCGGAAGCGCTCGGGCCAGACGGAGCCCCCCTCGAGCAGCGGGGCGAGCTCGAGCAGCGGGGCGGGGCCGCGCTCGATGCCCGCACGCAGCGCTTCCACCGAGATGCCGAGCTCGGCGGCGGCCGTGGTGGCGTCGATCGGGCGGGACCAGAACTCGTTGTAGACGCGCCCGATGCGATCGGGCGCCGGGCCCTCGCCCACGGCGCTGAAGAGCGCCGCGTAGTAGCGCAGCTGGTCTCGCTCGAGCGATTGGTGCAGGTCGGGGCGGTATTCCGCCTGGATGCTGGTGAGCGTGTCGGCGTCGTAGCTCTGGGGATAGGCGAGCGCGTAGGTGAGCATGTCGTCGCCCACGCCGAGCAGGCCGCCCGAGTGGCAGCCGCGGCAGGTGACCGAGAGCGTCGCGCGGAGGGGCAAGGGGCACTCGACGACGCAGTTCGGAAGCTGGCCCACGAGCGAGCCCTCGCGGGTGGCGACTGCGAAAGCCCACAGCCCGTTGGGCAGGCTGAACATCACCTCGGTGCTGCCCACGGGGTAGCCGATCGGCTCGTCGACGAGGCGCTGCCGCGTGAGGCTGTCGCCCTCGCCCAGCTCTTCGCGCGTCCACCAGGCGCGGCCCGACCCCTGCTCGCGGCGCGTCACCACGCGATCGGCGAGCCGCTGGGAGCCGAACACGCCCGCGCGATGCGGGGCCGCGTCGAGAGCGCCGAGGTCGAGCGCCGTGTCGAACACGTTGCTGCGCACGCCCACCAGCGCGAAGTAGGTGTCTAGCGCCGCTGCCGCGGCGATGAAGGCGTGCGAAGGCAGGAACGGCACCGCGACCCCCGTCTCGCGCTTGACGACGTCGGCGTCGGGGCCGCTCAGCTCGAGGGCGTAGACGCCGGCGCTTTCGACGATGGCAGCCCAGCCGTCGGCGAACTCGGCGCGGCCGTCTTCGTCGCGGTCGATGGCGCGGTCCCAGGCGTAGTCGCGCAGGTCGAGCGCGTAGAGGGGCGGCCGAGCATCGGGCCCCGTAGCGGTAGCGGCGTCGACGGCGACGCGGTCGGGGATCACGACGCTGGGCCCGAGCGACACGGCGTTCGACAGCTCGAGGAACGCGCCGATCTGGCGCTCGAGCGAGCCGCACGCGCTGGGCTCGGTGGGCTGGATGGCGACGTAGCGCAGGAACGGGCGACTCTCGGCGGGTCGCGCCTCGAGGTCGCGCCGCATCGCTGCCACGAGCTGATCGCGGCTCGCGGCGGGGAGAGGGCCGCAAGTGGGTTGCGGCAGGGTGTTGATGAACTGGATGATGTCGGCGAGCTCGGAGCTGGCGGGGTTCAGCAAGACGGCGTGCTCGCGCCGAGCGTCGCCGTAGAGGAAGCGCAGCACCAGCGGCGACGTCTCGCCCGAGCCGGGCAGGATGAGGCCGATGTCGATGAGGCCTTGCAGGCTGCGCAGGGCGGCGCCGCCGTCGCTGTCACCGGCGTGGCAGCTGCCGCACTCGCGCTGGAGAACGGCGACGAGCTCGGCTTCGGTCTGGATGCTGCCGGTGTTCGAGCCGGGGAGGCCCTCCGGGGGCAGGCCGCCGGGGGGTAGAGCGCCGGGGCCGTCGGGGGGCATGCCGCTCGCGCCGTCGGGGCCCGCAGGCTCTCCCGTGTTGGACGGGGCGCCGCCGGACGCGCCGGGCTCGCTCTCGCTGAGACCGGGCGCCTCGCTGGCGGGTCGCGTCAGCGTGGTTCCATCGGTAGCGTTGCCGCAGCCGAGGCTCGCGACCAGCGCCAAGGCGGCGCCGAGGGCTCTGCCGCACGCCGGCGTCGCGTGAACCGGGCTGCCCGTCGAGCCGAGCACCTCACGGCGCCCGGCACCCCGAGCGTCCATCACGCGCATCGATCGTTGCATCGTGATTCGGTCTAGCATTGTGCGCGCCTCGCACCAGCCGCTGCAACGGCGCCGAAAAGTTCGGGGCCCCCCGTTCAACGGCGCGAAGGGGAACGGCTCCGCTGCCCTCGCGCCCGCTTCGACGCGCGCTTGCCGTTCGCGCGTTTGCCGTTCCCGCGTCTGGCATTCGCGAGCTGGGCGCTCTCACCGCCCTTGGCGCTCTCACCGCCCTTGGCGGCGTTGGCGGCGTTCGTGCTCCGGGCCGCGTTCGCGCTGCCGGCGGCGTTGCTGCTGCCGGCATTTTTTGCGCGCTTCGCGCTCCTGGCGTTCTGGGCTCCGTTGGCGCCTCTGGCGGGCCCGGCGCCCTTGGTGCTGGCGCTCTCGGTTGCACTCGCGGCGCTCTTCACGCTCGCCGCGCTCTTTCCGTTCGTGCCATTTCGAGCGGCCTTGCGAACGCCCTTGCCGTTCGCCACCGGAGAGACAACCCGAGCGAGGCCGCGGGGCTGTTCGGGCGACCGCGGCGCGGACGACGGCGGCGCGGATGACGGCGGCGCGGATGACGGCGGCGCGGACGACCGCAGCGCGTACGACGACGGCGCCATCGACGAGGGTCGGGAAGAGGGCGGCTGCGACGAGACGCGCCGCTCGTCGTAGCGAGGAAACAGCACACGAAAGGCCGTGCCCTCCCCCGGCTGGCTCTCGATCCAGATGTGACCGAGCGCGTGCGCGACCAGGTTTCGCACCAGCGGCAGGCTCAGATCGGTCGAGGCGGGCTGATCGCGCGCCGCGAAGAAGGGCTCGAACGCGCGCGCGATGCTGGTGGCGGTCATCCCGACGCCCGTGTCGCGCACGCACAGCTCGACGTATTCGCCCGAGCCCACCATGGTGTGCCCGCGCCGCTCCATGCGCTCGACGCGCACATTGCTCACCGACAGGCGAGCCACCCCTCCCTGCGGCATGGCCTGGCGTGCGTTGAGCACCAGGTGGGTGATCACGTGCTCGGCGTGCAGCGGGTCGAGCCGCACCGGCCACAGCTCGGAGCCGAACGCGAGCTCGAGCCGCACGCTGGGGCCCAGCATGCGCGTGATGAGGGGTGTGAGCTCACCGATGCAGTCGGCGAGGTCGAACGCGAGCGGCACGCTCGGCTCGCGCCGGCTGTAGGCGAGCAACTGGCGCGCTATCTCGGTCGCGCGCACGCCGGCGCGCTGGATCGCGAGCAACTCGGCGCGCTGCGGCTCCTCGACGAGCGGATCTTCACCGAGCAGATCGGCTGCCCCCACGATCACGGTCAGGAGGTTGTTCAGGTCGTGGGCGACGCCGCCCGCGAGGAAGGACAGCGCCGCCGATTTGTGACGCCGCGACAGCAGCGCTTCGCGCTCGCGCAGCGCTAGCTCATCGGAATTTGGCTGGGCTGCGCCCCTCACCCGCTCCCTCCCGAGCGGAAGGTAACAGTCGGGGTCTCGCTCGGCAATTCGGAGAGCGCGTGCGCTCCGTTAACAACGCATGCCCGAGGCTCGAGTCCGGCACGGCCCAGGGCCGGCCCCGACGCCGCGGCTCAGAACGGCAAGTCCTGAGCCGAGCAGTCGCTGAAGCAGAGCACCTCGTCGGGCAGCACGCACTCGCCGTCGCCACAGTCGAGCGAGCAGTCCTGCGGGCAGTCGAGCGGGTCGCGGCCTTCGCAGATGAAGTCCCCGCACTCGCTCGGGCAATCCGAGGGGCACTGCAGGGCGTCGATGAAGCCGTTGCACACGCCGTCGCCGCACGTGCCGCCGCAGTCGACGGGGCAGTTGGTGGTGTTCTCGAACTGCGAGGTGCACTCGCCGTCGCCGCACGAGAGCCCGTTCACGCAGTCGCGAGCGCACGTCTGAGCGTTCTCGCTGGCGCCGCAGTACCCGTCACCGCAACCGGCGCTCGTGGCGCAGTCTTGCGGGCAGTTCTGGGCGGTCTCGAACGCCTGGCACAGCAGGTCACCGCACACGACCACTTCGTCGCAGTCGACGTCGCAGCCGAAGGTCTCCTCGGCGGCCGTGCACGCGCCGTCGCCGCAGTTGCCGCAGTCTGCCGGGCAGTTCTCGAACTCGTCCTGCGTGCTGCAGCTGCCGTCGCCGCAGCTGTTGCAGTCGAAGGGGCAGTTGGCGGAGTCTTCACCGAGCACTCCGTCGCAGATGCCGTCGCCGCAGTCGACGCCGCAGTCCTGAGGACACGGCGAGCTCGGGGGCTCGTTGCACAGGCCGTCGCCGCACTGGAAGCAGTCGAGCGGGCAGCTCGCCACCGTCTCCGCGCCAGAGCAGAGGCCGTTGCCGCAAGGCCTGCAGTCCTGCGCGCAGTTCGCCGCCGTCTCGTCGGGCTGGCTGCACACGCCGTCGCCGCACTCAGCGCAATCCGTCGGGCAGCTGATCCGACTCTCCTGCGGCGCCGTGCACTGGCCGTCACCGCAGCGCGCGCAGTCGAACGCGCAGCTCGCCACCGTCTCCACGCCGACGCAACGCCCGTCTCCGCACTCGCCGCTGCAGTCCCGGGGGCAGGTGCGCAGCGTCTCGTTTCCAAAGCAGGTGCCGTCGCCGCACTCGCCGCAGTCTTCGATGCAGTTCAGGCTGCCCTCGGCGCCGATGGAGCACTCGCCGTCGCCGCAGAACACGCAGTCGGGCGCGCAGGTGGTGGTCGTCTCACCGCCCATGCAGACGCCGTCGCCGCAGCCGCCGCAGTCTTCCGGGCACGAGAGCGTGCTCTCCGAGTTTGCGCAGAAGCCGTTGCCGCAGGCGCTGCAGTCCTGCGGGCAGGCGTCGTCGAGCTCGCACTGGTCGTCACAGACGCAGTCCTGGAAGCAGTTGAACTGGTTCTCGTCTCCGCGGCAGCGGCCGTCACCGCAAGATGCCCCGTCGTCGCAGTCTTCGGGGCACGACTGCGCGCTCTCGCTCGTGTTGCAGCGGCCGTTGCCGCAGTTGCGACAGTCGTTCTCGCACGACTCGAACACGTCGCAGACGCCGTCACAGTCTCCGTCGCTGCAGTCGGCGGGGCAGTTCGCGCTCGTCTCCGGGTTGCGGCAGTTGCTGTCGCCGCAGGCTGGAATCGCGGAACAGTCGAGCCTGCAGTTCGCGGCGGTTTCGTCTTCGTTACAGACGCCGTTACCGCAGCTGCGGGGGCAGTCTTCGTCGCAGCTGGTGCTCGACTCGCCGTCGCTACACAGGCCATCGCCACAGAAGCAGTCGTCGGGGCACGTGTCCGCGCCTTCGGAGGGCGCGCAGATGGCGTCACCACAGTCGGCGAGCTGGATCGGGTTCTCGCCGAGCGGCGCCCGCCCACAGGCCCCCACCCAGAGCCCGACCAGGGCCGGAACGAACATCCAGCGCCACCAGCGCCTTCTCCCTACCCCCGAGCTCTCCGCTCCCTGCGCTGGTTTCATGAGTTTTCCGAATTCAAACATGCGCCTCCGCCCGGCGCAAAAGCGCGGGCCGATGTTTCCCCGTTTTTGCAAGTCACCTGGCCGGCCGCCTACTAGAATTCATCGGTCCGAGAACGCGACTGCCGCTCCGCGTGCGCCTGCGCTACAAAGTCCCAAGACTTCTCAGGCCTCACCGGTCCCGCCCGCTCATGCTTCCCATCGAAAAACTCGAGGCCATTCGCCGTCGTTGCCAGGAGCTCGACCAGCTGCTCTGCGAACCGGCCGTGCTCGCCGACCGAAACCGGCTGCAAGATTTGAATCGCGAGCGTTCCCAGGTGGGAGCCATCGTCACGGCCTTTAATCACTGGGCCGACCTCGCCCGGCAAATCAGCGAAGACGAAGAGGCGCTGGCCGACCCAGAGCTCGGCCCGTTGGCTCGCGAAGAGCTGCCGGAGCTGCAGCAGCAACGCAGCGAAGCCGAGCGGCAGATTCAGATCCTGCTGCTCCCTCGAGATCCCAGGGACGAGAAGAACACGCTGCTCGAGATTCGCGCGGGCACCGGCGGCGAAGAGGCCGCCTTGTTCGCGGCAGATCTGTTCCGCATGTACACGCGCTACGCCGAGCCGCGCGGCTGGAAGGTGGAGGTGCTCAGCAGCAGCGAGGCCGCGCCCGGCGCCTACAAAGAGATCGTGGCGCTCATCAGCGGGCAGCGCGTATTCTCGACGTTGAAGTACGAGGGTGGCGTGCACCGCGTCCAGCGCGTGCCGAGCACCGAGGCCCAGGGCCGCACCCACACCTCGACCGCGACGGTGGCCGTGCTGCCCGAGGCCGACGACGTCGAGATCACCATCGACGACAAAGATCTGCGCTTCGATATCGCCGCATCGGGCGGCCCCGGCGGGCAGGCGGTGAACACCACCAACAGCGCCGTGCAGATCACGCACCTGCCGACGGGCATGATCGTCAAATGCCAGGACGAGCGCAGCCAGCTCAAGAACAAGGCCCGCGCGCTCAAGGTGCTCAAGAGCCGCCTGCTCGATCTGGAGCAGCAGAAGCAGGATGACGCGATCCGCGACGAGCGCCGCGGCATGGTCGGCGCCGGCGAGCGCTCGGAGAAGATCCGCACCTATAACTTCCCGCAGAACCGCGTCACCGATCACCGCATCGGCCTCACCCTCTACAAGCTCGACCGCGTCATCGACGGCGACCTGGAGGAGCTCGTGAGCGCCGTCATCGCGTGGCACCAAGCCGAGCGCCTGAAGGGCGACGAGCCCAAGCTCTGAAGAGGGCCCCGGTGAGCGCAACGAACGACCGCCATCGCAAGAGCCAGCGCAGCGTCAACCCGGAAGCTCTGCTCTGCGCGCTGGTGCTGGCGCCCAACACGTTCGCGCGCAACCGCTTCTTCGGCATGTTCGAGGAGCCCGCGCTCCGCCGCGTGCGCCGGCGCGCCTACCACGTGCGGAGCATCCTGCGCCAGCTGCTCGGCACCGGCAAAGAGCGCGCCCTCGTCACCGGGCGCCTCGAGCTCGACGACGAGCGCGTGCTCTTGCGCTACCGCCTGGAGAACCTGAAGCTCGAGCGCACCACCGCGCTGAGCGCCCTCGAGTTCGCCGTGCTCAACTATGCGCTGCATCGCGCTGGCCGCGGTGACCTCGAAGAGGAAGAAAGAACGCTGGTGGAGAACGCCCTGCGGAGCCTCGGGGCCGACGCCACGGCGGCGATGGGCTAGGCCAGGGGATCGGGGGGATGTGGTGACGAATCAGCGCGCCGTCGAGGTAGACTCCGCTCAGCCCGGCTCGCCCAGCGTCCGCGAGCGGCTCGAGCGCACCCTGCGCCGCCTGAACACCGCGCGCGAGCACGGCGAAGGCAAGGCGCAGCGCCTGCTCGGTCGGGTGAGTACGCTGCTCACGAAGAACCCGATGGGCGGTGAGTGCGGCATCGCCGACGGCCTCCCGCTGAACGTCGACCAGATGCTGCTCGGCTACATGCAGGGCATGTTCCCGATGGATGCCGGCGGCAAGCTGCGCTGGCGTTGCCCCCACCCGCGCTTCGCCCTGCCCCTCACCGAGCTGCGCCCGCCGGCAGACATCGAGCAGGCTGTTGACCTGGAACAGTTCGAGTTCAGCTTCGACCGTGCGCCGCGCGAGGTGGTCGAAGCCTGCGCGGCCGACGCAGACACCGAGTGGCTGAGCGAGCGCTTGAAGCAGCTCTACCTCGAGCTCTTCGCGCTCGGAGTGATGCACACGATAGAGGCGCGGCGAGGCGGAGAGCTCGTCGGCGGCAGCTTCGGGCTGTCGCTCGGGCGGATCTGGACGCACGAGGCCTGCTTCGGGCGCGTCGCGCACGCCGCCGACGCGCAGTTCGTACGCTTGACGAGAGAGCTCGCGAGCCGCGGCTATTCCTGCATCGAGGGCCAGGTCCACTCCGAGATCATGGCGAAGATGGGCGGGCGCGACATGCCGGTCGACGAGTATCGATCGCTCCTGGCGCGCGGGTTCATTGCACCGTCGATCCCGCCCGGCCCGGCCCGGTCGGCGTCGCGATAGCCCGGCTGTTCGCGCGGACGGGCGCCTCGCGAGCGGGGCGCGCTGACTCGCGCCGCCCTTTCGCAATCCACAGCCCCTGGGCCCCAGGCGGTCGCCGTGCGAGACTCGCGCCACGCACCGATGACCCCTTCCCGTTCGCCTCTCCGTCGCTCGCTCGGCCTCTCACTGCTCCTGATCGCATCGCTCACCGGCGCGGCGACGCTCCCCACCGGATGCGCTGGCCCGGGAGCGGCTGGCTCGGGGGCGACCGGCTCGGCGAAGACCCCGGAGGACAGGCCCAGGATGACTCCCGCACAGCTCACGGCATTGCAGCACAGCCTGGTCGACAAACATGGCGAACCGAGCCGAGCCCGCATCGAACGCGGGCTCGCACAGGTCGCCGCGCTGTGGCGAACGGAGGACGGCGACCTCGACGCCTTCGCGCGCGAGAGCTTCATCCCCGAGGGCAAGGAGCTCGACGAGGTGTTCGCGCGCTTCGAGGCGAACTTCGAGCAGCTCGACGGGCACCTGCTCGAGATCGGGCGCGAGCTGCGCAGCCCGTCCGATCTCGACGTGGGGCCGATGCTGAAGGTCGACCCGCTGTTCGCTGCGTATGACCCGAGCGCGCACGTGACGGAAGACTTCTTCCGCAACAAGCTCGGCTTCGTCGTGCTCTTGAACTTCCCTCTGGCGTCGCTGGAAGAGAAGCTCGCCGGCGCCAAGAGCAAGTCGCGGCGGCAGTGGGCAGAGATGCGCCTCGCCGGGCGCTTCGGGCGCCGCGTGCCGGCGGAAGTCGCGCAGTCGGTCGCCGCGGCGGGGGCGGCGGCCGAGCTCTACATCGCCCAGTACAACATCTGGATGCACCACCTGGTGGACGCCTCCGGGGCGAGGCTGTTTCCCAAGGGCCTGCGGCTCATCACGCACTGGAACCTGCGCGACGAGCTCAAGGCCAACTACGCCGACACGAAGAGCGGCCTCGCCAAGCAGCGCACGATCATCCGGGTGATGGAGCGCATCGTCAGCCAGAGCATCCCCGCGATCGTCATCGACAACCCGCGCGTCGATTGGGACCCCGAGACCAACCGCGTGACGCTCGCGCCCAGCGACAGCGTGGAAGACAGCGCTCCCCCCGCGGCGCGGGCGCCCGACCCGAAGGAGCTGGCGGCTCCGGCGCCGGAGGCCGACGTGCGCTACGCGAAGCTCTGGGGCAACTTCCAGGCAGCCCGGGGCGCCGACCCGCACTCGCCGGTGGCGCCTACGCAGATCGCGCGCGCCTTCGAGCTCGGCGCCGAGATGCCCGAGGCGCGCATCGTGGCGCTCTTGACCGAGGTCCTGTCGTCGCCGCTGGTGCCCCGCATCGCCGCGCTCATCCAGCAGAAGCTCGGCCGCCCCCTGGAGCCGCAGGAGCTCTGGTGGAACGGCTTCGTCGCGCGCGGCTCGATCCCCGAGCCCGAGCTCGACGCAAAGACGCAGGCGCGCTACCCCAACGCGGCCGCGTTCGCGAAGGACATCCCTCGTATCCTCGGAGAGCTCGGCTTCTCGCCAGAGCGCGCGAAGTATCTCGCCGAGCGCATCGTGGTGGATCCATCGCGCGGCGCCGGCCACGCGCAGCAGGCGGCCCGGCGCGGTGATTTTCCGCACCTGCGCACGCGCGTCGAGGCCGGCGGCATGAACTACAAGGGCTACAACATCGCCGTCCACGAGCTCGGCCACAACGTGGAGCAGGTGTTCTCGCTCTACGACGTCGACCACACCCTGCTCGCCGGGGTGCCCAACACGGCGTTCACCGAGGCCCTGGCGTTCGTGTTCCAGGCCAAGGACCTGGAGCTGCTCGGCTACCCCAAGCCCGACGCAGAGAGCGAGCGGCTGCGCGTCCTCAACGACTTCTGGATGACCTTCGAAATCGCCGGCGTGGCGCTGGTCGACATCGCGGTGTGGCACTGGATGTACGAGCACCCGAACGCCAGCCTGCAAGAGCTGCGTGAGGCGACGCAGTCGACGGCGCGCGACGTCTGGAACCGGTATTACGCACCCGTCCTCGGCGCGCGAGATTCGGTCCTGCTCGGCGTCTATTCGCACATGATCAACTACCCGCTCTACCTGTTCAACTACCCGCTCGGCCACCTGATCGCGTTCCAGATCGAAGAGCGCGTGAAGCAGGCGGGCCAGCTCGGGCCCGAGTTCGAGCGCATGGCCCGGCAGGGCGCCATCCTGCCGGACCTGTGGATGGATGGCGCGAGCGGGGCGCCCGTCAGCGCGGGCCCGCTGCTGCGCGCGACGGAGGCCGCGTTGGCGCGGTGAGGCGAGCCGGCGCGCGCCCGCACCGGCCTCGACCATCGAGCGCGCGTCACGAGAGGGAGTCGGCGATCCGCGCGTCGAGGTCGGCCGTGGCGCTCGCGAGCAGCGCGAGCACCGGCTCCTGCAACGGACCGCCCGGCAGCACCGCGGAGGCGAGGAACGCGCAGAACGCGCGGCTCTCCAGCAGGAAGTGCGCGTTGACCCCCGGGTGACTGCCCCAGTACTCGTGCATGAGCGGCGCCAGCCGGGCTCCGAGCGCCGTGCAGAGCTCGGCCAGGTGCATGGCTATGGGGGCGAGCCGGTTGGCTCGGTACAGCATGCAGTTGCAGCGCATGCCGCGATCGCGCGCGATGACGACCAGCCGCGCGTGCTCTCGCTCGCTGAGCTGATATCGCGCGACCAGCACGGCGGGGTCGGCGCGCACTTGCCGGCACAGCTCGGGCGTGGCGACCAGATCGGCGAAGGCTTGCTGAAAGTCGACTAACATACGGCCACCCGCGCGTTGGGGTGCTCGCTCGCGCTGGCGGCCCGGGGCCGTATGCTCGCGAGGCCCGCCTGCAGCCGCTCGGACAGGCGCTGCATCCGCTCGAGCTCCCGCACGATGCCGTGCAACCCGATCCGCTCGTAGTAAGACTCGTGAAACTCGAAGACGAGCGCGCGCACGTCCTCGAAGCGCCGGGTACACTCGCTCGCCAGATCCCACACGGGCTGAGGCGAGGGCCGCGAGTGCGAATCGGTGTAGAAGCCCCCGAGCTCGTCTCCCCCCGCGAAATGCAGCTCCCAGACGCAGCGCGGGTCGAGCTCCGTGAGATACCGATGCGGGTCTGGCCCGCCGTTGCGGTAAGACACGTACAGGTTGTGTAGATCGAGCAGCATACCGGTGCCTGTCTCCGCGTAGAGGCGATTGAAGAACTCGGGCTCGCTCATCTCCGAGCCGGGCACCGGGGTGAACACCGCAGGGTTCTCCAGCAAGAGCTCACAGCCGAGGGCCTCGCGCACCGCCTCCAGCTTGCCCTTCAAGAGCTGAAGCACCTCCTCGTCATACGCCACGGGCAGGCCGAGCCCCGCCTGCGCGTTCGGCAAACGCCCGTTCGGCACGACGAAGACGCTCAGATGCTCGCTATACCAGTGATAGTCGAGCTCCTCCTTGCTGGCGCGAATGTTCTCCAGCAGCGCCTGATCGAGGGGCATCGCGCTCGGCAGCGACAGGCCGAGCCCGTGGGCGGCGATCGGCCGCCCCCCGGCACACTGCTGCAGCGACTCCACCGCGCCCTTCACGCGGTGGAATCGCCCGCCCACAGCCCCACGATCGCCGAAGTCGTGCCAGAGCCGCTCCGGGATCACCTCGATGTATTCGACCAGTTCAGGGGCATGATCGACGACCTCCGGCACGGCCGGGTTATAGAGGAGCCCCACGAGTGGCTTCGACGACATCGCTCAGCGCCCCAGCAATTGGCCGGTGTCGAGGTTTACGTCGAGCACGTCGTCGAACCGCCCCTCCAGGACGACCCTGACTTGCCCCGACAAGCACGGGCACCCCGTCAGGTCCTTGATGCGCTTGATGAGGCTGTCGTGCAGCGTCGCGAACTCCTTCGCGCTGACGTCAAACGGCACCGTCGCGTTGAGCGTGAACCCCGTGGCCTGCCTCTCGAACTGCAGCTGCGCAGCCCGCCCTAGTTTCTCTGCCATGTTCCCTCCCTCTCCTCTCGACGATGTCTTTCGGACAATGTTCTTTCGGACAACGTCGAGCGTGACCCACCTCGGCTACCGTCGCGCCGGGGGTGTGCGACGTTGCGCGCTGCAACAGTGCCGGCAGCGCGCGTTCGAGCCCTTGTCTCTCTAGGGACGAGAGGGTGCAACGCGCGTCGCGGCTCAAACGAGAGACCGAACAGCCGCGCGCCCCGAGCCGGGACGGAAATCGTGCGCGAACGGCGCGATCGCAGCAGCGGTCGTGTGCTCCGTCATGCGCGCGAGAGCGCTCGTGAGGTTCGAGTTCTAGTGTCTGCTCGGCGGTCGCAGAGATGCCCATTCCGCGAGTATTTGGTGACTTTCCCGCAAATCTCTGCTCCGCGAGCGTCGCCGGCGGCGACCGTCCAATGGCCCCAGATGCGCCTCGTGGCGGGCGTCTCTCGCGTCAACAGTCTGGCGCCGATATCAGCTCCCTCGTTCGCTTGGCAGCCCCCGCGCGCGTTCGGAGAGACGGGGGATGATACCGAGGCTGCGAGCTTCTAGCGCAACAGACCCTCGACTTCGGCGCGCCGAAAGCCGCGGGGGTAGCGGCCGAGGTAGTCGCGGGCCGCCTGCTGCGTCGCGGGAGAGCCCTCGCGCTGGAGGGCGAGGATGCGAAGATAGGCGGCGTCTTCCGCGCGGGGGTCGCGGGGATACCGGCTGAGGAAAGCGGCGAAACCGTCGGCGGCGCGGGCGCTGTCGCCGCTGTTGAACGCCGACAGGGCGGCGCGAAAGTCTGCCGCGGGATCGGGGGCGGGCGTGCTCGGTCTGGCAGCGGGCGTCGCGGTGGAGGTTGGTTTGATGCGGCGAGCGGGCGCGGGGGGCGGCGTGGGCGGCGCGAGGGGTGACGGCGGCGGCGTGGACGGCGCGGGGGTTGAAAGCGGCGGCGTGGACGGCAGCGGGGGCGGGCTCCACGCAGCGCCGGCGCCGAGCGCCAGCGGGGGCAGGCCGTGAAGGCGCAAGACGACGCTGCCCTCCTGAACGGTCACGCGCGTGGTGTGACCCGCCTCGGCGCTGACGAAGAAGGTCGTGCCGATGTCCTCGAGCTCGCCGTCCGGGAGGATGACGAGCAGGCGGCGCTCCGAGACAGAGTGGTCGACTCGAATCGAGAGCGCGCCGCTTTCGAGCACGATCTGGTCGAGCCCAGCATCGACTCGCCTCGACCATCGGGCGCTGCTGTCGGCGTGGATCGTCACGGGTTCAGGCGCTTTCGTGAGAGCAGCCGCCCCAGGGGCTCGAGAGGGCGCCGGGGGCGCCGACCAGAGGGCGAACACGAGGGCGCCGAGCAAGGAGACCAGCGCCACGCCGGCGGCCGAGCGGAACCAGAGCTGGGCGCGGCTGCGCGGGGCCGGCACGAGGCTGGCGTCGAACGCAGCGAGCAACCGCGTGCGCTCGCGCCGGACGTGCAGCTCGTCGCCTTCAGCGACCATCGTCGGCGAGCGCAGCGCCTCGGCCACCGCTTGCAGCGCCCGCGCCTCACGCGCGCAAACGGCGCAGGCGGCGAGGTGGCTCTGAAAGCGCGCCGCCTCTGCTCCCGTGAGTCGGCCGTCGCGCGAGGCTTCGACCTCGAACAGTCGGGGGCAAGAGGCCTTCATGGCGTGCCCGCTCCTTCGATGTCGACGGCCTGGCGTAGCTCGCGGCGAGCGGCGTGCAGACGCGTCCAGACCGTGCCCACCGGTATCTCGAGAGCTCGCGCGATCTCGTCACAGCTCAGGCCTTCGACTTCCGCCATGAGCAAGGTGATGCGCTTGGGCTCGCTCAGCGCTGCGAGCGCGCGCTCGACGTCCGAGCGCGCCTGCAGGGCGGGACGCGGGTCGCTCGCGGGTTGCAGGGTGCCCTGGAGAGCCGCCAGGACCGTCGCGAAGCGGCCGACGGCGCGCCGTCGACGGCGCAGCAGCTGCGCAGCGATGCCGATGAGCCAGGGGCGACACGAGGCGCGGCCGTCGTAGCGTTGCGCGCTCTTCGCGGCGGCCAGGAACGTCGCGTGCACCAGATCGTCGACGTCGTGGGCGTCGCCCGTGGCGCGCGCGATGAAGCTGCGCAGCGGTGCTCGATAGCGATCGTAGAGCTCGCCGAGCGCGCCGACCTGACCCGCCTCGAGCTGTCGCATCAGCTCGGCATCCGTGCTCTGCAGAGCGTCGCGCTCCGCTGCGTGCTCTTTGCCCCGTGAAATCATGGAGTGCCGAGGGTTGCGCCGACAGCGAGGCCCACCGAATACACAGGCAAACGCGCCGCCGAGGGATCGGCGCTCGCCAGCGCTGGACCCATCTCTCCGTCGATGCCGACGAACGTGCGAAATGCGGAGCGCGGACTGAAACCCAGACGAGCGCCGACGAGCAAGCGTGGAACCGGCCCCGTGCGGGGCTCCGACGGCAGAACGGGGGGAGGCACCTCCGCGATCGCCTCGGGATTCGTCGAGCTCGCGCCGAGCTCGCGCGCCGACGCAGCGCGGAGCTCGCGCGGTGACGAGTCGAAGCCCCTCAGCGCGACGGCAGGACCGGCGCTGAGGTCGAGCGCCACGCTGGCGAGGTCGAAGCGCCTGCCGGCCAGGACGGCGAGCTCCAGCGCCGTCTCGGGGTCGCCGCCTCGGATGGGCCGATAGGAGTCGGCGCGACCTTCGAAGCCGACGAGCCAGCCCTCGAGCTCGAGAAACGAGACCGCTCCCAGGCCGATGCCGAGCTGCCCGTCGCCCATCCGAGCGCCCGTGATGAGCGAGAGCTCGACGCCGAGCGAGCGCGCTGCCGTGTTCGCGGACGGCCCGTGTCGATGCTCCGCGCGGCCCGTTTCATCGATGAATGACGTGCGGCGCGGCGTGGGAGGAGTGGGCGGCGACGGCGCGCCTGGAAGGGGGGGCGGCGGGTTGGGCACGAGCAGCAACGCTTGCAGGGTCGGAATGACGTCCTCGCGATCGGTCACGCCACGCGAGGCGGCTCGGCCGTCCGGCAGCGTCACCGACACCGTCATGACTCCGTCTTCTTCGAGCTGGAGGCCGACGCGGGCGCAGGTGTCGACATCGGCGCGGGTCGACAGTTCGCTTTCGATGCGCTCGATCGAGTCGGGCCAGTGCTCCCGAAAGGCGGCGCTGGGCTCGACCTGCAAACCCAGGCAACCGCGCTCGCTGGCATGCGCCCCGAAAGGGCACAGCACTGCCTGGAGCGCCACGAGGGCGGCAGCCATGGCTGAATGGCGCAGTTTCATGCAGGGAGCTCTCACTCGTCTTCGCACGGAGGAGGCAAATCCTTCATCAGCAGACGACGAATTTCAAATTTCACGGTTCGATGAAGGAAACGCTCGCGTCGGGGTGAATACGAAGCAAGGCGAACCGACGCCTCGTCGCGCCCGGCGCCGATCGCCCGGGCAAGGCGCGCGGAGCGAACCCCATTCGACCCAGGCCAGACTATCATGCGGCAACTCCAACCATCGCTCGCTCTCGTCATCGTCGTCGGGTTGGCAGCGGCTGCCCCGACCGCGCGCGCCGACACCGGCGTTCAGGTCGGCGCGCGCAGCGGCATCCAGCTCCTCGACGACGACGCGCTCCGTCACGAGAACGCGCTCTCTGCCGGCGCGGAGGCTCGCCTGTCATTCGAGCTCAGCCCGCTGATCGTCGCGCTGACGTTCGACCACTTCTTCGTCGAAGATCGCACCCTCTTCCAGGTCGGCGCGAACGCTCTCTATGATTTGCCGCTCCGGCACTCGTTTCTCTTCCCGTACCTCGGCGCCGGCGTCGGCGTGACCCGCTTCGCGCTGCCGGAGGCGGGGCCAGTCCCCTCCTCGAACGAGGCAGGGCCCGGCGATCCCGTCGCGTTGACGCCCCAGGCGCCCGGAGCGGTGGAGACGTCGGACGACAACGGCATGCGCATCGGGCTGAACCTGGTCGGAGGGGTACGCTTCGATCATGTCGACCTGCCCTTGGTCCGCCCGTTCGCGCAGGTGATGGTGAGCCTCGGCCCTCTCGACCTGCTGACGATCGTCGGCGGCGTCCTGTTCGAGCTCGACGGACGCTGATGCGAACCGCGCCGGTGCAGCAGCGAGGAGACAAACTCATGCGATCTCGATATTACGGTCCTCTCATCGTGGCCCTCGTCGCCGGCGCGCCAGCGCCGGCGAACGCCCAGCTGGTGGTCTACCCGCACCTCGACGCCAAGGCCGCCGGTGAGGTCGAGACCGCGCGCGGCGGCGCCGGGGTGTCGCTCGGCTACCATATCCCCGCCCGGCGCGGGCTCGGATTCGGGCTCGAGCTCGACGCGACCTGGTACGGGCACTTCTTTCGCGACGAGGACGTCGCCCAGCTGGTCCCGGCGGGGGTCGACCTGAACACCAACGCCCTCCTCTTGATGGGTCATCTGGTGCTGCCCGTCTCCATCCCCCAGGCTCCCACCTGGCGCCCCTATGGCACGGTCGGGCTCGGGATGATTCACGCCATGTTCACCGTTCCCGGCACCGAGGACTACGACACGGACCAGGATAACCTCACGTTCTCCGCTGGCGTCGGGATGATGCACCAGCTGACGCGGCTGCTCGGGCTGCGCGCCGCCGTGTGCTACTATCATGCGTTCGTCGACGAGGACGCCAGCGACGGCGGCTATTTCGAGGACTACAGCTTCTGGAACATCTCGGTGGGGGTCACCTTCCAGCTGCCGCCGCAGCGCTGGTCTGGCACGAATGAAGCCGATGACTGACCACCGACAGCGCCGCTATGCCTTTCGAAGGAGCCCGTTGAAGAGCGAATCGAGCGCAGCCCTCAGCGTCAGTCGGCTTGGCGGCGTTCCCGTCGGGTTCGCGACGATCGAGAGCACGAGCCCTTGGACGACGGCCCAGACCTGCTCCGCAGCCTGATCGAGCGGCACACGCAACGCGCCGCTCTTCGTGCAGCGCTCGACGCGGTGTCGCATCAGCGCGTACGCTGCCGAGAACATCGAAGGGAGCTCGATGGCACGCGCCATGGCCGCCACCGTGACTGCCGGATGAGCGCTGGCGAACTCGATGACCTGCTCGCAAGACGCGCGGAGGTCTGCGATCGGATCGGCCGTCTGAGCTAAAGCGCGCTTCTTGGCCATGAACTTCTCGAGCGCGACAGCGTGAACCGCCGAGATGAGCCCGTCACGATTGCCGAAGTGGTGGTAGAGCGTCGGCATCGTGACCCCGGCGTTCTCGCAGACCCGCCGGGTCGTGAGCGCGGCGGCTCCCTCCTCCTCGAGCAGGCGGTACGCGACATCCAGCAGCGTATCCTTCACGTCGGCCACCGATGCAAGGTAGCACACGGTCGGGCAAAGGCGCCGGCGAGTCTCTTCGAGCAGTCCCAGGGCGACCGACGATTTCTATAGCACCGCTATAGACAGTGAGTATAGCGACGCTATACTCACTGTGCCGGTCGTCGCCGGCAGGAGGACTGCGTGAAGACGAGACTCTCCCCGTCGTGCATCACCGATCGATGCCTTACAGCGCGACAAAGGGCCTCGCGGAAACGATTGTGCTGGAGGCGAACGGCGGCGATATGTCGACCATCGCGCTCCGCCCTCCGTTCATCTGGGGCGAAGGCGCACCGTCTATCGCTCACATCGCGCACGCGTTCCAGATGGGCGCTTCATGTGGATCGGTGGCGGTGAGTACACCTACAGCGTTTGTCACGTCGACAACCTCGCGAGCGCCGTCGCTCGCGACGTGGACCATGGCGGAGGCGGAAAAGCCTAACGTCGTGACCGCCGCCGGCACGTCGCGCTCGCAGGCCATCGTCCTTCTGTCAGCGATCGCGCTCGCTTCCTCTCCCCCCGCCCGCGCCGCCGAACGGGAGGGTGCCGACGCGGGCTCGGCTTCGCGCGACGGCCCGCGGCCCACGATCTTGTGGCTCGCGACGCAAACCGTTCCGAGCCCGGAGTGGATCCTGGGCGGCTCTGGGAGCCGGTTCGCACTCCGATGGCAGATCACGCCGCTGCTCTACACGTTCGCGCTTCGCCGCGAGCTGTCGCCGTGGCGCTTCTTCGTCGTCGAACCCCTCGCCCGTCAAGGAGGCTCGCTCGAGCTCTACTTCTCACCCGAGTACGTAATGTCCGGCAGGCGCTTCGAGCGGCTGATGCCGCGCCTGGGCGCTCGCGCGTACTTCC
>Ga0247763_1000476_pt1 | contig 23884 bp, 22 predicted proteins | sample UWRJL141409B4_FD_179926 | JGI IMG/M metagenome (GOLD analysis project Ga0247763, IMG submission 179926) | Plant litter microbial communities from Arlington Agricultural Research Station in Wisconsin, United States - UWRJ-L141-409B-4 | ecosystem: Environmental > Terrestrial > Plant litter >...
TTTTGCGTGCAGCCAATCCTTGTAGCCGGCCTCCTCCTTGCGAGTTAGGAAGAGCTTGGGGAATGTTTCCATGCGTGCTCGGCCGGTCGCGGCAGCGAGTTCCCGGCGAACTTCTTCGTAGTGCTCGTCGGCGGTAGTCATTGCGGTGGGTGGTGGTATGCACACACGCGATTTGCTTGTGCTGCAGTTGGTTGAAAAGTTGTCGGGCAAGCGGCGATGCTAAGATTTCAGAATGCAGAAGGCAAATAAACTTTGTGGCACTCAAAACCCCCCAGTCCTTCCGTGAAATTCTGTTGGGGGTGGGCTGGCCCACTGCCAAAAATCTCCAGGGCCACTATCCAAGGTAGGTAGGTTGCCATGTCTCGGGTATACGGAACAATATTTCACAACATGACTTTGCGTAGCCGTTCCAATACACCCCGCTTCCAACGTACATTCATATATATATATATCTCCATGCTCATATATACGGTGATATGTGCGCTCAGCCATCCTGAAAATGCTCCCCTCGCTAGGTAGGTACTTTCCAACGATACGATAAATATGCCCAGAATAACATAACGACCGCTATGCCGCCCCGCCAAAAGTACAATCCTAGCCCACACTCCTAACACTCGCCCCCAATCAATAAGGCTTCTGGCCATAGACAACATAACTGCGCCGAGTTAGTGACAACCATCAAACACATCAGACGAGAGGACTTACATTGGCCAGTACGAGTGGATCTTGGTATCCTTCATCTCATTCCGGACTCCAGCCAACAAGACATCAAGTTCTTCCTTGGACCAGCCGAGAACGCGCGTGTAAACAGCCGCGCTTAGGCCTTCGAGACCAGAAGTAATGTTCTCGAGAGTCCACATGCCTGTGGCGCCAAGTCAGCTCTGCCCGTAGCTAAAACGAGGAGAAAACTTACCAATCTCCTTGTACTTCTTGTCCTTGGGCCAGCGGTTCTGGGGCCACTTAAAGACGTGCTGCTGGACGTTGATAAAACCCTTGGCCTCGAGTTGCTCTTTGTACTGGAAGGCGCCGTCAAAGGGACGGCCAATGACACGGGTGCCATCGAGCAGTTGCGTGACCCACTTGTGAGTGCTGGTCTCCTCGCTTAGCGTCCCGTCATCGCTAGTAATAGGGCAGATGTCGGCAAGCTCGATCCAGCCGCCGGGAGCGAGATTCTCATAGGCTTGCTCAAAGAACCTGGGGAAACTGGCCAGGGCAGCCGTCATCATCCGGCTGTAGATGAAGTCAAACTTGGCGCTGAAGGTCCATGGCTCCTCGATGTCGTCAACCTGAAAGCTTAGATTGGGTGGCACAAAAGCGCTCTGAATGGGACTGAGGTCAATGCCGATGACTGAGGCCTCGGGACACTCGTCGGCGAAGTCAATCGCCCAGATACCCGTACCAGTGCCAACATCGAGCACATTCTGAAGGGGACGGCCATCGCGACCCGCAGGCGACAGATACAGCTTGTTGTCAAAAGTAAGGAGGAAGAGATGGTGCTGCAAGTCGAGACGGTCCTGCTCGCGCTCGTCGTTGGGCATGACATACTTGCCATCCTTATAGGCGTGATATGTCCGCCCGTTCTCGTGGCGATATTTGAGGATTGACGACGAGATGGACGCTGTCGAGCTCGTCTCACTTCCAAGCACCGAGTCGCGGTCCGACTCAACGTCGTCGTCGACAGCTAGCGCTATCGTCGTGGGGTCGGGAAGCGGGGTTGTGTCAACTTGTTCGGCCATTGCGGTCTTTTTTTGAGTCTTTTTTATCTCAAGCCGAAGCGGAGGGTGGGACTCTGGATTTCAATGTGGGGGTGAGGTGATGGACGAGAAGCACCGCTGGAATCCGGTCCAACGAGACAAGGACGCTCCGGGATCGACCGAGAAATAAATTGCGCAGTGAACAATGCTAGATTTTGAGAAGGAATGTGGACGGAATTGGAGAGCGGGCGAGGTGGGATGTTCTGACCTCCCTCCACATCCCACCTCCCGGTGTGCTTGGTGCTTTTGGGAATCCAGACTGCCCGCCCGCTTGCTTCACTAGTTGCTTGGCCCGATCGATGGCCAGGCGAGCAGCGCAACCACTCGGATTGTGTTGTGCTATGCCTGAGCTCAACCTCGCACCGAGGCGGGTTAGAACCCCACTAACGCCGAGCGATATGGCGGGGTGCCAAGCTAGAGGCGCATTGATCTATTGGCCAATGATTTAGCGAACCAGCAGGGACAAAGGAGGGGGAGGGGTTGCGCCCGTCCCGATTTCGCCTCCAGCGACCTGGCTGAAGAGCCTGATCGATACCCAGCCGGGCGGGTCCATTGTTCTTTTGCTTTGCATCCGGCATAGTGCGAGTTTTTGTTTTTCCCTCTTCCAGGCCTTTTGTAGATCTCAAAAAGCAAACGTACCTCAACACGAGGCGGAATTGCGGCAGAGCTGCAGAGCTGCGGCCGTGCGAGTGCAGCGTTTCATCTAGTCTCCGGTGCGGCCGCCACAAGATGGATCCTAGTGATCCTTGACATGACACGTTCCCCCAACGGCCAGCCGTTGGTACCTAATGCCAACGTGGTGAGACAAGTTTATAATTGATAGTGCTTACACATATATAGAGAGCCTCCTAATTGAAGTGTTTTGTCGCGCTACCAACGGCTTTTCTCCCCACTCCGTGACATTTGATGATGGCTGCCGCGCCTCCCCCTTCGCTCGAAGGCGTCGCCAAAATCGACTTTGCGAAGCGCTTCGAGGCATCGGCCCCCAGCGATACTGTCGTCACCCTCCACAAGCTGTGCTCTCCCTGTGCCACTTTTATCCAGAAGTCGACCTTCCTCCAGAGACTCGGAAGAAAAGACATTAAACTTGGGGCTGAGGAGTTGGGCCATGTTGGGTCGCCGCGACAATGGAAGGAAGCCTACCTGGCAGGAGATTGCCATTTTTGTGCAATGATCTGGGTTCGCGCTGGGGGCTACTTGTTCGACCCCGAAAACCCAGTCGAGCCCGTCGATGTCGATGCCCCGGCTGAAGTCAGGCTTACTGCCCGCGACCCCGAACTGGAGTACCAGATTATGGTTGAGAACGAGAATGATCAGACGAAGAAGTTCTGGCGGAAGGTGGCCCCTTCGGCTAGCATGTAAGTACCCCAGGACTTGGATAATAATGTGCGAGAGACTGATGGTTGGCAGATCAGAAGTTGGCTACATTGACTTTCGCATCACCAAGTTGAGCAAGCATATGTATGCCGATCTCCACATTTACCATTCTGCCAGTAGGTTGTCAAGCCAGAGGCAAGTCCCGAGCTCACAAGTTACAGACTCGAAACTGAATAAGGAGACGCTGGGGTTCAAATCACTTCCCATCTCTTCTCGACATGCGGCCAACTTTGACAAGATCAAAACTTGGCAGCGTGAGTGTGTCGACAATCACGAGAAATGCCGCGAGTTTCCTGGTATGGTAGCGCCGACAAGCATGCTGCCATCTAGGCTACTCGATGTAAGCGGCGACAAAGTCCGATTAGAGTGCGGAGTGGCAGATCTGCCGGCGGGTCTGGAGTTCACAACGTTGAGCCACATGTGGGGGCCTGATCCATCTGCCTGCCCACAACTCGAGGTGGCTACACTCGGCAAGTTTGCCGGTGATATTCCCATCGGGTCGCTGCCGGGAAAGTATGTTTACGCTATCGAAATCACGCGGGCGCTGGGATATCGCTACATCTGGATCGATTCGCTATGTATAATACAGGACTCACGTGAGGACTGGCAACGTGAAGCAGTCAAGATGGCAGCGGTTTATGGTCGCAGCAGCTGCAATATCTCTTATACGTTTCCTCCGGCCGGGGACACTGCTGAAAACTTCCTCCGCGACCCCCGAGTACACCTCCCATGCCAGGCACCACTTCCCGAGAAGAAACGGAGCGGATCGGATTCACCAACGGATAACACACTTGTCATCCAGTACCGGCCTGGGTATCAGCGGCCATCGTGGTCTCCGACTGTGTACAAGCGTATTTGGCCGCTGTTGTCGCGTGGCTGGGTCTTTCAGGAGAGGCTGCTGTGCTCGCGCACCGTGTACTTTGGCCAGGACCGTTTGATGTGGGAGTGCTGCACTGGAATCACGGATGAGTTCTATGGACCGCTCACGACCGTTCCGGGGTCCAAGTCTCACTTTCACCGGGTCATTACGGGTATCGCTAGCTCATTGCGTACTAATGACACGGCAAAACCTACAAATACCGCTTCCAGCTCGGAGACAAGCCCCAAGCACCATGGCAATCCAAACCTCGACTCTGATGCCGATGCCACCACGGCCGACGCGCAATGGGGTCCGCTGGTACGCGACTACCGCGCAGGAGATCTGACGAAGGAGGCCGACAGGGGTATTGCATTTGCAGGTATTGTGCGAGCCATTGCAGCACATACAGGTGCAACGTATCTGGCTGGCCTGTGGCGAGAACTGTTTGCTTATGACTTGCTGTGGACGGTGAGCCCGGTGGCTCCGGCAAAGGATGACTCGGCGCAAATATCGGTCGCTTACGACCCTACGATGAAGCCGGCGCCTTCGTGGAGCTGGTTTTCGGTTCGATGTGCTCGCACGCTTTCTGGAAGTGATGTGCTCGACTTTCCCTTCCGCACCAGCATGCAAACCTACCGCCAGTTCGGCCTCTTCGAGGCCCCTGTGGTAACATACAGCCACCCACTTGGTGACAGAGAGGATGAGCTACTGCACAATTTCGCAGACATGAAGGTGGTGCTACGGACCAAGCGGGTGCCGTGTACACTAGAGTGGTGGGAGGAATTTGGTATGCTCTGCGTCCTTCCACACAGCGATATGCGCTGGGTATATGGCCACCAAAAGAACCGCATCGGTGACCAATGGGTTTCACCCCGTGTGCTCAAGTATGCTCATGATGACGCGCTGGTTGGGCGCGAGGTTTCCTTGCCTCAAAACGCGCAGATGATTTTGGCAGTTGAACAGGCCTGGATGGTTGACCCGATGGATGCGTTGCTCCGTCGTCGGGCATACAATGCTGAAAACTCGGAAACATGGAAGACATCACATCAGTACGCTGGTCTTGTCGTTATTCCTGCTGGAAATGGCGAGTGGCGACGTATTGGTGCGTTTATGTATTTTGATGGATTTACGGGTCAGTTGGAGAGTCCATTTGACGGGGCGGGAGAGGATTTGACTTTGGTGTAGAAACGTCTGCATAAATTTGTTAGATGGGTCATGTGGGGAAGTAAAAAAGACATGGAGATGTAGAAAGACAATTTGTGATGGAAAGACATTTTGTGAGGAATGGAAATTCTCGCGCTGGCTCTTTACCGTAGACTGTGGGTTGATGCAGGAGCAGTTATTTCGCTCTCTCTAGGGGGGGCGAAAATGCAGTGAAGCTGGCAACCATTATGCGTGCGCCATGCTGTGCATACGGGGGTGACAGAGTGGAGTGGTATAACCCGGTCGGTGAAAGTCTATGCTACATACATACCTAGGGACATACTGGTACATGGGGTTTGGGAGAACCTTCTTTTATCTCATGTCAACATGTTTCTTATCCCCCAGTTCATGTGCTTTCCCTTTTATCTGTTCCTATTAACTTTTTTTCTTTTTTTCCTCCATGTTATGTTCTCTTTCCAAATCCCAAATACTCTTTTTCATTTCGTGCTGTGCCTTGGTTGTGTCGGATCCCACTTTCAAGGCTGAACCTGCAAACCAACAACCTACAAGGCTGAATGTATCTATTACCTTGCACCTTGACCCCCTTTCCCTTCTTTCTTCAAGAGACACAGTATCAAAGACCCAGAGATTGAGGTTAGACTCACTCAGAGAAAAAAGACTTGGAAGGGGCGGGGGAGGGTGAGACAAGAGTTAGAGATGCTGGTGTAAAACATCTCTAATCACCCCAAACCAATCACGGAGCGCCTCAATGAGCAGTACAATGTACTGTAGAACAACGATAGTGGCCCATCCGAGGGCGAGGAGTTTCATTGATGGCATCTTTTTCATTCCACCTCAGCTTACTCAACTCTGGCTCGTTTGTGAATTCGGATTGAGGATTGAGGATTGCGAGGTTTGGGCGGCCGTGCTGGGGTCAGGTGGATGTGGTTGACCTACGCAAGCAGGCAGGTACCTAGGCAGGTAGGTACCTAGGCAGGTAGGTACCTAGGCAGGTAGGTACCTAGGCAAGTAGGCAGGTGTGTGCCTGGAAACTGGTTGTACTGAGTGTCTTGACTGCAAGACGTCTAGGTTGGGTTTGTCCTGTTGAGGCCGAGGTGTGTATGGGTTATTATGGTTCTGGTTCTGGTTTCGGGTGTGGGTGTGGGTGTGGGTAAGATGGATTTATGAGTGTTAGGGTATGTGAACTGCACGGTAGCTCTTTTATATTGATGCTGCAGGTGAAGGTGGGGTCTTCTCTCGGTGTTTCGACGAGTTACCTTAATAAATGCAACAGTAGCGATTGCAAAGAATAGAACGGCGGCATATTGACGGCTAGCATGTTCGGTGGTAACGCTGCAGGTAATGTTGCTGTTTGTCTCATTTCTTTCTCTCCAATTGTAGCTAGAATCACTATCTCTCCACTTTAGGTATTGGGTATGGTTTACTAGAAAGGGACCTGGATCGTTCATGTAGAACCTTCCACATCCACCCAGACATCTTATTGAAACACCCACCCAACATTCATATTCCTTACCTGTTTCCAACATAATCACCAAAGCATCCCTTCCAGGACATCGATTCTACTAATACTCTTCCTCCTCATCCGAGTCCAGCGCACGGCAATCTGTCTGGGTGCGTTGCTGTCTGGCGCTTAAGAAGGAAGGTAACCACCGACTCCGGCGCTGGAGGTCCCCGAACCCACCATCGGTCCGGTCCGGTGATAACTCCTTCAATAAGACGTGGGTGCCTGGAACATGAATGAAGATGGCGTAGGAAGAGGGAGACTGTACTGCCAGCAGTTCCGTGGACACAACACAACTCTTCCTAATCGGCCAGAATTATCTGGTCAATGGTCGGGGGCAAGGGAAAGGGAAAAGACAGAACAAGACAAGGCAAGACAAGGCAACAAGTCCACGAGGAGAACAATACGCTTTAGTTCTAGGCTGTACATCTCATTCCCTTCCGTCCCTGACAACCTGTACGCCTTTGGAGTGCAATCAGATCCCAGATATTTTGTTGTCGAAGAAGAGTATATATTTATTAGAGAAAAAATTGTTCAATATGGCGAATTCTGATAAAAATCTGGGACGCGTCAATACCGATTTTTATTGCAAAGCCATTAGACCTTCTCATCGAAATCCTCAAAATTTCTTTGCCGAGACCTCAGACTTTTCCATCAAACCCCTTGGTAGTATAGCTACTGTACTAGTTCTACTCGATTTACCCTTCGGGCTTTCTGGAGAATTCCTTGACAACTACCGATACGCGAAGAACCTCTCTGGGGAAAAATCATAAAGATACTAGAAATCCACAACCCCAAATTTGCCTCAAGGAGCTGGAGTTTCTATTTTAGAAACGTCAAGCCTTTGTCTCAGACATGGACATGGAGATGGAGCGGATGCTTAGGAGACTTAGTTAGAGCTCTAAATGACGTGGGAATAGAACCGTAAAGCACGCCAAGAACCAAGACAGACAAGGGTTGGGGGAGCGCGGATTGGTGACGATCAAGCATCCTCAGGCAATCATCAGCCAGATGGAGTGAAGTGGTAGCAAGGGAAAAGATGCGTGTCGCATCGCAGTGGCGTATGAATACCAAACAAACTGACAACACGCAGCCTGCAGTCGACCTTCCAGATAATTCTAGGCTAGTCTTGAATGATAGCCCTATCACTATTTGTATTGTATAGGTTGAAATCTGTTTGTTGCCTGCGCCCCCCATGGCACAGTTCCGTAATCTTCGCTCTCCTCCCAGGAGGTTTCCCTCAATGCGGCTGCGTCTTGCGACTCAAGTTTTCCCTTTCCCCGTCTATCTCAACAACGTCTAGTTGTGTACGGCCGACTTGTGAGAAATAGAATACGACCCCCGAAAACCTTCCATCCCTCCCACCGAGCAGCCGAGGAATGAACCTCAGAGAACTGTTGCAATCTTGACAAAAGCCAGCCATACCTCCAAGGCACCGCACCCTGCGCCGCATAAAACAAACAGCCAAACGTAGTCAAGGGAATAAGTAATAAAAAGAAATAAAGCGCCCGACGGCCTGCATCACGCGCTTACCCGTGGAATGGTGCCTAGGGCCCACGAGTTCGTAGGCTGCTAACTCTGCCTAGTGTAGTAAGCCAATTACGCTTTCCACCACCCTCGTTGCGACCGGCGAGCGGATTGTTTCCAACGGCAGCCCCGTTTGAACCGGACGAGCCGCTAGTCCCTGACCCAGGTATGACGCCGATTGGTGCGCCGCCGCCAGAAGGCTCCAGAGGCGCTCCCCCGCCCTCGTCAATAACTACTCGTGCGTGAGCTTTGTTCCGCATAATAGGCGGAGGCGTGGCACTAGCCCTGTCATCCTCAACAAGGGATGAGCGCTTCCCGCATGAAGGGAAGCCCATTTGCGGAGGCAGACCTCTGAACATGGTCTCCGTCGCTGGTGCGCTGGATGGCGATATCATCTGCGCCGCTTCAGCAGCCGAGCCAGTCGACCTGCGGAAAAGACTATTTAGTCCACGGGGGCGTGGCGCTTGACTTGCCGTTGGGGGGTAGTGACGTTGCTTTGGGAGGGCCTGAGCAGATGCCTGTTGCTTGTCTTGCGTCTCTTGTGCTGGAGGAGGTATATGCAGTTGCTTAGGCGGGACAGTCATTGCCCGATCTTGCCGAAGTCCCACCTCCCTCAAGTTGGCAGACTGGGGTCGCAGATCGATGCTGTTGCTCCGGTCCCGCCGTACAGGGCTCTTCTTCAGTTTAGAGCTCATTGGGGACGGTCGCGCCGGGGAGGCGGGAATGCTACCAGAGCCGTACGTCGACGATGTGATCCCCGTCTGAGCATGGAGGCTCGATCGCCTGTTGGGCGGCGGGGGCGGGGCGCCGTGGGAGCCAATGACCGGTGTCGCGAGTCCAGAGCCGAAGAACGGCGCAGGAAGAGAACTGCTTAGCGCATCAAGAGCCTCGGCCATGGGAGCGGGCGAGAGTGAGCTCCCCATCGATCCCAAATAGGCCGCACCTCCGAGCGGCCCATACATAGCATCCGCAGCCCACCCTCCAGAACTCACCGGGAAGGAAAAGAGATCTGGCGAAGTGCGTCTACCCTCTCTGTTCGGACCAGCCTGCGACGCAGAGCTCATGGGGTCTAGAGCACCGGCACGGTTTGGTTTCAAGCTTTCTCGGAGCCAGGGGTCGAAGCTCGATGCCATGGAATCTACACCATCTGCAAAATCGTCCGAGTCGTCGCTGTCCCATCCGTCCTGACCGCGACGTCGCGGCGACAGACTGTTTTCGCCGGCTGATCGCGGCCGCAGTGGCGGTGATGGGGCTAGTGCCCGGTCTGCATGTGCACCGTTGCCAGCGAGCTGTCTGCGGCTGTCAAATGCGGTAGTGGACGCTGGCTGGCTTGTGTTTGTTGGTTGCGGGGGGCTGAGGTGGGTCCCTCCGTTTGCCTCTTCCACGGCAGATACCAGTGACGCTGTTGTCTCGCTCAGGGCGAGGTAGCTGCGCTCGTTCCTCAGACTCTCCTCTCTAGACAGAGTATCGTTGGAGTTTTTAAACCGCCTCAGAGTCGACGTCGAGATGGTATCTGGGGTTGGTGGAAGACCTTGCATGTTAAAGTCTCTCGCGAGATGTCCCTGCGTCAACACTTTCTGCAACGCCTCGCGCTTTTCCTGCTTCGTCTTAGGTTGCGGAACGGCTTGAGGGGACCGAGAATGTTGGACCGTTTCTTTTTCCTGATTCGATGTGGGGGGGCGAGAGGCGTCACCCATGGCCGTCAAAGCCATCTCCAGGCGTTCGAGACGCTGCAGCGGCGACCCGCCCATATCCAAGATGTCATGGATGTTTTGAAACTGATTCGAGCCGAATATCCCCCGTGAAGTCGAGGATCGACGGGGCTTGCTTGGGGTGGAGGACTTGGCTGAGGCGATGGATTCGCTGATAGAGGGGCCGCGATTCCTACTCGGACCGTCCACCGACGGTGGGCTGCTATTAGAAGCCGGAGAGCTCTCAACACCGCCCTTTCTGCGGCCATAGACGCTCTGGAAGGAGCTCTCGCTCAGAACGCTAAGAGTAGGACTGCTCACGCCGTTGTGTTCTATGCGCTCGGCCTCGTGGGAATCCTCGGCCATCCTGGGTAAGCTGAGGACACTGCCACGGACGCCGAGATAAACGTTGCGGAGGTTCGAGGTGTTTTCACTATGCTCGGACAGAAAGCTTGGCATGCGGTTGAGGTCTCTAACGTCTTCAAACTGCGGGAGGTCGACAGTCTTGGACTTGGGTGTTGCGATTGGCCGAGGTGTCTCACTGCGGCTAAAGAACAGGCCGTCTTGCTCGACACGTCGAACCATCTCCCGTTCCCGTATCAGCTGTTCTACCCGTGCCTCAAGCACCACGATCATGGCCACCGCTTCCTCGACGGCCTTATCTCGCTTCTCCAACTCCTGAATCAAGTGGTCATTCATCTCGTCCGTTTGCGCCTTCTCCCTTTCTAGAGTCTCGGCGCGTTCTTCGAGGGCGGACTGTTTTTCGCGGCGGTGAAATAGTTCGAGCTTGAGGTCGAAGTTCTGCTTGTGTAAAGTTGACAGAGTTTGTTCCATTTCCTTTAAGCCCAGACCCTTCTTCTTCGCCGGGTCAGCCCCGCTGCTGGAACCTGGCCGCCGCCCTTCTGAAGCGCTCTTCCTTGGCGGCGAGCTCTGGACAGCTCTAAAATCTGACAATGCGCCGGTACCCTCATTGCTTGCGCGGCTGGACGAGGTGTCGCTTTCGTTTACTTTGCGTTCCCGTTCTAACCTCTCTTGTAGGTAGGTGGACATGGTGGGTAATGATTCCCTCGACTGCTGCTCAGATGCTTCGCGGGACAATTGCGATCGGGGACGGTCGACGGCCGTAGCTCGGTTGTTTCGAGTGTAAGGATGGCGCGAAGAGGATGAAGATGGCGGCTGTTGAGCTGACGAGGCGCTCTGATTGCTCATGCGCGTCCGGGTTGAACTTGTGCTTGATCGAGAAGCTGTTCGAGGGTAAGGAGGGGGTCGACAGCGTTCGCTGGCTTGGCTCTGAGCACTGGAGCCCTCCATTTTGGGCAAGACAAACACCGACAAGATTGTGGGTCCAGCATAGACGTTGGATGACTGTTGTGCAAACAAGAATGGAGCTCTGCGGGTGGTCGTGGCGAATCAGGGATAACTATGTTGCCCTTGCTTTGTGGTGGACAAAACTGAAGGAGAGGGGACAAAGGAGTGGGTGGAAAGGATGATGCTTGTAAGGAGGGACGGCGCTGCGAGGATCCACCACGGAGAAAACGTATCGATAGGTCGGGAGGGATACCGAACCAGTTGACTGATTTTGAGGTGTCCAGGTGTGCTCGTCCTTAACAGAGCAAATATCGCATGCAGTTCAAGGGGGTGTCTCGACCGGGTTTTCCGTTGCGTAGGTCCGCTGATCGACGAGAAGCAAAATCGGCTGCAATGGGCTGCTTGGGTTCACGGCGAGACAACATGCGACGGTGAAGATGACGGCATGGTCAGGGCGATATCTTCTTGCCCACCGTTGCACAGGCGACAGGCAGAGAAGAACGCAGCCCGTTGGTGTCGCGATGGCCGCGGTGGGGACACAATGTTTGTGTTTTCAGATTTCGTGTCTCGGCAATCTCAGGAATGAGGAATTGAGGACAATTGACTGGCGCAAAAGGAGCAGCTGCGGCTTGCAAAGAGGAGAAATGACGGGCGCAGATGGCGAACGATCTCTCCAGCCAAAGGGAAGAGACCCGTTAGGGAGAAGGTCATCTCAGCGAAGGATTCTCTGGGAGAAGCAAGGTCAACTGCACCTCGCGTTGGTCAGTGATCCAGACAATTGTGGAGCCCCGTGTGGGCAAGCTGCAGCAACCCAGTGCCTCACGCTGCCAAACGTGACGCTAGTGTAGCGCCGCGCGAGCCACACAGCTCGATTCCGGGACGGTTGGTGCCGAATTGGGGCAATTGTGAGGGGCTTTTGCTCGTCAAAACTGACGGTTGACAGCTGCAGCCAGCCAAGCTTGTGCCAAAGGCCTGGAAATCTTTTTTTTTCACACGGTGTTTGCGAGGGTTTGCAGAACCACACAAAATGTTTCACATACCTCTTTCCGTTCTGCTGTGCACCTCAATGCACACGGCAAGGACTCCTGGAAGTTGGTGACCTGCACTCAATGGAACCCTCCCGTCATAAAATTGACAGTGTCCCCTGCATATTTTAATGAAGACGGCACTGGAGGGTGGGAGCGGGTTCCGGCTTGCTGACCCACTGCATCCCATTGATCCAACGGGATGGGCTGGATTAGCCCCCGGTCACCCACTAACAATTTCACAGGCAGGGGGCTTCTGTGGTTCAGCCAATCGCCAGCCCTATCACTCTCCCAGCGTCGTGGAAACAGGGGTGGGTCTGGTCAGCGCTAGGGCCGCTTCGCGGTCGGCGTGGTTGTGTGATGGCCCAAGGCGGCACTGAAATTCGAAAATTCGCCGTTTGAAGTGAAAGGGGCACGAGGGGCTGCCTAACCCCCTTTCAGCTGGTGATGAGTTTTGAACTGTGATGGTTGCGCAGAAAATCACACTTTCTTGCTACGTAGTAAGCAATAAGTTTCTTTTGATGTTCAAGACATCTGCTGATGCGGGGAACATGAAAAACTTGCTGTGGAATGTGACAAGACTTATCCAGTGGCCCCAGCACTTGTGCTCAACCAGGCAGACAGAGCAGCCCAAATAAGCCCCGCCGCGATGGAGGCACAATTGCTTCTCGACGTCCTTGAAAAGACTGCTCCCACCACTTCTTTTTACACTCTGCAAATCTTGAAAATCCCAACCGGAAAACCCGCGGCTTGGCCGTTTGTCAAAGTCAATTGAGTGGTCGTCCACTTCCCGTGCCAGCTGCGTCATGCACGCCGACTGGAAGCGATCGTTTCCCCCCTCGATTATAGTGGCATCCACAAGGCGGTCAGCGCAACCCCGCTCTTCAGTTGGCGCAAAATTCTCCGCGAACGGCTGTCGGGGCCACACAATCTGGCTCGCTTGCGGCTCGCAGCCCGTTCGATTGCTATTCTGGAAGCAGGTTTAAAACGTTGGTCCATGCGGTGCATGTGCTCTACTCACAGCTGCGCGATCGGACGTCGAGCAATGAGGAAACGGGCAGGTGGCTGGGAACCAAACATTTTGGTGTTGCGGTTGCTTGCCGTGCCCACGACACAGCACACCCTCGCCCTTTTTTTTCACCAGCTGCCTTTTGCGACACCTCCCTGGCAGCGCATCTTGCCTCTTGCAGATACCGGCATCTTTGTCTCGGATACCAGCAGCCTTCACCACCGATTAGGCATCATATGGTCACAACTGTTTCACCGTCCGTTTTCTCGCTGACCAGGTCCCGTGTCAACTCCATCAAATTGCACATCAGCTCATCGCTTTGCGCCATATCGCCTGTATCCTCAGGCGTGGCGGGAGCGCAGATAAACTGGCCCGAACGCTTGGTCACAGCCACAGCATAGACTGTCGGTATGGCACCCTGGCGTGACCGCTGAGAGGATACCTGCAACGCCTCGGTCAGTACCACATTTGGAACATGACACAGCAGCTCAGGGCGACAGTGTGACGTACGGCTCATGGATGTCCTTCTTGCTCTGCTTTGTGCTCACGAAGCCCGGGTGGGTAGCGTTGATGAGCACGTTGGGATGTCCCTTCTGGGTCACATTCCGGTCAAAGTACCGCGTGTAGAGAAGATTTGCGAGCTTGCTTCGGCCATACTGACCGTTTGGGCCGCTGTCTTGGTTGATCTCGTCCAGACTGGCGAATTTGGTATCCTGGGGCGCCATCCTGTGAAGGTTACTAGACTGGTTGCTGATACGGACGACATCACCGCCCTCTGCGGTTTTCTTCATCATTGGTAAAAGGTAGCTTGTCAACACAACATGGCCCACATGGTTGATGGCCATATGTTTGTCAACACCGTAGTCAGTTTGCTGCGGTGTCATGATTCCACGACCGCTGTTGTTCACCAAGATATCGAGCCGATCCGTGTCCTTCTCGATCGCTTGCGCGACATGCATTGTGCGAGTCCAGTCACTCAGATCGCACTGCATCCAAACGATACGATCTGCCTTGTCTTGCCCAAGCTCCTGGGCAATTGCCACTTTTGCGCCCTCGATCGTGTCCTCAGACATGGACAGCACATAGACCTAGGCAATGTTGTTCTTCAAGAGTGTGTAGACAACGCCGAAGCCGATGCCCTGACTGCCACCCGTTACGACGGCGACTTTGCCTGAGAGATCCGGGCACTCACTCAGGGAGAACTGGTTGGAGCCCAGATTTGGAAACGGACCGCCCAGGTTTTCGGCGAGTGTGTTCTGGATTAGAGTGAGAAATGCCTTCCTGGCCTTTGAGCTGCCAGATAGTCGCCGACCTTGATTTTCTGCATCGTAGGAAGCGTAGAAAGCGTTACACGTCGGACACTGGTTGCTAAGAGAGGCCTGCTACGCCTTTGCAAGAGCTTCCAGGACCAAAGGTGTGTAATATGCCAAAGGGGGGCTGCGGCGAAATTCCGGATCGATGGCGAGATGCAACGACGTCTTACAGAGACTTGTACGGACATGGTGGCTGGCTGGCTCGAGGATTTCTCTTAAAATAGCTCAATAATATATACCAACTGACCATCGCCCGACCTCTGCCACCAGAGCGAAGGGAATGCGCTGTGTCGCGCCGATGGGTGATCTGCAGAATCAATGACGCGACCATGAGATGGCGCTTCTTTGTTTGGGTTAAGGGCCTGGGGGTTCGCTTGTCTGGCTGAGCGATGATCGGCCAGCAAAGCGCGATCCTGGGATCGTCGAGGAGCACGCGGATCTATCCGTCGAAATCGTCCATACATTAACACTGGGGTATCCTTGCTTGGATGAACGGTGACTTGAGCTGGGAAATACTAGGAAGAAAGTCATTTCTTGACCGTTCAACTGACTTCTATTGTCGGGCCCGTTGCGCCTAGTGTATTGTATGCTCCCTAAAACCGCCAACTTAGCACCCATTCCGACAGAAGCTAGTTTCGGTGTGGAAAAGGGGGTGACATTGTACATACCCTCTCACTGGGGCTGACAACTGGATCAATCATTGAGGAGGGCCGCTGGCGCCGAACGACAGCAAACGACTAGAGACGAAGATGTAGGACCAAAATATGCTAGGAGGCGCCGCTGCAGACGAGATGGGCTCGCAAACCGAAACGGCTCCTCGAAGTGAGTTATGCTGAGCTTTTGGCAATTAATCCTAGTGTTTTTTTTTTTTTTTTGGCCTTGGAGGCCGGGAGATGGAAAGGCTGTCCATTGCGACGTGTTAAGTGACGCTGACTTCGTTCCGTTTGGCAACGATGGATTGACTCGGATACTGGGAGATATTGCAGTGACCTTCGACGAAGTCGACTCTGCATTATTGCAAACTCAGAGGGCTCAATGGGGTTGAAATTTTCAAGACATGTCCGCGAATAGCCGCTACGCGATGCATCTGCAGAGTTCTTAGCGCCTACACAACTGTGTAGGAAAGCTGGTTGGTTGGCGCAAAGAGCGAAGGAGCATCGAAGGCAGCTGCCGGACGAGATCATCACCCGCGTTTCCCCAATCTCTCTCGCTCCGGGGCAGATGCAGCTGGTGGGGTGACACGGAACCAATACCTACAGCGCTCTGTTCAGCTCTCGTCACCGTGTTTCCCTAAGCGGCACTCTTCCGCTGCACCCTTTCTTGTCGGCCGAAATGTCGCGGGCAAGGCCTGCATCTGCGCGTCCTTGCTGAATTCGGTGGCTCGACGCTGATTCGAGGGTTTCCCAAAACCCACAGGGCACCACGCCGAGTCTGGTCGTTCATGCAGCAAGGCGCCTCTTCTGGGGCCACAGGGCAGCTGAATCTCCTGCCAAATTATGTACTTCGAGGATGACAGAGCCTCGTCACTGGCCGCCACACCGATCGCTGTCCCACCCACCATTCGCAAAACAAGTATCTGCCATGAAATGCGCGAGCCCTGATTGGCAGCAGCTTGCAGCATCCAATCTGCAGCAAGGCTTCACCATCACCACGAACCCTTCAACAGGAGCGGCATCTCCGGAGTCCGGACATAAGATGGCCGCTGCATTCAAATACATTGCGCTGCAGGCTGTAGGCGAGCTGCTGGGGTTCTCTTCCCCATATGAGGCCCGTCGCCGGGAAGCCCTCTTGGCCGGAACTCTCTCACTTGCATCGGCAACCCAACTCTGCGCTGCCTTCGCAGTGTCTCCAACAGCAAAATGATCAGAAAGCGAGGCATCTCATCTCCAAGGAGGTCGATGGAGGGCCAGGATCGAATGCAGTTATTGTTCTCCAACCAATCCAAGCTTGCAATGCTGGATGACGAGGCTGGTCCAACTTGCCTCTCCGGTCTTTACCACGGCCCAGGTTCAGTGCGAGATAAGCTTCAGCACTACCTTGGCTGTATTGAGATAAACCAGCGAGAAGGATTCCTGGACCTGAAGAGGAACAAAATTCTGGATCCTGACACTGGGAAGAACTTTTGGGAAACACAAATCGACATTGAGCTTAACAAGATCAAGGCGGAAAAGGGAATCGTCGATGAGAAGGATGTCACGGCTGAGATGCATAGGAAGGCCGGGGAACAGGTCGAGAAAATTATCAATTCCCTGGCAGTCTCCATCGAAGCCCAGTACAAACGAACTCAGGTTCTGCGGATGGCCTTGAGCCAGCCCAAAGCCCATGCGCCCAAAGTCAACCAAAGCATTTCAGATCAAGCACCAGTTTCAGGACCGGTCTCTGCAACTACAGTTGTCGCCGGTGCTTCAGATCCAACCCATCCCTTAACCCCTGCGGTCAGCAATCTTGTGGCTCATGTCGATACCAGCCGACGAGCTTGGAGAGTTTCTCAAGAGTACAGAGACGGCATCAAGAAAGTCCGCTCCTGGAGGAAATCCATGGGGCGGCACACTACTAAACCCGAGGACGTGGCTAAAATCGAGGAGGAGTTAGAGTGCGGGCGGGGAGATGTTCAGAAGATTGTCAGCACACTTCGAACATCCCGCTCAGTCGACGAAATTGCAGACTACGACTTGATGCGTGACGTCAATGCATATCTTATTCAGTACACCCGCATGCCGGAAAGAAATGGGGGAGCAATGGAGGGTGCCACGGGCGACTACTCGTGCACTGGTGATCCCAAGATGCGACACTTACCACTGAGGCCGGTCGATGAAGACTTGACAGACGATTGGTTCAAGGGAAAGTTCCCCGACCAGCGCGTATCTGTCAGTCTTCTGCTTGGAAGCGCCCACAACGAGCCGTGCGTGAAAGAGAAGAACATTCTCTCAAAGGATGCATGTGACGGGAAGGACCCCACACGCTTAAGGTATATTCACATTCCCGCAAACAACATGGAGGTGAGTACCTACCTAGGTAGGCTTCCGGCCTTTCCTGGCAATGTGGCTAACTCATAGCAGTGGGTCGAGGTACAGTCCTCTCATTGGTCAATCTGGCGTGTCGCTGACTCTTTCTCAGCATGTGATTGCCGGATATTACGGTGATAAGATTCCAGCTCTCAGTCCAAATCATCTTGAGCCTTCGGTGAAGACCAAGACGCAGTTGTTGCTCCGGCCTGAGTTCTGGAGGGGCCAGCAGCATGGTGCGAGAAGTGGAATTGTGCATGCGCGATACATGAGACCACTTTGCGAAAGGGTCTCTTCTGGTAGGTGACGAATGAGCCTAGGTGTGCCCATGTTGGCCGCTAACGATTCGGTGACTGTAGCTGTGGATAAGATTGATGACAACCCAAGCGACATCGTTCTCTTTGTCAGTTTGTCTACCCCCTAGAAGGCGAGGCCACATTGACTGACTTTGTTATTTAGATGCCCTATCTGCATTGGGAGACGGACCGGATGAGGAACGCTATCTCCAAGATGATCGACGCCGAATCAGAGAAGCAGCGGCACAAGCAAATGGAGGCAAGCCGTGAGCGGAAGAAGCAGCGAATCAAGGAGCGAGAGGGTGTGGGGAGCAACGGAAAAGTATTGACGCATCCCGCAGTGAAAGACCCGCTTGGGCACAGCGGCGAGGTTGAGGGATCTGCACGTACAGGTCACATGCGTCCCCTGAGGTCGCTAACCGACGTGATTCCTCGGTTTGCTCCAAAGAAAAAAGGCGGTATAGAGATAAGAGACGGCCGCCTAATGGTGAAAAGCACGCTGGGTCAGTATCTCATCGACACCGCCAGGCTTTACGAGGCCATGTCGACTTTCCGAGACCAGCAGATGCTGGAGCACTATCTTTACCGAAATCCCCCGCTGCACCCTCGGCGGACGTTGGACCAGTCCCACTACTGGACCCTTAAAACCACCAAAGCCCGAGACCGGGACCAGGTTGTTTACCGGGGAACTAACGTCAATGTCGAAAACACCCACAGACTCGAGGAGGTGATAAATCCCCCATCGACCGCAAAGGAAGCTCTGAGCGCATCACTCAAGAGCTTGAAAAGGGGCCTATGTCAGCTAGATGACACCTCAATTAGTGCAGACGGGGACAATAGCGCAGAACCTTCGGGTAATCATGATGAACCTGCCTCGTCTGGATGGCGATTTTGGAAAGGCAAGACGAAGACCGCCGGCCCTTTGCAGTGGTCTGGGCACTCGGATGAAACCGACAGGGATGGCTGCGAGCACTGCGCCAGCGATATCAAAAAGGTGTCGAAACTGATCATGGTGGATCAACTATGGATGTGGATTCTGGATGATCAAACCGTCATAACCTTTTTCCCACGGCGCTACGGCTACAACAAATACGACCCCCATGGCATCCACCGATCGATCCGGAATAGGTTGAGAATCGCTCGGAAGAACCAGATTAGGTCGGTCTACGATCTCGCTCTCATCATCCTTGATGAATGTTCCAACACCTTTTTTGATCGAACCAAGACCCACGTAAGCGACCAACCACATCGTGGAGGAGTTGACATCAGTTCTGACAGCGAATTCAGGATAGCCAGCCGCAAGTGATGGACATCTTCTCAGAAGCAATTGGAAATGTGGTACGTAGCAGAGTACGGGCCGGACCAAGAGCCTATCATTGGCTGACGAGATCTCAAGACAAACAAACACACCATATCCTTTCGGCATGTGTGGCATTGGGCCGAAAACGCCTCCAAGGTCTACAGAGCCAAGTCAAAGCACCTGGACGAGGCATCAGAGCTTCATGTCCCACTTCTCAACATCTCCCCGGAAGGCGAACTACAGCGCGAGGTAAAGGACATACTGGATGAGCTTGACATCATGATCGCCATCACGCGGAGACAGAATGAGGTGATAAGGCGGTTCGGGAAGCATGTCGAGAGTATCTTGGACCCTGCAGGACGATGGAGGAACGGATCAGATGGTAAGCCGGTAGCACACATCGACGACGATGATGACTCAGATGCCGAGAATGAGCTTGGCCCACATGCTCGAGCCGGCCCAGCGGACGGAGAGGAGACTGAAGAGCAAAGGAACGAACGGGAGGCCAGAGAAAAACAGCGGAAGCAAGAAAAGGAGGCGGCCCGGAAACGCGACAGGAAAAGGAGAAAAACACAGCTGGACTGGTTTCACATGTTATCTCAAGACCTGCTATGCGAGGTGGCGGATCGAATTGATGAACTCGAAGGACTACGAGATGGGGCAAGAAGTACTGCACAGAGCGTGGGTCCACTTCTCAAACAATACCAGAGTGACGGCTTACGACGGTCATAGGTCAACGATCTCCTGCAGCTTAAACAGCAACAGGCGAGTGTGGTGCAAGCCTGGGAGTCAGTCAAGCAGGCTGAGGAAGCGGTCCGTCAGGGACGTGCCATTATGATGTTCACAATCGTGACCATCGTTTTTGTATGTCTCTCCTTTTTTTTCTTCTGAGCACATGAAGTTGGCTAACTCGGCATGCTCAAGCTCCCGTTATCATTCATGTCGAGCGTATTTGGAATGAATAATGTTGATTTTGGGCAAGACAATACGACGTGGACAGTTGGAGAACAGTTACGACTGATGTGTATGTTTTGGATACCACATCGCAACCGGAAGAAATAACTGACCTTGGATAAAGTCCCGATATCGATCGGTATTATCGTCGTTTCTCTCGTCATTGCATTCTACAGTTTTCTGAGAGCTAGCATATGGTCGCTATACACGTACATTGCTACGTGGCTCGCTGTACATACAGGACTGTATGGAATCTGGCTGGATTATAGCGACGAGTGGAAGTCGACGAAGCTGATGCGGAAGACGGAGGAGGAGGTGATTATGTTAAAAGAGATTGTCAGGAGCGCGAGACGCAGAAAAAGAGCGGAACGACACAGGGACAGGCAGAAGGACGAGGCCGAGAAGGCAAATAACGCACAGGCGGCAGACTCGAAGAAGTCATGGTGGCGTCGACCAGGAAAGCTGTGGCCAGGTGATGAGGAGAAAGGGTCTGGCAAAGGGGCGGTGCGATCGGAGCCAAAGGTTGAAAAGTTTGCTCTTCGCAGTCAAGATGAACAGAGTAATGGGCAGGCTACACATGCTGAGACAGAGCTAGAGGGCGGGGGCGGGGCAAAGGGGAGATAAGTTGGGTAACAAGTTTGGTGCATTCTGGGTCAGGAATGGGTCAAAATCCGGTTTTTGTTTTTGGCCAGGTATATAAATCTCGCCGCGTCTCCCCAAACAAATTTGATTGCCAGCGCCGCTCTCTCTTTTCCCACCACCAGCTGCCCACCACACTTGAGGACTCTACAACACACCCTTCTTAGTCACGACGAGAGGCATTGGGAATCGCAATAATGCCAGGACCCGATTGGTACGGCATGCTGGCCGACATGTAGGTATAGTAAGCAAGCAAGCAAGTAAGCAAGAAGCGCCAGTTTTGTCTTGTGTTGCATCGCGACCTATGTAAAATGTATACAAACGGGCTGTATCTGATTCTGGATTGACCTTCACCTACACAATTAAACCGAACCCAGCTTCACTCTGGTCATTTTCCTGCTATGGAAACTGGACATTAGAATTACCGACGTGGATGCCAGCAGGAATTTGGGGAGTAAAGAAAGGCTGGGAAAGTCTTGGTATAGAGAGGGGTACAGCAGAAATGCAAGTCGCTTACTAAATCTGACTGGGCGGGTTGCAAGTGACACATGCACCCACCGATTCTCTGTGCTCCTCTTTCTGCAGTGCCTTGTCAGGTCTATAAATTCAAGGCACCTAGGTAGACTTGGTACTCCAGGTTATTGATAATTCTCAGCCCAAAATATCCAGCCGTCCTTCAGTTAAAGTGAACCAAAGTGGTCTTTTTCTCAAGAACACTTTGCCTGAAAGCAATCCAACCAGACCCCCCTTCATTATCTCCATTTACTTTCTCAAGGTAAGAGAGACACCAAAAAAAAATGAAAGCAACAACCACCATCCCCCGCCCCCTCCGGTTCATCATCACCACCATCGAGCCCTGCACGACTCTCTACGGGGTGTACGTGGGACTTTTCCGTCCCGAGGTGCTCATGCCTTATTATTTCTCCCGAGGGACGATCGCCTACACCCCGGATACGAAATGTCTTTATACGCAACTCGCGGGGCTATGGGCTCTCTTTGCCTTTATCCTCGGAGTGCTACTACCGAGTGTGGATGACGTGGTGTTTTGGCGGAGGGCCTGTCTCGGTTGTTTGCTGGTTGATGTGTCGTATTTTTACGCCATGTCCGAAGGCGGTGGTGGCTGGGGAGGTTTCTTGAATTTTGCAACGTATACGGCCTGGGATTGGTATACGCTTTTGGCGTCTGTGGCGTTGACTTTGGTGAGGTTCATGGTGGTTTTGGGCGTGGGTGTGAAGGGGGAAGGGGAAAAAAAGAAGATTTAGCGGTGGTGGGCCAATTGATCTTGGTTTTGGATGGCAGGACTGAGCGAGACGTCGAAGGTGAGGCAACGGGCCGAGTGAAAGTGAGCAGGCTTGGGGACTGCCCAGAATGGAAGGCACGATGGTGAGAAGATCGGAGTTTGGACCACACCAGCCACTTGTATTTGCATCATCATTTCAGCGGCATATGAGCTCTCCTCTGCAAATAGACACTAAAAACTAGAGGCAGATTTCAGCCAGCTGATGAAGACGACCTTGTCACGTCGACTATTTCCCAGATCGCTCTAGAATGGCATGCAGATATTGCGTCATCCACCTTCTATCCAACACCGGCGCCGGGCGTGCCTTCCCACCAAACACCCGATTCCCCACTCTCTCGCCTCGAAACATTGCATCGGCGGTTTCTTCAGTGTAGCCATCCAACACGGCCGCAATCCTCGCGATACGACTCTGAGGGTGCAAGGCGGCATATTCTAGCGCTCTTTTCTTCCACTCCCCGAATCTCATCATCTTGATTTCTCCTCCAACGCCGAGTCCAGCCTCCGATGCTCCCACCTTGGCGGCCATCTCCAAGAATTCATTACATCCCGCTGCATTGTCGTTCCGGAAATCCCAAGTCTCGCCTTTCCCTTCCTGTTCACCAAGCATGACCGCAACCACCGTCTCGGCAAGATAATCCACCGGTAAGACGATACCCATGTCCCCACCATTCTTACTAGAAATAACGGGAAAACATCCCAGCTCGAGCAGACCGCCGCTGATCAAGTTGTGCAAGAAATCCCCCTTATCACTCCGAAACGCACCCGTGGCGGTCGAAGCTGTAACATACGGCAGCCGATACACAGTGGCATGCGCGCCACGCCAGCGTGCGCAGGCGACAAGACGCTCGGCAAGGTATTTGGATGTGCCATAGCCGTGTTCTGGGTCTGTGTCCTTGAAGGGAGGATTGCCGGCGTGGAAGGGTAGGGTGGAGATGGTTGAGATGAGATGGATGGGGATGCTCTTCTTGGCGGAGCAGGATGATGCCAGACGAAGTATTTCATGCGTACTGACGACATTGGGGCCGATATACTCGGAAAATGGCCGCATCCAATCGACCAGCCCGGCGGCATGGCAGATTGCATCGATCTGAGTCGCGAGTTGAGAAAAGGTCTGCTCGGTCAGACCGAATCGGGGCTCGGATACATCACCTGCGACAGGAATAATGAGTTGTTCATTAGAGGGAGAAAGACTATAAGACTCGAGAGCAGAACAGATTCGATCGCGGGCGGTGATGTTGTCGGTAGCTCGTACGAGGCAATGGACGATGACTCGCCGCTGCAGAAGAGCGTGGAGGATGAAGGCGCCGACAAACCCGGTGGCACCGGTGAGCAACACGGATTTGACGTCGGAAGGAGCAAGCGGCGGGTAGTCGAAGGTGATGGTTCTGTCAAGGCTCCCATTACAAATGGCGTTGATGTCTAGCTGGGAGCACAGCAGCGAGGATGCTTGTGACGACGATAGCACTTCCTCGTCCCGTAGCTGAACCAGAAGCGCAGCGCTGAGTGCCCGAAGATTGGGATGGACTAGAGCAATATTGACAGATAGGGAAAGCCCTGTTAACGCTCCTAGATGGTTGCGCATCTGCACCGCGGTCAACGAGTCAATGCCGATGTCACGCAATGGACGGTCGACGTCGATATCGAGCGGCTTCACATAACCCAGGGCTTTGGCGGCAACCTCACGGACCATCTCGAGCACGACCCTCGACCCTTCAGTCACCTTCACCCCGCTCAATCTGTCTTTCAGTTTCTGACCAGGGTTGTTGGCAGCAGGGAGAAATGGTGTCTCTTCAGCGATCAGTGAACGAAGAAGTATGGGCAACCTCTCTCCCTGATCTCGATAAAAGTTCCGAACCCGTTCG
>Ga0247763_1000477_pt1 | contig 23804 bp, 18 predicted proteins | sample UWRJL141409B4_FD_179926 | JGI IMG/M metagenome (GOLD analysis project Ga0247763, IMG submission 179926) | Plant litter microbial communities from Arlington Agricultural Research Station in Wisconsin, United States - UWRJ-L141-409B-4 | ecosystem: Environmental > Terrestrial > Plant litter >...
ATATTAAAAAAAAAAAAAGCCTCCCCAAAAACAAATCACATTCATGACAACGGATAATAAACAATACTACACGGCGGCCAGAAACACACCAGTGGCAAAACGCCGAGTGTCGATGCTCCCAGCCGGTGCGTAACGTTAGGCCGAGCTATCAACGGCGCGAGAAACGAAGACGGTAAGAACAGTCACGTATCTGACCGCGTTTGTGGGTCCCGTTAGCGGCTAGATTGACAGTCGCAACACTGACTTGGACGTACGTTGCTCCGGCTAGGACCAATTCAAAAGTCCGCACTTTCATCAGCGCATCCAAGACGAAGAGAAAAACGGCGCTCGATAGCACAACGATGCTGATCCGAGGCACGACCGACGGGACAGAGTTGCAGACGACGACAGGGGTGAGAAGGAGGCCGATGGTAAGGATGAGGATCACGGCTCTGGTCAGCCGCTTTATCAAGGTACCCGAGTAAATGTACACGTTTGGATTCGAAGATATGCTTAAGCCCGAGCACTGTTTTAAGGGAGTCGGAGCTCTTCCCCTGATCAGCCAATACCCTTTTATTCGCGACAGCGACGTCGAACTTCAAGATGTACGTCCTCGATAGCAATCAAGAATTATAAACAGGGTCTGGCTAGGCATTCTTGTGCGCACGTACCTGACGGAAGCCCTTGTAGGACCAAATCAAGGCATTCTCAACCCAAGACTCGAGCCGAGCAGTCGCGTTATCATTCGGGGGAACGAGACTGACGAGGTCGCCATGTCCGAGATAACATGTCTCATCACGGTCCAGCGAGCCAGTCCCAATGACCCAGTTCTGAAGGTTCCGCGTATCGTAGGCCGGGGCTTTCTTTAGGCCCATGATCCTGTGGGAGCGTTCAAGCAGCGAATCTTGGTGTCATGGGGAGACTGTTGTTAGAATAAGGTAGGTACTTGGGTAAGTAGCATGCTGGAGCGGGAACAAAGAATAGATAGGAAAGCCGGTGACGAGGTTTATTGATGCGTTCTCAAAACTACAAACGAGACGTACCGTAGTCGATTATAGCCGTGTCAAGCTCAGCGAGGACCGCCGCCCGGTTGGCGTTCGCGTCGAGCCGACTCTTGCCCAGAAACAGGGGACATTGTTCCTCTAGGTCGACCCTGTCAAGCTCCTTTTCTAATACCGAGATCTTGTCCTGCTTCAGCAGCAAGAGACGGGCCCGGGCCCGGGAGAACTTGCGGAACACGTAAAATGAGTCGCTGGCGGCTAACAAGGCTGTGTATTGTGGGTACCCCTGCCTGTAGGATTCGACTTTTTTTTTTTTCGCGTTAGTCCTTGGAAGTTGAAGGTACGGTTCGTGACCTGTGTGTGTGCCAGATGAGGGTAGTTTGGCTCACTCTGAGTACTGGACCCCAACTCCCAGCCTTCATGCTGGAACTCTATGTCGGTTGGCGGACCCCGCTCCGTGAAGCCCCAGGACGGCAGAATGGACCTCAGTCTCTCCATTTATTCTCTCTTGTTCCAATTTGGGCCTTGACTATAAGGTGTGTGTGTGTGTGTGTGTGTGCCTCATGAAGAAAAAGTCGGGCTGCGACAAATCCAGTAGGTACGTTACCTAGATGGGGGTTAGGCAGAACCCGATGAGCCCAATCAGTGGATCGGATCGTCGGAGCTGATGTGTCAACGCGCCGGTTGGGCCACGCAGTTGCAGAAAATGGAAATTAGCCCACACACATAAAAACGGGTAGAAACTTGATTAATTCAGAAAGCTCTTTTTTCTGATCAGAGGGAGCCCTTTTTCCAAAACTGGGCAAGGCGACACCCCTCCTTTCCGGGGGGCTATTTGCCCGACCTTGACCCACTATCCCAAATCCAGAAAGGCGCCATCCGACATGATGGCTACCAGCGAGCGTGATGAGCATGCACACTCAACAAGCGAGTGTAGCACCTTCCGAAAACTGAGATCAGCGCACAACAGCGGCCGAAGATCTAGCTAGGTTGGGTCTGGCGTGGAAAGATTCAGAGAGGTAGGGATGTAAAGCGACAGCGATCGCACATCGCACATCCCACTTGTCCACGCTTTTTTTTTTTTTTTTTTGGAGGTGCCCGTCTGGCGAGGTGCTATTGGTAAAGCTGCGGGGCCCACGGTGGATCGATACGTACCCGTTGGGCATTAAGGTTTGCCACCGGCAGAAGCCCAACTGGTTTTGGCTTCCCCCCTCCTGCTGTATCCGTCACAGAGGCGGAGCAATTTGAGTAACGAGAAGGGGTGCGTCCCGCGCCTCAGTGCAAGACGATGCCTGAGGTTGAAGTTAAAGAGAATCCCAAGATTGGGGTGCTTATGGGCTGAGATATTGACTTTGCTATTGGAGGGGTGTGCATTAAAGATAGGTGTACGCGATCTCCAATGCAAGGCGAGCTTCACAGAGACGACTGTGTACTGATGGCAGGTACAGAACATAGAGCGCACCGGGCACCCTCGACTAATCCCAATGGCTCGCCACCTCACGGCCTTGGCCACGAAGTGAGCTTACAAGCAGAAGAATTGGTTGCAAGGTTTGGAACACCAACAACGGAAGGGTTGTACAGAGATAATCCCCTACAACTACCTAGAGTAGGTGAAACTTAAACATATAGTAGCAAGAATTGAGCATGAAGAAAAACTTCGGTCACTACCCCGTTTAGACAAGGCAGATAATTTTCTGCTTCATGGAATCGGCGGGGGGATTACAGTTCGAAGGGTGGTGCCAGGAGGCTAGACCCTTTTAAATAAATTTAGAAGGCGGAATTTGCAATGTCACGGTACAAGGGAGACATTGGGCTAGACAATAGAGATGCGTGTACAGTACGCCCTTACATAACGTCCTTACATACAGGCAATAAAAAGAGTGAGGGGGCATCTATCTAGCAGTGAGTGCGCACACGGATGTTTACTGCATCCCAGCGTCCTGCGGTCCCCCTCGCCACGCCCTCGTCGAAAATAGGGAGTTGGCGGAGGCAAGGAGCAGCGGATTTGGAAGATAGCGACCCTAAAAGTGTATCCATGCTCAGGGCAGCAAAAGACGTAGGCTCGTCAGTGACCATGATTTTGATAACATCGTCGCACCAAGTCCGGCCAGCGGCTATGAGCTGAGCGGGCACGCACATCTCCAATTCCAGGGTTTCACGCCCGGTGAAAGCCCGAGCCTCGTCCTTTGGTGGGACAACTTCATGATCGCCATCGAATATGTTGCACACCTGCCACAAGGGACCTAGGTTGTATATGTGGAAATACAACGGCCCGCTGCTGTCGTTGCGAAGCTCGATTTCGAGCGTCGAACCACTTCTCACGTCCATTCTGCTATTTTTGCCATCGCTACTGATGTTCTGCCACGATGCTTCGCCTATGCCCCTAATGCGGAGGGTAAAGATATTGCCGCCCAAGGACGACAGGGAAGAGCGCGGATTTCTAATCGACTCAATTTGGCGGAAGCGCATCAAGTGCAATAGCGCGCCGAGCAGTTGATGGGCCTTGGCTATGTCTCCTTGGCCTGAGTCGTTGGGATCGCTGCGCTCCACGAGCGGCAGATACGCCGGAAGGCTCACGACGGGCTGGGCATCGTCCTCGCCATCGGCACGAACCTCATAGCTAGTCCGGGTAGTATTCATCCCAACCGAAAAAGAGCCTGGCCACGGGTGGTGCTCTGCACTGGGTTGTAGGACGAGGCCTAGCCGTGACGCCTGGAACAGTACCTGGCGAAGCCCGGGGAGATCCGGGTCAACACTGATGGGCATCGCCTGCAGCGATGGCTGGCTGACGAGCCTTGCGCTCCAACCGACTCCAACGGCATTGGCGACCCGGCTGCCATCAACTCCCTGCAGCACCGATACAAGATCCCCAGCGCTGGCCACCTTGGTACGTACCGCAGCGCCCCGAGCGTCAGCGGAGATGCCGGCGGCCATGGCGATAGGGTACAGATCGAGCAAATCGCCATCGAACAAGCCGTGTGCTCGGCCGGCGCGCAGCATGAGCTCTGCTGTTTTTGGCGATCTGAAGAGGGGCATCGCGGCGGTATCGATGCTCGGTTGCAGAATACCTAGGAAAGAAATGTTCTTGTTGCCATAGAGCATGGGTGTCTGCCTGATGCCTGGAGACCATGTCATATCGGCGAAGCGCGAGCACACCGACTGATAGATGTCACCCAGCCGCGCATCGACAGCTCCCAACCTCAAGAGGGTGCGTATCAGGAAGTGGGTCAGGGCGCCCACTGGGCCATGCCGATCCACGCTGATCTCCTTGGCCACTTCGTGAGGCCCGCAAGCAGCGAGGATGGCGTAGCCAGCGGGGTCGATCAGCCAATTGGGGAGAAGCGAACCGTCTCGAGATGCTGCGCCGGCATGGGTGCTGCTAGCCTCGGAGCGGGGGAATAGCCAGGGAGAGGCAGCATCGACTTCGACATGGTATGGGAGAAACCGCTCGCCGGCAGGCTGTGGGCGGGCGACATCGACATCGTCATCGTCATCGTCACCGCCCCGCAGAACGCTACCGGAGAAGCAGCAGTCGAGCACAAGCGTGACGTACAACCCCTTGGATACCATCTTACTCAAAAGACGCGCGAGGTCGAGGCCGCGCAGATAACAGACAGAATCACCGGTTGCCGCTAGCAGATCCAGGGAAAGATCCGCCGTTGACTTGTGCGGGTGCGTCGATCCATGTACCAGCCCGAGCGATGTGCCGTGGCCGGAGTAGTGGATGTAAACAAAGTCGCCGGACTGGGCGGTCATGGTGATGGCCTCGAGACGGGCTACTACGTTGTCCCGTGTCGGCCACTGTCGCGCGTCCTCGGGTGGGTAACGTGCTTCGGCGTCTGCCGGCTTGCTTGCCACCATCAAGTCGATGTGGAAAGCCATTGGCCGGCTTTCGAGGTGTTGGCGAATTGCCTGGGCATCGCGCACGCAGCCCCTGAGCGGTTTATCGAAGTAGCAGTCGATCCCGATAAGCACGGCAAAGCGCTGCGGAGGTCGCCGCTCCATCCTTGTAGGTTTGTCGACTTTTTGTAGCTGCAATCGCGTGATATTAGATGCTACATGCGATCGATCCGAGTGAGCGTTGTCTGGAGGGGGAGCCTGTTGTTGTTGGCTTGCGCAGCTTGCCCAATCGGCTAATCTGCGGTAGCTACTGTTTTTACATTCTTTCTTCCTCCTTTTTTTCTCCTCGTGCTCAACTTTGCTTTTTTCATCCCCTTCATTACCTAAGGTAAGTACCTTAGGCAGCAGAGTGGTGTCCGAGCCCATTCATGGCCTGATGTCCGATTATGTGCATATTTCTCTCCGGGGTTAACGAATAGAAAATGGCCACGAAGCGCTGCTCACGAAGCCCTGCTCACGATGCTTACCCACGGAGCCTGCCGATGTGCTGCAGCCGGGCGGGCTATGGTTGATCGTCTTGAACCCCCAGGCTTGGGGAACCACGTGGCGTTTGGTACACACAAATGACTGATTGGACGCCGGTAAATCCCGCGGGTAGGTACTGGTGAGGTAATGCAACGCGAGGAGAGTGACTATCCGCGCTAGCCACCTTTGCGCACATATATGGAGGCCTGAAACAGACAAAAAGCCCCAACTTCCTTCATTACAAAACCCCCCTAACTGGAGCAGGTGTTCTCCACACCCTCTCCTAAATCTCCTTACAGCTCGCGCCCATCTCAGGTTGACCTAACAGCACGCTTTTAACCTTTATATATATATATATATATATATATATATTACTTGGACACGCGGTACCACGGTCATGGATCCGATCAAGGACGAGCGCCGAGACGAGCGTCAACTCGAAGGAGGTTCTGAAGAAGAATCCAAAGAGAACTTCAGCCACCCGGTCGAGGATGGGTGAGCATCAAAAATTTTGCCATGTACTGGAACGCATTGCTCATAGCTCCCCACCAGACGACAAAGCCCGGCATTTACGATTATAGACCCGGACGACCCTAACGGCGGCCGCCCACGCGTCCTCGTCACCAAGGCACGTCACAAGCCCCTGCCAGCTCCTGCCAGCTCCTGCCAGCTCCTGTGCTGCAACGCGGATGGATGCCAGGCTTACCACTAGCGCGTCAACCTAGAAACCCAAATTCAGTGTCGGCCAACCGGTCTATGTCCGCGTCCCAGACTCAACTGAGCTGCAAGGGCCGTTTCTGGTTGCCACCGTGACCGTATCTACCGCTACGTACACCCTGGCGTTCCCCTCTGGCCAGGCGGCCGTGGGAGGCCGCGAGGTTCCCGAGAATGAGTTAGCGGCTGGGCGACAATGTGGCTAGGTGGTTAGCAGTGTCTCAATTTCATCGAGGCCTACGTTGAGTAGATTAGTTTTATCGCAACAGGGCGGCATTCAAAATCAACTTTACTTCCAGAGGACAGCTCTTCACCGACAGCCCACGCTTTCCAGGTACTTACGTAAGTAGAGGGGGTTTTTTTCTTTCCTCCATAAATCACTGATATCCGAGGTAGGTAATGGGCAGGATCTGAGTAGAGCGAGGTTCTGGCTTGTGATGCTCGGTACTGGCCTGTGATGCTCGTTACTGGCCTGTGATGCTCGGTACATACGGTATCACGCCTGGTTTGGGCGCAAGAAATGATGCTGGAATTCCATCTGGACGGTTCGCTATATATGCAGCTACTAGCTATTGCCAAGTGCGCCGAACGCCGAGAAGAAATTTAGCTTCTCAGACTTTGAATGCCCGGGTAATATTCCGCCAGGCACTAAATGGAATTGTCTGACGCGGCCGCAAGCGTCTAGTTATCGGTCCTCGACGCGGCTTTCCAACACCTAGCATGCCAGAGCGCTTCACAAGGCGCCCTAACAGCTCCTACTCTCTAGTTTCGGCGCTACTACCTGGCTCTAAACACCGCTAACTAGCTAGCTACCTACGCGCCAACATGGATGAAGGGGCCCCAAGCAACTACGCCATGCCTCCCTTCGCTAATGTAATTTACTAGGGCCTCATGCAGCGCCGTCGCTACGTTCAGGTTAGACCTTTTGCCCTCTGGAAAGACCTTTGCGTAGAAGCGCCGGGCAACCTCCCCGGCCGCGGCGTCCTCGGCCCCCCACATAGTACCTATGACATGACGAAACCCCAGCGCCTGGAACCAGTTGGCAAGATGAATGGCCTCGTCGGCAAGCTTGCCGTCAACCTGCTCGGCCGTCGAGCAGGCCGATAAGTAGGCAATGGCGCCGTCCTGGATGTCGACGCCCTCAAGGCTCGCGATAGACAGCATGGCCGGCTCAGTGCCGCCAGATCGTGCCAGGAGCAGGCCACTCTGTGACGGGTCACGACCGATAGACGCGCCGTGGCAGGCAAAATGCACGACCGGGTACCGCGGCAGCCGCTCCAAGACCACCTCCGGGTCGCATTGTGAAAGGTGTTCCAGTGCCGGACCAAAGGCATCCCGCGCGGCGCTCTCCTCATGTTTCGTGTCCAGGTCTCGGTGTGGAGGTGGGTTTTTGGACATGGTCACCAGAAGCATCCCGCGTCCAGGCACTGTCGCTGCTGTCGGCCTTCGAGCCCTGTCGCGGCTGAAGCGCAGCGCCTTTAGCGACGACGTGTAAGACGAGACGACCCGACTCAAAGTATTTTCCCGCGAGCCCGCTGCGTGCGAACCAGCTGCGTGGAACGGAGCGCGCCCAGCGAGTCCCGTCGTGAGCCACCAGACGCGTTTTGACGGCGTCAGCTCGGTGGCGTCGAGTATCGGCTTTACCGCAACCTTCCAAAGCCACAGTAGAGCGCTCTCTGGTGTCGGGTCGGTTGTCCTGGCCTTCCGCGGCACCGCATTCCGCCTGGATTCGCTGCCCAGATGGCTAAATAGCTCAACATGCTTATTCAGGTCCTTGTGCGTCATTTCAGCAAGGCGCACGAGTTTGATCTCTCGGGCTGTTACGATGATGGCATCGCAGCGGATCGGTGTTGCATTGACGACGATCAACGGGCCGTCGGCAGCGAGCTTTCCAACGCCCTCTTCGGTCATGGGCAGTTGGAACGACTCCCACCCCGGCAGCCGTCTGATCTCGGTCTCGGTCTCGGCAAGAGACCGAAGCAATCGTTCCTGGTCCGCCCTGGCATGCCTGTACGTGCCCTCCAAAGATAACTGCTTAGAGACAAACGCCAGCTGGGCCCGGAGGTCATCGTACTTGGCGGCTAGGGTTGCGTCCCTGTCAGCCAAGCCATTGGTGTCGGCCCTCGAGCGCATCGACAAGCCCGAGATTATGCAGCGCGATTCTTCGAGCGACATGAGAGCTTCGAATGCCGGCCGCCCAGCCTCCAGTGCGAGGGTGGCAGCGTACGCGCCAAGCCCAGACACCTGGCTCAAGGTTTGCTGGAGGTCTCGGTTGGAGACTGGATGCGAGTGGAGAGAAGGCAGGAGAGAGACGGCGCTTTGGAGCAGCTGATGAGCCTTGTCGAATTCCCCGTCTTCCCAGCATCCTAGTCCTGCCTGGATCGCAGCCGGTATGCGGACCAGCGGCGGCGCTCTCTCCGTGGCCGCTGCCAGAGCAAGATACCGCTTGGACTCCTGATCTGCAGGCCCCTTGTCCTCCTCTCCCGTGAGAAGGTGCTTTCGCAGGAGCAAGACGCCCAAATGCTTGCGCCGCTCTCCAAGATATTTGTCCCCCTCAGCTGTCGCGTCCAAGGCTTCGCGTGCGTGAGTTATGGCCTTATCCAGGGTCGCTATGGCTTTCAGCTTCTGCCCCTGTTCGGTCAGGATTTGGTGCTGAACGTCTCGCAGATGCATTAGGTTTGTTAGTGTCCTGGCGCGCTCAGGGTGCCCTTCTGGTAGTAAGCCGAGGACGTCGGAGAATAGGATTGCCGCGTCGTCTCCCAAGGACACATCCCTGCGGATACCCATCAGGGTCGAGTACCAAGCGCTGGTCATGTTTAGCGTGAAGGCCTTGAGGGCCGTATCGCGGGGACCCAAGCTGTCTATGGCATCGACGCCACCCCGTATCGCCTCGCACAGCAGATGCGCCGCCTGCGCAGGATCTACCGTGCGCATTCGGTGACATTTGGTCTCAAGCATGCTACCGTAGCCGCAGAGCACTTGTGCCCTGAGCCGCGGGGCAGCATCCTTGCCCCGGCCTGCCAGCCACATTCGAGATACTCTCAGGCCTTCTTCGAGACTACTAGACAGGTGCGTGGCTTGGTAGTGGGTTAACAGCGCGTTGCTCAGGGCAAGGTGCTCCGGGCCCACAACGTCGGCAAAATGGGCCATCTCAATCGCCTCGTAGCCAAAGCCGATGGCCTGCTCGAGATCCTGGATCAAGTCGCTTCGGAGATATCGGCTGTGGTGTAGCATGCAACAGAGATACAGATAGCTAGACAAATGTTTGCGATCCTGGCGCGCCCTGTTGAGGGCTTCTGAGTGATAACTGATCATCTTGTCCACGGCATCGACACGGTGAAGACCGGACTGGAGATTTGCGTGGAAGGCCTTGGCGATGTTGTTGTGGATGTCCCACCATTTCTCGCTTCCCGGACTCGTCAGCTCTAGGGCTCGTCTGGCAGTCGATATTGCCTCGTCAAGATCCTCGGGATTGCCTAGGATCTGGAATCTGGTGGCTAGCCACAGACTTAAGTGGCCCAAGGTTCCTCCAAGTACCTTGTCATCGAGAGTCCATGCCTGCACAGCATCTCGAGCTGCGCGGATGGCTTGCTCGATGTCATTCACGTCTCCACTTAGTTCGTGCCTAGCGTGCCATAGCACACCCTCGTCGTCCAGAAGGTATGCACGGTCGGGGTGGCTAGACTCGAGTGACGCAATAATTTCTCTCTGAGCCGATATAGCCTCTTCGATGCCCTCAGTTGAAGCATCTTTTAGTGGGCCAAGCACATAATCGGAGAGGTCCACCATAATGGCTCTGTGAAATAATTGTGCTGGATAATTGGCTTGGCTGAGGGGCCGGTGCAGTCTAGGAAGATAAGGGATTAAGTTAAAAGAAAGTGGGATATGGGGGGATCGATGTTTAGTGCAGGCAGGCCTGGGCACGTGGTCTGCCTGGACGGAATTGCAGCTTGGTTGCCTGGAAAATTTTCTCATTCGTGCTGTGGACAACCGGCGCATGCGCGCATCTGTTGCGAAGCCGCGGCCATTGGCTGAAATTTCTTCATCCACCTCCTCTTTGCAATTGCTGAATTTATCTGCAACCTAACAAGCCTCGGGCTCTGCAACGGCACTTCTTCCGACACAACGAACCGAATGGACCACATAGCAGATACAGCTAGCCAGAAGTGGGCGCTGCTCATCGCCGTCGACCGGTACGCTGATGAGGTTAATGACAAGAGGAACCTCCTCGGCGCTGTCCGCGATGTCGAGCACACAGCTACATTTTTGAGGACGGGTTTGGGGATGCGCTCAGATCACATCACACTTCTCAAAGCCGCCAACAATCCGGCAAGGCACAGCGAGCATCTAGCAGCGCTACCTACCAGAGCAGCCGTCATCGCTGCATTCAGAGACTTAGCCACGCGGTCAAAGCCCGGTGATTTTGCTTACATTCACTACTCGGGTCATGGCGATCGGGTTCCAACCATATATCCGGATCTCAAAGAAGCTTGTCCCTACGATGAGGTTCTTTGCACCCTTGAGGAAGATATACGCGATGTCGAGTTTGGCCATCTACTGGACGAACTAGCTGACAAGGGCCTTGTGTTGTGCGTCGTGCTAGACTGCTGCCATGCGGGCGGTACGATGCGTCTAGACCACCAAGCCAAAATCCGATGCAGAAGCATTGCCAGCGGTTCTGCAAGCATGCCAGGGGATAATCGCCAGTGTCGGGCGGGGCGGCACCCGCGGAATGCGACCCCTCGTGATACGTGGTTCTACCGGCAGCGGGGCTACAACATATTTGCGGCCTGCCAACCGCATGAGGCAGCGCAGGAGTGGACTGCCGACGACGGCCAAGTCTACGGGGCTATGACTTATCATCTGCTGCAATCGCTGAAATCACTACAGCACGCAACCGAACCAGCCACGTACCGCTCAGTGCAGGAGGTTCTGGAAGCCAACTGCAAGTCCAAGTTCAAACAGCAGCCGGTACACTTGGGCGATGGATCGCGGATTCTCTTCAGCTCCATGAGAGCATCTGCCTTCGGTTTAGTAAACTTAGTGGCAGGTGTCGTTGAGACACAAGGAGCGTCTGTAACGCTAAACAAGGGGCTGGCGAGCACCATTCTCCCTGGAGATAGGTTTCGAATCTACAATCCCGCACAAATGTCCATGGGACTTTTGCGTGTGGATGCGCAGGCGGCCGCCGAAGCAGTTGCCGGCGCCGTAACCGAGCTACGATGTCGGGCTGATCTCGTCAACCACAACACCGAAACTTTGCAGCGCGTAGAGATCGGGTGGTTCGCTCAGCTTTCGAGCCGAGTCAAAGCCGCGACTGTCAACTTCATCCTTCCAGAGCCGAAACAGAAACGGGCTCATTACACCGCGCTCCAACGTTTGCAGCAGGACTGCCACTTGTTCGCCGTCAGCCCTGTCCGTCTCACAGTGCAGATTAATGCGTCCGATGGGGGTGCTGACCTGACGGCAGAGCTTGATAAAACCGGTGCGTTCCGGTTTTGGGACTGGCAAGGTCGTCCCATGGTGCATGTGCCTGCCCTGCGAAGCATGGCCTCTTCTTTCAATACGGAGCGGGCCATGTTCCTGCTTCAACATCTATGCGTTTACCAGCTTGTCGAAAGCCTCAAATGCCCAACATCTTCGTATGCGGTGCGCTACGAGCTGGAAGTGCTAGAGGATGTTGTCGACGAGAGCGATGCCGAGTCCCTTGCCGCCTGGCGAATCCGGTTCAAGAACATGGACAGCCGTGTGCTCTACGTGACCATGCTCAACCTAGGGCCAGCATATGGGGTGCACCAGATCTTTCCGGATGACGGAGCGAGCAGCATGGCTGTGGAACCCGGAGATGAAATCCCGGCCTTCATCATCGACATGAAAGTTCCGCCGCTGCTACGAACCGCGTCGTCCGATCCTGACTTTACAATGCGCGATGTGATTAAAGTGTTTGTGACAACCGAACTGGCCAACTTCAGCCACTACCGGATGCCTGACCTGCGTGGCCTAGACGAGGTGGACGAGTGCGCAACGCTGCTGCGGAGTGTAACTCGAAATGGAAGGCTACTCCTGTCGCCACCAGTCAGGACTTGTAAGATCGAGGACAGGGAGATAATTACATCTAAGGGGTAGGATAACAGCAGTCAGTTTTATTATCGACGGGCGTCACCTTCCAGAATTATCCAAGCCTGCCTTGATTGCCACAACCCGGTATCTACAGTAATACCTAGGTCGCTAACTATTTTGGGGTCAGGACAATTTTTTGGGGTTCACCGCCCTTAACACTGCCCGGCGGTAGTGCTTCTTGAATCCAGCCCAAGGTTGGTGTTAAGGAAGTAGGAAGAATCAAGCAGTGAATTGAGCGCCTGCACGACGAATCGAATTCTTGCCCAGTGAATTGAGTACCCACACGTGCAGTGAATTGAACACTGCGCCAGACGATTGTGCTGTGCTGCCATCCGTTTTTCAGAAACTCGCCAATTTCCCTTTTTTTTTTCCCCCAACGCTCTTTTCACGGCCTCCCTCCCTTTCAATCCTCCGTTGCTCTCGTCGCATTTATTATCCCGCATCCAAGGTCAAGGCCAAATTTACAACCCTCAATGGTTCATCGCGTCACTTGAGAGGTATGTCCCGTCCCTGACTGTTCGCTCCTTCCCAACCTAAACAACCAGTGCTGTTTCCTTCCTCATCCAAACAACCAGTGCTCGCTCTTTCCCAGATACCGACATCAAGTCAAATTTCATCAGAAGCGCACAAATCTCTTCCAATTCTGCGTTTCGCAATTCACGACGCCAGCCCAGGCAGTCCACATGGAGACGGCGCCGACAGCCACATCGCCACCCAGCATGCCCACTCACAATCCTTCAACTCCCGACGCTGGGAATGGCGAGATGTGGACGCAAATCCTCGAAAAGTTGCACCGCGACATTACCCAGGCCTTGACCGGTGCCCTCCCCATTTCCCCCAAACCTTTCCACACGCTGTCCCTCGAGGAGTTGAAGAATCTCCTGGTAACCCTGCGATTCGAGCGGAATATCAACACGGCGCAATTGACCGGAGAGCAGCGACGCTCGCTTTTACTCCGCCTCAAAATCTGCAGCATCTGGGGCCTATCCTTCCAGGCATTTTCGGACACCTTTGGGAATACAGTCAGTCGCGATCTTCTCGACAAGTTGCTGGCGCTGGCACGGCAGTATTCCTTCACCACGGCGAGACCGTATCTTCTTCGCGAAAGACAACGGCGACGCAGTCATACTGGAGCCAGGCGGTTGGTAGAAGCTGACTGGTTGCCTTCGGACGTGGCGAGGGCTGAGGCGAGCCTGCAGCAGGCAGCCCAAGCCGCACCCCGGAACGATGTTGACATAAGTGCGGGAGATGAATTGAGCAACCTGAGCTCGGGCAGTTTTTTTGCGCTCACTATCAATGGTAAGTCGCCCAAACTTGTAACCCATGGGTTTGCTAACTTTGTTGCGTGGCAGATGCTGACAGGTCTATCATCGGAACATCATCGGCCCAGCCACTGCAAACAAACACAGAACACGGCCGCGGGACCCGGCCAGCGACTCCGTTCCAATCCGAGATTAGTCTTCACTTCTCACCTGTCGATCCTGCCCTTCTCAATCCGGTGTCGCGCGACGAGAAGCTTTCTGCGTTGTCCAAAGGCAAGGCCGTGTCACTTCCCCCCGAGGGAAACGCTGCTTTACTTCCGCTCCCGAGACTGGCTTCTGTAGCCCCAGAAAAGGCACTCACAAATAGCGGTGGCCAACTGAGCCACGGTCCCTTGCTCAGACCAAAAAGGGGATATAGCCCGGACATCAACTCGGGTCATTCGAAAAGGCTCAAATGGCAGCAAGATTTGGGTGAGCCCTATCCACCACCGCTCGCCTCGACCCCGCGGCCGGCGTTTGAATCGCCGCATTTGGAGAGAGACGCAGTTACAGCGAGAGACTGGCCGCAATCGGCTCTGCTTGATCGTTTCCTGGCTGGGCCCAAGCCTCCCAGCACAAACCGGAGCTCCCTCGAAAGTCCGGACGGTTGGATCGACACCGCGGTCATCCACGCGTGCCTCCGGTTCACCGTGCTCGCTCTCCCACAGCAGCTGGCAACGATGGACCCAGTCGTATCATTTTTGTCCCTGGCACGTCCGTTCAACCTCCGGCCCACGACAAAGTCCATCCTCTTCCCCTACTGCGTCGAGGGGGGTCATTGGACACTGGTCCACGCTCTCCTAAAAGAGAGAGAGATGCGACTCTACGATGACCTTCCCGCCTCGGCCTCGGCCTCGGCCTCGGCCTCTGTGCCGTGGAGGAAGCTCGGAGACCAGATGGTCACGTTCCTAGACGGTGTTCACCCCCCGGCGCCGGGCACTGGCAAGTGGAATATTGTTGAGGCGATAGGCCCGAAGCCACAGCCGGATGGGCTTAAGGCTGCCGATGACAGTAAGATCGACACCATTGCTAACGCGTGGTATATTGCGTTTGGTATGCCCAAACCAAAGCATCACGACAAGGAGGTGTGGCGGGGGGTGATTCGAGGGATTCTCTGGCCCGACTTGCACAAAAGCAACTCTGAACGGAGTGTTACCAGCACGGTTTTGCAGGACAATTTGCTGCGCCCGATACACGTACCTTTTACATCGCCACCGGCATTCCTACGAGGCCTAGCAACAGAGGGGGCGATGTCTACATCCGACTTCCTTCACAACATGGCGTTCCTCGAGCAACATCTCAACTCCCAACGGGAGACCGCCCGCGCTATCGCCGTGTCTCACGAGCCACCGATCCGTCAAGCCACGGAATCCATCACTTATGTCCTCGAGTTGCTAGAACAGATGCGCAGCGCGTATGATGCTATCGCAGGAGAACTTGGAAAGGGCGAGGAAGAAATAGACAAGCTGAGGGGTGTCAAAGTGGTGGTAGAAGAGGTACAGCCTGCGAACCGTAGCCTTGTCATCGAAGTGGACAGGGCTATCAAGGAGTGTGTAAAGAGGAGGGAGGGGCTTGTTGTTCCTTGGGGCTTGGGTGTCTCTGTCCTAGGGGAGACGGTCATGATGCCACAAGCTGAAATGCAAGTCTCGGTAAAGGAATGTGCGACTCGCCTGAGGAGTATTGTGTCGGAGTTGCGAATAGGTTTGAAGATGCTGGAGGAGAGAATGAGCGAGGTCCAGAAGTTGAAGGACTGGGCTATATAAGTGGGAACGAGAGGAACAACTCGACAGTGGTTCGGCATGAGGGATACCAGATGCGAACGGATTGCCGCGCAGATGTATTGGCCAGTGTGAGATTAAACTTGGAGTGATTCACATGTATAAGTAGGAAGAACTATATACCAGCAGAGTCTGTACGAATCTGTCAATGGGAAAGCCGAATTCAGTGCAATCCATGGCGGGGAGTTCGATACTTGTACTTCACTTTCCACAAAATCAAGAGTCATATTGTGACTCCGATATGACAAACCATTCTCCAGACATCTGTCGACATCTCACTCATTTCCTCATCCGGTATGAACGCAAGCAGTCGCACCGGCCATACGCAAATTCTATTCAAAAGAGGTGCCTGCGACGGCGTCTAGTGCAAGCCGAGGGCAGTTCCATTTGCATTGGACGTGCGTCGGGTGAGGGCAGGTGTGAATTATTCTTGAGCGCCATCACGACAGATGTTTTTGTCATTCGCCGCACCCGCCCGTCACCACCACTACCTAGAAAAAGATAAACAAAAGTCACCATTCCCCTGCCTGCTACGTGGTTTGTCCCCCAGACCCCCCAAAAAAATCCACACCTACTACCAAGTCCTCAATTTGTAGCTGCAACGGAATTTTCAGTCCCGCATTTTACAACCAGAGCGACGTTGGGATGGTACAATCAATTGCGATGCCACGTACGGCTCGCCATTTGCCCAACTCGCTGCTGAATTTTGTATGCACGAGACACAGGGGATGCTGTGCCGGGTTGGCGATGTTGCCTCGCTGGGATTGGTCACGTTGGAGAGATGCGAGTGCGGGGTAGTTAGGGCGCGGGGTAATAGATGGGGTCAGCGGGTCAGCATGATTGTGAGGCCAGTCGTGACCACGCAGACAAACAGACGCGTCTCCGTCATACAAACACAGGCTGGGCATCAACCATCGCCGCCCAAAAGGAAAAAATAAGGATATCGGCCATGTATAACACTTTGGACGCAGTCAAGGCATGGCTAGAAAATGCCAACGCGTCCCAAACGCCAAAACAGATCCTGGGCCGTCGTCAACGACAAATTGAATCCGCAGACGACGCCATGATTCCCACCCCCGGCTCCTCGGCCCGTCGCACTCCCTCGCCGTCCAAGAAACGCAGGGCCGACGACGGATCCGCCATTCCCACGGGACCGGACCCCGAAGAAGTCGCCCAGGATGCGGACAACATTGGTACCTCGCGGCCATTCGGAGGTTTCCAGTCGGTCGATCTGGTCCATCGCTTGCCTCCTCCGACAAGACCACTACCATCAGTGACTACAGCGGTGTCCGCATCAAGATCAGGGCCAACCCAGTCTCGGCCATCCGGATCCCCAAGTCGATCGGGAACCAGAAGTCGTAGCCCAACCAAGCGCCCTCAGCATCTTGACCGCCTTGAGAAGCCAGTTCGTTTCGGGGAGTTGCTCGACAACGCATTGCCACAGCTTCCGCAGGACGTAACGAACCTTTGGAAGGTTATCCAACCAATGGTCATGTTTGGAGAGGCCATCTACCCCGACCAGGTCGCTACCGAAGTGACGGAGCTGGTCGGCATGACGAGGCCCAGCCAGTTCTATACGGAGGAGCAAGCCCGCGCTGACAAGACGGCCGCTCTGGAAGAGCTCGATGCCATCCTAGCGATCCGCCACGCCGCGTCGACCTGTCTTACTGGGGGCCACTCCGAGTCATCATGGAACCTCTGGGTTCATCATCCCCTCCTCGCCCTCGCCCTCTCCCGCCACACCCATGTCGCGCACGAACTCGCCACGACAGCTCGAATCCTCCCACCGTTCCTACCCTCCATCCCCGACGCTGCTGTAGACGCTGTCTCACCCAACATGATTGACTTTGTCCTCGTCCTTCGACTCCACGCTCGAGACCACCCAGGAAGGGTCAACAATCACAGCAACGACTTTACCCCCGCCGACTCCACCCTCCGCGACGCCATCCGGGCCAAGGTTAACGGCCAACAGCCCTTTGGCGAGGAGTGCTTCAACCAGACGGCCTACGAACCACTTCGGTACTGTCCCATTGCTGTCAGCATCGAAACAAAACGAGATGGCAATTTCGAGGAGGGCAGAGTGCAGCTCGCGGTCTGGACGGCCGCCTGGCACAAACGCATGGCCATCCTGAATGACCTGCCGGCGACGGCGCAACGGTTAGTGACGCTGCCGCTTTTGCTGGTGGTGGATCATGAGTGGAAATTGCTTTTTGCTTGTGATAGGGGGGAATGTATTGTGAGTTTCTATTTCCTGTCACTCAGTCACACATGCGATACACATGTATACACGCGCACATGTACATAGATACGTCAGCGCTAACGGGAAGCGGAACACAGGAAATTCTCGGTAGCATGAGAATCGGCAACACCGAGTCAATCCACGGCATCTACACAATTCTCGCCGTCCTGCGTCAGGTTGCCGACTGGATCGAGGTTACCTTCCGAGCCTGGGTGGAAGGGATGGTGGCTGAGCAAGACGTGGACATTGAAGTACCGGCACCTGGTTAGCCGTCTGCGTGTATCCGGTCATCCTCTGCCCAATCAGCCTCTGGTGACCCGCAACTTACCCTCGGGTTAGAGAGCAGGGGTCAACCAGCGAGTCAGTAACCTGGTATCAAAGCCAATCCTGGCCAGCGAGGTCGATCAATCTCATCCCCTAGTACCAACCATCCAGTCACACCGCGCCGACTTTTCGGGGACAGGTGCAAAGGCAAGGGAGGGCAACACCGATGAGGGGGATCTCGCCTGGTTGGGGTTATTGAGGACCATACGACTCTCAATTGGAGTTGAGGTTCTGTCAAGCGTGGCGCCAGAATGTCGAGATGGATCCTGCAGGGTGGCCACCCGACGCATTCATCGAGATTAGAGCCCTCGGGATTTGTGAGTCCAAGTCCCTGGTTAGCAAGACACTCTGCCTATCTGTGTCAATTGGTTACATAGATCTGGCTAGATCTTTGAATAAACCGCCGCCATGTATACAGCCCGGTTATTTGCCAGTTATCGGTTGTTAATTCCCGGTTCCCTAAGCATTCTGCAGCATTAGGCTATCTATGTGGCAGCTAAGCGCTCCCAAACATACAAGTCCCAATTGATCCGGTGTAAATTGCGCCTACGTAGTCTCCGCCGGTTCATAGATTCCGGCCAAATATTCCGCGGGTTGAGATAAAGAATGCCGTGTCTTTTTCGCAGCGGTACTCCAACAAATTTCCGGAAGACTGACATGTGTTTTCTATCTCTCTTTCTTCTTCGTCTCCATCACTAAGATTCCAATTCCACGAATAGTCGCAATGGTTCTCCTCACAACTTTTTTCGCCGGGCTGCTGTTCGCCTCACAAGCGATAGCATCTCCAGCAGCGGCGCCGCTAAACCACCTGATAGAAGACCTCGCGTCCGTCGTCAGAACCCCCCAGAGTCGCACCTGTTCGGCCACGACGTTTTCCAACATTACCGGCTTCATTCTCACAGAATACCGAGTCGACACCGTACAAGTTGCCGGAAGCAGTTCGACACAAACCATTGCCACATTTGGGGTGTATAACCCGGGCACCGGTGATACCTATCGCTTCGATCGCATTCCGGTTTCCGCTGGCGGCGGCACCTGGAGCGTCTGTCGAGCGGGCGAGACGCCACTCCCTACCACGATCGAACGGTGCCAGTATCTCCTGGAACGAACCGAGCGAAGTAGACGATTGGGGTTCCGGCTGCAGTGGTTGTGCGATGGGGCGGATGCGACCAAGCCGTACGTTTTATCTCTGGAAAAAAAAAAAGAAAAAAAATCTCGTCTTTCCCACCTCCGCCCTCCCTGAATTTCTCTCCCTCCACCACGTCAACTCGGGCAATGGAATTGAATACCTAGAAAAGAACTGACTTGATACTAATTGAAATTAAACAGACTCATCTTTGACGCCACCATGATAGCGACCTTGCCGTTCGAAGTATGCATGGACAAGGAAGGCGAAGATGGGATTCTGCTTTCGTGCGAGATGAGCCAGACGGAAGTGGATTTGCCGTTTGCGAACATTAGCTTCGAGGCGGCGGTGGCGGAGAACTAGTCAAGCATAGGCCCTGTGAGTTTCTGCAAAGCGGGCCGGTCTGGTAAGTTGACGGGCACCCACTGGGCTCACCTGCGAACACTAGAGAGGTGCATATAATTATCATGAAATCAATAAACACTTGTATTTGGCGAAGGGTTCACTAGATTGTGCTCTTAATGTTGCACCGAAAGAGATTCATTCATACCGCCCGGCTATTACGCATCGCAACGTTGCACGTGCTAGTCGCAACGACAGTGCATTTCAAAGTAAAACCCAAACAAAACTTAGGGAATAGCTTGTAGGTGACAGAAGAGTAATTACCTATATATTCATTGATGAGGCGTCATTAGGACTGTCCCTACACACTGTTCTCTTCACCCCCAGCACCCAACATCACGCTTGTTAAACTCAAGACAATATCAACAATGATCTGGACCCTTCCACTCCTCCCCCTGTTTGTCTCTGCAACAGCAGCAGCACCAACCCTTGCAAACCCAACTCAACCTTCCGAAGAAATCTGGTTCAGCAACTGCGCCATGAGTCTCGAACGCGGTTCAGAAACGCAGGTAGTTGGATTTGGCGTGACGCTGCAGCCCTCGGGGGCCCGATGCGATGCAGCCAACTTTTCTTTCCCGTCTCCGGAGTTCCGATGCGGAGAGAGCGGGTATAGTTTTTCACTGGTGAAGATTCCGGAGTTTTATAGTCGCTATGTCATGTCGATATCTCATGTGGTTGAAACTGGGTATGTTAAATCCCCCTCCTCCTAAACATGAAAAAGAGGACATGTGACGAATATGTCTGAATGAAGAAATGAAGCAGAAAGGCTGACAATGTTTACACACGTAGGGACCTTCTCCAAGGAAATATCACGTTTGGCACCGTTGGGCCTCTCCCTTGGATTCGCGAACAATTTGGCGAAAGAGCAAATGGGACTCTCAGTTTTGTAACCAGGTCATCAACTTGAGGAGTTGATAACCTAGCCTATTGGCAACACCGGTAACCAAAACCGAAAGATAGAACTACGGGATTCGAAACCCATTTTGTGGAAGACGGTTAGAAAATCGCGAGGAGGGATTGCAAGGCGTAGGCATCAGCTCACATTGTCAATCAAAATTTACGCTAAATACTCCATGTTTGCATCTAGTACCTATTCTAGTGTCCATGCAGTCGTTGAAAAAAGCGGGTTTTCCATTTAAATGTCGCTACCTTTTGTTGCACATTCTCACTATTTCGCGATTGGTCCACTCACCTACCTTACAGTAAGGCAACGACAGCTGGGAGAGCTGAGTCCGAGCTAGCCCCATGCAAGACAAGACATACGCGCGTCCTGTGCATGTGCACCAGGCAACCGTCTCACCGCCATGTATATTTTCCCTGAACAAGCCCGGAATTTCCATTTGACAAAACGCGCATCAAGGCTTGACAAACAAAATGGCCGATTTCATCACGCGGCTTCCCCTGGAAGTCATCCAACAAATCGCATCACTCTGTGCATTTCGCGATGTCCTGGCCATGGGCTGGACCTGTCGCAAGTTCCGACGCGCCTGCGATGATCCGTTTGTTTTGCAATGGTGTTTTCTCAATCAGGTACCTACCTAAGCTTGAGCTTTAGCTATTTCCAAGTCACGATTGGACCTAACATTAACTTTTTTTCAGATCAAAAGCCCGATTCCCAAGTCTCTGAAGAACAAGGAAGCCCTCCGCAAGCTCATTCTCACCACGCCTACGCCCAACCCCGCCAAATGCCACATCGCCTGGCCGAGATTGGCCTCCCCGCCGTCCACCACCGGAGTCGATGAGAAAGTCCTCTGGGCCCGTCTCGCGGCTGCGGCATCCCATCTTCCCGAATTTCTGGATGAACTCGAAGAACTCTTGCTGCCGTATGAATCCGTTCCTTGGGAAACCCCTGCTGGAGGTTCGGGCCCCTCTACTCGACGGCCACCCGCACGGTTCGTGGCTGCGGTGAAAAATATTGTTGCCATGCTGAGTGCCTGGACTGTTCTCTGTTGTATGTTCAACCTCCTCCCGTCGCTATTGATTTGATCAATCCTCTGACTGTTACAGCACCCACGGTTAATAACTTTTCCCTAACCGCTTCCCTTAGTGGCTTGTCTGCCCGCATACTCGACCTGCAAGATGGTGATATCTTTTGGGACACGTACCCTCTCCGACACGGGATGCCTTGTCAGGTCGCGTTTTGTCTGGCCATGGGTGTCCTAGGCAACACCGTTCTCAACAATATGCCCGTTTTGGCCGACCGCGCCATGAACTCATATAAATACGAGACGTGGAATCGCAGCCAAGTTCGAAAAGAATTGGAACAATCATTTCCTGGAACTCAATACCTCGCTCTTGCCACCCTCGGCTGTCTACCCTGGATTCTTCGATCGGACCCTGGCGTACAGATCCGGAATGACCTTCCCCGACCAGAGGAGCTACCTCTGCTTCGACCTGGCGGGAACCTCCCACTACCGTATTTCGCTGTCCCTGCAGGTAGTACACCAGACGATATAGACACTGCGAACACAAAAGCCATCTTTAGTGCGTCCACCCGGGATTCGCAACGACTCGATGCATTCAGCTCCACGATATCATGGCACTTCTGGCTACGCAGCAACGTCGACTCGCTGATTGATGAGATAGCAAAGGGAGAATGGATGGGATACGTAACCACCTCGCAAGGTCGCAACGGCGATATACCCGCTCCAGCAAAGGGGATCCATTTCAGCAGCGTACCTGACCCCCGGGACCAGTATGGAAATTCCATTTTATTGTCAGCGGAAAACGGCGTCGATGCCCGCGGACCTTTTCGACTTGAGGGATATGTGGAGAGGAAAAAGGGTAATGTGCGACTGACCAAGCGTTGGGTTGATACGAATATTCCTGCCCATGCCCTCATCGGTGCGGTGACGCCGCTGGGGATAGTGGGTTGTTGGGCATATCATAGCGCCGATGGCATTCCTATGGGGTTTATGTGGTTGTATAAGAAAGAGTGGACGGCAGCTTCTTGACCTTTCCTTCATAAGGAGGAACGTGGACAGGACACCAGAGAGTCGGGATCACAACTGTAACTACAAGGAATGGATGAACTCTACCTTACCTGTCCTTCACCACACTACCTGACCTTTATCACTAGCAACGTCAAGAGCGAGAAGCTCCTTCAGTTTTTAAATATACCTGCCTAGGTAGCCAAACCCCTTCACTGCCAAGGTGCTGTCGTGAGGTCTAGACCCCAGCCAACAGACACCATTGACATGCCAAGCCTCGCTGCCAAGGCCACCATCCAGGCATGCCCATGCTTTGTTTTTCAGCTGAGGACGCCATGAGCTAGCCTCTATCTACCTAGGGAGGGATAGCGTCGAATTGATGCGCTAGAAATAATTTCACCGCTCTTGACAGTCTCTGCTCTTCTCACTTCTTTTGCCCGTCTTTTGTCTTTTGCGTCTGTTGCGGTGGCTTGCGACTCTGTATTGCATATCGGCGCATCGGTGTCATTGGAGTCAACCTGGAACCTGAGAGACAACGTTGGGCGCAGTAGGCTGGTCAGCTCGGGTATTATCGGCCGACCAGCAACTCACGGTGACCAGTGGAAACAGCTTTCCTCGCCGAGGCCGAATCTCCAGGACCACATCGCCGATCATCATGTCGGATACCGAAGGCGGCGGCTTCGAGGGGTCATCTCGCTCGTCGCGCGCATCGTCAGTCTCTTCCATATCCAGCCGATCCAGCAGCACCCATTCCCGACAGTCCAGCAGATCAGCAGTCAGACAGACATTGACAACTCCTCCACCGTTTGCACAAGAGGGATACCAAGGACATGTCGACGCTCCGCAACAGTACGGTGACCACAGCAACCCCAACGTCAGCCATGGCCACCACACGACGACTCACAAAACCAAGCATGAATCCACCGCCATCTCCCACGCCCTCGAAACACCCCTGGAGCCGGAGCACCCCATCAAAGACGAGCCATTGCCCAAAGTGGCCCCTACTTTTAAAGATGCGCTACTTTCCAAGCTCGCCCTCCCTTTAGCCATACTCGTCGGGGCCGGTCTCGCCGGCGGCACCACCTATGCCGTGGTCGCGCGCGTTCAGCATCTCCTCGCCACGGCCGCTGTCAACGGCGATCTTTCCCTCTGGAAACGCAAAGCCCGCAACGACGTATACGACGCATGTTACCACGGCTGTACCTCGTGCAATGATCCCGAATTCGCTTTCAAAGCCTGTCAGCTCTCCGCGCGCGCTATCGTGAAAGGAATAACCTGCGATGGAAATCTCATGTGGAACTGGCGCGACTCCGACCGCTATCCCGACGCATGTCTCTCTGCGATTGCGAATATCCTCATGGGCGACGAGCTCGACCGGCTTAAACAATCATATCGAAACCAATATGGACTCATCGCACTGACGGTTGTCGCGGGGGTTCTCACTGGGTTTTTGGTTTGGAAACTCCTTCGTTGCGCTACCCTTTCTCGGGACCAACGTCGTGCGGAGTTATCTTCTCTCAAAGGG
>Ga0247763_1000478_pt1 | contig 23768 bp, 15 predicted proteins | sample UWRJL141409B4_FD_179926 | JGI IMG/M metagenome (GOLD analysis project Ga0247763, IMG submission 179926) | Plant litter microbial communities from Arlington Agricultural Research Station in Wisconsin, United States - UWRJ-L141-409B-4 | ecosystem: Environmental > Terrestrial > Plant litter >...
GTTCCTCGACAGACAACGGGCTGTCCGCGCCTTGGCCGCAACGCACACCCGCCAGCGCGAGGCCTGCCAGTAACCCCATGCGAACCGTCGCCTTCAGCATCGCTCACTCCTCGCTGGCGGGAATGCAGCCGACATGCCACCCGCGGCGGCGCCGCGAGGCGTGGCTTCTTTGATGGCTCGTTGGCCGAGCTATCGCCCCGGCAACAGCCCGCCCTCGGCACGAAACCGAAGGCTCGCGGGCTCAGACCGGTCTGCGCGCGCGCTCGTGGGCGAGCGCCTCGGGCGAGAACCCCGAGACCTTTGCCCGCGCGAGGCTGCCCTCCAGCGCATGCTGGAAGGGCCCGGTGTCACCGTGGATGGTCATGATCCCGCCGAGCGCGAGGTTGGCCACGCTCACCCCCATCGCCACGATCTTCGAGCGCACCACGATGTGGAGACAGCCGATGCGCTTGCGCTGCTGCGCCAGCGCGGCGGTGACCTCCGTGCGAAGCTCGGTATCATAAGAGGTCATCCGCCCGACATCGACGAACATCTGCACCGACGTGCCGTTTCGGAGGCTGCGCTCGAAGCCCGCGACGATCGGTGAAACAAAGGCTTTGTCGCCATGGGCGACGATCTGGAACACCAGAAAGCCCTGGTCGAGCGTCCAGAGCGCCAGCCGCCCACGCGGCGTTTCCTGCGTGAGCCCTCCGTGCCGGATGGCGGCCTGCTTCTCTCGAGACATGGATGTTGCTCCGGAGGAACGCTGTCGGCGCCGGTCTCCGTAGCACGATCGGCGCACGGTGTGCGGCGCGAACGCGGCTGCCGTCGATTAGGCACATCGGCCAGCGACTCTCCCCCCGCCCAGCGCTGCCCTCCGGCCCTGTTTTTCCGGGGTCTCTCGGTTTCGGTTGGCGTGCAGCGGTCTCGATCCGCGGCGCTTTCGAAACGTGGCGCGACGCCGCGTCGCGTAGACGAACACGCGAGGAGGCGCTCGGCGCCTCGCTGGCACCGCCTGACGCGCCTCTCACTCCGAGTCGGAGTCTGCTTCGAGGTCGAAAGGCAGGCTCTCTGAGAGGCCCGGCTCGTCGGGATCGTTGCGCAGGTGGGCGCGGAACTCGAACAGGTCGCGCCGGCGGTCGAGCCGCGGCCGCACGCTGCCCGAGGCGCGCGAGCGGTGCAGGTCGTCGATGTCGAGGTCGGTCACGAGCAGCATTTCGACGTTGGGATCGGCCTGTGCCTGGATGCCGTCGCGCGGGAACTCGAAGTCACTCGGGGTAAAGACGGCTGCCTGGCCGTAGTGGATGTCCATCGCGGCCACGCTCGGCAGGTTCCCGATGATGCCCGCGGTGACGACGTAGATCTGGTTCTCGATGGCGCGCGCCTGGCAGCAGAAGCGGACGCGGGAGTAGCCCTGGCGATCGTCCGTGCAGTAGGGCACGAAGATGATCTCGGCGCCCTGGTCGCTCAGGTAGCGCGCTGCCTCCGGAAACTCCGAGTCGTAGCAGATGAGCACGCCCACGCGCGCCTTCGGCGTGTGGATGATGCCGAGCTCGTTGCCGCCCTCGATGCCCCAGTAGGCCTTCTCGCCCGGCGTGATGTGCAGCTTCGGCTGCAGCCAGACCCGGCCGTCGGGAAACACGAACGGGCACACGTTGTGGAGCGTGCCGTTGATCTGCATCGGGTGCGTGCCGGCGATGATGTGGATGCCAAAGCGCCGGGCCAGGTTCGCGATCAGGTCGAGGTACTCGTCCTTCATCGCCGCGAGCCGGATGATGCCCTCGGTCGCGGGCAGGTCTTTCATGCCGTCTTGCGAGAGCAGCTGCATGCTGACGAACTCGGGGAACAGCACGAAGTCGGCGCGGTAGCCCGCCGCCGTCTCCACGAAGTACTCGATCTGATCGGCGAAGGCCTGGAAGTCTTTCGTGGCGCGCACCTGATGTTGCACCGCAGCAACGCGCACCTTGCGCGCGCCCGCCTGGCGCTCGGCGCGGTGCTCCGGGTTCAACCACTCGACCAAGATCGCGGTGTTGCGGCTCCGCGGGTCCCTCACGTAGTTGCGCAGCACGCCGCGCACGACGAAGCCCTCGCGCAGCTGGAAGGTGAGCACCGGGTCTGCGATTTCGCCGAGCTCGACCTTGCGAGCGTACTGATCGGGCGTGAGATCGGCGTAGTCGACGTAGCCGTGGATGCGGCCGCCGGTGAGGATGCGGCGCAGGTTCAGCCGCTTGCACAGCGCCCGGCGCGCCGCGTAGAGCTCGTGCCCGATGCCTTGGTTGCGCACCTCGGGGGCCACGTACACGTCGGCGCCGTACAGCGTGTCGCCCTCCGGGTCGTGGTTGTGGAAGTATCCGCCGTCGGTGATGCCGGAGTATGTGTGCATCCGATACGGGTCAGTTCCGAGGCTGACGATGAGCGTCGCGATGGCGCCGACGATCGCCCCGCCGATCTCGACGACGATCTGCCCGTCGGGAAACACGCGCACGTGGTTGCGCAGCTGAGCGCGGTTCCACACCACGCTCTCTTCCTGCGGGCTCGGGAAGCAGCGTTTATTCAGCTGGATCAGACCGTCGATGTCGGCGACCTCGGCCAGGCGCAGCGTGGCCTCGCCGCGGCTGGTCGCGAACTTCTTTGGCTCCATGTCGCGTAAAGATGCACGCTCGCGCGCCGAAGTGCAAACGTGAGCGCCGTGTCAGCGCGCCTCGCGGGGCCTCACGGCGTGTGAAGGGCCAGTGACGCCCGTCCCCCCGCCTCCCCCCCGGCAGCGCCTCGGCCGGCGCTCCACGCGCTCGATGCAGGCCGAGGCGCGCGCTCTCGTCAGTCGGCGGCGAAGCAGTAGACGGCGCCGATGCCGCCGCCCTGGCTGACGGTGCCCTGCTGGAAGTTGCCGCCCGGATCCGGCACCCCGCAGCCCGTGTCGTGCGCGCTGTTCCACGACGACGGGTTCTGGCCGCCGCCGGCGCGGTTCGAGTGACCGTTGCGTGTCGTGCCCGTGGTCGACGTCCAGTCGCTGCAGGTGCCGCTCGCCGACACGGTGCCGTCGAGGTTGCTGCCGGTGAGGATGTCGTGCGTCACCGGCTGAGCGGGGAGGGGCGTGCCGTCCTCGCGCAGCGGGGTGTTGGCGTTGCTCAGCGGGTAGTTGGCCTCGCTGGCGCCGCCCGGGGCCTGATCGTGCAGCTCGTCGACCGTGTTGGCCACGATCACGCCCGCGGCGTTCCGCCATGGACCTTGCCCGATGCGGTCGCGCGCGTTTTCGGTGCTGGTGCTCAGGTAGGCGCGCCACGTCTTGGCGGCGAGCGCGGGGTTGGCTGCGGTCGCCAGCCTCTCGCACAAGGCATCGGCGCCCGCTATGCCCCCGAAATTCCCGCCGTTGCCGCTGCCGCTGCTGGCGAGGAAGAAGCTCATCGAGGCGTCGTCGGCGGGCTGGTTGGGGTTGGTGCTCGTGGCGGGGGCGGGGTCGTCGTTGCTGTCTGAGCAGGCCGCGGCCGCGAGAGCGAGGATCAAACCGGATACTAAGCGAGAAAAATGCATGGACAAACCTCTGGGTAGGGGCCGGAGCTAACATGCATCCCCGCGCGCTCGAGCCCCGAAAGCAGCCCGCGGCTGCGGAATGGCGAGGCCGCCGGACTATTCTGGAGCGGGTGAAAGCAGCGGGACCGCGTGAAAGCAGGGCTCGGGGCGGTCTGCAGCGGTGGGGGTCGACAGGCCCTCGCTGGGGGGGTGTCCCTCGAGGCGAATCGACCTGTCGCGGAAGGATGAGAGAGCTCGCGGATCTGCTGGCCCGTCGGGGCGCCCCCCCTGCTCGAGGGGTGACCATCCGGCGGCGGACCGCGTCGAGGCGGCCGCGAGCGGTGACGGCCAGCGCTCGCGCGTGTTAGTCCCCGATGAACCCATGCCCCCCTATCGCCGCACCTACTACGCCACCTCTCCCGACTCGATGAACGGGGCGACGAACGAGCAGCTTCGCCAGCGCTACGTCGTCGACGATCTGTTCACGCCCGACGCGCTCGCGCTCCACTACACGCACTTCGAGCGCATGGTCGTGGGGGGCGCCGCGCCGGTGCGCGAGCGGATCACGTTGCCAGCGCAGACAGAGCCGGCCTCGGCGGTCGGCAAGCCATGGCTCGAGCGGCGCGAGCTCGCGGCCATCAACGTGGGCGGGGGCGAGGGGGCCATCACGGTCGATGGGAAGCGTCACGCGATGGCACCGAAGGATGGGCTGTATGTGGCGATGGGCAGCGCCGAGGTGGTGTTCGAGTCGAGCGACGCGGCGAAGCCGGCGAAGTTCTATCTGGTCTCGACGCCGGCGCATCGCCGCTTCGAGACGCAGCACATCTCGATCGAGAAGGCCGTGCCGCTCGAGCGCGGCGCGCGGGAGACGTCGAACGAGCGCACCATCTACCAGTACGTCGTGCCTTCGACCGTCCCATCGTGCCAGCTCTTGATGGGGCTCACGATCCTGAAGCCGGGCTCGGTGTGGAACACCTGCCCGCCGCACCTGCACGATCGGCGCTCCGAGGTGTACTTCTATTTCGATCTGAAGAGCGACCAGCGCGTGATGCACTTCATGGGAGAGCCGGAAGACATGCGGCACCTGGTGCTCGCGAGCGACCAGGCGGTGCTGTCACCGCCGTGGTCGATCCACATGGGCTCGGGCACGAGCAACTACGCCTTCATCTGGGCGATGGGCGGCGAGAACCTCGACTACACCGACATGACCGTGCTCGACATCTGCCAGCTGCGCTAGCTGCCTCACCGACGACGTCTCCCTCGCACCGTGCCGCTCGCCCAGCAGGATGAGTGCGCGCTCGTCGCTCCGGGCGACGCAGACCGCTCAGCGGCAGAAACCACCTTGCAACGACAGGGCCGGTCCGCAACGTCAGCTCCCGGTAAGGTTCGGGTGAGGATTCCAGAATGCCCGCACGCGATGGAGCCGCAGCGGCAAAGCGCGCCGGCTTGAATGGCTTCCGATCGCGGAGGTCGCGATTCGCAGAGTGCACCGTCGCCTTTTGAGGCTATAGGTGGCCAATGACCCAAGCAGCCCTCGAACCGGCGAACGTCGCAGGACAGCCGCTGGATCGCTATTTTCACATCTGCGCGTTCTTCGACAGCCGCGATCAGGAATACGCAGTCCTCGGGTCCTATTACCGGGAGGGGCTTGCCAGCAATGAGAAGGCTCTGCACATCGTGGCGCCCGAGGTTCGCTCGGAACATCGTGAGCGCCTCGGCGCGATGGGTATCGACGTCGCCTGTTGCGAAGGCAAGGGCCAGCTGCAGGTCGTGACGCCCGCAGAGACTTATCTGGTCGATGGCAAGTTCGATCCCGACAAGATGCTGGTCAACGTCGAGAAGATCCTCGAGGAGGCGCGGGCCCAGGGCTACCGCCGCACGCGCATCATGGGAAACATGTCCTGGGCGCTGCAAGGCGCACCGGGTAGCGAACGCTTGATTGAGTATGAGACGCGGGTCAACGAGGTCCTCTCGCGCATGGGTCAGCCTGCCATCTGCGTCTACGATGCTACGCGGCTGACGGGCGGCATGATGCTCGATATCCTGCGTTCCCATCCGCTCACGCTGGTGAATGGCGTGGTGCACGAGAACCCGTTCTTCACGCCCGCCGAGCAGTTCTTGAGCGAGTTGCGGCAGCGGCAGCTGCGCGCGGCGCCGAAACGGCCTGAGCTGACGCTGGTGTAGATGTCCGGCAATGAAGCGGAGTTGACGCAGTGCCTGAGAGACGTCCTCGGGCTGCTGGCTTTGCCGGCCATCTGGCGAGGGCACCGGGCGGCAGATATCCTGCTGACGTTCGGGGAAGCGCTCGAAGCGACCCTCGACGTCCAGGTGCTCCTGGCTGTCGCCAAGGCAGCAGATGAACCGGCCTGCGTTTGCCGCATCGGAGGGGAGAACGTCGCGACAGAAGACGTGCGCAGCTGGTTTGCGCCGTTCCATGGTCGAAGCTCTGTCGTGCAGCGTGTCGCCTGTGGTGAGCTCGGTGAGCTGATAGCAGTGGCCGAACCTCTCGGCTATGGCGGTACGGACGGGTACGTCGTGGTCGCGAGCGGCAGGCCAGGCTTCCCGACACCGCGAGAGCTCGTGGCCATCAAGACGGCCTCTTCGCTCGTCACGACGGCGCTGGAGACGGCGCAGGCATTCCGGGAGCGTGAAGCGGCTCTGCGTGCCAAGGACGACTTCCTCGCGATGTTGGGCCACGAGCTCAGGAATCCGCTCGCCCCCATCGCCACGGCCTTGGACGTGATGCAGCTCAGGAACGGCGGGGCCGATTCGCACGAAGAGCAGGTGATGCGCCGGCAGATCGAGTACCTGCGGCGCCTGGTCGATGACTTGATGGACATCTCGAAGATTTCGAGAGATGCGCTGATCCTGGAGCGCGGATCCCACGAGCTGAGCGAGATCGTCGCCGACGCGATCGAGGCGACCGCCGCGATCTATCAGACGAACCAGCACGAGCTGACCGTGCGAGTACCCAGTCGCGGCCTGCTCATCGATGGCGACCGTGTCCGGCTGGTCCAGGTCATCGGCAACCTCCTCATCAACGCCGCAAAATATACGCCCAAGGGTGGACACATGCACCTCGACGGGCAGGTAGACGGCTCGTCGATCAGGCTCTCGCTGCGCGACGACGGCATAGGCATCGCCCCGGAGCTCTTGCCCCATATCTTCGAGAAGTTCGTGCAAGGGCAGCGCCACGCCAACCGACAGCACGGGGGGTTGGGTGTTGGGCTGTCGCTGGTGCGCACCCTGATCGAGATGCACGGCGGCCGCGTATCGGCGCACAGCGACGGCCTCGGCCAAGGCAGCACGTTCGAGCTCCAGTTGCCGCTATCCATTGGCCCGGCTCGCCATGTGGTGGACGAGAGTCGGAGTGAGCCACCCCCTTCCCAGGTGGCCAGGAGGACCACGCGCGTCCTCATCGTCGATGACAACGTCGACGCAGCCGAGATGCTCGCCGAGGCATTGACGCTGGCAGGCTACGATCCTCATGTCGAGCACAGCTCGACCAGCGCCGTCGCGAGATTGGAGCGATTGGCCCCTGACATAGCGCTGCTCGACATCGGCATGCCCGATCTCGACGGCTACGGTTTGTGCGCGCAGATTCGTGCCCAGACCTCGACTCGAGAGCTGCCGCTCATCGCCCTGACCGGCTACGGCCAGCCTGCTGATCGAACGCGTGCAGTGGACGCCGGATTCAGCGCTCATTGCACCAAGCCCGTCCGCCTCTCGAGCCTGCTCGACCTCATCGAATCACTCGTCTCGACCGCGCGTAGAGCGAAGATCGACCATCCTGCGTCCAGCCGTCGCGAGTGAGCATTCTCGCCTCTGGCTCTCGTGTTGTTCGTCGCGGGACGGCTCAAGCGGTCAGTGTTTGAGCTCGACCCGGATCGCGTGCGAGGGCGTCTTGCCGACGTTGCGCACCTCGTGCACGACGCCGTCGCTCCACACCACGCCGCCGAACTTGCGTTCGAGCCGCGTCACCTTGCCGTCGGGGAACGTGGTCTGCTCGACCGTGTAGTCGGCGAGGTGAACGGTGAATCCGTGGGGGTGGCTGTGCTTCGCCTCCAGCTTGCCCGCGGGCACCCTGGCCTCGATGATGCGCACGAAGGCGTTCTCCATCACGAGCTTGTGGGTGTCGCCGGCGACCTTCAGCGGGTCGAGGTCTTCACCCGCGGGGGCGGAGCTGACGAGCGAAGCCGCGATACCCGAGGCCGCGAGCAGCACCAATCCGCAGACGTATTTTCTCTTCATCTGGCGTCGATACCGCCGCGCTCTGCCCGGCACAATCGGGGCGCGATGCGCGAGCACACGCCGCGATGCGATCTCACAACTGCCGCATCATCCATCGCATTTATGCGCCCGGCGCGCGGAAAAACGGTCCCTGGGGTCCCTCGATGCCCCGCCATCAGTTGCGACAGTAGTTGGGCGGCACGCACGGCGGCGGGGCATCCCGCAGAACGTGGCGCTGTCGAGGCTTGCGGGGCCGGCGCACCTCGAGCTCGACGAGCGCGCTCGAGAACACCGTGTCGGGCGCGCTCAGCGGCTCCGGGTGCAGGTGAACCGCGAGCCGCTTGCCGTAGGCCTCGAACGGGAGCTCGATCTCGCGCTGGCAGCGAGACCCCGCCACCGTCGCCGCGGGAAGGGCCCCCGCGCCGGGCGTCGCCGCGCCGGGCGTCACCGCGCCGGGCGCCGCGGGGAGGGCCCCCGCACCGGACGAGCCCGTGCTCACCATGACGCGCGGTATCCCATCGGCAGACACCTCGATCGCCTCGACCTGCTCGCAGCTCGCGCCTCGCAGCTGCAGCTGCAGCGTGCAGCGATCCTTGCGCGCCAGATCCAGGCTCAGCTCGCCGGCGTCCGAACGCACGTCGAGCTGGTAGCAGGGGTGCGCCGGCTCGAGCTCCGCTCGGGCGAGCACAAAAGGTGAAGCCAGCGCCGCGGCGAGCTCGGCGCGGATCGCCGCCGAGCCCGATTCGGCACACAGCGCCACGATCGGCCACGGCCGATCGCGAGCAGGGGATGGGCTCGCGTCACTGGCGAGGAACCGGAAGTGGCCCTGAGGATAGGGAGGGTCGCAGTGCACGCTCAGGCTCGGGCTCGCCTCGGGCGGCGGCTGGGCGAGCGCCTGCAAGTGGGCCTCCTCCAGGGGACGGTTGGCGTAGGTCAGGAAGGCGGCCGTGACGAGGGCCACGCCCCCGCTCGCGATGAGCCAGCCGCGCAGCGCGGAGCGCTTGTATCGAGGCAGCGCGTGGCGCAGCGCTTCGGACACCTCGACGACCGAGGCGAAGCGATCGCCGGGCTCCTTCCTCAGGCAGCGCATCACCACGCGATCGAGCGCCGCGGGCACCGCCGGGTTCACGCGTGAAGGCGGCTTCGGCGAGTCGGCCGCGATCGCCGCCGAGAGCCCCGCCAGCGACCACGACTGGAACGGCCGGGTGCGCGTGAGCAGCTCGTACAGCAGAACGCCGAGCGACCAGATGTCGGTGCGCGCGTCGACGCCGTTGCTCTGGCGGAGCTGCTCGGGAGACATGTACGCGGGCGAGCCCAGCACCGCGTGCGCGTTGGTCAGGTCGTGGCTCTTGTCGGCCTTGCCTCCGAGCAAGCGCTTCGAGATCCCGAAGTCGAGGATCTTCACGCACATGCTGCCGTCGGTGCGCTGCACCACGAAGACGTTGCCGGGCTTGAGGTCGCGATGCACGACGCCCGCCTCGTGCGCCTCCTCGAGGGCCTTACAGATCTGCTGGGCGTACTCGACGGCCACCTCCGGGCTGACGGTGCCGCGCGAGATGACGCTGGCGAGGTCTTCCCCCGACAGGTACTCCATGACCAGGAAGGGCACACCGTCGCTCGTGCCGAGATCGAAGACGCGCGCCGTGTGCTCGCTCAGGAGCTGAGCGCTGATCTTCGCCTCCCGCTGGAAGCGCGCCGACGCCGTGGGGGCGGCGGAGTGCAACATCTTGATCGCGACCGTTTGCCCGAGCTCGTCGTGGCGCGCGGCAAACACCGTGCCCATGCCGCCGCGCCCGATCACTTTTTCGATGCGATATTTGCCGGCGACGACGTCGCCCGACTTCGGCAGCTTGTCGCGCGAGCTGGGCGGCTCGTCCTGGCTGTCCGCGAGCCCGGCCGCCGCAGCCGCGACGATGCTCTGGCAGTTGGAGCACTCGGCCAGGTGCTCTTCGACCTCGGGGTGCTGATCGAGCAGCAGCTGGCCGGCGATCAGCGCTACCAGCGTTTCGTGCTCGAGGCAGTCAGAGCTTCTGTCAGAGCTCACGCGTGCCGTTCTGCCGAACTCGCACCCAAGCGCGAGCTCGGCGGGGGGTCGAGGGGCACCGCACCGAGCTCGCACGCGGCGTGCGGGCCCGTCTGCTCCCTACCCAACGTCAACGTCAATGCCGAAGCCACTCTCCACGGCCTTTCGAGAAGCACTGGCGCTCCCAGATGCGCAGCCCAGCTCGGAGCTAGACGTCGCACTCGACGCTTATGTTGAGGCGGCTCGAGCGCCCTGGCCCGACTTCGGCCTCCAGACGGAAGATTTCGTGCGGTACCTCGCAGAGCGCGCGCCCGACGGCGTGCTGCCGCCGGTGCGCCACGCCGGCGACCTGTGGCTGGCCTGGGCGTGCGTTCAGGGCGTGCCGCTGGCGCTCGGCCACTTCTTCCGCGAGTACGAGGCGCTGGTGACGCGCGTCGTTCGCCGGCGCGGAGGCGCCGACGACCTGGCCGCGGACGTGCGGCAGATGCTCGCCGAGCGCATGCTCGTGGCCGACGCGCGCAGCGGAAAGCGGGCGAAGATCGCGGACTACAAGGGGCAGGGCGCGCTGCGCGGCTGGGTCGCGACAGCCGCGGCGACCACGCTGGCGTCGCAGCGTCGCAACGAGGGGCGCCGCCGCGATGGGGCCGATTCGCTGGCGGAGAAGGGGTTTTTGCGCCGCCTCGACCCCGAGCTCGAGTACCTCAAGCAACGGTATGCCCCCCAGGTGCACGACGCCATCATCGCCGCGCTCGACGCCTCGAGCGCGCGCGACAAGGCGCTCTTGCGGCTGCACCTGAAGGAGCGCCTGAGCATCGATGCCCTCGGCGCCATGTACGGCGTGAACCGGGCGACGGCGGCGCGCTGGCTCGTCACGGCACGCAAGACCGTGAGGGCGCGCACCATCGAGCGGCTGCGCGCCTGCCTGGAGTTGAACCCCAACGAGTGCGAGAGCCTGCTCGGCCTCGTGAACAGTCAGCTCGACGTGTCCATGTTGAATCACCTCGAACCCGAGCCCGACAAACCCACGAGCGGCCCCGGCTCCCCCGATGTGGGTTGAAAGAGGCGTGGCTTCCGCGGCTTCGGCGACCGGTGTGGTCGGATGTGAGGCGCCTCGGCGAGCGCGCCCTCCGAGCCGCTTTGCGCGGGTGAAGCTCCGGCGCTGCTCGGCCGCCCTCCTGGTCGCTCTGATCGCCTCGGCCACAGGCCAGCCAGGGGTCGCGAGCGCGCAGACGACGAGCCGCGCCGTGCGGCTGTTCGACGCCGGGATCGCCGACCTGAAGCTCGAGAGGTACGAGACGGCCTGCGCCGCGCTGCAGGAGAGTTATGGCCTCGACGCGAACCTCGGCACCTTGATCGCCCTCGGCGACTGCCTGGAGCGCTGGGGCAAGCTGCACGCGGCAGCCGCGCGCTTCCAGGAGCTGGTCGCCATCGTCTCGGGCGCCAACGCCTCCGCCAGCGCCTACCGCGCGCCGCAGCTCGAGTATGCGCGCGCCGCCGTCGCCCGGCTGGCGCCCTCGATCCCACGGCTCTCGCTGCACTTCCCGCCCCAGTTCGAGCCCGCGGCGACCGTGCACCTCGATGGGCAGGCGATCGAGGCCTCGCCGCCGGAGCAGGAGATCGGCGTCGATCCCGGCCGTCACGTCATCGAGACGATGGCGTCGGGCCACGTCCCCTGGCGCCTCGAGCTCGAGCTGGGCGCAGGCGAGCGGCGCCGCGTGGAGATCGAGCTCGGGCCCGTGCTGCGCCCCGAGGCGTCGTCGCCGTCACCGAGTCGAGCGCCCATGAGCGCCGCGCCCGACCCACCGCAAGCCGCGGCCGCCGGCGCTGGGCCGCCCGACGCAGGAGGCAGCCCCTGGCGCACCGTGGGCTGGGGCCTCGGCGGCCTCGGCGTGGCAGGGGTGGGGGTGGGCGCGGTGGCGGGCATCCTGGTGCTGAAGGAGTGCCCGAGCTTCGACTGCGCGTCCCACGAAGAGCGCGGTAAAGACCTCGCGCTCGTGGCAGACGTCGGCTTCGGTGTCGGGCTCGCCGCGCTCGCGGCGTCCGCGATCTTGCTGCTCACGACCGACGCCCCTGCGCAGAGCGCCGACAAGAGCGCCGATGAGGTCGCGTGGCGCCCGCGCGGCGGCTTCGACGCCAGCGGCGGGTGGCTCGGAGTGAGCCACAGCTTCTGACCACAGCGCAGATGCCAGCGGATTTCGTGCGACCTCCAGCGTCGCCCGGCATCTCCATGGAGCCAGCGTCTCATGTTCACAGCTTCTTTTCTCTCCAAGCAGGTGTCCGCGCCACACTTGGCGCGCCGCCAAACGAATGGGTGGTTCAGGATGAAACACGCCTGGATCATCGCCCTCGCCGTGCTGCAGAGCGCGTGCAGCATGTTGATCAGGTTCGACGACGGGATCGACGACGAGGACCCCTCGCTCGGCGGCTCGACGTCGAACCCGCTCTGGCCCGACGCGGGAACGGCAGGCGTCGGCGGAGCCGACGGGGTCGCCGGATCTGATGCCGTGGGCGGCTCGGCGGGCGTCGGCGGTGGCGGCTCCGACGCGGGGGCGATCGCTCCCGCCCCGCCGGCATTCGATCTCGCCTTCATCGAAGACCCGGAGGAGTCGGACGCGACGCTCCGCTTGGTGAGCTCCGAGCTCGCCTTGACGCTGGGGTCTGACGAAGCGTCGTCGTGGAGGCTCACCCTGCGCCCGGCGGACCAAGCGGGCAGCGTGATCGACTTCGCGTGGTCGCCCGACGGTGACCGCATCGCCGTTCGTTACGTCGCCGTGCGCGGCGTCACTCGGATCGCGTTCTTCGCCGCGCCCGATTGGAACGAACTGACCCGCGAGGAGGCCGTCTCCGACGCGACGCAGCCCGGCCTCGACGCGAAGGCCAACTATCGCTGGTCTCCGAGCGGCGATGCGCTCGCGCTCGAGCTCGAGGGAGGGCCACAGCCTCTGGTGAGCGCCTACGTGATCGATGGTGCGACGGCCTTCGGGGTGGATCCCGTGGTGGTACCCGGCCCGATCGAGGCGATGGAGTGGCGCTCGGCGACGTCCCTGTACGTGATCCAGCCCCGGGAGGGCGACCCGGAGCTGCTCGACCTGCGCTTGAATCAGCGCGAGTTCGACGCGCCGGTGTCGCTGTTTTCGGTGCTGTTCTACCCGATCGAGCTGCGCCGTGTTTCGGGAGGGCTCGTCGCCGCAGACGATGAGCCGAGTTCGCTCAACTTCTGGCCAGGGTCTGCCGATCAGGGCACGGAGTCATCGTTCACGGAGTCATCGTTCATATCTGGCGGAGCGTCTTTCGTCGCCGAGATCGTCGGCACATCAGCGCAGATCTCTCCCATCGGCAGCGTGTTCACAGTGGTCGACACGGTGCCCGATTGTCCGACGGTGCTGACCTGGGTGGACGGGCCCGAGCGGCGATCGCTCGCCGGCGCGAAGCTAGCGTGCCTCTCGGTGCAGAATGGGGCCGCTTCGGTCAGCGTGCACTCTTACGATGACAGCGGCGTCCGCACTGCCGTCGCTCTGGAGAACGAGGCGCTGCGCAGCGACTTCGTGTCCACCGAAGACTGGGAGCTTCATGCGCGGAGCTTCTCGCCGCGCGGCGAGCTGCTGTCGCTCGCGACAGCAGCTCACGACGTGCTCGTCGATCTGCGCGGCTCATCGCCGAGCTTTGAGGTGGGCGACGCCGCCGGCCCGGGCAACACCTCGAGCGGCTTCTCCCCGAGCGGCGACGTGCTGCTCCGGCAGCGCGGGCGCGGCGTCGATGTCGTGCTGCTGTCGTCTGGAGAGAGCTCGGCCCCGCGTGCCTCGCTGCCCGACGCGTTCGCCGACGCGCCCGCGTGCGTCGCCAAGCAACACGCCGACCGCTGGTGCGGCAGCGCATCGGCGGCGCGAGAGGCCAGCGCACGCTGGTCTTTCGGCAGCGACGTCGCCGCATTCCTCGCCGAGCAAGAGGGGCTCTCCGTGCTCAGGCCGAGCCGCGACGTGCTCGGCCTGGAGCGAGAGCCCGTCTCCACGTGCGGAGCAGGCTGCGTCACCCAGTATGAATTCGGACGGTAACTTTTTCGCGTGTCTACGCGAGAGGAGCGAGAAATCGATATGACCAAACTCACCTTCGGAAGAGTCGAGACCTACGACCCAGTGACGCGCAAGCTCGATGCTTTTTGGCTGCCTCCAGCCTTCACCTGGAAGGAGGGCAGGGTGCGAACATCGGGGAGCCATCCGAGCGAATGCAACGTCGACACGCGCGAGTTCGACGTCACGATCAGCCCCGACGTGGCGAAGGAGCTCGCTCCCAACGTGGTGTTCGCGCTCGAGTACGAGAAGGACGACCCCGGACCTGTCAAGAGGGTCACGAAGTTCGCCCCCATCACGACCGCAGCTGCCGATCTCAGCCTGGGCGAAGCCGAGGCCTCGATCAGCGCTGCCATCACAGTCCTCGCGGCCTCTTCGAGCCAGCCCCCCGCAGGCTCGTCCTCCAGCCCGCCCCAGCAGTAAGCCCCCCCGTTCGTTCGGCGCATGACGCGCCGACCATTCTCCCGCGGCCGTGCCCAGACCATCCTCCGTCTGCCGTCGCATGCGCCCTGAACCATCCAAGACGACGCCGACGTCTGTCGCCGCCCTCTCGGGCTGACTCGCGCGCCGGTGAGCCGCCGCGCTGCTCGCGAAACGAGGCCGGCCCGAACGTCTCCGCTGACTCGCGCGGAGTTCGGTTTGCGTAGCGTCTGGGCGTTGCAGGTCGCAGTTGCATACGGTGAAACACTACGCGATAGATGCACGATGCAACATGGCGGACTCGCCGCCAGGCAGCGGTGAGATCAACGAGCGGCACAGGGGTGCGCACAGTGGGGCGCACCGGGTGTGAGGCGCACCGGAGTGAACCGTGGCGTGAACCCGTGGTAGCGCGCCCCGGCCTGGAACGGCCGGGCGCACCAGCTGCCACACGCCTCGTCTTTGCCCCCCTTGCCCCCACACGCGACCGGCGTCGTGGAAGCGCGCATTTCGTACGATCGAACCGGAAGTGAGCGCGGCCGCGCAAATCTGACGCTCGTGTCTACCCCGCGCTGACGTTATCATCCGCCCTTCTTTATGGGGAGGACCTGATGATTCGCTGCGATGCTTCGACACCACGCCGCAGACGCCGCCGTCGGCGCCGCGTGAAGCTGTCGCGCCGTCCGGCGCCGCGGGTCCAGAGCTCGCGGCTGCGCCTCAGGCGGCGCGGCTCGCCACGACTTCGCGTCGATGCTGCGAAGGCGTCCGCAGGTTCTCGAAGGTGGGTCCCGCGCTCGCTCTATCTGCGCCCGAGCCTCCGCCGGCTCCGCCCGCAGCCTCCGCCTCCACGGCGAGGTGCAACGTACCCGGCGCGCCGCAACGAACGGGGCAGCGTGCTGGGCTGAGCATTCTCCTCATCGGATTTCACAGGAAGGACGGAAGAGCGGAAGGATTTAGGGGGGCATGCGCGAGGCCCCCCATCCCTTCCGTCTTCCGCCCTTCCGCCCTTCCTGTGCGACCCGTTTTCCCCGGGCCTGGCGCTAGGCGGCTCGCGTTCAGGGCGTGATCATCGCGTCGCTCGGGAGGCGGAACACGAGCTCGAACGGCCGATAGCCCGAGCTCCCGTCTCCCGTGAACTCGATCACCACGTCGCCGCCGCGCTCGCGCAGGAACCCGCGCACGGCATCCATGCCGATCCCGCGGCCCGACACGGTGGAGACCTGGCGCGCCGTCGAGATGCCATAGTCGAAGATCGCCTCTGCCACCGCGTGATCGGGGCTGTCGTGTCGGCCTGTCTTGGTGCGCAGCTCGGCGAGGGGCAGGCCACGGCCGTCATCGCTCAGCCGAATGCGTACCCCCTGGGCGTCTCGCTCGGTGCGCAGCGCTATCCTGCCGCGCGGCGCCTTGCCGAGCGCCTGGCGCTCCTCGTTCGTCTCGATGCCGTGATCCAGCGAGTTGCGGAAGGTGTGCACCAGCGCGTCTTTCATCACGCGGCCCCAGTCTGCGTCGAGCAGCGTGCCGTCGTCCGTCCAGTCGAGCTCCGGCACGGACTTGCCGAGCTCGCGCGCGAGCGAGGGGAAAACGCGCGCCGTCTCGCGCAGCACCTGGTCGAGCGGGATCGCGTTGAGGCGGTGCACCACCTGCTTCACCTGCGTCAGCGTGCGCGCGGGATACGAGGGGCGCTCGGGTGCCTGCGCCAGCGCCGACTCGATCGCGCCCAGGGCCTGCTTGAAACGCGCGTCCGCGCCCACCCAGAGCGGACCGAGCTTCCGCGCGCCGGCCTGCTCGTAGTCGGCGATCACGCGGGCGAGCTCGCGCAGCGCCGCGAGGCCGTGCGCGCCGTGATCGCTCTCGGCCGGGTCGTAGTCACGCTCCGCCGCGTGCGCCGCCGCGACGATCGGATCCAGCCCGAGCGTGCGAGAGTGCCCCTTGATCGTGTGCACGTCGCGGAACAGCGCTCGCCGGCTCACCGCGTCCAGCCCTCGCGCGGCGGCGGCGAGGTGCTGATCGAGCAGGCGCCGCGACGTCTCGCAGAAGCTCTTGAAGTCGTCCACTCCGGCGTTCAGGATTTGCTGCAGCATCTCGGTCTCGCGCGCGGCCTCGGCGGCGGCTTCCTTCAGGCCGCGCAGCAGCGTCACGTCCCGCGCGGCCACCAGCACGCGCTCGACGGTGCCGTCTTCACTGAATATCCAGCTCCAGTCGACCTCGTAGTAGCGCCGCTCGCCGTCGGGGGCGCGCCGCGAGAAGGCTTTGATCAGGTGCTCGGCGTTGATGCGCGCGATGGCGGGGCGCGCGCCGATGCTGAAGCGGAGCGCGGACTCGTTGGCCTCCAGGGTGGCGGCGTCGAGCTCGCTGCCGGCGAACAGCACCTCGTTCAGGCTGCGACCCACCAGGTCGCGCTGCCCGGCGAGCTGCTCGAGGTGGCGCGAATACTCGGGCTGCACCCGCAGGTCGCTGTCGAGCGTGAACACGCCCTGCTGCATGCCGTCGAGCATGGCGGCGACCTTGCGCGTCTTCTGGGCGAGCTCGCGGGTGCGCTGCTCCACCTTCCGCTCCAGCCCCTCGTAGAGGCTGGCGTTGGTGATCGACACCGCCGCCTGTCCGGCGATGAGCCGGAGCGTCTCCACGCGGTCTCGGGTGAAGGCGTGGGTGGTCGCGCTGTTCTCGACGTAGAGCACCGCCACCAGCCTGCCCTGGTTCACGATCGGCATGCAGAGCACGCTCTTGACCGCGTTCTGAAGCACGTACGGGTCGCTCGCGAACGTGGGGTGCGAGGTGGCGTCGTCGAGCACCAGCACCTCCTGCGAGCGCGCCACGAAGCGCACCACCTGGTGGCAGGCACGCGGCTCGGCGTCGAGCGGGTGTCGCACGCTGACGTCGTGCTCGCGCGTGCTCTGGTCTGCCCGCGCCCGCACGTAGAGGTGCTGGTCGTCCTCGCACAGCACGAGGCAGCCGTGCTGCGCGGCGGCGTTCTCCAGGATGGAGCTCATCAGCGCGGCGAACAGTCGCTCGGTCTTCACCTCCCCGGAGATCGCGCGCGTCGCTTTCAGCACGCTGGTGAGGTCGAGCGCGTGGCGGTGCACGCCTCGGCCGAGCGCGCCCGCCTCCCCCGCGACCGCGGTCGCGCCAAGGCCACCGTCGACATGCGCGCTGCGCGAACGGCGGAACCAGCCATCGATTTGCTCTCTCAGCCGGCGCACCTTGGCCAGGGCGCCCCACTCGGTGTAGAGCTGCAAGGCGTCACGCAGCATCGGCTCCGCGAGCCGCGCCCGCCCGAGCCCGAGCAGGAACAGCCCGAACAGCTCGCTGGCGAGCGCGCGCAGGTGCAGGAACTGGTGCTCGGTGGCCTCGATCGCCTCGTCGTACAGGGCGACGACCACCCCGGGCGCCTCGCCCTTCACGCGCGCCAGCTCCGCGGCGGCGAGCAGGTGCTTGTGCGCGAAGTTCTCCGGGCAGAGCTTGCTCCAGCCCTCGAGCAGCTGCACGTTCTTCTCGATCTCTGCGAGCAGCGCCGGGCGTTCGCTCTCGGGGGTGCGCGGCCAGCGCTGGTGGGTGGTGATGAGCACCTGCAACATGTGGTACTCGGGCACGGTGAGCAGCGTCGACGCCGCCATCTGCCACTGGCTGGTGAACTCCCACCAGCGCTGCGCGGCGTCCCAGTCGCCGAGCAGCGCGTTGACCAGCATCTCGATCTGGCCGTGCTGAAACGTGTACTGCGCGTTGCCGCTCTCGACGATGTCACGTGTCAGCCGCTCTGCGTCGGGGCGCGGGCGGTCGCGGTCGAGCCCGCGCAGCTCGTCGATGGCGTGTCGACACAGCCGAATGCCGTTGACCTGAACCATCGCATGGATGCGATCGAACAGCGACGTCGCCGCCTGCGCCGCGGCGTCGCACTCGTCGAGGTGGCGGCCGACCTGCAGCAGCATGCGCACGTGCAGCGCCTCCCCGAAGGCGAGGTGCTGGTGATCTCCCATCTCGATGTTGAGGCGCCGGCCCTCCTCGAACGAGGCGATGGCCTCGGCGTAGGGCGCGCCCCAGGGCGACACATAGGCAGCGAAGACGAAGTGCACCTGCCCCGCGAGCGCCCGCGCGTCGTAGCGCTCGACCACGCGGAACGCCACCTTCCCGAGGCGATAGGCAGTCCGGTAGTCGCCGAGCGCCGCGCCCTGGATCATGCCGACGTCCACGAAGTTCTTGGCGCAGACCGCCGTCGTGCCGTAGGTCAACGCCAGATCGAAGGTCAGCAGCTCTGCCAGGATGAAGAGCGGCGGATAGGTCATGATCGCTGGCGCGACCACATGGAATAGCAGCTGCAGGGCGACGATTTTCTCCGCGTCGGTCACCTCCGGCAGGTGCACCAGATCGTCGATCGGCACGCGCGCCAGGTGGGTCTGCATCTTGCCGATGCCCGCGCCAATGTCGCGATCGATGGCGCCCGGCTCCTCCGGGTATTCGATGCCGAGCAGGCGCAGGCCATCGCGCACCGCGGCGACAGCTTGCACCATCTGCCCCTGATACATCAGCACCTGGCTCTTGATCAGGTAGACGGCGGCGTGGGCGGCCTTGGTCGGCGCGAGCGCGAACAGGTCTTCGCACAGCGCGGCGGCGCGCAGGCGCTCGCCCGCCATCAGCACCGAGCCGACGCGCTCGGAGAACAGCGCGAAGCGCAGCTCGGGCCGCTCTGCCCACTCGTCGCTGGAGAGCGCGCTGACGCCGGCCTCGTGGTAGCGCGCTGCCACCGCGAACGCCGTGGCGGCGAGCGCCTTGCCGCCCGCCTTGCGGTTCAGCTTCGCGAGCGCCTCACGCTCGGCCACCGCCGTCATCAGCGGGCGGCCCACGTTCAGGTGGTTCGTGATCGCGAACGCGTCCTCCGGGTGCTCCGGGTCGCGCTCTGCGGCGAGCAGGCGGCGGCCGATGCGCAGGTGGCGCGCCGCCTTGTCCTCATCGGCGATGAGCGAATAGGCGGCCTGCTGGACCCGGTCGTGCTGGAAGCGATAGTGCACCTCGAGCGAGCTCGACGGGTGCTTGTCGCTCGCGTCGAGCTGCATCAGCTTGTAGTTGTCGTCGAGCGGGACGATGAGCCCCTCGGTGAGCGGCTGGCGCAAGACCGAGGCGGCGCTGTCGGGCGAACGCTCGAGCAGGCTCGCCAGCGTGGAGAGCGAGAACACGTTGCCCACGCAGGCGGCCATCGTCAGCGCGTCCAGCTCGGCCTCGGGCAGTCGCTCGAGCCGTGCCAGGAGAAGCTCGACCACGTTCTGGCTGGCGGTGAGCGACCGAGCGGCCTCTACGTCCCACTTCCAGCGCCCCTCGCGCGTCGAGAACGAGATCGCGCCCTGACGATACAGCGTCGAGAGCAGCTCGCTCGTGAAGAACGGGTTTCCCTCCGTCTTCAGGAAGATCTCGTGCGTCAGCGGCGCGCACTCCTCGGGCGGGCGCTTCAGCGCGCCCGCGACCATCTCCCCCACGCCTCGCTCACCGAGCGGCTCGAGCGGCATCTCGAGCACCGCGAGCGGCGCCGCCTCGCGCAGGCGGCGCAGCGCGATCGACAGGAGGTGCGCGCTGGTCACCTCGTTGTCGCGGTAGGCGCCGATCACGAGCACGTGCTGAACGCGGTGATCGATGAACAGGTCGGCGATCAGCTCGGGAGTCGAGGCGTCGGCCCACTGCAGGTCGTCGATGAACAGCACGAGCGGGTGCGCCGCCGACGCGATGCTCTGGATGAAGCGCGCGAACACCAGCTTGAAGCGGTTCTGCGCGGAGCCGGGATCGAGCGGCGGGGGCGTGGGCTGCGGACCGATCACGCTCGTCAGCTCCGGCACCAGCTCCGCCATCACGCTGGCGCTCGGCCCGAGGTTCGCGCTCAGGCGCGTGCGCCAGGACTCGATCCGCGCGTCCGGCTCCGTCAGGATCTGCCGCACCAGGTTGCGCAGCGCCTCGACCAGCGCCGCGTACGGCACGCTGCGATCGAGCTGGTCGAACTTGCCCGCCGCGAAGTAGCCGCGCCGCGCCGCGAGCGGCTTGTGCACCTCGCGGATCAACGACGATTTGCCCACGCCCGAGTAGCCCGACACGACGAGCAGCTTGCCCGGCCCCTGGCAAGCGTCCTCGAACACGCCCGTCAAGAGGCGCACCTCGTCGTCGCGCCCCACCAGGCGTTGCGACAGCGCGAAGCGCTCGGAGATGTCGTCGGCGCCGAGCGGGAAGCGCTCTTCGCCGCGCCCCGCGTTTGCCAGGCCCTCGCAGCGCTCGAGATCGGCGAGCAGCCCGCGCGTGCTCTGGTAGCGCTCGCGCGGCTCTTTCGCCATCAGCTTCGCCACCAGCTCCGAGAGCATCAGCGGCACCTCGCGGGCGCGCTCGCGCACGCGCGGCGCGGGCATCGAGATGTGGCAGTGCACCCAGCCCATCACGTCCGAGGCCGAGAACGGCAGCTCGCCGGTGAGCAGCTCGAACAGCGTGACGCCGAGCGAGTAGTGGTCGCTGCGGTAGTCGAGCGCGCGGTTCATACGCCCCGTCTGCTCGGGTGAGATGTACGGCAGCGCGCCCTCGAGCTGGTTCGCGACGCTCACGTCGCGCGACTCGCGCGAGATCTCGGAGGCGAGCTGGAAGCTGAGCAGCTTCACCACCGAGCCGTCCGCGTTGGCCAGCATGGTGTGAGGTCGCACGTCTTTGTGGATCACGTCGTGCGCGTGCACGTGGCCGAGCGCTGCAACGACCTGCTTGGCCACGCGAAAGAACTCCGAGAGCGGCAGCGGCGTGCGCCGCGACGCCAGCACGTCCGCGCCAAAGTCCTCGAGGATGAGCGCGAGCTGGCCGCCCGTACGCGCCAGCCCGAGCGCCCCGACCACGTGCGGGCTACGCAGCTTTTCCAGCATGCGGTATTCGAACTCGAGTCGTCGCACCTCGGCGGGGAGGGGATACTCGCGCGACAGCGTCTTGACGATCACCGGGAGCCCGTCTTGCTCGCGCACGGCGCGGTAGACCGTCGTCTGCTCGTCGTGGGCGATTTCGCTGCCGAGTCGATAGCCGGGGAGTTTCATGCCGATTCCTTCGATGCCAGCCAACGGTACGACCCGAGAGGGGACTCTCGTTACCCGCCAGCGCCCCCGCGGAGCTCGGCCCTGCCGGGGCCCGGGCCCGTCGCGGTTGCGCCGCTGTTTGCCCCGGGGCGGTACGGAGGGGTCACACGGAGCCGGAAGGCGCCGCTCGCCGCCCCCCGCCGCGCGATCGGCGGCGCGTGAGAGGGCCGGGCGAGGAGGTGGGGAAAGCGCGCGGCGGCTGGCATGAGTGCTGCTAGTCGCGCCAGCACCATGCGACTCAAAGCCAGCACCCACATCAAATTGAAGTCTCCCGAGCGCGCGGCGCTCACGGCCATCTTGCGGCCCCAGAGCGGCGCGGGGCAGTGGATCGTCAGTGAAAAGTACGACGTCCAGCCCCTGGTCTGCCCCATCGAATACGTCGACGTGTTCGGCAACCTTTGCCAGCGCTTCGTGATGCCGAAGGGCACGCTCGACCTGGATGTCGAGTGTGTCGTCGAGTGCCCCGACATGATCGCCACCGCGCCCGACGCGCCCCTCACACCTCCCGAAGAGCTGCCGAACGAGGCCCTGCACTTCCTGGTCCCGAGCCGCTATTGCCCCTCAGACCAGACCGTCAACGCCGCGCGCGAGATCGCCGGCAAGGCTCGGCCCGGCTACGCCCGCGCGGAGGCGGTCCGCGCCTGGATCGCCGAGAACATCGAATACAAACGCGGCACCAGCAACGAGTCCACCTCCGGGCTCGACACCTTCAATCAGCGCGCGGGCGTCTGCCGTGATTTTGCACACGTGGGCATCATGCTCTGCCGCAGCCTGCTCATCCCCGCGCGCATGGTCGTCGGTTACCTGCACAAGCTCGCGCCGCCGATGGACCAGCACGCCTGGTTCGAGGCCTTCGTCGGCGGCCGCTGGTACACCTTCGACGCCACGCAGAAAGAGCCGCGGGGCGGCCGAATCGTGATCGCCTACGGGCGCGACGCCGCCGACGTGGCGATCACCACGCCGTTCGGCCCGATCGAGGTCGACGGCATGCAGGTGCGCGTCGAACGGCTCGACGAGCCCGAGGCGGACGCCCGCTCCTGAGCCCCGAGGCCCTCGAGGCCGGCCCGCGTCGACGTCTCGGGAGAGGCTCGCCCGAAAAACTGCGCCGCAGAGGCACGCTGGCGTGAGGCGGACTGGCCGCCTTGCGTGCTTTGCCCGTGCTGACTACGCTGTCTCTTCGGCAGTCGGCCTGCCGCCCCCACCGATGCACGAGCCGCGCTTTCTGCTTGCCGTCGACATGGACGGCACCCTTCTCCGCGACGACAAGACCATCGCCCCCGAAGACCTCGCTGCGATTCGCGCGGCGCCGGCCCACGGCATCGCGGTGACGATCGCCACGGGTCGCCTCACCACCGGCGCGCTGCCGGTGGCGCGGGAGCTGGGCCTGTCGACGCCGCTCGTCTGCGCTGACGGCGCCGTCCTGGTTGACCCGCTGCTCGGCACGCTGCTGCACCGGCGCAGCATACTCGTCGAGCGCGCGTCGCACGCCATCGAGGCGATCATGAGCCATGGCCTCGTGCCCTACGTGTTCCTGGCAGACAGCATCCACTGCGAGCCGTCGGGCGAACAGCATCGCTCGGTGGTCGAGACCTGGACGCCAAACCTCTTCGTGCACGGCTCCCTCGCCTCCGCCGTCGCCTGGCGCGAACCCGAGAGCGTGGCGATGACGGTCGGCATTGGCACCGAGGAGTGGGTGCTGCGCGCTTCGGAGCACCTGCGGGGCGCGCACGTCGGCGAGCTCGACACCATGCACTTCAGCCTGTTTGGGTCGCCGGTGTGGGCGGTGCGCTCGCTGCCCGGCGGCTGCGACAAAGGGCAGATGCTCGCGCAGCTGGCGACCCAGCTTCGTCTGCCGCGGTCGCGCGTGGCCGCGGTTGGCGACTGGCTGAACGATCTCGGCATGTTCGCGTTCGCCGGGCGCTCCTTCGCCATGGGCCATGCCCCGACGGCGGTACGCAGCGCCGCGACCGATGTGCTGCGCGCCACCTCTCGCGCCGGCGGCGGCGTCGCCGAGGCGATCGCCGCGCTGATCGCCACGGGCTGATCCGGGCCTCGGCGCGCCCCCTCGCGCCGAGCCCCGAGCCCCGAACCCTGGCCGTTACCAGTCGACGCGCACGCGCGCTCCGACCACCCGGGGCGGGTTGAAGTAGCGGATGTTGGTGGCGGCCGTCGAGATGATGGGCGTGGCGTACGCGATGTCGAACAGGTTGTTGACGAAGGCCGAGATGCCGAGCCGCCCATCGGGGTGCTTCCAGCCCGCGCCGACGTTGATCACCGTATACGTCGGCACGACGTCGGTGAAGCGCTGCACGGAGTTCTGCGCCGCCGCGTAGTTCGGGTTCTCGAGATCGAAGGTGGGCGCCGGGCGCACCAGCCGCGTGCCGTCGCCATTGAACACCGTCATGTAGTGGGTGGCGCGCGTCTGCCCCTGGACCACCCAGTTGAAGGCGCCCGTGTCCGTGAAGA
>Ga0247763_1000480_pt1 | contig 23739 bp, 19 predicted proteins | sample UWRJL141409B4_FD_179926 | JGI IMG/M metagenome (GOLD analysis project Ga0247763, IMG submission 179926) | Plant litter microbial communities from Arlington Agricultural Research Station in Wisconsin, United States - UWRJ-L141-409B-4 | ecosystem: Environmental > Terrestrial > Plant litter >...
TCCCCCCCCCCCAACAATAACAACGTAGACGGTGGTTCCGTCTGCTGCCCGGTGAAACCGCCCACGCCAGTGGGTAGTGGCCAGTGACAGTGGTTGTGGCGAGAGACAGCAGACTGTAAGGGTCGGGTTGCTAATATTGGGATCAAAGTCAGGTGGTGGTGGTGGTGGTGGTGATGGTTCGAAAAGTTAACTTGACTGTCGAGAACACACCAATGACGTCGAAGATTAGCGTGGATACCTATTTACTTGGACAAGATATGCTAATTGTAGAAATCTCCGAGATTTGGTTATCTCTCCCGAAGCTGACAGCAGAAAAAGACATGTCAGGTTAATCTATATATACGTCCAGTGACGAACTGGTAGTTTACTCTATATCTAGACAGCTTTTGTCTAGCTACATCTGGTTGTAGAGCCCATCTTGACATGGAGTAGGAAGAATTGATATGCTGCGGGACGATGCTGAGATGTGCTGGCTTAGGTACCTACCTTACCTACCCTACCTACCTACCCGATCTGATCTGACCTGATCAGTAAATTGCTTCAAAGCCAGCTAAACTCTTGGCTTGGCTTGGCCTGGATCTTTCTTTCTTTTGACACTTGTTTCTCTTCTTCCCTTTTGTTTTCTTATTCGATTCGTATCCTCATCAGTTCCATTGGTCCTCTGGCAGGTCAGATCCGCGAATCCTGTGTCTCTAAAGACTAGACGTCTTCGAATTCGTCGTGTGAGAATGACTGAGATTCGTCGTGTGTGGCTTGGGGGTCCGCGTTGTGAATTCATGTTGTGACACTGGTTGAGTGCTTGACTGAATCAGGAGTCTTCCAGGTAAATATCATGGCGTTGGGACGAGCTTTTGATCTCTACGGGTTTTAGCCATGGCGCTTGCTGCTGCTTGGCTTGGTGGGTTGAGTCTTCGGGGTTAACAGTATATATATATATATATATATATCTGTGTATCGGGATGGATGGATGGATATGAGGTGGCCCAGCCGCTGAACTTTGGTGGCCTGCACCGGTCTGTGAAGCTATCTCCTCGCCAGGTTTTCACCGGGTGTCATGATGTCAACAGAGACGTCAGTACCAGCCCAAGCAACGGCGAAACAGCATCTCAAAATAATATCTCAAAATAGGATCTCGACCCTAAGACCTTTCGCCACATAACTTTGGGTGTCATAAGAGCGCTATAAGACGGAGATGGGGCACAACAACCGGAGAAACAGCTATTATGCTCCGTTAGGTCTATTCTAACACGGAAACTGAGAGCTGCAGACTGCAAGAGAACCCAATCACCAGGACACTTGAACTGCAAACTGCCATTAGGACAATAGCCACATCTCCGAGTTCATCGAGTTCCACACCTTTCCACCGTTCACTAGAAAATGATGGCGGTGAGATGGCCATGGTTATCGTTGGATGCGTGCTTGGTGTTGTCCAAACTCAAACATCGAGACTTTCTCTCATTTTCCCCTTCATGCTTTAATATTTCCATCGAGGCCTAGAAATGCCCTCCTGTGTTCGTCTTTGGGCGGTGTTGAGGTCAACTGCGGCGTCATATGGACGTCAAGCCCTAAGGACTACGAAGACATGCCACCACGGTGACACCCTGATATGTTGTCCAAAAAGTACCTCACAGCTCGAGACGCAGCGCAAGGGCCAACCTGCCAGGGATTCCCGTCTTATGAATGACGGAATGTAAGGACTTAAAATTTCAGCCATGGGCTACATATTTGCCTCAACGCCTCGAAACAGCTCGCCTGCTGTTTGCTTAGTACAAATCCGTGACGCCCTCTACCCTATCCATGCCATGACACGCCTCCGAATGACTCCGTTACCTGTTGCGATTCACCGAAAAACGCCTGACCATAACCTCGCGAATCGCGTACTTCTTCAAAACGGCCGTGAGTCCGCCCTTCCGCATCGCCTCGTCAAAAACCGAGGGTGGCGGTATGTCAACGTACACCAGAACCAACCCTTTGAGCACATGTGCCATTACACGGTTAATGCCCATCAACCATGACCATGTCTTCTGTGGCTCCTCATGCTCCACGTTTTTCCATCGCTCATCGGAAAACGAAGGCATGATGATTGCGCCTAGATGGCTATGGTTATATGCAGGCCCTCGTTCGTACAGAAGCAAGTCCACCCCAAACTTCATGCCAGGGCGAGGGACCCAGCCAAGGGAACGGAAATGATGATATACAGCATAGTCTACAAGGAAAGGATCCTGGGGTCGAAGACTGTTTAAGCTTGACCCTACGTCCAGAGGAGGGAAGTAAGAGTATGCCCGGAAAAGAGTCAGCAGATCTTTGGTGGGAATAGGGGCCTGGGTCACGGGATCCACTACCGAGAGAACCCCCAGAGAGAAGACCAAGAAGAAGGCCTCGACCGGCGCCAGTTGGTAATGCTCCTTGTTCTCAACTTCTCCCGGGGTGCCAAACTCCAGTGTTGGGATAGGCGCAGACACTTGCGTCGGTTGTACAGAAGAAGGAAAGGGGCTCGCTACGCCGTTGGGTACCACGGGGAGCGCCGGTTTGGGTGCGTTTATGGTAGAGTGCCTGGGGCTTGGGGGGTCATGATGCTGAAATGTGGTTGACTCAACCGTAGAAGAGAAACGAACGCTCTTTCGTCGCTTGAGAGGTTCTGGCGCCGTGCCTGAGGGAGCTGGCTCCGAGGCACCGCTCGTTGACCCTACCGATGGTGTAGGTGACGAAACTCCATTGGCGATTCCGTCCATGGTCTTCGTGTGACCGCTGGCGCTAGCCTTGTCCAACGGGGCACTCGCCTCGCGCACACGCTCGTTGGAATCGTTAGTCAGCTTGGCCGGTGTGGCATGACCATTGACGGGCTTGTCACCACCGTGACCATTTGGTTGGGGTGCCGGCGCGGCGTCATTGCGTCCCACTGCTGAGATGGTGTCATCCAGTGAGTTTGGAAGGGCCAGCAGCTCAGCGGGCCCAACAGGAGCCGGCAGCTGCGAGAACTTGAGCACGTTATTAATAACTGGCTTCGCTGGTCCCGCCTGTGAGTTTGGAGACCCCAAAGACTGTGATTGCTGCGGGGCCGAGATCCCAATCACTGACTCGACCAATGAGGTCGAGTGTTCTGTTACTTCCACTGGACCCGCCAGAGGCTTCGGCTCCGTTGGCAAGGGTTTTGCAACCACATCTTCGGGCGTTTCGGCGTTTGCTCTTGCCTCTGCCAATCTCTGTTGCTCGAGTGCCTCCAGTTCTGTCTTTGCTCGTTCCCATTTGGCAAGTCGCCTCGCATCACGCCTTGACTCGGTGCGCTGTTCGCTGACATTGCTTGCCTGCCCTCGGCGACTCAGTTCCCGCTTCAGCCAATTTGGCTCGCTGCGACTGAGACTTCCCTTCCCGAAGAATCCATGATCCCAGAGAGTCCGAATCGATAGAGGGTTGGTGATGTGTACCGAACGTGTTGCTGGGTCCCAGACCCCGCCGTGGATAACGGACGGCTCTGCTGGGGGCGGAAAGAACACCTCCTTCAGCCATGTATATGCCAGTTGGATCAGAGACACTCCGTTGGTGGGATGAAAGGTTGGGCAAGGAATAGTTCGTATCGGTATTGGGAGGTAGCCGTTATAATAGGGGTTTGATGGCGAGGTCAGTGTCGTTGACGGCGGCGGCGCCCATGCTGCCCCAGCGGTCGCCTCCCCAAGCCTGGCCGTTGCCGGAGTTGTTTGGCTAGGTTGGAACATGTCTATTCCCTATCATGTCGCGCTGTGAAGGGTCAGCTTCGTTCAGATACGAACATCCAAACCATGCAGAAGCTGGAAATCATCTTGCTCAGATACCGTTGTAGTCTATGATGGGCATTCACCGAGCATGCACTGAAGCATATTTGCTCTAAGCGCCATGAGTGGAATTGTTGTCATCACCGCAAGGGCCAGCGAACAGCAGGACTTCCATGCTGTTTCTGGAGAGGTTATATCGAGAGGGGGAAGGGGTTGGTTGCTCACTCAATTGCGGGATATTCCACCCATTTGCTCCAGGAAGCGCGGAAGGATGTGGCCATCCAGCATAGCATTCAGCGATTCCTGGAGCCTAAATACGCATTTGGTGTGCTCGTGTGTGCGTGAGGCAGATAAAATTTTTGAAGTTGTCGAAGAGTCATGGCATGGGCATGGAAACAAAATGTCAGAGCTTTGTAGCAAAAACCAAAGTGGGGCAGTGGGGCAGAAAAAAGCTCGCACCAACTCAGGGTCAGATGCTTGTCTCGCAGGGGCCTGAGAAAATGTGCTGACCCCGGCACCAGCCGACGATCCTTGGCTGTTTCCCGAGATCACGCAGAATTCCGAACTATCCGCTGCCAGTCAGCCTTCAGCCCATTTGCACAAAATGAAAATGTCAGACGCGGGCCCGTGGTAGCTAATCTTCCCCTATGGAATTGGGTTTTCCGTCGCGTCAGACTGTTAGTTGCGGTCTGGTTTTTCGTCTCGTTTCTCAGCTTCGTCCTTTATTCACGGCGCCTCAATGACCCCCGACGATGTCGCAATGTCGGTAGCGCTGCAATGCGTGGCTCTGGTGTGCCTCATCTGGAGCTGTTTCGTTTACGTGGTGCAGTGCGTTGGCATCTACAAAATGTAGGATTCGACCTGGCCCGGGACCTCGTTCCAACGCAATCGCTGACCGCACTCCGATCCCAGCTTCCGTCACCACTCCTCGCCTCCCCCAGACCCCGTTGCGCCGTCGCTCAAGGGAGATGAGGTCCCCCATATCACCGTGATTCGACCCGTAAAGGGGGTGGAGATCGGACTCTATGAATGCCTCGCGTCGACTTTCCGCCTTGCGTACCCCCGGTCCAAGCTCACCATCTACCTCTGCGTTGCCTCAGCCGATGACCCGGCATATCCGATCCTCCAACAAGTTGTCGCCAACTTCCCAGGCTTTGACGCCAAGGTTCTCGTAGAAGAAGATGATCCCCTTCTTCATGGTGCCGACGGGCATGTCAACAACCTCGGTCCGAACCCAAAGATCCGAAATATCAGTCGCGCATACCGTGAAGCTAAGGGTGATGTAATTTGGATCGTTGACTGCAATATATGGACCGCCAAGAACGCCGCTGGGCGGATGATAGACAAGCTATATGGCTTCAGGCCAGGAGGCGAACGGACCACACCCTACAAGTTCGTTCACCAACTCCCGCTTGTGGTCGACATCGACACGTCAAAAGGCGAGGAGGCGGAGACACTCTTGCCGGTCGGCAGGGAATCTTGTCCGGACGTGGAGGCAGCGCCCGGACTTGGCGGGCGTCTGGAGGAGATGTTCATGGCCACAACTCACGCAAAGTTCTACAGCGCCATCAACACGGTCGGCATCGCCCCCTGCATCGTAGGAAAGAGCAACATGTTCCGCAAGTCGCACCTCGAACGGTTCACAGATCCTTCACAAAACCCGATCCTCTCGGCAACTGACGCTTCCCGCGGCCGCGGCATTGACTTCTTCTCGTCGTACATTTGCGAAGATCACCTGATCGGCGACCTCATCTTCCGATCTGCGCTTCCCGGGTACAAAAACCATGGCCTAGTGTTCGGCGAGCTTGCCATCCAACCTATGTCGGGGATGTCAGTTTCTGCCTATATTGCCCGCCGTGTCCGTTGGCTGCGCGTTCGGAAGTGGACTGTTCTTGCGGCGACGCTAGTTGAACCAGGTGTTGAGTCGTTTGTGTGCTGTCTCTATTTCTCGTTTGCGTTGACCACGCTGAATTGGGTTCACGACATGTTTGGCATTCCTCAGACGTGGCGGGCCATGGCTGCGATATGGCTTTTCATGGTGACGTGGTGGATGATAATCGACCGTGCTTTCAGCGGCAAGCTCCACATGTGCCAGAGCGTTGAAGTTAACGAGGATACACCCTCGTTTGCTCGCGGTACGGCGCGGCCGGGCGGTGTTAAACGACGGCAATTCTCGGAGTGGTTTTTAGCCTGGCTTGGGAGGGAGACGCTGGCTCTGCCGATCTGGATCCGGGCAGTCCTGCTGGGCACCACTGTAAGCTGGAGGGGAAAGAAGTTCAGGGTTCGTATGGATATGAGTGTGATAGAGATTGGAGATGGGCAACCCCTTTTGCATCAAGCATCGACATCAGCATCAGCATCGGCGGTCAAAGGATCAGCCACGCCGCGATCGCGAAGCAAGGATCGCGTAGACTAATGACCTTACATAGACGGATGGATGACGGACTATGACGAGATAGACCTAATGGGTAATACGGTGCGAGACATTGCATTCTGCTGCTGGGTCGAGATTCCCAGGGGAGGGGGTGAGACATTCAGGGGCTAATCAACAGACACGGGTCTTTACAAAACAGAGCGCCGATACCTATCGATATCGACGGATTGAAAAGAATTAAACAGAGTATGTCTTAACCTGTTTTGCAGCAAACTTCCCTCGAGAAGCATGGGTATGGTTTGAGTCCTTTGATCCTTGTCGAAATCGAAAATTACGTAGGCCGTGTTCTCTTCGTATTTGAAGCCACTCAAGGCCTCTCTCATCATGGATCAAAGTATATTGCCGAAGCTGGAAAGCCTTCCGCCAACAAGCTCTCTGGGGTTGGCTTCGACCGTGTCTACAATAGGTAGGTAGGTACACAGTAAATCGGCATTGCCAAATATCACCACCCCGGCCTGCTTCTACCTCGGACTTGCATCGCCCAACTGTGCGGATGCGGGGTATGATGCACCCTTAGGTAACCAACCAACCCCTAAAATATTGTGGGATAGCGTGGGAAATGCCCCTAGATAGATAGGGATTCGCCTTAAAGGGCTGCGTGCAGCTCCCGCTTGCCAAGCAAGGTATGAAGTACTAGTTATACTGTGCGAACGGGGTTTCACGGGTATTTTATCACCCGAGGTGATGCACCGCGAGGTCTCTCACCGCTACATCGTGGGGTATTGAAGTAGTGTAGAAAGCTCCCGACTGTAGTTTCCTTGGACCTTGGGTACCTATCTATGCTAGGACCTTACCCGCCGCGGCCTCGGTCTTCTGAGGGGTGCGGTGCGGTCCTTTCGACCTTCCCTTTCGGGCTTCGGGATGCCATTGAAGGAATTGGCCCACTGCATGACCTATCCAACGAACCATTTTCTTTTTCTTTTTTCCCCAGTGTGACTCGTTGCCGGGGGTTAATTACCTAGTACTTGTCTGGGTTAAAATTGGCCTTCCTAGCTCCGCTTCGCTCTGTCTGGTAGCCTGAGACGCTGACCCGCTGGATATGTATGGGCCTGCATATTGAGCTCTATCGTGTTGCGGCGCAGCTTGAGTTTTTGCTTGTTTTGTTTGCCGACAGGGGGCTGCTCCCCTGCAAAAGCTTGTCGTGCCCGTTGAGTTACACAGAAGCTGGGCGACGCAGTTGGCATAAGAGACCGTAGCCTCCCGTGTCTTGTCTGGGGAATCTTGGCTCGGCTTCGCTTGTCGACTTTCTACCGGTGCTTGCGTCTGCCTGTCTTGCCGTAGGTGTGCTGCTTTGCGTGGACAAGCTGTGGAATACGTTGCGGATACGCGTTCTCAATTTGTTGCCTGACGATCGTCTGGTGGATGTCCGGACCGCCTGACAAGTCAGTTTGCTGATATACAACCCCCTAAACTTGAGACTTCGAGGGACTGCAGTCTTTGCGCCAGGTGATGTAGTGAAAAAAAAACCCATACCGCCCGAATAACCATGGATTTCTCAACATGTCCCGCGGATGACCTGTTTGGGCCAGGAGTTCAGGGGTGCCGCGGCGATTTCGACTTCACCATTCGGTTCGAGAAGATATTCTTCTCCCTCATACCGGCGTCCGTCTTCATTTCTGGGTCTCTGACGCGCATATTGTATCTTCGCACCCGAAGGGCGGTGGTAGTTGGGGGAAGCTTCTTTCGGTATCTCAAATTGGTACGTGTGATACCCTTCTCAGGTTTCCTTGGCCGTCTGTTTACATTTGTCGTCTTAGGCGGCAGTCTTTGTATACGCAGTCCTGCAACTGGGGCTACTCGTTCTCAGCGTCACCAATTCTGGGAAATTCGCCGCCTTCTTCAACGCTTCTGCGGCCCTGACGTTTGTATCATCGGTGTGCATGCTCCCACTATCGTCGTTGGAGCACTCCAGGGCACTGAGACCGTCGTTGCTCTTCAATGGATACCTCTTCCTCACAATCCTCTTCGACGTCGCCCAAACCCGGACTCTATGGCTTGCGTCAGCCAATGCTACCGAAATCTCCTTCGCCCGCCTGTTCACCTCAGCCGTCATTGTAAAGGCGTGTATGCTGCTGTTGGAGTCGGTACAAAAGGCAAGATGGATCATTTCGTGGGATGCCAAAGAACACAGCCCCGAGGAAACGGCCGGACTGCTCAGTCTTGGCGCCTTCACCTGGCTCAACCGCCTGTTCTGGAACGGATACACCAAGATCCTCACCATGGATGACCTTTACCCACTCGACCAGGCCATGGTCTCCGAGACACTCTACGCCGAAGCCGCAGAGGACATCAGCCCGGCAAAGACGCAAGGCAAAACCCACGGCCTCGCCATCGCCTTGGTCAAAGCCCTAGCCGTCCCCCTTCTTCTGCCCGTAGCACCGCGAATTTCTCTCATTGGCTTCTCCTTCTGTCAGCCCTTCCTCATCGAGACGCTCCTCATCCACCTCTCCGAGCCAGCCGAGACAACGGCTGCGAAGAATAACTCGTATGGCCTCATTGGAGCCACTGCCCTGATCTTTACCGGCATTGCCACATCCATGGGCTTCTACTGGTATCTCCAGGTGCGCGCAATGTCCATGCTGCGGGGCGTCCTCGCGGCTGCTGTATACAAGAAGACTACTGAGGCCCGCATCTCCGTCTCGGACGACTCGGCGGCCCTTACGCTGATGAGCGTCGACGTGGAGCGCATTATCCGAGCATGGACCTTCGGGCAGGAGTTTTGGTCCAATACCATCGAGGTCGTAGTTGCTTGCTACCTGCTTTCGCGGCATCTCGGGCTGGCATCGCTTGTGCCCATGGGCGTTGTTATATGCTGCGCCGCAGTGACAGCCATCTCGGCGAGGTACGTCGGCCCGCGCCAAAAGTTGTGGATGGACATGATCCAGAAGCGCGTTGGGCTCACGTCCAACGCCATTGCGCAAATGAAGCAGCTCAAGATCTCGGGTCTGGCCACGCCCGTCGAGGAAGCCATTCAAGCGATGCGGGTTGAAGAGCTCAAGACAGGGAACAAATTCCGGCAGTTGTTGACCGTGGGTGTGATCTGCGCCTATGTGCCCGTCTGCCTCTCTCCTGTATTGACCTTCGGTATTGCGGGCAAAACCCTAGACATCATCACCATCTTCACGTCCTTATCGTATATCTTCCTCCTCTGCAACCCCATGTCCAACCTCCTCATGGCGGTTCCGACTTTTGTCGCGTCCTTTACCTGCCTGGCTCGTATCCAGAAGTTCCTCGAGGCAGACACCCGTGTCGACTTCCGTGAATCTTCTGCTGATGCCGCACAGTCTCAAAGCGTTCCGGAGGAGAAGAGCGGTGGCGGCGAAGACACCGCAGCTGCGATCCCTCGTTCATTGGGTGTCAACATCAACTCGGGCAACTTCGGATGGGAGGCTGATAAGCCCGCTCTCCAAAACATCGACATGAACATCCCGCCGTCCCGACTTACCATCATTGTCGGCCCCATCGCGTCTGGAAAATCCACCCTCTGCAAGGTGTTACTAGGCGAAGCCCCCGTTGCCCAGGGCTCGGTGGTGATGAATCAGGGTCCGTCACGCAAGATTGGCTTCTGCGACCAGACGCCGTACCTCTCCAACGCCACCATCCGCGAAAACATCGTCGGCTTCGCCCCCTTTGACCAAGCCCGCTACAACGAGGTCATTGAAGCGACCATGCTTCAGCCCGACCTGGTCGTGCTTCCCCTGGGTGACCAGACCAACGTCGGTAGCAACGGCATAACATTGAGTGGTGGACAGAAGCAACGGGTCTCCATGGCACGCGCTCTCTACCTGGACGCAAGTTTCCTCGTCTTTGACGATATTCTCAGTGGCCTCGATGCCGACACCGAGGAGCAGGTGTTTCGACGGGTGTTTTCCTCTGATGGGCTGCTACGGCGCCGGAACGCTACCGTGGTCCTTTGCACGCACTCAGTCAGACACCTGCCGAGCGCGGATCACATCGTGGCACTGGGACAGGACGGGACGATCGTCGAGCAGGGTACCTTCCAGGAGCTGCTGACCAACGAGCTATATGTCCACAGCCTTGGTATCAAGGAGTCGGACAGCAGTTCCAGTGGGGACGGTGACAGCTCCGACAATGATCGGTCATCTCCGGGGGCTGCGTCTGCCGACGGCAAGGGGCTGGAGCGGGTTCCGACTAAGGGGGCTCTCGATGGTGACATTACCCAAGACCAGGGCAGGATGCTGGGCGAGTGGTCAGTCTACAAGCACTACTTCCAGCGGATCGACCGATTCGCGCTCGTATCGTTCCTGATCCTTGGTGTCGGCTGGGGATTCTTCGGCAACTTTGTGACCGTTTGGCTCAAATTCTGGTCCGAGGATATTACCTCGCTAAACCCCAAGCACGACTCAGCATACTACAATGGGCTGTACGGCATGTTCCAGGTCCTGGCGCTGGCGTCGCTAGGTCTCATGTGCTTCGTGTGTTTCGAGTACATGATTATAGGTTCTGGCGCAAAGTTGCATAGCGAGGCGCTGAGGACGGTGATCCGCGCGCCGCTGCGATTCTTTACGTCGACTGACACTGGGGTGGTTACGAACTTGTTCTCACAGGACATGACGTTGATCGATGGCGAGCTGCCCCTGTCAGTCATCAATGTCTGTCTGATTCTCTTTAACTGCCTCGGCATGGCGGCTGTAATCGCAACGGCATCTCCTTTCCTCTGTGTCACGTATCCGTTCCTGGCAGTTGTTCTGTATCTGCTGCAAAAGTTTTACTTGCGAACATCGCGGCAGATGCGACTTCTTGACTTAGAAGCCAAGAGTCCGCTGTAGTAAGTCACACATCTGAGTGCATGCGTTGTGTGGAGACTCAACTGATGTCGCGTAGTACCCATTTTATCGACACGATCAAGGGGATCGCCACATTTCGGGCCTTCGGCTGGGTACCGCAGAGCATAGAACAGAATAACCGGTTGATCGATGCGTCGCAGCGGCCCATGTACTTGCTCTCCATGATCCAGCGGTGGCTCGGCTTCGCATTACAGATGGTTATAGCCGTGTTGGCTGTGGCTGTGGTCACATTGGCCACGCAGACCCGGACCAACACTGCCTTCACCGGAGCCAGCCTCGTCACCTTGATGACGTTTGGCGAACAGCTCGTCTACATCATCATCATCTATACCATGTTCGAGACGTCCATTGGTGCTGTAAGTCGACTTAAGACCTTTAGCGAGAAAGTTAAGCCGGAGGATCTTGAGGGCGAGGATCTATTGCCGCCGTTGGAGTGGCCGCTGAAAGGTGGGATTCGGATCGACAACGTGTCTGCTTCTTATGGGTAAGTGCGATTGCTTGTTTGTCTTCCGGTCTTAACCTTATCGGTGCCACGGCGGCTGATGTCATCACGTTAATCTAGTACCGCCGAAGACCCTGCCAGCGAGACAGGCAGTGGGAAGACCCCTGACGACAGCCACCTTGCTGTAAAAAATCTGACCCTGAACATTGCACCGGGCGAGAAAGTTGCTCTTTGTGGGCGCAGCGGAAGGTAAGTTGGCGATCAGTATGATCATAGTGGCGTTACTCATGCTTTATTAGCGGTAAATCATCGGTCCTGCTTCTGCTTCTCCGAATCCTCGACCCTGTTCCCTCATGCGCGGGTTCCATCACTATCGATGACACGCCATTGCATAAGGTGGACCGTGGTGCTCTCAGACAGCGCTTTGTAGCAGTACCCCAAGATGCCGTCTTCTTGCCAGACGGAACATCTTTTATGGCCAACTTGGACCCGTATGGCGTGTCGACCGAGCCTGAGTGCCGCGCCGTGCTGGAAGCAGTTGGCCTGTGGGGACTCGTCGATGAACGCGGCGGTCTGGCTAGCGGCATGACACCAGACACGCTCTCACAGGGACAGAAGCAGCTATTTAGCTTGGCACGCGCTGTTCTGAGGCGACGGGTGCGGGCCCGGCATCGGGGAGAGGTGTATGGAAAGGGGGCAGTTGCCGAGGATGGGGGTATCTTGCTTCTGGACGAGGTCAGTTCCAGCGTCGACAAGGACACAGAGAGAGAGATGCAGAAAGTGATTTCCCACGAGTTTACTGGCTACACCATTGTCATGGTTAGCCACCGATTGGACGTGGTCATGGGCTTCGACCGGGTCGTAGTCATGGACAAGGGCGAGCTGGTCGAAACGGGGCGGCCTGCAGATCTGGTCGAGACCGAGGGGTCGAGGTTCAGGGAGCTCTGGCTGGTTGGGAATAACAACGGGAGCGGGAATGGCCACGGGGGTCAGGCAGCAAGACAGCCGTGAGATTGGGGGTAATGTTGTTGCGGGAAGTGCCGTATTTCTTGTGAAGGAGCGATACAAAAAGAAATAAGTTGACCAGCGCAGAAGCTAATCGCAGTTTAATTCGTCCAATTTGGCTCAGGGGAAGACAGTCCGATAGTGTGACAAGGGGGGGCTGTGGATCTGCGTGGCTTGCCTTAGGTGTCACGATGTTTTGGCTATCGCGGAATGATGAGCTACAGATGGCGGCGATGAGATTTGTGGTGACAGTGGGTGACATGAGGCCGGTGAGTGGCGCGGGAGGTTTGCAGGATCTGTGTGGAAAACCTCCTGCCGCCCCCACGCCCGCGCTGGGGGGCCTGGCTCGAGGTCCTGCCCAAAGCTGCTAACTCGTCAGTTTGTCGTTGAGTCGTTGAGCTCCCCTAGCCCACGCTGCGCGCACAACCCCGCCGCGGCTCTTAGACCCAAGAAGGCTCCGCAGGCCGCAATGTTACCACGTTGGTGACCGTAAACCAAGACAAAACCGAAGAAGCAAACTGGAGAAAAAGGATATCACGTGCGCATCTGGAAAAACGGCTTTGCACGAATCTTTCTGTCATCTCGCGCATTTGTCCGCCCGATAAACCGCAGGATGGAGGGGTTGGAAAGGGATGGAGGGTCGCGCCTGCATCGACGTGGATGGGGCCTCGCTTGGTTCAGCAGATGCAGCGGGGTGTGGAGATGAGGGCGGACGTGGATGGGCGTGGGGGTCTCGACCTGATCGAGTCTGGGCGAGTCCGGGGAAGGTCAGCCCCGCGTTCATGCCTGCCCGTGCTGTCCTGCGTTTACTCCGTGCCTGTCGAGCTCGAGCTATTTTTTTCCTCGGGACCTCAATCTGAGGCGAAGGGGTTCCACTCGGCCGCTCATGTCGAATCCCAACCAAATACCTAATTCCATCGCATTCCCTCGTTCCGCAATCCGAATCGCGCCAAACACCGACCGAAGCCCTCCTCGTGCGTGTCGTCGTCTTCCATACCTGACTGAGACTCGTCCGCGCCCAGATGTCTCTCCCGCTGCTCCTATGAGCTAGGCGCGCTCAGCGACGTCTGCCTCCGCCTCGAGCTCTCCACTCCACCGCGGTCCGCCCCTCCTCGCCGAAACTGGATGCAAGCCCAGACCCATGACAACCCAACAGCCTGAGAATGGCGTCCCCGTCTCTGTGTCCGCCTCGGCCAGCGGATACAAGCGCGCCAGCCGGAAGGGCGCTCCACGCCGTTTTAGTTGCGACTTTCCGGGTTGCGACAAACTTTACTCGAGGGCCGAGCATCTCCAGCGCCACCAGCTAAATCGTGCGTCTTCCTTCGTCCGCCCTGCATTGCTCTCTCGGCCTTCCTGCCTTACGCGCAGAGCCGGCTCTGCTATTTGAAGCTGACACTGCCGCATCTAGATGCACCCAAGGAGATCTTCCGGTGTGACATCGCCGGCTGCGAGCAAAAGTTCGTTCGAGCGGACCTCCTAGCTCGCCACCGGAAGCGCCATTCGTCTTCGTATATCCCGAGGAATCGTCTGCCAAGCTTCAGTGCCCCGAAAGGTCCGTCGCCTCCGGCATCTGCGAGCGCCCCGAGCGTCGTCTCACCGTCAGCCGGTGTCGAACCCCGGCCGACCTTCACCAGCGTCCCACACGACGCCGCCATCCTTCTTACCCCTGACTCTACCACCCACCCACCTCCGTTGCTGCCCGCGCCGAGGATGTCTCATCCTCCTCACCATGGACACCCGTCTCACCAGCCGCCAACGCCCAGTTGGACCGCCCAGGTGCCAGACATGGGGGCTTGCAATATCATTCGGCCCAAGCCGGGTTATTATCCCCGCGAAGCTTCTCGTATGTCCGAGCAGCAATCAGTGGTGTCGTACCACAACGTTGAGTTCTCGCACGATGACGAAATATCCCGTGTGAACTTCTCGACTTGGCTGTTCAACCCACAGGCTGGCTATGAGACGTTTCCTGACTACCAGCTCCCTTTCCTCGACGGCGGGCTGGAGTCAACGTTCAACAACAATATCCACTACGACTACGAGTCACTCACAAGCAGTCGGTCACAGCTGGAGACGCCACCGAGATTCATGGAGAGCGATGACCTCATCACCGAGCAGCGTCGCCAAGACGTTATCCAGTGGTTCCAGATGTTCCGCCGGAAGCAGCCAAAGTCGGAATCGCTCATCGTCAATCTAGTCCACGACAGCGGTGGTGACTTGCCTGCTCTGAATGTCGAGATGATGCGGGATTGCTTACAGGAATACTGGGAGCATGTGTCACCCCGTCTTCCCATTGTCCACCAGCCAACTTTCTCGTGCAACGGATGCAATCTGCTCCTCCTGATGGTTATGATTGCGCTCGGCGCCGCTTCACTACGGAGCAGAGACTCTAGTGGCAGTCTCTCCGAGTACGGTGGCTTTGCTGACGTTATCATTCTTGGCGTAAGGTCCGAGGTCCTGACCGCTGACGAGGCAATGCCACCGGTTGGGTTGTGGGTTGCCCAAGCGCTGCTGCTGCTCGAGTTCTACGAAAAAATGTACTCGTCACGTCGCCTCCATGAACGCGCGCACATCTACCACTCCGTTGCTCTCACTCTGCTTCGTCGTGGAAGCCCCTTGATTGGCCGGTCCGGGAGCGAGTCACCCCCGGAAGTGGCGTCAGGGGATCATCCGCACAACGTGGGTCTCGACTCCCGCACCTGGTGGAGTCGATGGGCCGAGACGGAAGCAATGCATCGTGTCGTCTTCGCTGCTTTTATGCTGGACATCATACATGCTGCCATGTTTGGACACAGTGCGGATATGGCCCCCCACGAGATACGACTACCCCTTCCCTGCGACGACAACCTCTGGACGGCATCCAACCCCGACACGGTGCGGCAGCTCGACCAGAACTTCAGGATGTATGGGGTCAAGAATATCACCTTCCTTGATGGTCTCAAGCGTGCCCTCCACGGCAAAGAGGTCAAGACGCACTCGTTCGGCAGGATGATCATCATGTCTGGGTTGCTGAGTGTTGGCTGGCATCTTAGTCATCGAGAGACTCACCTCAAGTGGCTCGATCTTTCTGCGCAGTCGACTGAAACCCAGGAGAACTGGAAAAGGATTTTGCTCAAGTCATTTGATGACTGGAAGACGAGTTTCGATCATGCTCAAGGGCTCATTGGAAGCCCAACCCTTGCAGATGCAGTGGCGGCGCAACGCTCGGATTCTAACGGGCCGATCCAGAGCGCTGCGGTGCTCTATCACCTCGCACATATCAGCCTTCATGTCGACATTGTAGACTGCCAAGTGTACGCTGGGGCCAAGCGCCTCTTGGGCAGGAAGGTTTCGGTTCGCGATTACACCAATGTCGTGAGCAGGATGAAGAATTGGGCTTCGCTACCGTCCACGAGACATGCAGTTCTTCACGCCTTTAAACTTCTTCATCGCGTCCTCGTTGACCCCCGACGAAGCGCCAGCGACCGCAAGCGACCAGAACCAGGAAGCATCAATCTTCCCCCGATCGAGGTTCAGTCGTACTCTTGCCGGAATGAAACAGATCCTCATCGCCCTTGGATCATGTACTACGCCGCTCTATGTATCTGGTCGTACGTGCGCGCCATCAGCCGTCACGATTCCCTCCAGGAGCCCCCCCCCCCCCCCCACGTGTCCGATCGTCAGATCAAACAGTTGCCTGTGAACTACCGCCGCGTTGCGGCATATCTCACGAGTGTCGCCAACCTCACAGAGTTGACTGAGTCAACGTCACTGAACCTGGGAGAGGAGTTGTCAGACTTGCTAGACGCCCTACACTCCATCTTCTCCGAAGCTCATTCCGAGCTCCTCCAAGAAGCTCACCAACGGCTGTTGGTATGCAAAGATGCTGTTCCCGCTCCAGGATGAACGCCAGGGTGATGCTCGGTCGCGCAGCAGGTCTAGTACGAAACCGGACACCGCTGGGCAGACGGTTGGCAAGTCGGGCCACAGACCGTAAAGCATCCTGCAGGCGTCTTCAGACGCTAGCGCGTTGCTCACACATGTGAGTGTGATCAGTTATGGATCAGGCAGTGTATGGTGAGTAACAAAGCGAACATCGATCAAGCACAGATTTGACAACCTCCAACAGATACTGAAAGTGGTATATGCCCCCAAAAACGACTCGTACATGATGCGATGATATTCTACAAGCTCTGTTTGTACATAATGTATTAAGGATCTCACCCTGGTGGACGGGTGCACAAAAGTTGGGCAGTGGAGCCCCTTTGCTTTTTACCACAGCTTGAAGTATCCCTTCCACAATTTCTGGAGGTCGCCATCGGCGTCGTACTTCTTTGCCGTCTTTCTTAACCTCGCTAGGTTCTCATTTCCGTAACTGGCATAAACATCCTGATCCTTCCCGGCGTAGTTCACGTAGACGAAACCATGGTCCAAACCCCTCTTCTTCGCCAAGGCATTGGCCTCCTGGATGAAGCGACGGGTGCTGGCCTCGACAACCGAGTCAATAGCAGGGCTCGCCCAAGTCGCCGCTGACTGGATGAGCATCAAGGGGCCATCGCGCGGGGCGAGACCCAGCGCGTTACCGCCATTCACCTGCATGGCCCGCAGCACATTGACAGGAATGGGCTGGAAAGTCAAGAAGGGCGTGATATCGGTGCCATTGGCCGCAGCCAGGATGCGTGTGACGTGGGCCTCGTGCAACGGGACGATGTCGACGAGCAACTGAGGCGAAGTGGCACGCACCGCAGTGTTCCACCACGTCTGACGCGCCCCATACGGCTGTTCGATGGACTCTAGCAGCGTCGATAGGTTGGCTAGCTTGGTTGTGGATGAGATGGCAGGGAGCGCCCCGATGGCCTGGAATGCGGCCGGCTGCCACTCAGGTTCCACGATGGCTGGAGGCGCAACGTGGTACTGATCAGTGAAGAAGGCGTAGCCCCCGAGCGCGGGCACATACAGCAGCGTCAGGTACGTATGCGCGCCTTCATCGGCTGGCAGACCGGTCACGGTCAGATTCTGGAACAGAGGCAGCAGCGTCGCGTTTAGCTGCGCCGGCAACAGCAACGACCGCGCCCACACCGGTGTCGGTTGATCAAAGCTCGCCAGGTCGAACCGCGTCACGACGCCCAGGTTAGAGGTTGGCCCACCCCGCAGCGCCCAGTACAAGTCTGCATTACTCGATGGCGACGCGGTCACCACCTTCCCTGATGCGAGGACCACCTCGTACGCCCGCACGTTGTCACACGCCCACCCCTTTTGGCCCGAGAAATATGAGATCCCCCCACCGAGCACCAGTCCTCCTACTCCCGGCTCCGCCACACGCCCACCGACCACAGCAAGCCCTTGGGGATCCAAGACGCGTGTCACGTTGATCCAACGGTTTCCGGCGCCCACAGACACGGTCTTGCGGTCTGTGGAGACGGTGATGGTGTCAAGGAGGCGCAAATCCACGGTGACGCCATCGGCGATGTTGGAACCTCCCGCAAAGGCCGTGTGTCCGCCGCCCTTGACGGTGAAGGGGGCACGTAGCCCTGTCAAGGTTTTGATGGCGACGGAGACATCCTTGGTCGTTCGGGGGGTTACGAAGCAGCCTGGGTGGACTTCGGCTTGGCGAACCGACCAGTATATGCTTGATTCAGCGTAACCGGCTGAGCTGGGGAGGACGACGAGGCCTGGCAGAGCGGATGCTAAGGCAGCGCACTATGTCGAGGGTTAGCTGTTGTTGGCTGAGGGTTTGTGAGATGGTGAGGGTTCGTACGGCCGATTTTGGCCCTCCGTTTCCACCTGGCCCACCACCCCCTCCACCCCGGGCGAGGTTGTGGGCATTCGATCCCACAACGGCGAGGACGGCTGCGCCGAAGAGTATCATATGCATTTTGAACGAGTGGAATTGGCGGGAAGCCGGAGTACCTAACGAACGTCGGGAGTCCGGAGTGAAGTCCGGGGCACGGCGGGCTTGTTTATGAACTCCAATTGACCTCTCCGTCTCAATGGTAGGATTGATGATTCCTGCCAATTTCTTTTTTACTGGTACGCTACGATTCGCTGCAGCCCCCCCCCTGTCCGGTATTCTTGTCTTTCAGTACGGTGCTCGGCAAGTGCCAGTGCAGTGACAAGCAAATAGCGCTGCGGGGCCCAGGATTCACGTCGCATCGCACCACCCCACATGCCCAGACCGGTCCAACCCAACACAGCCAAAAGGCGAAGCCAGAGAATTGGAATTGGAATAGGCACCTTTTTGTGGTCCGGCAACGGCCACTTCCGTGATTACGAACTGACGTGGTGGATTACGGTTGTTACGCGATCCGGAGGATTTGGGTCCTTGGGGCGATTTCTTTGGCGATCACGAGTTCGAACTTTGCATACTAAAATATTTGGGACCTTTTCGGAAGGATTGGGGGCCGAGCGATGTGATTGCTCGACAATATGTCCACCTAGTGTTTTGACGGAATGGGAAAGAGGGAAATAAAGCAGTGGGTTCGCTGTGTGTTTCCATCTTATGTCAGATTTCGCTGTGAGAGGACATGGCAAGGGAGGGATGATTGGATGACTGGATGCCCCCGATGTAATGGTAAGCGGATATTTTTGTTGCCGACGCCACGGATGACGGGAGCGATACCGGTATGTGGGAAGGAGGTTGAGATGGAAACATGTACGCGGTCTGGGATAAGTGATATTGCACATATTTGCACGTATTTGCACTGTGGAGTTCTGAGTCTCGGATGCAAGATAGTTAATTGCTCGGTTACTCTTTTTTTCCGGGTTCCTCAGTTCTCCGTAGTCTGTTCATATCCGGTGCTGGGTTGTACGTTTGTGTCTTTTTTTCTCGTGTGTTTGTCTGGGACAGCCATCTGGGATGTGATGCCAGGATACCTACTTGAAAAGGGATTCAAAGTCGCGGTGATAGTGTTGGCGGAGAACAGGGGATTACAAGCCCAATCACTCACGTGGATACCTAATACCAGATATAGCCGCCAGTGGGGTTTAGGTATTTAAGGACTTGATTCTTGGTGTTAAGGTCTCAAGTCTCCGCGTCAAGGCCTTGGTTTCCATTCTCAAGTCACCAACCAGGCTTCCAACATCAAGCCCTCAAAAATAAGAATAAAAAATAAATAAAAATTCCTGGGGTACGAATAGGAGCGTGATCTAACGTAGCTCGGCCAGCAAAGTGGTCAGACTTTGGTTCCTTACTTCCAATATATTGCATAGGAAGCCCCAGTGTCTCAGGTAGTCTCGTTTCAAATCGCGATGTGACAATACCGGAACTCATAAGAGAATGGAAGGACTAGAAAGACTTTCCCCTATAGCTCCGACCAGTACTACGCAGTGATTGAAAGCAAGACGGAAGTAAATGACAACAAAAGAGCTCAGGAAACAAGCCACCACCCTCCGGACCCCGTCCGCAAAGAACGTTGGTATCAGCAGTGACTCTCATGACTTGAGGTTGGGCCCGGAAAGTCTTTCCCCTTATAGCTCCGACTACTACAACGCCGTAATTAAGAGCAAGACGGAAGTAATACCGACAAAAGAGCTCTCAGGAAACAAGCCACCGCCCTCCGGGTCCCGTCCGCAAAGAACGGCGGGGTACCAGATTTGAGACTTGCTAGGTCTTTTCCAGACATTGAAGATGTAATCAAAATAATGGTATGGATCAGACGTGACCTTGCCGCGTCTACCCAAGGTTCTCCTGCACCAGTTGGGGACAGTAAGGACGTAATAAGTAAGCGGCGCTGGAGAGAAAAAACACGCTAAAAAAAAAAAGACTTACAGGCCAGCGAGTCGCCAGGGGTATCGAAACCCTGAGAATGGGCGTCAAGAAATCCATGGTTTCTATCAAAGAGGTCTTTGAGAAGGACACTGCGGGGAGCGGGAAGCGGGGATGAAGATGCCAGTGGCGCTCAGGGCATACCTGGCCTTGTTTAGGTAGTTGTACTTTAGAATAGGGGTAAAAACACAATTTTCTCTTTAAACACTCCTCCCTTTGAACAACATCCTTTTAAACAACCTCCAACGGCACAAACTCACCCGCCTCCTCCACCACAATCCGCATGCCCCGTTCTACCACACCGCCTCTCTCCACCGTCGCGAGAACCCCCGCCGAGCGCTTGATGATTTTTCTGTCGTCGTCGCGGATCACGAATTTTTCCTTTAGGCCTTTGCGAAACTTGTCGATTTGCCAGCAGGGATTGCGCAGGCCGGTTATTACGATTATTGCGTGTTCTTCATCTTCTTCTTCTTTCTTCGTCTCCCCCCCGTTGAGGGCCCCATCGTTGAGGGCTCCTTCCGTGAGGTGCCCCGCCGTGTCGTTAGAGTTAGGATCGCAGTTCGGTTTATTAGGCTTAAGGAAATGCAACTTCGTCCCCCTCCCTAATCCTACCAGATCCATTCCCAAGGTAGTAATATTCTCCCCCATCTCACTTGGTTTGACATTTCGAGAATCCAAGACTTCTTTTTCCAAAAGATGGACCTGTCGGAGATTTGGTCGCGGAGGCTGGTTATGTGAGATACGCGCTTGGTGTTGCACGTGTTTCCCCGCGTGGATGTCCCCTGCGATTCCGACGCCCGTGAGCAGCGTTAGGGTATCGCAGGGGGTTTTGGAGAAGGTATGCGAGGGGGAGAGGGCGAGGGCGTACACTGACATTGCCTTTTCTCCTTTTTTTGTGTGGTAGCGGTGGTTGTTGTGGTTTAGCGGTTAGGTGAGTTGTGAGTTCCAAGTTGGTGGCTGGGTGAGAGTTAGTAGATAGTTAAATGTTTGTTGAGTTGGTTGCTGTTTTCTTTTCTCTCTCAAGGCTCTGCCAGTTTGTTTGTCTGTGGGATGCAATACGTGTCACATTCAGAGCAATCCGGACCTTGTTTTGCTAGAAAACATGCAGAGGATCTCGGGAATCAGTAAAGAAAGAAGTGTCATTCGTATATCTTCCCCCTAGTTAGTTTGGCTCACATGAGTGTCTCTCTCCGTATTATCCCCGGATTCCCGGTATGTTTCTTCCCAGTTGGGAGTTGTAAGCGATGACTCTAGATTCTCGGCTGACAGGTTGGAAAACAATTGTTCACCCCGACGTGTTTGCTTGGCGTGAGTCTTGTTTCCCTTTGATTACCGCCTGGGGGTCACTTGATTACCTATCTATAAAACATGGCCACTTCGGATGAGTTCTCCCGTCTTCCACACAGTTTCTTCCCAACGCAGGATAGTCTCAACCTGTCAAGTCAGTCGGTACACTGCTTAGTCTCTGATCACTAATCCATCATCAAAATGCCAAACTTGTGGCTCCCCGTCGAGGTTCTACTAATGATCCTGCGACACATACCCGACATGCTCTCGCTTTACACCTTCATCTGCGCCGTGCCGGGGGCGAGCCGGGTTTTTGAAATGGAATCCGTCAAGCTCCTGAATCCGCTCATCGACAAGACGTTGCATGAAGAATTTCGAGTTTATGCCCGCTGGATAGCCGTCGTTGGTTCTCTGCATACCAAGCCATCGGGTCCGTATTCGTCGTCGCTGTCATCCAATGTCAACAACGATAACAAGAACAACCCGACGACGACGACGACCCGAACAAGTTCAAAAACCGCAGAAACAGCAAAACCAATAACAGCAACAACTACTCCCAACAAGAGCGGGAGCGGGGATAATTTTAGCAACAGGCTTGAACATTTTCTTGGTGAGTATCGCCAAAGGCATTGTCATCTTCCCGCGGCAGCAGCAGCAGCGGCAGCAGCAAACAGCCATCATCATCACAAAGGCCCTCGTGGCCGTGGCCCCGCATTATGGGAACTACCAAAAACCCTCATCGGCACGACGGGTCCCCGGCAGGTCTTGGTTGCGGCTTCGCGCGTCCGTCTTCTCGAGCCGGCTGTTCTCGACGCCATGTGGAATCGAGCAACGTCGGCGGAGCTGGAACAGCCCAAAGACGCAAAACACAAACTGCTCGACAAGCGGCCCTACGCAGTCCGCGCCAGGCCGAATACTAAACACGCGGGCAGTCCCTGTTTTGAGCCGTTTTGTGATTCCGTCAAAGTCATCAAGCGTGATAACCACGGCCATCCGCGGCAGCAGCAGCAGCAGCAGCAGCAGCGTGTGTCCAACTGGGATGAGCGGTACCGGGTGCAGAGGGCGCTGTGGCGTATATTTGCAGACTGCGAGATGGTGGGGGCATTTGCTGATGACGAGTTTCGAGACTTTGCTCCGAGTATTAAAAAAGCCTTTGGCAAGGATGGCTACGTGTGCGATGATCCCGTGGCCATGTACCCGCGAGACCGGTGTCTGTGGGTGAGTATCCTGAACAAGCACATGCCGGCAGAAGAAACGAAGATAGCAACCTCGTGTGGTTGGCATTCGTGTTATTTGTGTGACTCTTTGCACCACGTCGGCATTGCCCCTCGTCAGTGGCAGATGATGCCCGGCGGTGAGTACGACTGCGTCCTGTACTCTCTCTTTGACATGTTTGGCTGTTCCCCTGTCACCTTTTTCTTCCTCACCCATGCGTGTCTTGGGAAACAAATGTCTCATGTACGACGCGCAAAACCCATCAACAGAATTGCCGTCAACTATGGCCAACCCATGCTAGCGCTAGACGCGCCCAAGGCGATTATTTGGGATGCTATACGCACAGATTGTAAAAGACCGAACCTGGGCTTGGTATTTGCTATGCTGCACTTTTTTCGGCACGGAATTGCCCTGCCGATCCTACCGCGAGACTTTCGGGCCGTCTCCTGTCTCGGCCTGGCCATCTGGGATGTGCATCAGCTCGGTCTCCTCAAACTTTTTTCTTCTGTCCCTAAAAACAACCCCGACAACATTGTTGTTTTTGATGATGATGGTATCATTGTACCTGCGCATGCCCTGGATTTCACACGTTATATCTGGCGCTCCATGATCCTTTACGAGCTTAACCGGATTGAACAGGGAAAAGACATGAACAAAGCACTCGCTGACGTGATTCTTTCTGAAGAATGTCACTTATTGCTGCGAGCCTGGCGGGATAACAATAACAAAAACAACAACCTGGACACCACCAACAATAAGACGCTCAATTTGAAGCGTCGTCCCAGTTTTCGGTACTACACGAGTCCTGGGCCGTCGAAATTCTGCGTATGCACCGCCGCCATGCTCTCCGAGACGCTTCATCCCTGTTCCGACGGGAGGGGAAAAATCCTGCGGGCGGCGCCGAATTCGTGTCCGGAATGTACGTGCTACAAGGCTGCTATCAAGGATATTGAATATTGCAATGTGGCGATCAAGTTATTTGGCGAGAGAAGCAATTATGGCGGGGAATCTAGAAGCGGCTATGGCGAGGAATCCAGAAGCGACTATAGTGAGGAATC
>Ga0247763_1000481_pt1 | contig 23646 bp, 18 predicted proteins | sample UWRJL141409B4_FD_179926 | JGI IMG/M metagenome (GOLD analysis project Ga0247763, IMG submission 179926) | Plant litter microbial communities from Arlington Agricultural Research Station in Wisconsin, United States - UWRJ-L141-409B-4 | ecosystem: Environmental > Terrestrial > Plant litter >...
GGTTGCAACTTATCAAGTTCGAGAAAGATATGGTTCGTGTCCATAGTGACCGGGGTGGCACCGTCAATTTTTCAGCGTGGGCGGGATGAGTTCAAGCGGTTCGAGGAGATTTCCACAGAGATCGCATTGGTCACCTCGGGCATCGATATAGCCACAGGACGGGCACTCACCTTCGACGAATCGGTTTGCCAGAAAGGCGCGGTGCTGCTCGCAGTAGAGTTGGGTTGTCACTCGCTCTTTGAGGTAGCCATTCCTGTCGAGCTTCATAAAGATCTCCTGCGTAATGTCGGTCTGCAGCTGGGTTGTGGTGCGGCCGAATATGTCGAAGCTGATGTTGAACCAATCATAGACTTGCGCGTGGATGGCATGATACTTGTCACAATGTTCCTGGGTGTACATTTTTCCACAAGCGCCCGCGCCTTGGCCGTAGTTCCATATTCGTCAGTCCCTTTGAGTGTGCAAGTTAGCCAAGCCTGCTTCGCGGTTGGGCCATCCAAGGGGAAGAGCCTTCTCACCACCAATGTAAAGGATTTTGATGCCCCGGCCACGGCAGTATCGCGCGAAAATGTCCGCTGAAAGCACCGATCTAATGATGTTTCCTAGGTGTGGAACGTTGTTGACATAGGGAAGGGCGCTAGTAATCAGAATATTCTGTTTTCCAGGCTGTGGGAGGACGACTGGGCGGTTGGGGTTTTTGGTGGCTATAGCGATTGTCATGAACCGCGCCGTTGCTCGTCTAGCGGGGTGGTGATGGAGAAGGTAGAGAGGGAAGAAAGTTGGGCTCAGTGCAGGAATGTCAATTCCAAAGCTGACTGGACCGGATGACTCAAGTGGCTGACAAGGGAGAGGCTGAATGGTAGGCTTGTTGTCATCCAAATATCAACACTCTAGAAAGTCTGCACGGCTGGTTGGAAAGATGCCGTTGCCCAATCCCTTTATCTACACTAACCCAGTCAGGGGAGCACAGCCCGATACCGACAGGATGGTAACCACTTGAATCCCCGTATCGCGGATCCTACGCGCTCAGGCAACCATCTTTCAAGCATCTCTTGCATTTATTGCTCATGGCGCAGATAAATTGCGTGGTCGGGTCATGATGGGCAGATTTCTACATTGTTGTAACTGGCCCTGGCACTTGCTTGCTTCAGCTCCGCTGGCCTTGTTGACCGCTGATCTCGGAAGACCGCTTTAGGTGACGGCCGATTGGCTGTTCATCTCTAAGTACCTAGTTTCGGTCAGGTCCAGGTTGGTATATACGCGGATGATGTGAGGAGAAGCCAGACACGCCTGGCAGCGACGCCTCCATCCCGGGAGCCTGACCAGATGGACCACTGCACCTCTGCAACCACCCGCAATTTGGGCCGCTGTCAAGCGGCTGGCTGGTATGAGACAGGACCCCACTCAAGTTCCCGTCAAGCTGCTGTCATTAATGGCAAAGAGGAATCCCAAGAAGAGATGAATTTAGGGGCTCTCATAGAAAATATGGTCATCCAGGGCCGATTGGGCTGGGCTGGCACGGTCGGTTGTAAAGATAGTGGCCGGTTTGCTTGAACTGATTGTCTTTGCCTGGCTTGGCCTGTGCTATGCTTTGTCCAATGACCACCAGACTTGATGCATCAGCGTTGGCTAAACGTGACCAACTTGACTGGAGGGAGAGAAACCTCGGCTCAAAATCATACTATGATAGAAGCTCAGCTTGCCTCGTTCTTTCGTGCACTTCGTGTTAACACTTGGATGATAATATCGAGGACGTCCCCGTCTGTGCACACTCCACTGCCTCAAACCTCAAATACGAACGACGCCACCCCGGCAAGGAATAATATTCTCGAAGCACGTGCCCCGTATCGTTCTCGGGCTTACGTCCGCTCTCGAAGGCAATATGTGGACCAGGAGGAACGGGAGCACGGCATTGTGTGATCGATTATCGTCTAGTGAATGCTGTGGCCGGCGTACAGAACACAACCGCCCCCTCCTCCCCCTGTTTTTCCTGACACGCTATGTCAAGCGCCCGCCTGGCCAATATTACTCTTTTGCTCTGCACAAGTGAGGGCACTGAGTGACTCAGAGAGTAGGCGGATCCTGGTGCCACATCTCCCAGCTTAATCACCATTGACGCTGGGCATGGTGTTTCTACATTCTTTTTTTTTTTTGGACATGGCGCGCAAAGTGCACAAGTGTGGCGGATTTCAGATCATCCCGGTTTCACCCAAATCAGGTTTGATATTTGTGGCGTGGCGCACGATTTTAAATCACTCATGTCGGATATTGGGTCCTGTGCGACCATTGCAGCACGGATTTTATCTCGGTATTTGGTGTGACGGAAGAATTTGGAGGTTATCATGTTGAATTTGACCTGCTTCATGATAAGCTCTGAGCTTGGAAGGTGGTAGGAGGGTTCACACGGTTGGAATATGTGAGCTGAACTTGTGCAGGTCATGCTCGGATTTGACTAGAGCAAGCGTTGCTAGAGTCCTTGCTGGATCGGGGCAAATTTAAGGGCACGACCTAACAATTTCGATAGAGTGCTGGAAGGCAGACCGTTTCAGTGTTAGTATGGCATCCGGTACTGGATGATGCTTCGGAGCAAGATAAACGGGGCGAAGACCTGTAGAGCAGGCTCTCAGCAATCTTCATATTTCTATTACGCCCAGGACAAATCTGTCCCGATGAGAACATGCCGTTTATTTGCTCTCTTTTGCAGGAAATTACATATGAGTATCTTGGAGATAATAGGACATAAAACAAGCTCGATTCGGCCCCTCCTAGCTCATTTCGTAGTGTGAGATCTCGTAGCCCTTGTTGGTCGTTTCTCGTCAAACTTAAGGGGGTGAGATTTCGTAGTAGAGTTGGGTAGCGATGCCAAGCTTGCTTACGGTCATGCCACTACATTGACATTAGCAATCCGACTTCACCTGTACCTCCAAAGCCGGATGGGTTTCGAGAGACGAGCACGTACTAGTGTTCCCTCAGGATACACTGTCGGAAGACACCCTCGCGAATAGCAGCTTGCTCAAACGCGAGGTTTACGGCACCGTTTCCGCCCTGCTTGACATTGCACATTCTGGCACCACAAGTCCCGTTGCCAATCTCCCAGCAGGGTCCTCCAGGCGCAAGATAGGCCGTTCCCCAGTAGCCTATGAAGTCGACGAGGTCGGTGCAGTCGGTTACATTAAGCTTGGCGCTAGTAACCTCGCATTCCGTCTGCCTCATGTTAGCGATATCTGAAGTAGCTTGAGAATTGAAATAACGAAACGTACCATACCCGTGGGCAAGTCACGGGGGTAGACATAACCGACCACAACACAGGCAAGGATGAGAATAGTGGAAACGATTCTGACCATCACGATCTTCTGTATGCAGGCGAAAGAGTTTCGTGCGTTAGGAACCGACGGCGGCTTGATGAATTGGAAGAGTTGGAAAATGTAGCTAATCTGCGAAGATGGTTTCAATAATTTGTAAGCGAACGGATTTCAACATCGCTCTTTCCTAAAATCACCGTTTTTCTGCTAGCATGGAAGTTGCAATGCTCGACTGCGATCCCCCCCTCCGCCGTTTACCAACGCGAATCTCCTGGGTCGGCTCTGAGCCAGTAAGTCACCTACCTCTCTGAGGGATGAAAAAGCAAAAGGAAAAAAAAAGTAGAGGCCAGATTACCGGGTCCTTTGATTTCTCGACTTCGAGGAGGAATGCTTTCCCACGCTTAACCGCGCCGCCGAGTGGGAGTCCTGGCCCTTTGGTATGAAAGCAGAGTGTGAAACATTTGTCTATGATTCATCTGGGACAACTCGAATTTGGGATGATTACCAGGTAAAAAGGGAAGTTCCGGAGCGTGATACAGAGAAGAAAAGGAGTCACGGAGCACAAGACTTGATTTCAAGATCGAGGGTTAGGGTCCGTTGTGACTTCAGTTGCCTCAGTTTGGCTGCCTGCAAATCGTTTTCCCTCCTTAGCAAACATCTCTCCATAACAACCTATCTAACCTCTCAGATCCCCTGACGCCTCACAAAAATTTCTAGGATTCTGGCTAAAAACGCTGAATCTCTTTTCGATTTTTCGTCGAAAGTCAAGATCCAATCCAACTTACGAAGTACCGCCAGCCGTACCCACACATAGCAGACGAAGCCGACGCCAAGTGACCGGCAATCAACGGATGGAACCAGACCCGCAGCGGCTGCCACGCAGGCTTGCCAGGCACTCCACAACAACCCCAACACCACGCCAAGACGCCACACTCGCCGACACCGACCTCAAACTTCTTTTCAACACACCCATCCGCGACAATATGGTATTCCCTACCCATATCCCTTTTCCTCCTCCTCCCTCTTGCACACCCTGACCCAGGTAATTTCACAGAACAAAGACTCCACTCACACCTACATCCACATGCACTCCGCCCGGGACGCGGACCTCTTTGAGGACTTTTGCAAAGACAAGCTCCCTGTCGATGACATTTACGTGCCGCCACACCTACAGCCCATCAATCCGGAGGATGAGGATGATGTGGTCCCCGACCAGCATGCGGCGTTTGGGATTGCCAAGGCGACACAAAAGGTGCGAGAGCCGGCGTGGAAGGATTTGGGTTTGGGAGAGTTGATGAGAAAGGGACCTGGTGCGGGTCAGGGGCAGGGGGGGAGTGGTGCTGGGGGTGAGGGTGCGCAGCCGGGGATGGGGAGGAGGAGAGGAGGGAAGTATCGGGGGCTGCCGAGGTAGTTGTTTCGTTGGATGTGTCTTGGAGGAGACGGCGTTAAGGCTGGGGCAGATCGCTCTTGTCACGGCATGGCTCATGAATGGGATGCAGTGGTGGGTTGGAAAGCAATCCAGGTGGCGGCTCGAACAATGGTATTTTCGTGATTGCAATGAGTGCAGCCAGCAACCCAGAGTGAGACATTATGATCTTCTTCCACGACTTGTGCGAGTTCTCTATTCAGCGTGATATCAGTGAACCCCGCAGTGTATGGGACTCGTTTTTCTTTAAAACCAAGAAACCCAAAAAAAATAATGAACACCAAGTTCTCCTTCCCTACCCCGGAACGCCAGCCCATGCTCCCTAACGCAAATTCGACAGAAACCCAACGCCCACCCATCTCACACCTTCACGTTCGCTCGCGCATCGCTCTCTAGAATTCTACCGATGCCGGCCGGAACACAGCATAGAACCCCATCACCCCTTTCCAATCAGCGCCTCCCTCTCCAACACCTCTGGCTGGAACTTGACCAAAAACACCGTCTTCCCCGGCCACATCTCGCCCTCCTCCTTGCCACCAACCGTATGCGCCGTAACTCTCGCAGGGAACGCCGCCCCATCACAAACCCCCTCAATGATCCCCGCCACAAACGCCGCGCAGTTCAGCTGGCTCATCTCCTTGGGCACGCTAATATACGCATTTACCACCGGCTCGTTGTCAATAACCATGTACTCGTTGGGAGTTTCTGCGTTCGAGCTCTGCTGAAGGCCGTTTGCCTTTCGACCAAACAGGTGCATCCACAGGGTTCCTTCGATGAAGTGTAACAGGCTGAGGATGGTAAGTGGCCGGGTCTGCTGGCTGCGCGACTCGCGGAAGAGGAGTAGGTCGAGGAGCTTGAGGCCAATGGGGTGACCCTGAAGGTTGAGTCTGGAGGGGACACTGGTCAGCAATCTTATCTAACTTCATGAAAGACGACGAAAAACAGAAAAAACGTACCGTTTTTCCAAATCTTGGATGCCTGTTACTCTTCGTTGTGCATATGTGACCATCTCAGAGAACAGATATGCGAAGCTCGCCTTGCTGAGCTCTGAGGTTTTACTACGGTTCAGCGGGCGATGGTAGATCGTCTTGCCATTGCTAGGGTATCGCAGACCTCCACCCTCTTTTGCGCCCGCCTTCCCTGCTGCTCCTATGTGCGCCATCTCGGAGTGGTGTGATTGGGACCAGCTCAATCGTTCGTTGGGAAGCTCTGCTTCAGCGTCGGCGCAGTTGTTCTGGCCGCCACGGTCGTTCGCAATGAAAGGGTCCACGCGGCGTGGGGAAAGACAGGCCAATCAAGCCAAGTAAATTGCCATCACGCACTGTGTTTTCGCACTGTCCCCACTCAGATCACCGTGTGAGGAAACTTTATTTACAACGCTCAATTCGCAGCTAGAATGTCAAAATTTGTCGCCATGACGATCAGCCACGAGTACAGATAACTAAGCTAGGTTTCATTCTCCTTTCCGGCACACCATAGTATTGGATTGCAGGTGCCAGTGAGGAAGAGCTGATGCTGAGGCTCGATGCACGGAACACCCCTGAGTACCTAGTGGTTTCCGTAACCCGTATCCTTCGTCTCGTCTCTCAATAACTTGAGCTGCGGGCCGAAATCCTTGTTCACCCACTCCCAGTAGCTAGTCCAGACCTGATTGGATCCTCTCGCAGCATTTGGTCCGACAGCAAGCGATGACTTCAGCTTCTCTCCGAGGAGAAGTGTCACCCGCAGTACGCCCTTGACTGCTTCACCCTGCTTCTCAATATCCTGTTTCACGGCAGTATCTTTAAGCTTATGCGAGAGCGTCTTGCGGAAGGATTCGGCAATTGAATCAAGGCGCCGCGTCGTTTCGTCGGGATCAATGTAGACCAGCTTTGCCAGCATCAAATTGCACAAGGACCTAATGTCGTTATCGTCACTCAGGCCGGCCACGATGCGATCATACAAGTCGATGATACTGATGCGCGAAAAGGCCGTCTCCATGAGTGCATACAAGGTCTCGTAGGCGGCCTGTTGAATAGTGCTTGGTTAGTCAATCGTTATATATAGCCTCATCCAAAACCCCACATACCTTACGGACTTCCAGACCATCGTCGATGATATGCTTGAAAGGACCCATCATGACTTCGCGGATAAGCTCTGGTTTAACCACTGTCTCGTTCATAACGTAGGGGAGAAGTTGGCTCAAGTGTCCCAAAATGATTTCGGGTTTGGTGTGGGTTGCCTGATTGAAGGTTGACAATGCCTGGCGGCGAACCTCGCCATCGGGGTCCTCGAGGATCGTCTTGAGCATGTCGACTAAATAGCCTTTTAAAACTGCGTCAAATGCTTCGTTCTCATCTGGGAGCGTGGAGCGGAAAGCTTGAGCTGCGATCACTCGTTGGGCTGGCGATGTGTCCTTCAGCAGAGCCTGCTATCACATTAGCTGACAGAAAATGCAAAGGGAGTGGAAAGCGAACCTCGAGTCTAGGCAGGTACGTTTTGGGGTCGATGACAACCAAACGACCAAGGCATTCTGTGCAAACAGCCTTGTTGTCTTCGACCCCAGCAGAAGCAAGAAGTTCATTCCAGAGCAAAGGAGAGAAATCGCCAATATCAGCCGATGACAAGGCTACTTGGTAGAGAGTCTCCTTGATAGACTGCAGAAGGAGGTATTGGGTGCCTCCTCTTTTCTTTAGTTGCTGCAGAATGACAGGCAAATATGTGGACACGTTGCCCGCGCCAGCTCTTCCGAGAGCGACTGCTGCCAAAAGCTTTACCTTGTCATCTCCGTGTGAAAACTGTGCGAGAAACAGGTCCGGAGAGACCCCAAACCTGGAGCCGAGACGAAGGCCAGCCTCTCCGAGCACGGCGATCGCAAGTCTTAGGCGTTTTTCGTCGTGAGAGTAGTTCTTGACCTCTCCAACGAAGCTATCCACCTTAGTTCCACCCGAATCGCCACTCGCAACGATGAGGGTGCCAATGACCTTGCCGACAATTGATGGTTCACAGTCCAGCGCCAGCCCTTGAAGGAGTCCATCCATGAGGGCCTTCCCTTGTCCGATTTGACCTACGCTAGCGACCAGGACTAAAAGCGAGTCGAGGACTGATCCGGCGACAGTGGTCCGTAAAAGATCGCAAATGGCACGAACAAGGTGCCCAGTGACGACGACTTGCGGCATTTCATGTGCGAGTCGAGCAAGCACAATAAGGCCGGGACCCAAAAGTTGGGTATCATTGTTGGTAATGACGGTGACAAGAGCGGCGACGAGCTTCTGAACAGTGCTCTCATCCAAGGAGCCCTTGGTGGCAGGTGAGAGGAGCAAATGTTTCAGGGCCATGATGCTCGATCCCCGCAACGCACGATCAGCTTTACGAAGCTGTCCTGCAAGCTCAACTGCGAGCTGGCGGATCCATTGTACATCAAACTGGACACCACTTGACGACAGAGCGGTGACATTATCAACCGCACGAACCGCTGCCAACCTCGTCGTCTCGTTTTTGATCCGCTCAAGGAGGATGTTGAGGGCCATTCTCCGCTTTTCCTCAGGCAAAAGCCCGGAGCCTTCTGTCCCGGATGTTCTTGACAAGAGAGTGCCCAGCGCGTGTATAGCCTCTTTCCGAACTTCCGCGTCAGCGTCATTTGCTGTCGCACGATTAACTATGACATCAAAAAGATTCTGAAGTTCCCCTTTGAACTTTTGCGCAGTCAAGCGGGAACGGGGCGGGGTTATCGTCTTGACGACTTCTTCGGACGTCTTGATAGCCTCGCTAGAGATCTTGTAGTACCGATCATAAACCACAGAAGTGACCCCAGCAACTACCTTCGGAAGATAGGGCTGGAGCACCGCCGATGAATGGGTTTTCGCGATGTCACTCGTGAGACGGAGCGCGGCTATCTTGAGGGTACCTGCGGTGGCAGACGCGTTGCCCCCCGCGCCCGAGAGAGACGCAGAAACAGCCGTCGCCCCAGAAGATTTGATCGCGTCGATAATGGGGCCAGTAATCTGCTCGAAGTAAGGCGCAAGGCCACCCCTCTGCACAGACACTATATCATCAAGGAGGTTGATAATCGCTTGTTTCGTGGGAATAAGCTTGCCTTTGAGTAGTTTTGTCGAGGCCTTGACAATTGCAGGGGTTAATCCGGCAAGGTCAGCCCGAGGTCCTGAAGCAGGAATCTTTTCAAGTGTTGGCGATGTGAGGCCAGTACCAGACAGGGCAGAAGACGTCAAGGTAATAGCAAACGCAGAAGCTCCTCCACCGCTGCTCTGTCGGCGGCGCTTGCGACTCTGGGGTAGCTGGTTCAGAAACTCGCTTTGGCTGCTGTCAATAGAAAATTCGGGAATGATTCCCTCTCCGGTTTTGCGAACGAGGAGCGACAGAGCCGAGAGAACTTCTAGTCGCACATTCTCTTCGCGTTCGTCAAACCGCTTGACAAGAGCGGGCGCAACTTTGCCATAGAGAACACCACTGTCCAGAAGATCTCCGCTACTCCTCGTTGAGATGATTGTGTAGAGGCCCTTTGCGGCACATCTCCTGACCTTCCAACTTGCATCATCATCATCATCGAAACCACCATCAGCCTCGAACTCGTCATCATCGTCAAATGCGTCATCCTCTTCTTCGTCCTCCATATCCTCATCATCGTCAACTGCCCAGTTTGGATCAAATTTCAGGTAGCGAATACACGCATCGATTGACGTGTCGGTAAACGGCCGCATCTGAGTTGGACATGATGATAAAAATGCTTCCAGCGCTACTAAGGCAGCCTCGCGTACCTCGTTGAACTCAAGGCCAGCCTCACGACCTTCACTTATCTCTTCAAGATGTGCCTGCAGTTCTTCGTCTCCAAGAGCGGCCATGATAAATGGTATCAGCTGTGACAAGTGGCCGCCGAGGCGATGCGGAATTGATCTAGCCATTGAGCCCAGTATGGTGATGTACAAGCGGCGTGTCATGGGTGAAAGCTTCCGCTGGCTGAGAACAGAGACTGCACGACCGATGAAGGCGTTGAGCAGGTCTTCAGCAAGATAGTGGGCGAGCATGGATACAGCGACGACGGCTCTCTTCTTGACGACCGAGTTACCTTTGTCCTGTTCCAGGAGCTTCACCACGGCATCGTGGAGTGCCTCTATCTCGATCTGGTGCAGCATGGGGCCGAAGCATCTCACAACCTCGATCAGGACATCGACCGAGTCAGCCGTCAGGTCTTTGCCGCCCTCAAGCATTCCTGGAATCGGCTTGCCGCCAGAGCTCGCACGTCCGAGGAAACGAGGGATAAGAACACGGCTGATGCTTGCATAGGCGTCTTGAACGTTTTTCGGTGGGACCACTCCCAGAATCGGGCGCGGAAGAGCTTCCACCATAGCGCGAAGAGCCATTGCTGGAATAGAGTTGTCCACCGAGTTCTCCAGTTTTAGGGTGCAGAGTTTCTCCATCATAGGCACAACGAGAGTATGTGGAATTCTCTCGACAAGAGGCCCAAGACTGCAGCACATGGTTAACCGCGGCACCATTATCCATCACTAGTGTCCCTACCATTTGATTGCCTGGTTCTGCACCTCCCCGTTCTGATCGTCCAGAGATTTGATAACAGCATCAACTGTCCGTGAGGCTATGTTGTAGTCATGGTGGAGGAGATCGTTTTTCGTAAGCCTGAATACCTCAAGCATGTCGCTTAGGGCCATGAAGCGAAAGTCGGGGTCCGGATCGTTGATTTTCAGAAGAAGCTGCGCAACGGTCCCCGGGACGGGGTTGGGGGGGATTGTAGTAGCCATCGTGACTTGCTCAGCGACTTGCCTTGGTCGGCCTACTTCAGGTCCGCTGCTCAGAATGTGTTAGCGATTGCATGTAGAACTCGGTGGTGGGTTGGACGAACACTGAATAGATGCAAGAGGGGCAGCAATTGGAAATTCACACTTACGAGGCAACCTCAGCACTAGGATGGGAGATCAATGTGCGAGGTGGAGTAGTGCAAGTATGACCAAGCTACGGATTTAGAATATTTTCTGTTGACAACAGCGGCAGGTAGCTGGCTAGGTAGGCATGTAGATGAGGCGGTTGTGGAGCAGGCAGGCAGCAACACGGTGGGATGTGGATGGTGGGGTCGACCTTCGGCGAGTGGGGTTAGGTTAGGCGCACAAGCCAAGCGCGGCGGAAGCTCCGATGACAGAGGCCTGGCGCTGCAAGTGAACTGACGAGCAATCCAGTCCCTTTATGAGCGGGGGACTTGGTAGGTGTTTAGCAAAGGTTTGTGCAATATTTGAACTGAGAAACCATCTGCGAGAGATCTAGCTAGAATTTTTAAGGCCTTGATTTTAACAACGGAGGGCTTGAGCCTTGACATTAAAGCCTTACATCTCTATTATCAAGCACTGGAAACAACGAGTTGGCCGTCGCCAATCCGTGAAGTACCGCGCGAACAATCGGGGTTGGATTGTACACAACCGATCGAGACACAACGCAACGGCGTGCACAACGGTATTCAATATATACCTAGACTCCGAGTGTATCAGAAGACTAGGCGTAACTCCCAAACCAGGTACAATCTATTTTCCCTTGACTTTAACAAAATGTGCAAGGGTATTATCGTGATGGCCACCCTCACCCCGCACCACGAGGGCGGCAAGTGGGGCATTAGAAGAAGCTTGGACCACAAGTTACAAAGTAGCCGAACAGCTCAACGTCATTGAACTCCCGTGGACGCGCCTATTCGGCCAAGAGATGGCAGCGTGTTCAATCAGTGCCACCTTCGGGTGTTCTCTTAGATACTGACCTAGGGCTCTTCAAGGTCTGAAATTCACGCTATTCTTTCATCAGTATGTCAGCCAAGAACGTTTTCTGGGCGCAATTGAGCGCCAGGGGCCAGCGAGTGCCTCACTAAGACGATGGGTTAAAACCACACATGTCTTCGGTATACGTTTGGGCGTAGGAATGGATGTACTCCAGCGACCCCCGGTCCACAGAAACCTACAACTGCCAGCTCTAGTGGAGACAATTTTCAATACAAGACAAGGAGCTTCTGATGCCATCGTCAGGCTCAGGGCTTCCTGGAAGCCGGTTAATCGCGCAGTCAGTCAATCAGGTGGTTGGCTCAATCATGTCGCGCAGTTGAGTCAATCGCCCAGTCAGTTCAATCAGTCAGACCCGATTAGCCGGCGCAAGTACACCTATGTCAGGAGGGTTGGTGGGGAGGCAGGACTGGGCTGGTGCTGGTGCAGAGGTGGACCCAACGACATAAAGATTCTCCCGTTCTCAGTACTATACTCTGCCATTTGGATGCCCAGCTATCTTGTACTGGTACGGGTGGAGAAGGACTGCTAGGCTGATGACGTCCCTAGCAGTGTCGCTTCCTCTTAGTTTTAATATTTGGACTCGAGGGAAGCCAAAGCCCGGGCCAAATGAAGAAGGCCACGCGTTACCAATCATCAGAAAAAGCCTTAGGCAACTGCTGGGTGATTCCAGCAGGGGCCCAGACGATGATGATTCCAAGGAAAACGTAAACTGAACCCCAATCACTGTGTTTGGCCACCGGAGCAACTGACAAGCCCGCCTTCAAGCGAGTGGACCCTACCGAGAAATGAGATCATCTGCGGAGGATGTGTTTAATTGAGGTAGAACGCCGCGTGTCCTTAGCAGCCAGTTCCTTGAATGCAAGTATTGACCTGAAGTCTTCTCCATCTGCTCAAATTTGGAAGGCACGAGTCTCGACTCATGCCTCACCTACACTGGGTTGATAAGCCCAGGAGCGAGGCTGGGTGAAGAGCGGTTTCCTTTCCAGTTCTAGGCGAATATAGCAGCTGGACGTCGGAGCAATCTCGCTGCCCGTGTTGTGGAAGGGACAATGAGTCTGCTGCCGGTTCATAAACAGAGCCACTGGGCCTGGAATTTTTGGTACTACGCGGAATCCCCTCGTCTTTTGTCTTCTTTCAATCCGCTCCTCAGCCCGGCATTTCTGTCATCTCTTTCTCTCTCAAGGCCTATTTCGGCTTCGCTGTCGGCCGCTGACAGGATGCCGCGGAACCCCCTGTCTCAGGATTGGAAAACCGGTATCTGCGACTCAGGGGATGGAAGCGATTGTCCACGGTCTTGTTTTCTGGGATGTAGCCAGTTTGGCATCATTCGCTACCGCTTAGAAAAAATTGGCAATGGCGGAAATGCTCTCGATCTTTCGGATTACCGAGCCTGCAACGCCCCTTGTTGGAAGTACTGTCTCTTGTGCTTCGGCATATGTGTGTCTTGACTTTCCTACCTGCTGCCAGTTGCTAACCAGGTGATTTCAGACATTGGTAGCGGTATCTACACGGGGAGAGAAACGAAGCGAATCCGCAAGACCTACCGCATTAAGGGCACATATTGCGATGATATTGCCAAGGGGATTTTTTGTCAGCCATGTTCGCTGATACGGAATGATCTCGAGATTCGCCGTCGCGAGAAAGACCGAGAAATTGAAATCACGTTAGGACTTCGTGCCCCGGTTCCCCTGGGAGAACAGGCCTTCAGGCCTATGTATGCGATGCCCATCACTGAAGGTTACCGAGCAGAACCTCAGATGAGTACATCCAGTGTGCCTCAGGATACGAATAGCAAACGAGGAGAGGGCGTGCGCAAGATGCCATTGTATCCGACCGAGCAAGATCTGAGAGAGGCTAACAATGCCTGGGGAGGAGTTATCGACCTCCCACAGATTCCAGATGTCTCGAGCCCCTTGGTGGACTTGGAGCGTCGGCCTCAGCTGTTAACTCCCATCAGCGAGCATGATTCGACAGAGTCTCCTCTAGTACAGCATCTTGACGAAAACACACCCTACTTTCCTCAAGCCCACCAAGTCCATCGCTGGTTAAAGTCGATGGGCACGCCTTCAGACAAGAAGGCATCAACCGAGAAACCAGTTGTGGCCCCTAACCAAGGCAATCTCCCAATTTCGTCCGCGTCAAGCAAAACACATCTGGATTCCGGCTCCCCTAACTCAAGAAAGAAGCCAACCAGTCCACCAAAGCCGAGCCGGAAAGGCAAAGTCCCAAGTCCTAAGGCAGGAAAAGAGTCTGAGACGAGAGAGGCTTCTGATGTTCACGCCACACCTACCCTCGAGACAATTGCGGCAACACAACAGCTGCCTAAAGCTGTCCACGCTGAACCCGCGACCACCGCTTACGCTGATAGGAAAGTTGAGACTCTAGAGATTAGGCGCTCTCCTAAGCACAACCTTAGCGCTGAAGGTTTAGTCCTTAGCCCCGAGGCCTCGGAACGCCAACATAGCCTCGAGGTAGATGTCCTGGCCCCGAGGCCCTCTGTGTTAGAACGTTAACGCAGTCTTCAGGTAGATACATTCCGCCCAACCCCTGCTGGCTCCCTGAGACAACACAACCTTCACGGTAGTGCGTCGCAGACAAATCTTCCGGGACCTGGCCATCAACAGAGTCTGCGAGGTGATGTGTCTCTTCCAGGCCCCACCGTCCAGAGACAACATAATCTCAATGATGATGTGAGTTCTCGAGGATCTGGCCATCGGTACAGCCCCCGGGATAATGTGCTTCTCTCAGGCTCGCAAGAGCCGCGGCAATGGCACAGTCTCCAAACTGACCCACGACTCTCTACGCTACACTCGCTGGCTCGGGACCATAGCCTAAGCGCTGACAACGGGGTTCAGTTTCCGCCGCATACCAACCGCACACACTATCCCCGCGATGACACGAGGATGCCGGTCGACAATCGACCAGTCCACGAACACAACCTTGGCTCCGACGATATAATCAACCTCGAAGACGACGACACAGAGCCACAGCCCGAGCCTGGACCAGAACCAGAACCAGAACCGGAACCAGAAACGGAACCCTGGGGACACGGTCTAGGAGCAGGCACTCAGATACCAATCTTACCTTCATCGGCACCGACGCACAACATCGAGTTAGACACCTTGGTCGCCATTCCGGGATTTAGGCCACGAGAACACAACCTATCGGGCGACCTCAGGATTCCCGCGGCTGCGCCTCGCCGCGCATTTTCACACGGAATTCACTTGGATGAAAAGGTTCCAGCCCCAGAGTTGGTACGGCTGAATCTAGACCACGACATCCTGCAAGATCGCCATGTTTTGACCCCAAGTCCTCAGAGCACAGAGCACCACTTGCAGGCCGACAAGAAAGTGAAGATATCGAACCCCCTATTCCCAAGGCAACATTCAATCCGCTCAGATGAGCGAATGCGTGAACCAGTCAGGAGGCCGAGGGAACACAGTCTCCGAGCCGATGAAACGGTTCTTTCACCATTCTCGAGACGGAGGATGGGCCACTCGATAAGCTCCGACCCCAAAGTTCCGCAACGCGCATACAGACTGCTAGAGAACTTTCTTGAGAAGGACAAGAAATCCGTGGGCAAGGGGCCGAGGTGATTGGGTCCTCTCTAACAGTCCCTAGGGAAAAAAGTGGATATGACAGAGGGAACCTTTAATACTTAATCCGGCGCATTACTGTAAGCAGCAGAATTTTGTGGCATCGCTAACTGCGCATCCTCACCCTGAGATTGGATGACACCTCATACAATGAGTTCTCTTGGTGACTGACCGAACAAGTGTGGTGCATGAAAGCTGATTTCGTCCGCCAGCCCATCCTGAAGATAGCGTAGTTCTAGGGCCAGTCCTGGACAAACAGCCAAGTTAAGATTGTCAAACTTGTGAGGAACTGCCCTTACGTCTACCCTCGCGGCCCGACAAGATAAGGTGCTTCATTGCACATCCATCTTGGCTTGGCGCTAACCTAGTACTTAAGCTCGAGATGTGGCTACGAAGTACGTATTGGCCATGCCTCTGTGGCGCTGATGCAGCCGAGGAGGGGTAAATGTTAATTGGGCAATTGATTCCCCGCAGCTGACAATGCCCCGCTCCGAGGCCGAGTGGCTCCAACCCATCCCCTCCGTCCAGCACAGCAACAAGCCGAAGCACACTGTCTTGGAGCGGCATTCTTACGAATTATCAACACCGAAATCCCGGCGACCCAGTCTACGTATACAGCCGTGGGCCTCGCGGCACCTCTGACCTGAGAGAACTTGTGCCCAATTGGCCATTTCCCTCTTAACTAGCTCCTGCGTTCTTATCTCGAAATCGATACTTTCCATTGTACCCCTCTCCCCACCCCCTCTTTTCTTTCTGCGGAGGCCCGATCGATTTACATATGCCCCTCCTTCTGATTAGCAAATCCAACCCCGCGGGCAAGTACTGAGAAACGAGAAGAAAAATGACCTCGACCACCATCCCCGAACCCTTTATAATACGCGTGGGCACCCGCCGCTCCGAGCTCGCCCTCAAGCAAACTCACCTAGTCATCGACGCCCTCAAGGCCGTGCACCCCCATGTCTCATTCGAAGTGCATGCGCAAGCCACCGCCGGCGACCGCGACAAGACGACGCCGCTGCCGCAAATGGGCAAAGGACTGTGGACATCGGAGCTAGAGGCACGCCTGACGGCCGGCGAGATCGACCTGATTGTGCACAGCCTCAAGGACATGCCGACGACGCTGCCCGAGGGCTGTCTATTGGGATGTGTCCCCGTGCGCGAGGACCCGCGCGATACTGTGGTGTTCAAGGCGGCGCATGGGGGCAGGTATAAGAAGATTGCGGACCTACCCGCTGGGAGCGTCGTGGGCACTAGCAGTGTGCGTCGCGCCGCGCAACTGCGGCGCTGGTATCCTGGGTTGGTTTTCAAGGATGTGCGGGGGAATATCGACACGAGAGTGAAGAAGGTGGATGAAGAGGAGTATGATTGCATCATCCTGGCTGCGGCGGGCCTGCTGCGCACAGGTGTAGGGGCGCGTATCTCACAGTATTTGGACTCGTCAACTGAGGGCGGCGGTATGTTGCATGCGGTTGGTCAGGGTGGGTTGGGTCTGGAGGTTCGGGAGGGCGATGAGAGGATGTTGGGCCTACTGAAGACCATCGAGCATACTCCGACCATGCTGGCGTGCTTTGCGGAGCGCAGTGTGATGCGCACACTTGAAGGTGGATGCAGCGTTCCCGTAGCGGTGGAAACATCATGGGTCGAGGAGGCGGTGGAGGGGGAGGAGACCAAGAAGAATAAGCTACGGCTCCGGGTGACAGTGGTTAGTCTAGATGGGCAACAAGCCGTCGATGGGGAGCGGACAGAAGAGGTAGGCAGCTTGGCGCAGGCAGACAGCTTGGGCAAGAGGTTGGCCAGCGAGCTGGTGGAACGGGGCGCGCAAGCCATTTTGGATGTCATCAACCAGGGCCGAGAAGCGACAGGTGCACTCAAGCTGAGTGAGGCCGCATGATTTTTGGGGGTTCGGACGAGGAATCAAACAAAATGTATCCTCGCATGCATGCACAGAACGCTCAGAGGCAAGAATGCATATGGGACGTTGAAAAAAGGTTCCGTTCACATGATTATTGACCATCTCTTTTCTCAAAGCCGTGGGGTTGAAGTCTGCGCTAGATGCTGTCAAGAGCATAGCTTGCCGGCTCCGAGAGCTACCGGCCTATCATGGCCAATGCCGTGGAGGGCAGTTAGGGACAGAACCCCCGTGTCTATGTGCTTCCGAAGAAAAGACCAAACACCGGTGTATGCCCTATGGTACAATTCCGGGCCATGTATTCTCCAGGTTGAACTGTTCGATCTGAGCCTACTCTGATGGCTCTATTCCCTTACCCAATCAAATCACTAAGCATATCCCAAGTGCTCTCATTGTCCCGTCACATCATTGCCAGCGGACCAGAAATTTAGTGGTCTGCCTCCGTCGCGGTGAACTCCTCATACGCCGCAACGTCCATGAGGTTCTCAAGATCCTTGACGCCTTGCTCGTCGACCTGGACCTTGGCAATCCAGCCGCCGCCGTGCGAATCGTCCTCAGGCACTTGGTTGATAACTCCCGGCGTGTCCTCGAGGACGGTGTTGACGTTTGTAATCTTGCAGCTAATTGGGGCATTGATGTCTGCCGCGCTCTTGACCGACTCGACAGCACCGATGGCGTCGCCGGCCTTGACCTCCTTGCCCAATTCGGGGAGCTCGACAAAGACGACATCGCCGAGCGCCTTGGCGGCGTACTCGCTAATGCCAACAACACCGGTCTTCAAGTCAGCGGCCAAGTCGATCCATTCGTGCTCTTTGGTGTATTTTCGAATCTCGTCTGTGCAAAGGGAGGGGTCAATGTCAGTATCATCTCACGCCGCCGGTTTCGGGATGCATGCTCTGCATTGACCGAGGTGTGCGGGCTTGCTCACATGATGCTGTGCCCGAAAAGGCCCGGGTCTGGCAGATTCGAGGAGCGGAGCTCTTGACAATGACAGAAAATCCCGAAGGACGAGCAGCCCTTAGGCACCGCGCAATTAGAGCCATTGCGAAGGGAGGGCGGTGTGGTTTTGTGATGGTGGAAGAAAAAGCTTACAGGTATCGGAGATCAGGTTGAATGACGCCGATAAAGAAAAGGAGGGTCAAAGCTTGGCCCTCTAACTTATCCAACCAGCTGCGTTCGGAGCCGGCCCAGCGGGACAACAGTGTGGCAAGCCTAGCCCAACCCAGCCGAGCAGGAGCCGAGCCCCGAACAGAGCTGGCCTGAGCTTACCTAATGGCCTTTGTATGTTTGAAACACAAAGCCAGAAAGCCCAACACGCGACACCGCGACACGGGAAGAAATGCTGCAATTTTGATAACAATGCTTTTTAAGAGGTCCGATATTGATGAGACACACAATATCAACACGCGATAGGCTAGCCTACCTGCAAGGGCCCGGTTGCTGTATTATATTTTCGAGATAATAAGTATTTTGCTGTTGCTATTTTGTTGACATCCACAAGCAAGAGAACCTCAGTGATGATTTCCTTCTGTCATTCTCTCAGCGGGTTATCCTACTTGTCGGTTGCGTGCGCTTCCCTCTTCGTTTTCTGTTCGTCTGACAGTGAGGTACTGCAGGAACGCGTCGCGTCACTCGTGCACTCCAACGCGCTTTGCAGCCCCTCACTGCACGATATCAATTAACTGAACGCATCTGGCGTCAGTGCTCAGCCCCCAGAGTGACGAGTGGGTTGGTTAGTGAGGCCCCAGCTTCGTGGCGCCGAAAGCCCAGTGGGTTCAGCTGCATCTGCCATTTTTGGTTCCCGCTCTGTGTCTAGCAATTCCATTCCCCCCTCCGCATTGGAAGAGGTTAGATTTCTCCATAACTTCAAGAGGCATTCTGTTGAAACTGTAAACCTCAGTGAAGTTTCCACTCTCTTTTTTACCTCGAGTATCCCCTTCTCGGCGCTGGCTAACCAGATTCTCGACGCGCGAAGCACCCAAGCGGAGCTACCCCCCTCGTTGATCCACGCCTATCGATTGGCTTGCGCCGAGTCCAGGTACATCTTCGTTCGGCGCACTCCGCTGACACCTCAATTTGCGATTCGAACCCGACGAACCTGACGGCCACCCCTCGCCCGCCATCGATTTCCATAAAGCCGTCGTTGGGCTAGTCTGGGACCCGCTTCTCTCCCCATTCACTTCTTCGCACCATTCCCCAACCAGGTTGGCTCACGCACGTCAGCCCCGCCGAGCTGTTCTGCGGCTTGTGACCTGCGGCTCGACCTTCCCCCTTCCTCCCCACACCCTGCTTCATTACACCCCCCTATCCGCGATCCTGGATTCTTCGATGATCTCGGCGGGGTCTCCTGCCCAGTTTCATGACGCCCTCGACACGATGGAGCACGATCACCAAGTCCAAGTCCCCCTCGAGCCCTGCCACGATGATACTCTCGGCGGCATCGAAGGTTCCCCCCACATAGCCTCTGAGCAGAATGACAGCTTCCACGAACGCCGTCACACACAATCACAATCTCTCGACCAAGGGGTCTCCAATTCCCCCCAATCGCACCCACCTCCAGACAGTATGGAAACCGATCCGAGCGCTCGCTATGCGACCCCCCCGATCCCCCATCCCTCAATCTCTCGCCCTCCCTCCGGACTCTCTGGGCAGAACCCTGGCTATAGCGCCGACCATGTTTCTAGGGCAGGCAGTAACGGGGTTGCCGAAGCGCAAAGCAACGGACGCAACCACGTCGTGATCAAGGTCGGCATGGTTGGTGATGCACAGATTGGAAAGACCAGCTTAATGGTGAAATATGTCGAGGGCAGCTGGGACGAGGATTACATTCAGACTCTCGGCGTTAACTTCATGGAGAAGACAATCAGCATCCGAAATACTGAGATTACTTTCAGTATCTGGGACTTGGGTGGCCAGCGCGAGTTTGTCAACATGCTGCCGCTTGTGTGCAACGATGCCGTGGCTATTCTCTTCATGTTTGACTTGACGAGGAAGAGCACGCTCAACAGCATCAAGGAGTGGTACCGGCAGGGGCGGGGATTCAACAAGACGGCCATTCCCGTGCTTGTGGGAACGAAGTACGACCATTTTGTGAACCTCTCGCGTGAGGAACAGGAGGAGATCTCGAATCAGGTATGTTGGACAGAAAAATCAAATCTTGTTACCCTTAGCACAGGTTGGACTAACATCGGCGAAATAGGCTCGGCGCTTTGCAAAGGCAATGCGTGCATCGCTGATTTTCAGTTCAACCAGTCACAGTATCAATGTTCAAAAGGTGGGTCTAAGGAGGTGCATGCATGACTGCTCAACGTCTGACTTGTCCTGCAGATTTTCAAGATTGTGCTCTCAAAGGCTTTCGATTTGAAGTGCACCATCCCTGAAATCAGCAATGTTGGCGAGCCCCTCCTCCTATATCAGTCTTGCTGAGGAGCCGGTGCGGCCAGTACGACTCGTAGAGTTGCAAAAAGTTGCCGAAGAGTAACGTCTGCACCCGAGGCAGACAATGTGTAAGATTCACACAAACGAACCTGACGGACCTCGACAACACAAACGATAACACAGTCTCAACCATCCGAGACCCGCTTGCTTGTCTGTCGAGTCGGATTTTGGTGTTCTACATCCCTGAAACAAACTCTGGCGCCTATGAATTACCAAAGTCGCCACCTCTAACCTTCTGCTTTACTAGCCCCCGGAAGGGCCCGACTACTACCCCGCTAACACTTTATTTTCGACACTCTGTCCTTTCATTTGTTCAATTACCTACTAGGAGAAAAGAGTGAAGCCGAAGAAGGTCAGGAGGAAAGCTGTACTTCCAGGGAACAAAAAGGGGTGGAGTGATGACGGCTTGCATTTTGAAGGAACAAATCATGCACTAGCGTGTGCGGACAGGATTTTTCTTGAAATGTTGCCTTTCTAGTGGCCGAAAGGATGAAACTTCTTGAAGAAGACCATTACACTAGGATCCTATTAGGCTAGTGTGTGTGTTCCCCACCGCCCTCGGCTTGACGTATGTCTCTTTCCCTTCTCTCGTGTCTTTGCTCTTGGTCGTATTGGCGCGAAAGCATGATGCTGGTAGAGGTGGGACTGTCGGATCATCTATGTTTGAGTACTCATTGCATGTCTGTCTAACCAACAAAGTTAAATTGAGCACACCGCTTTTAATGTGGTGGTGATGATGACATCGATTGCACTGGGGGTGTCGACGGAGACGGGACGCGGGTAGGAGGAGTTGACCGAATCCGGTGAGCTGTGACTATGATGGTTCACAGTGCGTGATCCTGTTTGTGTCTGGCCAACTCAACCCTCCGAAGTGCCGTCAGAGGGTCAACCACCCTGCCACGGTGCAATTGTCTTGGTTATTCTCCGTATTACGGGGTACAACCCCGGATAAGCGTGCTCCCCGTTCCTCTCGCCAACAACGCCTGTTACGAATCCCGACTCGTCCGAAGAGCCCCCTGCGGTGTGAACACTTTGGAGGGGAAAGAGTGGACAGATTGGTTGGGGGGGGGCAAGGTGCGTCGTCGGCGTCAAACGTTGGACATCAGAAGTCAACAAACTCCTTGCTGGGGATGCTGCGCGTCAGGCTGCTTGCAGGTCTGGTTGGCCTACTATGCGAAAACATGTCGGGAAGGACTTGCTACCCGTGGCGGGTGTTGAGGTGGAACTTGATCGCGATCTGACGCGTGGTCGCGGTAAAAGGTGTGGAGGTTGAGAAGAAGAAGAAGAAGAAGAAGAAGAAGAGGGAATGGCCTTCGCGCTTATATTAGGATCACGGCAAGACGTCTCTGTTCCAAACCCCGTTGTCTCTGCTTCTTCTTCTTCTTCTTCTCGCCAGCAAAGACATCCATCATTCACCATTTTTCCTGATCCTCTCAGTCTCTCTCGTTTTGAAAAGAAGTCGACCCCGTGCTCGCCATCCCCTTTCTTCTCACCCCGTCCATCCATCAGTCGCCGACGCCCCAAAATGGAGACCCCAACCATCCTCCTTCTGGCCCTCTCCCACCTGCACCTGGCCGCGGCGCAGAGCCTCGCCAGCAGCGCAGCGGGCTCGGGGCCGTCGTGGTCCGTTTCTGCCGTGACCCCGTCGGGTACGGGAATCAACGGGGGCGTGGCCATGTGTGGTCAAGGCTTTACGTATTGCGGGTATATCCTGCGGGATCATCAGAGTTGAGTCTTTCCATTCATTCTCATTCTCATTCTCATTCCCACTTCACCCACCCAAAGACAACCCAACCTTAATTAAAACTCAAGCCATCATACCCTCCAGTCCATACTACTACTAGCCCTTAGCTATTTCTTTTTTTTTTCCTTTCCCCCCACTCTGCTCTTACTTTTACCATTTTACCTCCACTAAAAAGTATTGTTTTTGCAGACTTCAACGAGCAAGACATCGTCAAAGCCTACTGCGCCGGTAATAGAGACAACTGTGCCAACGGAAAAACCAAATCCAACCCCATCCAAGCCCTCTACGTGTGTCTCCCCCCGGAGTCAGCCACCTCGTCGACCAAGATCAAGGCCAAGCACCGTCGGCAGAACGGTGCACCCCCTTCGTCAGGGGTATCTCCCGCGCCTGCGCCTGCTTCGACGTTTTGGACCAGCACGGGCGGGAGCGGGGGTGGAAGTGGCAACGGTGTGGGAGGTGGGAATTCGTGCTCGTCGACCGAGACGCCAGGGAATCGGATCGAGTTGTTGTGTGCTTGTGGGAACCAGTGTCTGAATCCGTTGCAGGATCATATCGGCCGGTGTGACTCGCCTTGCTCGTAGATGGAACAGCTATCTCAAAAAAATGATATGGACAGTGAGGGGGATGGAGGAAGGAAGGTAACTGGGGTAGGGTAGGGGAACGGAGTAGGAATGAGCCCGTTGACTTCATTCGCTTTTACATCAAAAAGTTGGGGATTTGTGTTGAGGCAAGTTAGGTGGCTAGGAAACTTCGTAATACAGTCCCAAACCCTAAAAGATCCTTCACGTGGCAACTCTATAGTTTGGTAGGTGTGGGAAGAACCCTAGCATCGAGAGCTCGGCGTGAGAATTTGCGGCGTGTCGCGAGAGCCCCCAGGCTATTTATATAGAATGAATCGAAACCGCTATATAAAATCTATCACCCAGCAAAACCTGGATACAATTTGACGCCCAAAGGTCGTTGATGTGGGATTGACGGGGTGTTGAGCAAGGGTCAGAAGAGGCATGATACTATCTAAGCAAAGATATCTAAGGTAGGTAGGAATGGATTGGGTTAAAAAATTGAGCCTTCATATTCTCATATCAAAATCCCTGACAATTATTTATCAAGCCCCTAGTAATTGTGGAAATCTCCCTGCGGATTGCATTCGGGTTGTTGGGGTTGTTGGGAGGGCATGTAAACGTGTGCTCACTGGTGCCAATTCATAATACCACGAAAATGGCATTTCAGGGACTGGACCTTCTATTATCTCGGGATTTTCGTTGTGCTAAAAACCAACATCATTGAGAGCACTATATACAGTGCCTTGCGCGCAACGTCATGTCCTCGTCATGTTCATCGTGATCAATCGACAAGAAGACATGCGTTCCTCCCTGTCGCCTCGCCTCAAATTTCCGCGTTTACTCATTATTAGCCCGCCGTTGCTCTGCTGCCTCGGCGACTAGGAATCCCCTCGTGGCGGCA